>Ga0209377_1001056_pt1 | contig 18714 bp, 16 predicted proteins | sample GraSoiAngelo_141_FD_185898 | JGI IMG/M metagenome (GOLD analysis project Ga0209377, IMG submission 185898) | Grasslands soil microbial communities from the Angelo Coastal Reserve, California, USA - 14_0929_12_40cm (SPAdes) (version 2) | ecosystem: Environmental > Terrestrial > Soil > Grasslands ...
CAATCCGGGAAAACAAATTCGTGCAGGAATTCAAGACCGACTGAGATTCGCGGCGAAAGTTCGTAACTTGCGCCGAGCGCCTGTTGGAGTTCGCCCTGGCGTTCTTGAAGCCCTTGCTCTTCCCATTCGGCTTCCAGCGTCAGATTGTAGTCGAGAATTAGCGGGCCAAAATTCTTCTGCGCAATCAGCTTTGATTCGAGCTCGAAGTTTTGGCGACCGCCCTTGATTTCTCCATAGAGCGACAATCCCACCGGGTCGATGACCGGATTCGTCAGGTTACAAATCAGCTCGATAGCGGAATCCGAATAATTGAAGCCGGATTGGTTGCGGTCGCGCTCGTAGAACCAGTCGACGAAATAAATGCTGGCTTGAAAATGATCGGTGACTCCGATCTCAATTTCATGACGAAACCCGATTTGATCGGACTGCTCTGGGTTCGTTACGCGTTCCCACGTAATCCAATTTTCCAATTCGATGCTCCCGGGCGCTGAGGTCGGCGCCTCATAGAGAAAAGTAAAGTGGCGCGCGCCGGCAAGAGCCGCCGTGCTCGGCAACATCGACAAGGACAGAATCAATAACGTAAGTTTCTTCCCGAGATTCTTCTGAATCACGCGTCGAAGAGTACCTGCGTCGTTACACCTCTGCTGCCGATACCTTGCTATTTTTTAGCGCGCGGTTGTCACTACCGCTCTTCAAATGTCCCGTCCATTTTCCGCTTTCGCGCATTGGCACGCCGCCGCCCCGACAGCGACCCCGGAAATGACGGAACCCACCGAACCAGAAAACCGAAAGGGATTTTTTCCTGGCAGCGGGATTTGCTTCTCTGCGCTGATTCAGGGTTACGCGAATTCTCGCAGTCGCGAGCTGGGATATGAAAAATAAGCTAATTTATGCGTCGCGACGATGCCGTCGAACGAATGCGCTTCGTCGCGTGATTGATCATGCGCGGCTCGCCAATGCGTCGATCGTCTTCCACTCCTCTTCGGTCAGCTGTATTTTACGCGCGGCCATATTTTCCTCGAGGTGAGCGAGCGACGATGTTCCCGGAATCGGCAGTATTACTGACGATCGATGCAATAACCATGCGAGGCCTAGCTGATAAATCGTCACGCCGTGATCTTTGGCGGCTTTTTCCAAGGTGGCATTCGTCATTCCTCTGGTCCCACCAACCGGCGCCCACGGCATAAACCCGATCTGTTCCTTCTCGCAATAACTCAGCGTGTTTTCCCATTTTCGATCAGTGATGTTGTAGCGATTCTGCACGGTAACGATCGGCACGGTCTTGCGTGCGCGCTCTACCTGCTCAGGTGAGACTTCGGATAATCCAATGTGGCGAATCTTGCCCGCGCTCTGCGCTTCTTTCAACGCGCCTAACGAATCTTCCATCAGCACCTTGGGATCGATGCGGTGCAGTTGATAAAGATCGATGCGCTCAAGTTTTAGGCGCTTCAGACTTTTATCGACGCATTGTTTCAGATATTCGGGATCACCCCTGGGCACCCACTGCTCGGGTCCGGGTCGTATCTGACCGCCCTTTGTCGCGATGACGAGTTCTTTCGGATAAGGATAAAGCGCTTCTGCGATGAGCAATTCATCAGTTTCAGGTCCGTACGCGTCCGCCGTGTCGATCAAGTTCGCGCCAAGTTCCAAGGCGCGACGCAAAACTTTGCGCGCGTTCTCGCGGTCTGGTGGCCAACCCCAAATGTTCTCTCCTGTAAGACGCATCGCACCGAATCCAAGTCGGTTGACCGGCAGATCGCCACCGATGCTGAAAGTTGAATTGTCACTGGGCGATGCAGCCGCGAACAGCTTGGCCGCTCTTCCCGCCAAAAGCGACGCTCCGCCTGCCAGAGCTGCACGAACGAATGTTCGGCGAGTAATACCGCTGCGAAGCTCGCCCTTTGCTCCTAAGCCTTCATCCTCCACGAAATGCAAGGTAGATTCATACACGCTGCTTTCACTAATGAAATTTGAGCCTGCCTGCGTGCTGCGCCGAAGGCTTAATGAAGGCGAGAGCGTAGTCGAACGGGACGTCGCAATTGGAGTTTCAATGGCACGCTAATCTTACATTCTCACCGCAGCCTGATCACAACTGCGTCTCCCTGTCCGCCAAACATCGGAGTCGTTGTGCCGGAGCCAGTCGCCGTAAACGCTTGCCCGTACACGTTTCCACTTACCGAGCTGCTAGACACAGATCCGACGTATTGCCTGTTTGTGCCGAGGACAATCGCCCATTGCCGCCAAGTTCCTGCGCCCGACGCGCCATAAACGCGATCACTGCGCCTCGACGGCTACGAACGGGTGCCGTCTCCGCGGTTAAATACCCAATTACATCGTACGGGCGATTTGGCGGACCAAAGAAGACCGGTACCGCGTACTTGTTATCGACGAACGTTCCAGCCGCGACCGGCCAATTCTGTTGAGCACCACGATACGGCGTAAAATCCGCGACGGCGCAGCCCGCTAGAAGGGCGCAAGCTGAAACACACACGGGTACTTTCATAGGTGATTATTATGCCAATGCTGTCAACGGGAACCGTCGAACTGAAGCGCTGCAGTCCCGATGGTAGTGCGGCGACAGGCGTGCGACAGCAGGAGGTCGCTAGAACTAAAGGCCCGCTTCGGTTTCAAGGCGCGCGTTTCGCTTTTTGAAACCCTACGATCGTCCGGCTTGACCGGTTTGCATCGCTACGCCGCGCCAAAAATCTTCGTACGAAATTTCACGGTCGCACTCGCAACAAATGTAAAAGAGTACGTTACGATCTTTCATCTCGACGAAGTGGCCCTCTCCGTCGACGACGTCGACGGCCACATCGAATGCCTCGTAGAACCTTTCGCTATTTCCGCACTGGCATTGGTAAGCCATGTTCAGATTCCAATTTCGCGACGCAGATCACGGAGACGCGTTTCCGCAGAATACAAAACGCCGACGTGATCGGTGGCAACATTTTTTACCCGCGAATGCAATTCCGGTTGTGACTGCATGACTTGCTCAAACCTCTTATGCTCGTTCGATACCACAAAAAGATTGGTCGTGTATTCTCGCAGCGCTGCTAATCTCCCGACACCGGACCAAATCCCCGTTGAAAGTTCAACCTCGAATGCTGAATGCGGATAGAATTGCTTTCCGGTCTCGCGAAACCAAATCACATCGATGTTTCGCAGCGAGTCATGATTGGCAAATTGCAAATCAGGGCATTTGTCGAGCGTTGTAAGCTCGCTCAGCGGCACGTTGTTGAATTTCTTGGCGCGATTCGGGCTGTATGTCTGTAAGCCACGATCCTTGCCGATCTCGATCAGCCGTCCTTGCAAAACAGTATGGAAACTCTCCTCTGCCGACGTGACTTCCCCGGCTGTTCTCGCAGGAGACTTGATCAAATCCCAATTGTTCAGGAAATCATTCAGCGGTTCTCGGTTGCCCCTGCCTTTCAAAGCCAATTTAAAATCTTTTGTGATATTGATCTTAAACTCGCCGTTTCGATCATGGCTAATCTGAGGCAGAAGTTTCATCAGGTCTGACATTGGCATAATCACAGAAGAGCCGACATCACCGCACACAAACGCAACGAATGAATTGTCGAGGTTCGCGACCTCTTCCGCGTTGATGTAATTGAGGCCGAAGAAATACTTGCCCGTGTCGGCAGCTACGCGGGCAAGCACATGCGAATTGCCAACCTTGTACGTATTCGATCGCAGCACCTTAACCGGTTCGACGTCGCCACCGAGCGCACGTACGTGATGCAGGAAATCACCGAGCAACTCATCAGCCAATTTGCTGTGGGTCATCATTTTCCTCTTCGATCAGATCAGCGGAGATAGTAGGTCCAACGACAGCGACGCTCAACGCCGATTGTCGATCTTACGTTTGCATCCGCGTAATCCGCGGTAAGCTCTCCTTATGTTAACGAGTCAGAAAGTCATTGACGCCATTAACGAGCAGATCGGCTACGAGTTCAGCGCGGAGCTGCAGTATTACGCAATCGGGGCGCATTTCGCGTCCGAAGCGTTGCCGCAGTTGTCACAGCATTTTTTCAAGCAGGCCGAGGAAGAGAAAGGGCATGCGCTGCGCTTTATCAAATACATTGTGGATGCCGGCGGGCGCGTGGTGATCCCGGCGATCGATGCGCCGAAATCGAAATTCAAGACCGCGCGTGACGCAGTGAAACTGTCGCTCGACCAGGAAATTCATGTCACCCAGCAAATCAACGGGCTCGTCGAACTCGCCCGAAAGCAGAACGACTACATCACGATCAATTTTCTTCAGTGGTTCCTGACCGAGCAGCTCGAGGAAGTTTCGTCGATGGATAATTTGCTCAAGATTCTCGAGCGCGCTGGCAACGATCTGTTGCAGGCGGACGAATACCTGGCGCGGGTGGGGGTCAGAGCAATACCGGCGCCGCCCAAGGAATAGAGCGTAAGAACTAGAGATGTCTCGACTTCGCTCGACATGACAGAACGGATGGTTGAGCGCGCCGGCAATGATCTGTTGCAAGCCGATGAGTACCTTGCTCGGGTTGGCGTGAGAGCCATTCCGACACCGCCAGCAACGTGACCCATTCGACTGTCGCTCAGGCCAGGCAGCTGCATCCATTTTGCGGCTGCATGATTTGTTTGATAACGGCAACGATTCTGACCCTGAACGCACAATTGTTCGCAGCGGGTGGAAAGACATACGAAATCACCGGAACAGTTGTTGCGGCTACCGGCACCACTCTTGCTATCCAAAAAGGAACAGAGAAATACGAGTTCGCGATCGATCCAGCGACAATCAACGGATCGGCCGAACTCAAAGTCGGCTCGACGGTGACGGTCAGATACGTGAATGAGCGCGACCAAGGTTGAACAGAGCGCGGCTGGACCGAACCCGGCGAGCAGCCCGTAGTTAATTGACAGAGAATCGTCGAGCGCGACGCCCTCAGCAGCAGATAAACTGGATGCAACGTCACGTTGCTTTGCGCCAGGCGCCAAGAACGATACCGCTGATTGCCATGCCGAGCAGTGGCCGGCCCATGTCGATGCAAATAAGCGGCCACGGATTGGTTTCGAACGCGGAGAACACAGAAATGGTCGCGTATTCCATAAACACAAAGGCGAACCAGCATGCGAGCGCGACTTTCAGGCCACACCAGACGCTTGTTGAGTTGGTCCGCGCAATAAGCACTGCGAGTGTGTAATTGACAGCGATCGAACCAAGGAACGCGAGCACGTAGGCGCCGACGTTATGCGTGTGTTCGATGTCAGTCATCGTGCGCGCATGAAGATTCAACCATTTCTCGCCAAAAATTGCGTACCAGCCCCAACCAATCAAAAAATACACAACGATCAAAATCCAAACGGCGAGATGATTGATCTTCGTGTTCACAGGAGTTTGGGGATTATTTTTCCGTTGGGCTTCAATTGCAAGTAGATTCAAGCAATGGCTAAAGCTTTAGTAGTGTTGGTCAATTGTCGGTTCGCGTGATAGGGATTGGGTTAGGCTGGAGCGCTCAGGTCGCCGCGCCTTTGCAGGGGCGAGGGTGAGGGAACTGAACTAATGGATGTGCTCGAAAACCCGCAGCTTAGTCCTCTCCGCTTGCCCAAAGGGGAAAGGCGAGAATGCCTGACGTGGAGGCTTGATTTCTTGAAGCTGAGAATCAACGGGTTATCGACGCTAAAGCTAAACACGCTAGAGCCTACCGAGTAACCGGAATCAGCTTACGGTTAGGGTGGATATCACCTCTCAGAAAAATGGCAACGTTACGCTCGTCGGTGCGATATTCGCTGAACCCATACTCCTTTAGTTGCGACCAAAATGGGTCGTAGAATCGCGGCCACCAAGCCTCCTCGTGGTGTGGCTGGACGATGACAACTGATACATCCAGCCGGGTCAAGTAGGGTAAGCAGTTTCCCTGTTCTACGCCCGTCCATAGCTCCATGTATCCAGCCGGTCCAGTATAATCGCCGAGGGTAATCATGTTTGCCTTCCGAAAGTAGAAGGTAAGTCCTACAACACCTGGCAAAAGAAGGACTTTAGTGTTTGTTTTCTGATTAGAAACTAGCGTCGCAATGACGGCTTGGCTCGCCAAATAACCACTAAGGTCCTTCTTCAGATAGTCTTTTAGGTTGGTGTCGGAGCCTAGTAACGAACGTGTTATTCCATAATAGTCGCGGTAAAAGCGCTTGGAAGAGCGCGCCGGACTCGGAATGATAAGAGCGATGCAGAATACAGCGGCAACAGTCCTGGTAATCGATGTCACCAAACGAGAACTCCAAAGGGCTTCAGTTCGTGCGCAAATGTCTGAAACCATGACTCCCACCCACGCCGCGAGCACGGGATACCAATGAAGAGCATATCTCCCCAGAGAGCTGAAAAGCCAGGGAAGGGTGAGGTACGCAGCGGCCAGCGATAAATAGATGAGACGGGGCGGAGCGTGCCACCTGTTCCGCCAAAAGACCTGTGCAAGTAAGAATAAAATCGGCGCATACAATAGCAGGATCATCGCCGTAATTCCCCACTCTCGAAAATTTTCGGATTGCGGGTAAGTGAAAAATCGGAAAGGCAACAGCAGCAAATGAGATGGCTTTCGTTCCGTCATGGTATCGGCGGTGTAAGGAAAAGGATCATCTTTGAAGATTGGATCTGGGTGCTTGAAGAGAAAATTGAAAACCGGTGGTGTGGGGTCATGAGCTTCAAACAGGTTCCGCAGATACCAGGGTAGACTTAGACTCACCAGAAGGAGGCAAAGAACTGCAATCTGCCGTCGTGGCAATCGACGCGCGGTAGCGAAAAGCAGCGAGCCAACAAAAAAAGGTAGATGACCAATCAGGGTGAGCTTCATGCCGCCGCAAAATGCTGCGCTGACGACGAGTTCGCGCTCAAATGGCTGGCCTGACGACGATCGGTAGGCGCAGAGAATCGGAATCAGCAAAAAGAGTCCGATAGGAACATCGATATAAGCAACGTTCAGATACCGGAGAAAAACTGGAGACAACGCCACACAAAGGGGAATTAGGAAGTGCTGCGGGCGAGATAGCTTCCAGGTGGATGTCCCTTCTCGAAATGGATTTTCAACCGGAGTAAAAAAGGCCAGGACTCCCAGACACGTAAGCAAGCCGCAGAGCCAATTTAGAAAATGGCAATAGCTCCCCAGCTTCAGAACGAACAGGGCGCTATAGAAAAGCAGAAAATTATTTGCGTAATATGGAAAACGCAGGAAGGGATCGACGTAGATCCGGCCGGCGTTCGCCCAATCAACAGCATAAGCTAAGTGATAAGATACCGAATCAGAGAAAGTGGGAGGCAGGACAGCCGGCACTGCAAGGATCAAGAACAGCAGATAAATGAAAAGCGCCGGCACCGTCCACGCTCCAACAAAGCGCCGGCAAATTTTTTGCCAAAAGCTGTAGGAGAGCCAGTTCTCGCCCTTAAGCCACAGAAATAAGAGGCCCTCGAACACCAGCGCGAGCAATATCCCAGGGCGGTTTAGAAGGTGAGTGAATCCCAGCAACAACAGGCAGAACCCTGCGACCGCCATTCCCGCCACCGACGTAATGACGAGATCGGTAATTAAGAAAGAGCGTGATTGTTCAAGGGCCTTTCGTCGTAACAAGTGGCCTGTTGTAAAAAAATACAACCAGAGCAGGTGGGCCATTGCCATACCCAGGACGTAGCTTTTAAACACAGGCATCTGCAGGTCACTATATCACACCGATTCCTTGTACCGCTTAGTATTAGCGGGTCGTAACGCAAGACCCACGTTCGCTTTTTGGATCAGCACCCTTAAGCAGGCTGAAGGGCTTGACTGTTTGCGGTGTTTCCGCATTCTATCGCTCCACATGCTCGACCTGATTAATCCTGAGGCATTGAAGAATCGTGAAAGGTACGGAAGCCGCTTTCGATCGGCGGATCCTTTTCCACATGTTGTGATCGATCAATTCTTCAGCCCTACGTTTTGCGAGCAATTGATCGCCGAGTTTCCGCCTTTTGAGCGCGGAGCGAATCTCAATGAGGATGGATTGCCAGGCGGGAAGTCGACCGTTGAAGACATTCGATCGCTTGGGGAGACTTATGCGCTGGCGGACGAGCTGTTCCGGTCCGCAGAATTTTCCGCGCTAATGAGCGATGTTACAGGCATCCCCGACCTGCTTTACGACCAATTGTACGTAGGCGGCGGCACACATGAGAACCGTCCAGGGCAAGAGCTTGATCCACACGTGGACTTCAACTATCACCCGCATCATGGGTGGCATCGGCGATTGAATCTGATCGTCTATTTGAATCGTGAGTGGGACGAGGAGTGGGGTGGTTCTATCGAGTTTCACGAGGATCCGTGGCGTCCTCCCGAGCAAAACCGAATTGAGCGCGTTGTGCCGCTGGCCAACCGCGCCATTCTGTTCGAGACCAGCGAGCGATCATGGCACGGATTTGAAGTTATCCGGCAGCCGCAGGATCACCCGCCCATTTCGCGCAAGTCGCTTGCTATCTACATGTACACAAAAGATCGGCCGCCTGCTGAGACCGCGCCGTCGCATGCCACCGTGTACGTTGAACGACCCTTGCCGTTCGTGCTGCGTGCCGGTGACTCGACCGAAGCTCAGGGGGCACGCGTGCGGAAGGCATTGACGCGCCGCATCGAACATATAGCTAGGTTGCAGGAGCGCGAGCGGGCATTCAGTGAGGGAATCATCACTCAGGTGAGAAAACTGTTTTCCAGCACCAAACCACTTGGCCATCCTGAGATCGAGATGCTTGAGGGCCTCTTCCGTCGGGAAGATGCCCTGTTAAGACTGCTCTACGACCGCGAGAAGGAGTTTAGCAGGGATATCGAGTGGCTGCAGCATCGCGTCGCAGATCGGCAACTTGGGCTGCTAATTATTGGAAGGGCAAAGCTTGCAACCGCGCCTGACGGCTACTATCCCAATGACGAGTGGTGCGCTCCGTTACTGACATTGGATCTCAAACTGTTGGCGCCTTCAAAGGCTATAGTATTCCACGGCCGAGTGCCGCATCGCTTCCCACAGGGCCAGACGCTCGAGTGTACAATCCGCGACGGGTCCGAAAGTGCACACTTTAACCCCGGCGAGTTCGATTGGAAGGTTCCCGCCGCGATGGCCGCCGGCGAGCGCGCTTCAGTTCGAATTCGGGCGTCAGAATCTATTTGTCCTGCAAGTGCTGACAGCCTGTCAAAAGACATGCGCAACCTAGCGTATCAGCTTCACTCTGTAGAGGTGGTTTGATCGGCTAAAGCGGTTTAAACAAAACTTGTAGCCGATTCGAGGCACGCACTATTTCTGGGTTGCGAGATGCTTGACTAGTTCTCGAAACGTAGCTTGCATTTCATCGGCTGCTTGAGGCGAAACGTCCGCGGGCTGGCGAGTTGTTTCGACTTCAGCGGAAAGTCGTGTTCCCTGTTCAACGAGCGTTGGATTCACAGCGGCATCGTTGATCTCAAAGTCCGCGGGAACAATGGAGCTATTGATGCGAAGCTCGAGCGGCTCGAGACATCTTTCCGCGTAGGGCTCCCCGAGGAAATCGAGCAGCGAACGCATCGTCGGTTCGGGGTGCTCGATCAGATCTGTGTAACGAACGCGATGAAGCACAGCTGGGCCATAGGCGCGCTCAGCCAGGAGGCACGCGCCGACGGTTCGCATCCAGTACCGGTAAGCCTCCTCCTCGTTGGCCACCAACTGAATCCCTGTTACGCGATGAAACTCGACCATCGACAGGACGACTGCCCGAACATCGCGGACCAAATGGATGAATAGAGCGTCGGGAAAAAGCTTCCGGAGGCCGTAGATATGGAAGGAATATTCCGGCGTTCCATCGACCCAACGCGTTTTGGGCCCCGCCGCTGTGCTAGCAGCTTTGATCCAGCTTGGTTCAAGTTTCAGTTCGATACGGTTGGCATAACGTTTTCTTTCCAGATCTGTTCGGTGGCGCAGGAACAAGTCGTTGATGCTCCGACCAAATGTCGCAAACAATTCATCATCTGGAATATCCATCGCACTCAAGATCGAGTAGTAATTGCGTGCCGCCCCAATTCGGTAGGCAATCGCTACATTGACAGCAAAGTCCCCCATCCAATTTGACTCCGGCACCGGGAACAGATTGGGATGATGACCCAGACACCACGTGAGAATGCTCGTACCGGATCTTGGGGAACCGACAACGAAGACAGGCCTGGCTGGTAGAGGTTGCATGTCCCTTGCTCCCGTGGTCGGATTATTCAATCAGCTAGGTTGAAGGCTGCAGCTAATCTTGCCAGCCACGCGATAGGCCTGAGCCGAGATATCACTGAGCTGGTCTGGTCACAGTAATTTTGGCGAGCTGTTTGGTGTGATCTGAATTGTAGAGACGAAATTCATAAGCTACCCCCGCCTGAATAGGCGCATCGTGAGAACCGTCCGGTCCTTCGGCAAACTCTGTCTCCTGAGCTCCGTCGGCCGAGACAAAAACTTTGCCGGTAGTTCCATTACCCGTTGTCCATTTAATTGTAGTGGTTCCAGCACCGCTTCCAGCTGGAACGGGATTCGGTCCCGCCGAGATCACCCCTGTCGGGCTCAATGGAGTCTCGGCCTGGGGAGCAGTGGTTTTGGGCGGATTGCACGCACTTATGACAAGAACTACGCAGGCAAAAGCAATGAGTCGACTAAAAGCCCTCATAAGAGGCGATGAATAGGCATTTCTGTCTCCGTGTCAATTTCGAAACGGCGCCGTTCCAGCATCGCCGCGTTTGATAGGAGTAGAATTCTCTTATGCCATACTAGCACGTATGCAGGCTTGGCTGCGAAAACTTAGAATCACTTCGATTCCGTCTGCTTGGACACGCGTCGGCGCATCCAGAAGCTGCCGCCGCCCCAAGATGGCAAACTTGGAAAAGCACTCTTGAGATCCTCGCGATAGTAATGGTTGAGATAGTTATTCGCCATTAGGACTTGGAACTCAGAATTGAACGTCAGAAACGCCTGGAGCAGATATTGCTCAGCCCAAAAGCGAAAGTCATCCACCACCCAGTCGCGCGGGTAGTCAAAAGGAAGGAAGATATCGTGGACATGCACTATCACTCCTGGTTTTAGACGCGGCAGCACTTCCAGGAACAAATAATTGACATCGCCGCCAATCTTCACCGTATGGGAGCTGTCGATGAAAAGGACGTCCCCTGATTGGAGTTGCGAAAAGAAATCCAGGTCGATCTGCTGAACCTCTTTTATGACCAATGACTTTAAACCAGGGAAACCTTTCGATAGAAAATCGGAGGGGAAGGGCTCGACACAGATGAGCGGGCAGGCATCGTTTCTGGCTCCTGCTTCGCCCATAAGTAGGGACGAATAGCCGCTGCCGACCTCTATGATCAACCGTGGTCGAAAACGGCGCACCATACAGTACGCGACCAATGCGTCTGTGCCGTCAAAGAAGCCGTTATTGAGATGAAAACCGCTCGCGCCGCTCGTTGGTTCAGTTGGAAAGCGTTCATATTCGTGCCGAAACTTCGGAAAATCGTTTCGCAGCAGGTTTAGCTGCAGGGAGTCGTTCATGTCTATGCCGACAAGCTTGCTCGGTTGATTCCACAGGCTTTCGGGAAGGGTTTGGGTGTCGGGAATCGGTTGGTAAAAATGCACTGGCGTCACGTGAAAACCGTGTTGCTCCCAAATCGGAAAAACCTTCCGAAACTTTCCCGTGTGCACAAAGCGAGGGACGATTGCCGCGATAAAGCTTGATAATGCGGCATCAACGTTCCCCCACATTACTTCAGCAGCGAGTTCGCGGAGAACGGCCTTGGCGGAATCGGTATCGCGCCTGACCTTTACGCTGGCTATCGGCAGGTCGGGCAGGCTTCGCGCGAAAAGGCGAAACTCGTATACCTTTGAATGCGCGATCCAGGAAATTTTCGTACTTCCAGATCGGCCTCGACTAACCAGTTTTTCGTGACCGGGCGAAGTTGAGACGCGGACCTCCCCTCCAGCTTGATCGTTGATGTCCCATGAAATCACAACGCACTCATCGCCAAAAGGAACCGGGTTGGGTGTTGCAGTAATTGTCCCGCGAATCTCTCCGGTTCGACCAATCTGACTCACTTTGTTTGAAGAAGCGGAAACCGTTATTCAGCTAGGATGGCAGCACGCCGGCTCGTGGCCTCAGTAAGTGGTGAACCCAAGCTGGTGAGATGCTGATCGCTTAACAAAAATTCCAGCTTTTTGCGCGCCGCGTCAGTGGAATAGAGGGCGCGCGTTTTCGTGAGGCCATTCTCCGACAGCTGGTTCCAGAGGTCTTCCGATTCGTAGAGCTCGATCAATGCCTTTGCAAAGTCCTCCGGCTCGTCCGCTACCAAGATTTCTTCACGATCCCGAAATCCTGTTCCATCGACCGCGACCGAAGTTGCCACGACTGGCACGCCAAAGGCCATGCTTTGATTGATTTTGCCTTTCACTCCGGCTCCAAATCGCAAAGGCGCCACGGACAGTTTTACGCTATCGAAAAATGGAGCCGCATCCCTCTGCAATCCTGTTACGACGATGTTGTCGCTGGCCAAAGCAATGACCTCCGGCGGCGCTTTATCGCCGATGATGTAGAATTTAGCTTCTGGAAGATGAGCGCGAACCAGAGGGTAAATGCTCTGCACAAAAAACAGAACGGCATCGACGTTCGGCGTGTGTTGAAAGCTACCGATGAACAGCCAGTCTCTCCGAAGTGTGAAAGGCGTGCTCGAGCCGGGGACATCGACAATGTTTGAGATCACTTGAATGGATTTTTCCGGCCATTTCCTCTGAAGCAGCCGCTGCTCGCTGGTGCTCACCGTCCAAGTTTCATCGGATTGATCGATTAGCTCGGACTCCATTCGTTCCGTTTCACTCGCCTTGTGCTGCATCTCTGGGTCGCCAGTTACTCGTGCCTCGCCTGCTTCGCGAACGAAATGGAGATCCACCGTGTCGAAAATGATGCGAGCTTGCGGTGCGTACAGGCGCACGTCAGCCATGTGTTTGTGCGCAAACTTGCAACGACTTAGCATCACAATGTCAAACTCGGAGCCGCGTGAAACAAGGTAATCGCGGACTCTCGCGACGTAAGGGTAATGAACAACTTCAATACCACGCTTTTGTAGCTCGCACCTATAAGGGTCGATCTTTGCAAGGTTATCCGGCACGAAAGTGACACGGTGGCCCAGCCGGTGGAGGAGCTTAAGAATTTGAAACATCCGCACCGATCCCGAATCGCGGTCAGGCATCGGAACGTGATGATCAATCACAAGAATGTTTTTCCCCGAAGGCGTTTGAGGCTGCCGCAGGAATGTGAGCTCGCCATTGACTGGTTTCGCCTCCAATTCAGCGGCCCACTTTTCGGCAAATCTTGAGCGGTTAATATCCTGATGTTTTTTTGTACCGATCGAAAGATCGGTTCCGCCGGTTGCTCCCTCGTAATGGATAACTTCGCTTAGCGGCTGGTACAGCACCTTGTAACCCGCTTGGCGCACTTTGAATGCGAGATCGGTGTCCTCATAATAGGCGGGCGCATAGCTAGTGTCGAACCCGCCCACGCTTTCGAAGAGCGCCTTAGGAATCATCAAGGCTGCCGCTGAGCAATAATCTACTTCGCGCAGATAATTGTATTCAGGTTTTTGTGGGTCGTCGAACTTCCCGTAGTTCCATCCAGACGCATCCTGCCAGATTATTCCGCCTGCTTCCTGCAAGCGACCATCTGGATAAAGGAGCTTCGCTCCGACGACGCCGGCCCCTGGCTGTTCGGCGAAAGTGTCGAGCAGCGCCTTCAACCAGCCTGCCTTTACAAGCGTGTCGTTGTTTAAGAAGACAAGATATTTCCCCCGCGCCTTTTCCGCGCCGCGGGTACAAGAGGCGATAAAGCCTGAGTTGGTCTCATTTCGCAGATAAATAACTCCTGGCAACTGCGAAATAGCCTCCGGGGTAGCGTCTGTCGAGCAATCGTCCACAACAATCACTTCAAAGCGCTCCGCTCCCTGGTGTTCCTGAATTGACACCAGGCAAGCCTGCGTGAAATGGAATTGATTGAAAACCGGAATCACGATTGAAACATCCACCTGCTTATGAACTGGAAACTCAATTGGGCGGGTCGGCACGGGCGGCGCAAAAGTGGAAGCAGTTTCCGCCGCGGTGGTTCCTGAATGTTGCGTGGGCGCCGACGCTATGCCTGAAAGCAGGCTTTGGATTTCATCGTCGATCGCTGTGATCTCAGAATGGGTGACCCGCCATTTCTCGTAACTGGAGATTGCCTTTTCCAGATGCCCATAGCCTAACAAGTCCTTTGATTTTTTCGGAGAAATTTTTGCTTTCAACGCAGCAACCGGATTTGCAATCTGCCAGCGCAATGAAGAGCGGAGCCGGGCCGCTGCGTTGCTGGCGTCGTCGAGTATTCGGCTAAGCCGCTTCGTCGCCTGTAACTGCCTTCGCAGGCGGTTTTGCAGCTCTCGTGCGCGGCTTTCGTTCTCAGCCAAACTGATGCTTCTGGTGCGAAGCAGCTCGTTGATTTGCATGATGCGATCCTGCAGTTGCTTAACTTCGCCCGTGTAGTGAGCGCTGATTTCTTCTATCTGTGCTTTGAGTTTCTCGATTTCAACTCGGTGTCGCGCTTCGGTTTGTGCAAGGAGCTCGCCGTAGAGATGCTCTATCTGCGCAAGACGTTCTGGAACGAAAGTATTCACCCGGCTGACGGATCCGGGAAGCAAGTCGGGCTCGCTCGATGTATCACGGCGGGATGCAGCCTTTGCGACTCGCGTTTTGGTTGGTGAGGCCTCCGCAATCAAAGAGCGATAGAGTTCGATCACTTCATCGGAGACACCGGCGTCGATCAGGTCGTCAATTGTGAAATGGGTGTGGCGTCGTCGCGTGAATACAAGCCCTGCGGCGTTGCGCAATTCCGTATCCTTCAGACCTGCGAACTGCAGAATTTTGCGCAACTCCGATTCTGTGTCTTCGAAAAATGCGTCGTAGCGCGTTACAAGGCGGTCTTTTTCATTTGCCACCTCGACTAGCCGCCGGTTGTAGATTTCCCAAAGGCGCAGAGCAAACGAATAAGAGGTTCCGTTCCGTTCCCGCATCGAATGGGCGACTTCCAGCGGATTACGTACAACGATGAGAGTTCTGAGCCCCGGCAAGAGATCCTGCCAGAACGGTAGGGTCAAACTGTTACGAGGATCTTTCCAGCCCCAGACGTTTGCCGGAGCAAAGCCCTCAATTAGGAGCCGTGCTTTAAGACGTAAAGGATTCAATGGCGGGTCTGTGAAACTCTCGTCAGGCTTGGGGGGCAGGTCCCAGGCGCCGCCAAGTGCTGCCAGTAATTCGTCATTCAACGCTACGAACCTCAGATGTTCCCAAAAACCTTCGGGGTTATCAGCCTGCGGCGGCATCAAGTCTGATTCGGCCCCAAGCTCCAAGCCGCAGCGATGAAGCAACCGCGTGACCATACTTGTTCCCGAACGGTGAGCACCGGCAATGCAAATCGCCGTCTGGGTCTCAGCAATACTTTTCACGCAAAGGCTTTATAGAACGATGACCCGCTCGACGCGTCAAGCCGATTGCTGTCTCCGTGCAACAGAACCAGCGGCTGTTATCCTCAAATTGGCCTGCAAAATCGTCGTCGCACAAATTCTGCTCTAGATTTACGTTCTATTGATGCACCGAAGTGACGGCCGCGCACCAGATGAGATTCGTCCGCTCAATTTCGAATTGAACGTGGCGGTGCATGCGAGCGGGTCGGTGCTCGTGTCGATGGGTAACACGCGCGTGATCTGTGCTGTTACGATCGAAGACACCGTGCCGCGCTGGATGAAGGAGCAGGGAGTCGCCGGCGGCTGGCTTACTGCCGAATATTCAATGCTTCCGTATTCGACCCAGCCACGGAAACCTCGCGATGTTGGAAAAGGCCGCGTCGACGGTCGGAGCGTGGAGATTCAACGTTTGATTGGCCGCTCGCTGCGAGCGGTCGTGGACCTTGAAAAGCTTGAGCCGCGTACAATCTGGGTCGATTGCGATGTATTACAGGCCGATGGCGGAACACGCACCACCGCAATCACCGGTTCGAGTCTCGCGCTCGCCATAGCCTGCCGGAAATTCGTGAGGGAGAAAAAACTCGACGCGCCTCCGATGAGAAAATTGGTCGCCGCGGTGAGCGCAGGAATTCTTGACGGGCAGACGATACTCGATCTCAATTACGACGAGGACAAACTCGTTAGTGTTGATTTCAATCTTGTGGCTACCGAAGACGGCGAATTCGTGGAAGTACAGAGTTCGGGTGAAGAAGCGACGTTTGCTACATCACAGCTGGATGAAATGCTCGCGCTCGGACGGAAAGGCATCAGCGACCTGATCGGTGCCCAGCGTGCGGTCTTAGCACGCATCATGGTGACACCGCCGGAAAGTTAGTGGTATAGTTGTGGGGCGTCCCCGCCGCGGACGCCATCTCGATGTTCTTCGATTGGCGTTTGATGGAAACGCCCTACAATTACTGCCCAATGAAGCGGGCACTTATCACCGGCATTACTGGCCAGGATGGAAGTTATCTGGCCGATCTGTTGCTTGAGAAAGGGTATGAAGTTCACGGGATTATCCGCCGTGCCAGTACGTTTAACACTTCGCGCATTGACCATCTTTACGCTGATCCCCACGTGAACGACGTCCGAATGTTTCTGCACTACGGAGACCTCAGCGATTCGGTCAATCTTGTGAAGCTTCTTTACGAATTAAAGCCGGACGAGATCTATCATTTGGGCGCGCAGAGCCATGTGCGTGTGAGCTTCGATATTCCGGAATACACCGCCGATGTCACGGGCGTGGGCACGATCCGAATCTTGGAAGCAATTCGCGAAGCTGGATTGCGTTCCCGTTTTCTTCAGGCGTCGAGTAGCGAAATGTTTGGTAAGGCGCAAGAAGTGCCGCAAACGGAAAAAACGCCGTTCTGGCCACGCAGCCCGTACGGCGTAGCCAAAGTGTTTTCATACTGGGCCACCGTTAACTACCGCGAAAGTTACGGCCTCTGTGCGAGCAACGGCATCATGTTTAACCATGAAAGCCCCCGGCGCGGCGAGACTTTCGTCACTCGCAAGATTTCACGCGCAGTTGCAGCGATTAAGCAGGGCCTGCAAAAGGAATTGTTTCTCGGCAATCTCGACGCAAAGCGTGACTGGGGATATGCGCCCGAATATGTCGAGGGCATCTGGCGAATTTTGCAACTGGGAGAAGGAGACGATTTCGTATTGGCTACCGGTGAAAGCCACACGGTACGCGAGTTTGTCGAAACGGCATTCGCTTACGCCGATCTCGATTGGAAGCAATTCGTAAAGCACGACCCGCGATATGAGCGGCCAGCCGAGGTGGACGTTCTTCTGGGTAACGCTGCAAAGGCGAAGAAAATTCTTGGCTGGGAACCAAAAGTCCGATTTCACGAACTGGTGCGCATTATGGTCGATGCGGACATGGAATTACTCTCGCTTAACACGCCCCGAAAACATCTCGGTAAACTGCCGTGAGTGACGCAGGTAATCCTGTCAGCAACCCGGAAAGCTTTCGGGGCTGCGGCGAGCGTGCGAGTAGATGCAGACAGGGTTGTCTGCATCACGATCCTATCGCATCACGAATGGCGCCGGGTTTGCGGCGGACATCGAGTGGGCCGTGACGAGGCCGGGGACAGCAGTGGCTAGCGGCACGTTTACAATCGTTACTGCGGCGCCGATTCCCACGATGTCGTACAATTGTATGATGTCACTTGAGCGCATCCGGATACATCCGTAACTCGCAGGCGAACCGATTTTCCATTCCTCCGGCGTGCCGTGGATGTAGATGTCCCTCCCGAACGCGTTAGCGTTTTGCGCTTCGAGTCCACGCAACCAGAGAATCCGGGTTACGATCGGATCACGACCAGGCGCGTTGGCTTGGATAATTTCCCCGGTGCGTCGGCGATCCTTGAATACCGTTCCCGGTGGCGCATTACCGCCAATTTTTTCCGCTATCTGCAATTGGCCGAGTGGAGTAAACCTGCTGCCTCGCCAATCGCCAAGACCGAACTTGGAGGTGGAGACGGGATAAATCCCCATGAGCTTGCCGCGATCGAGAAGAGCCAGCTTCTGTTCGCGCGTGCTGATCACGATGTAATGTTGGGTATCGGGGGCTGCGCAGGACCCGAGAAACATGGCGAGCAAAAGAAGGCGAGAGCCGATCGCCAGCGACCGCCATCGATCGGATGCTGCCAGTGCCCCTCCCGGTCCCGCCTTGATCAGCAGACCATTTCTGATTCTCATGCCCGATTGAACTTGAAAAACTTGTCCGCGGTTTCGGTCGTCGCTTCAGCAATTTCTTCCAATGGAACGTCCCGAGCCGCCGCGATCGCTTCCGCGACAATGCGCGTATGCGCCGGTTCGGCACGCTTTCCACGAAAGGGAACGGGCGCCAAATATGGACAATCAGTCTCGACCATAAATTTCCAGAGCGGGATTTCTGCCGCGACTTCTCGCACGGCTGCGCCGTTTTTGAAAGTGACAATTCCCGTGAACGAAACGAGATGGTCAAGGTCGAGAACTTCATTCGCCTGATCGAGCGAGCCGCCGAAGCAATGAAAAACGCCGCGCAATTTGCCCGTATAAGGTTGCATGATTTTCAGCGTGTCTTCCCAGGCGTCACGTTGATGGATCACCACATTGAGCCCCAACTCCAAAGCAAGATCGAGTTGTTGTTGAAATAAACTCGCCTGTTTCGATTTATAGGCGCCGTCGC
>Ga0209377_1001059_pt1 | contig 18696 bp, 17 predicted proteins | sample GraSoiAngelo_141_FD_185898 | JGI IMG/M metagenome (GOLD analysis project Ga0209377, IMG submission 185898) | Grasslands soil microbial communities from the Angelo Coastal Reserve, California, USA - 14_0929_12_40cm (SPAdes) (version 2) | ecosystem: Environmental > Terrestrial > Soil > Grasslands ...
ATCCGAACCACCTGAGCCCCGAGGAGGCCGTGCAGGCGTTCGAGGATCTGCGCGCCGCGCTGCTGGTGCCGATGCACTGGGGCACCTTCGAGCTGAACCGTGAGCCGTTCCGCGAGCCACCCGATCGGCTGATGGCCGAGGCGCTCCGTCACGGCGTCGAGGAGCGCGTCGCGCCGCTGAGCCCAGGACAGACGATCCGCTGGTAGTCGATCCGCTGGTAATCTGTCCCCATGTTCGCCTCCTGGGGACGCGCGGTCGATCGACTGCGCTGGTGGCTCGTGGCCCTGTCCCTCCTGCCTCTCACGCTCTGGCTCGGCGTCCCGTCCGGCGAGCGTCTCGACGAATCCGTGGTCCCGCCCGACATGGAGGCGGTGCGCGCGGTGAAGCTGCTCGACGAGGAGCTGGCCCCGCGGCCGCCGTCCTTCGGCCTGGTCTTCAGCAGCCCGACGCTGAGCACGACCGATCCGCGCTTCGTGGCAGAGGTCCGGCGCGCGCTCGCCCCGCTGCGCAACGACCGCCGCGTGGCCCGGATCCGCACGCCGTGGGACGGGCCGGCGCCGGATGCGCGTGCCATCTCCGCGGGCGGCCGGCGGGCGGTGGTGATGGTCGAGCTGGAGGGCCGCGCGCCGGCGTTCGCGTCGATGGTGGTGCCGTCGGCGCCGCCGGAGCTCTATCCGGCCCTGCGAACAAAGGTGCGCTCGGACACGCTGGAAATCCTGCCGTTCGGTCCGATGGCGCTGAACCACGACTTCACCGAGATGGTGAGGGACGACCTTCGCCGCGCCGAGCTGGTCGTGCTCCCGCTCGTGCTCGTGTTCCTGGTCGTCGTCTTCGGCTCGGTGGTCGCCGCCGCGCTGCCGCTGGCCGTGGGCCTCCTCGGCGTCGCCGCCGGCATGGCGGTCACCGGCATCCTGGCGCGCGTGATGCCGGTGTCGGCGTACGCGGCCAACGTCGTCTCGATGATCGGTCTCGGCGTGGCCATCGACTACTCGCTCTTCGTGGTGAGCCGGCATCGCGAGGAGCTCGTCGCGCACCCGCCGGCGCAGGCGCTGGCGCGCACGCTGGCCACCGCCGGCCGCACCGTCGTGTTCTCCGGCATGACGGTGGGCATCGGGTTGCTCGGCATGATCCTGCTGCGCATGGGGAGCGTCAGCACCATCGGGATCGCGAGCACCGTCGTGGTGGGCTTCGCGGTGCTGTACAGCCTCACGCTGCTGCCCGCGCTGCTCGTGATCCTCGGCCCCCGCGTGAACGCGCTGTCGCTGTGGCGCCGGCCCGCGCGGCCCGGCGCGCGCTCCGACCTGTGGCATCGGCTGGCCACGGCCGCCATGGCCCGGCCCTGGCACGTGCTGGTGCCCGTGGTGCTCGTGCTCGTCGTGCTCGGGCTGCCCTTCCGCCACATCCACCTCGGCACCCCCGACGTCTCCACGCTGCCCGAGAAGGCCGAGTCGCGCCGCGGCCAGGGGCTGCTCGCCCGCGAGTTCCCGCAGCTGGAGCCGAACAGCATCGTGGTCGTCCTGCGCTATCCCGACCGGTCGGGCCTCACGCCCGCGCGCGTGGACGAGCTGTACGCGCTGAGCCGCTGGCTCGCGCGTCTGCCGGACGTCGCCCGCGTGGACAGCGTGGTGGACCTCGATCCGCGGATCACGCCGGAGCAGTACCGCCAGATGGCCGCCGCGCCGCGCGAGATGCTGCCGCCGCCGCTGCGCGAGGCCTTCGAGCGCATGGTCGGGCCACGCGTGACGATGCTCGTCGCGCAGACGCCGCTCGCGGTGGACAGCCAGGAGGCGCGCGCGCTCGTGAAGACGATCCGTCGCGAGCACCCGCCCGTCGCGGCCGAGGTGCTCGTCACCGGGCGCACCGCCTACGACGTCGACTTCGTGGCGCTCGTGTCGCGCGTGGCGCCGGGGGCGGTGGCCTTCGTCCTCGCCGCGACGTTCGTCGCTCTGTTCCTGCTGCTGGGCTCCGTCCTGCTGCCGCTCAAGGCCGTCGTGATGAATTGCCTGTCGGTCACCGCGTCCTACGGCGCGCTCGTGTGGATCTTCCAGGACGGCCACTTCAAGGACTGGCTCGGCTTCACGCCGGGCCCGATCGAGCCGGTGATCCCGCTCATCATGTTCTGCGTGCTGTTCGGGCTGTCGATGGACTACGAGGTGCTGCTGCTGAGCCGCACCCACGAGGAGTTCGAGCGCACGCGCGACAACGACCGCGCGGTGGTGGCCTCGCTCGCCGCCACCGGCCGGCTCATCACCGGCGCCGCGCTGATCATGGCCACCGTCTTCTTCGGCTTCGGCGCCGCGCGCGCGGTGATGATCAAGGAGATGGGCATCGGCATGGGCATCGCGATCGTCATGGATGCCACGGTGATCCGCGCACTGCTGGTGCCGGCGACGATGCGGCTGCTCGGCGACTGGAACTGGTGGGCGCCGCGTCCGCTCAAGCGCTTGTGGGAGCGGCTGCGGCTGCCGGCGCGCGCGCTGTGAGCAGCTCGGTGATTTGTATCGGTAGTCGCCGCAGCGAATCACCGCGCATCCACGGCGGCTACTTCCGATTGTTCCCCGAGAATGCCGTCGCCAGCCCCAGGCCGATGTACATCGTGCCGGGAATCCAGCGCCGCGTGAGCGCGACCCCGCGGCGCGCGCGCAGCCACCGGGCGGCGGTGCCGGCCGTCAGCGCGTAGAGCCCGTCGGTCAACAACCCCAGCGCGACGAACACGACCCCCAGGCCGATGATCTGCGCGGGCACGGCGCCGCGCGAGACGGTCACGAACTGCGGCAGGAAGGCGAGGAAGAACAGCGCCGTCTTCGGGTTCAGCACGTTGACGACGAAGCCGTCGACGAAGGCGCGCCGCAGGTGCGGCGGGGTCGCGAGCGTCGCCTCAACGGGATCGGCGACACGCGAGAGCAGCTGCCGCACGCCGAGATAGACGAGGTAGGCCGCGCCCAGGTACTTCACCACCCTGAACGCCGTCGCGGAGGCGACGAGCACGGCGGACAGGCCGGCGGCGGCCGCTGCCACGTGCACCAGGGTGCCGGCGTGCACGCCGAGCACCGAGACGAACCCCGCGCGGCGGCCCTGGTCCAGCGAGCGCGTCACGATATAAAGGACGGCCGGCCCGGGCGTCAGCAGCAGCACGAGCGCCGCGGCGACGAACAGGCCGAGGCGCGACGGATCGGGGAGGACCACGACGTCCATCGGCGGCCGCCTATTTCGCGGAAGCGGTGAGCGGCGAGACAGCCGGCCGGCCGGCTACTTCTCGCGGAAGCGGTTGACGATGGGCAAGCGCCAGTCGCGGCCGAAGGCGCGCGGCGTGATCTTGACCCCGATCGGCCCCTGCCGGCGCTTGTACTCGGCGGCGTCGATCATGCGCACGACCTTGCGGACGGTCGCCGGATCGAAGCCCTGGGCGATCAGATCGGCCACGCCGCGGCTCTCCTCCACGTAGGCCTCGAGGATGGCGTCGAGCACGTCGTAGGGCGGCAGCGTGTCCTGGTCCTTCTGCTCGTGGCGCAGCTCGGCCGACGGCGCGCGCTCGATGATGGACTCGGGAATCACGGGCTTGCCCGCGCGCGCGTTGACGTGGCGCGAGAGCTCGTAGACGAGGGTCTTCGGCACGTCCTTGATCACGGCGAACCCGCCCGCCATGTCACCGTAGAGGGTGGAGTAGCCGACGGCGATCTCGCTCTTGTTGCCCGTGGTCAGCACGAGCCAGCCGAACTTGTTCGACAGCGCCATGAGCAGCGTGCCGCGAATGCGCGCCTGGATGTTTTCCTCGGTCACGTCCTCCTTGAGGCCCTTGAAGGGCTGCGCGAGCGACTTCAGGAAGCCCTTGAAGACCGGCGTGATCGGCAGCCGCAGGAACTCGATGCCGAGGTTCTTCGCCAGCCGCCGCGCGTCGTCGCGCGTGCCGCGCGAGGAGAACGGCGAGGGCATGGTGACGCCGGTCACGTTCTCGCGGCCGAGACCCTCGGCCGCCACCGCCGCCACCAGCGCGGAGTCGATGCCGCCCGAGAGCCCGATGACCACGCGCTTGAAGCCGTTCTTGCGGACGTAGTCGCGGGTGCCGAGCACGAGCGCCTGGAAGACCTCGTCGACGCGCGGCAGCGGCTCGGCCATCTGCGCCGGCACCGGCGGCGGGGGCGCCGAGCGCGCGGGCAGCGGCGGCAGGCTGATGCGCGGCGCTCCGGCGACGTCGAGCGTCTCCTTCCGGCGCCGCGAGTCTTGCAGGCGCGCGCGGAAGACCGCGTCGAGATCGAGATCGGCGGTCACCATCTCCTCGACGAACTGGCGCCCGCGCGCCACCGTCTCGCCGTGCGGGTCGACGATCACGCTGGCGCCGTCGAAGACCAGCTCGTCCTGGCCGCCCACCATGTTGACGAAGGCCAGCCAGACGACGTCGTCGGCCGCGCGCGTGGCGACCATGCGCTCGCGGAAGCGCGCCTTGCCGGCGTGGTACGGTGAGCCGTTGATGGTGACGATCAGCTCGGCGCCGGCGAGCGCCTGCGGCGTCGTCGGCCCCGTCGGATACCAGAGGTCCTCGCAGACGTTCACGGCGACGCACGTCTGGCCGAACGAGAAGACCGACGCCTCGCGTCCCGCCTGGAAGTAGCGGTTCTCGTCGAAGACGCCGTAGTTCGGCAGATACTGCTTGTGATAGACGCCGGCCAGCGCGCCGTCGTGGATGACGGCGGCGGCGTTGAAGAGGTCCTGGCGCTTGTCCACGAAGCCGACGACGGCGGTGAGGCCCCGCGCCGCCTTCGTCACCTCCGCCAGCGCGGCGAGGTTGGCCTCGATGAACGCGGACTTGAACAGCAGGTCCTCGGGCGGATAGCCGGTGATGGCCAGCTCGGGGAACGCGACGAGGTCGGCGCCGAGCGCGCGCGCCTGCGCGATGCCGTCCACGATGCGGCGGGTGTTGCCCTCGACGTCTCCGACGGTCGGGTTGATCTGGGCGAGGCTCACGCGGAAGCGCCGCATGCCGCTATTGTAACCGCGCGGTGCGAGAGCGAGCACGAAGTTCCGCGTATTTCGCTCGTCCCTCCAGGCAGGAAGCGACCGAGGCGTACGGGCCTGCGATGGTGCTGCAAACGACGCACAACGTGATGCAGCCGAGGAACGACGAGCAAGTGCGGCCTCGGGGGCCGGGGTTGCGCGGCCTCGGCGGGGGGCCCCCGTTCACGGAAATGGAGACCGACCGCCAAGTGCCGCGCTGACATCCGCGGATGGTGTATGACTGGGGCATGGTCGACAGCCCAGATGTCCGCGTCGTACTCGACGAACTCACCGCCGTCAGGCAGCGATTCGATCGACTTGCCGGTGACGCCTACTCTCTCGGGCAATCGCTCGGCAACCTCGAGCGCCGGCTGTGGGGCGACCCACACGAGCAGGCGGTGCTCGCGGAGTTGCTGCATGAGATCCGCCGTCGCTTCGGTTCGCCGGGACGCATGCTGGACGAGCGGGAGATGCGAGAGCTCAGTGCGTTCTTATTCGAGTACCTCGCGGGGGTTCCGCGAAAGGACTGGGATCTCGCCTCGCGGCTCGCGAAGGCTCAGGAGCAGACGCAGACATGGCTGGTCACCTCGGGGGTGGTCGAAGAGCTCCATCGCCGCGCGCGAGAGCAGCGGGCGGGGGCGCTGCGGACGGTCGGCGCGCTACCAGACGATCAACAGGCGGTGCTTCGCCCTGCCGTTACGGCCATGGAGGCGGCATTCAGCCTCATGGAGAGGAACATCGAGGCCGTCCATACGGTGTGGAACCGGCTCTTTCCCGGTTCGGCCGCAGCGTCCTGATTTAGCCGCGGCGAACGTCACAAACGGCTGGAACGTCACGGGGCTGTCACATGTGACGGAAGGCGGGTTCTTCGCGAAGTATGGCGTACGTGAGTTCGACGAAGTCGACGGCATGCTCGCCACGATACGCAACAAGCGAGGCGCCTCGCTGATCGTCGCGGGGGAGCTTCTGTTGACGCGTCCCTGTCGGCTCAGCTCAGCGCCGCCCCAACCGCATTCACGTACAGCGCATAGATTGACGTGCTGCCGGTCATGAACAACCGGTTGCGCTTGGTTCCGCCGAAGCAGAGGTTCGCGATAACTTCCGGCGTATGCAGGAACGCTAGCAAATCGCCGCTGGGCGCGTGAACACGCACGCCGTTCGTGTCGACCCCACCCCAGCCCCAACCGCACCACACATTGCCGTCGGTGTCACAGCGGATACCGTCGGTGAACCCCGGCTTGAAGTCGGCGAAGACCTTGCCGCCGCGCAAGGCATTGTTGACGACGTCGAACACGATGATGTTTGCCGGATACTGCGGGCCGTCGGTTGCTCCGGTGTCGACGACATAGCAGCGTTTGAAGTCGGGCGAGAAGCAGATGCCGTTAGGACGCCGCATCGGGCCTTCGGCTGCCACCGTCGTCTTGCCACTCGGATCGATGCGATAGACGCGTGTGGGCAGCTCGAACGCCGCTTTGTGCCCTTCGTACGGGCCCAGGATCCCGTAACCCGGGTCGGTGAACCAGATCGAACCATCGGAGTGGACCGCGGCATCGTTCGGCGCGTTGAGCTTCTTGCCTTCGAAGTTATCGACCAACACGGTCCAGGTGCCGTCGTACTCGCGGCGGCGCACGCGGCGCGTGTCGTGCTCCAGGGCGATCAACCGGCCCTGGTTGTCGCGCGTGTGTCCGTTCGAATAGCCCGAGTCGGTCTGGAACACACTCACGTGGCCGTCATCCTCGATCCAGCGCAGCGTGCGGTGGTTCGGGATGTCGCTCCATATGAGACTGCCCCAGTCGCCCATCCAAACGGGGCCTTCGCACCAGAGCGCGCGGTCGTTGCCCATGCCGTGCCAGATTCGCTGCAGCGTCGCGTTGCCCTGCACTCCCGTGAAGCGCTTGTCCCGCACCTCCCACGCCGGCTCCGGATAGGTGACGGTGGTGTCGCCCGTCCAGTCGCGGTCGCGGCCGAACTTGTCCGCCGCCAAGGCGAGCGGCGTGGTCGCGGCCGTCCCGACCGTCGCCGCCGCCGCGGCGAGAAAGTTGCGTCGACTCGTCTCCATGGCCATCCTCCTCTGAGGGTCCGCCTGCGCGCGATAGACGGTGGCACGAAACGGGTCAATTTATTAACGCATCGACTGCGAACGCGCAAGACGCATCGCGGCAGCGCCATGGATCTCGGGCACGGTCGTCATCGGAATTGCGTTACCCCTATCGCGAATGGGTCGCGGCAGGGGGTCTGATCTCCTACGGGCCGAATCTCACAACGATCGTGCGCGACCCCGTTCCCGTCATGATCGACAAGATCCTAAGGGGCCCTCGGCCTCACGCTCCCGGCGTCGCTGCTGACGCGGGCGGATCAGGTCATAGAGTGATCGACCGGCGTGTATTCATACTGGGCCTGGGAGCAATCCTTGCCGCTCACCGCCGAGGCGCAGCCGGCACGCAAGGTGCCGTGTGTTGGCGATGTAACGTCAGCCGGCCGGTCTATAACCGCGCGGTGCTATGATCGCCGCATGCCGGCCAAGGTCCCGTGGCTCCCGTCCGTCCTCCCGCCGGGCGCCCGTCCGGAGCGCTGCCCCCGCTGCGGGCGGATGGCGCTCATCCCCTGGACGCTCCGTCGCGACAACGCCACGAAGGCGATCCTGAGGACCTGGGTGTGCACGGAATGCCAGACGCTCGTGGAGCGCCCCGAGCCGGAGTAGCCGGTATCGTCGCGCGCTGGCAGCCCTGGGCCGGCGACGGCCTCGAGCATCTCGTCGTTCACGAGCGTCCGGACGGCGTGGCCGCCGAGTCCGTCGTCGTCGCCGACGGGTTCGCCGCACGCTACCGCATCGTCTGCGACGCCGGGTGGCGCACACGCCGGCTCGAGGTCGCGCTCGTCGGCGCCGAGCGCGGGCTCGTGTTGGCCGGCGACGGCCGCGGACACTGGACCGACGCTGCCGGCGCCGCCCTCGTCGCGCTCGACGGCGCGCTCGACGTCGATCTCACGGCCACGCCCTTCACCAACACGCTGCCGATCCGGCGCCTCGGGCTGGCCGCGGGCCGCACCGCCGAGATCCTCACGGTGTACGTGCGCGTCCCCGAGCTGAGCGTCGAGGCGGACCGGCAGCGCTACACGTGCCTGGAGCCCATGCGGCGGTACCGCTTCGAATCGGTGGACGGTGATTTCACGCGCGACCTCGAGGTGGACGCGCACGACCTGATCGTCGTCTACCCCGGCCTGTTCCGTCGGGTCGGTTAGTAAATGGGGGGCCCCGAAATGGCCCCCCATACCCCCCACACGCTCGGGGCGCCCCGGCGAAGCCGTGGCACCCCTCGATACTCCGACAGGCTCCCGGCTAGAGCGTGTTGACGAAGTCGAATCCGACGCCCGCGGCGGCGAGAACGGTCCAGATGCTAGGCGCCGACGAGGGCACGACTGAGGCGTAGGCCGCCTACGTCGCAGGGAGGGCGCGAGGAGGCGGGCCGCTGCCGCGTCCTCGCGAACGACGCAGATGGACCGTTATCGGCGCCGCGGCTAGAGCGTGTTGACGAAGTCGATCAGCTGCCTCAGCCGCGCGTACGACGAGCGGTTGAACGGCACGAGCAGCCGCGGCAGATCCGGATACTCGTTGTACTCCTGCGGGAATGGCCCCGGCGCCTGGTCCACCGGCCCCTTGAGCACGTCCTCGAAGCGCTGCTGGATCACCGCCAGATCCGTGTCGCGCACCGGGCGGGTCAGCCGGAACACCAGGTTGTCGCCCACGATCCGCGAGGAGTGATAGACGCGGTAGAACGTCGTCAGCTGCTCCACCGCCTGGTCGACCGTGTCGACGATGCGGTAGAACGACGTGTCGATGGGATCGATGAGATCCTGTGCGGCGAGCGTGTCGCGCACGAAGGCGTCCCACTTGCGCCAGTACGGCGTCTGGTCGGTCTCCGCGAGCACCATCGGCACGATGGTCGCCTTGCCCGTCTGCATCAGCGTCAACACCTCGAACGCCTCGTCCATCGTGCCGAAGCCGCCCGGGAAGAGCGCGATACCGCTCGCCTCCTTCACGAGGAAGAGCTTGCGCGTGAAGAAGTACTTGAACGTGATGAGCTTGGGATCGGAGGCGATCCACGGATTCGCCTCCTGCTCGAACGGCAGCCGGATGTTGAGGCCGAACGACCGCTCGCCGCCGGCGCCCTCCTGCGCGGCGCCCATGATGCCGGCGCCGGCGCCGGTCACCACCATCCAGCCCGCTTCGACCATGCGGCGGCCGAACATCAGCGCGGCCATGGCCGCCGACTGTGTGGGCGCCGTGCGCGCGGAGCCGAACACCGTGACCTTGCGGACGTCGCGGTACGGCGCGAACACCTTGTACGCGTACCGCAGCTCCTTCAGCGCCGTGTTGGTGACCTTGAGGTCGCCGGTGGATGCGCCGTCCTCGTAGAGCTTCAGGACGGTCGTCAGCATGTGCTGGAAGTAGCCGCGGCGGTCGGAGGGCACGCCGAGGACGTCGAGCAGGTCTACGATCAGCCGATTGGCTTCTTCGTTCTGTAACGCGTACCGACGATCGGGCACGAATTCAGTATACGCTCAGCGCCGGCCGGTGACCGTCATCCAGAGGCCGAGGACGACGAGGACGCCGCCGAGCGCGGTGAAGCGCGTGACCGCCTCGCCCAGGACGACGGCGCCGAGCAGCGCCCCGACCACCGGCTGCACGGTGAGGAACGGCGCCGCCCGCGACGCCTCGACCCGCGCCAGCGCCCAGTTCCAGACGAGATAGGCGCCGGCGCTGATCACGAGCGCCAGGTAGAGCGTCCCCGCCACCGCCGACGGCGTCACCACCGGCCGCGCGCCGGCCGCCCACTCCAGCGCGGCGAGCGGCGCCGTCACCAGCATGCCCCAGACGATCGACCGCGCGGTGATCGCGGTGGCGTTCGTGTCGGTCAGCACCGTGCGGCCCAGCAGCGAATACGAGGCGTAGGCGATGCCGGACAGGATGAGCAGGATATCGCCGCGCCAGCGCGGCAGGATCTCGAGCGTGACGCCCGGCACGCCGTTGAGGACGACGAGGACCGCGCCGGCGACCGCGAGCGCCGCGCCCGCCGCCTCGCGCCGCGTGAGCCGCTCGCCGAGGAGCAGCGGGCCGAGCACGACCAGCGTGAGCGGCTCGACCACGATGAGCAGGGCGGCATTGGTCGCCGACGAGCGCGCGATGCCCCAGTGCGAGAGCGCGAAGGCCGCGGCGAAGCCGAGCGCGCCCATCCAGAAGACGCGCGCGCCCTGCCCCGGCGTGAGCCCCCGTGGGATGGGAGCGGTCGCTCCCCGCCGCGCGAGCGGGACGAGCACGGCGGCGCCGAGGACGAGGCGCAGCAGCGCCAGCGTCATGGGCGGCACGTCATCGAGGACGAGGCGCGTGACGACGTAGGAGGTGGCGTAGACGATGTTGGCGGCGAGCAGCAGGGTGGCGGCGACGCCCATCCCAGCAGAATACGGTCAGCGCCCCGTGGCCGCCTCACCCCTGAGCGTCATGCAGGTGCTCGTGGCGTGCGCCACCAGCCGGTCCTTCGCGTCGCGCACGTCGCACTCCACGAGGCCGACGGTGCGGCCGGCGGAGACCACGCGCCCCTCGGCGCGCAGCTTGCCCGTCCACACGGGCTTCGTGAAATTGATCTTGAGCTCGAGCGTCGTGAACGTCTCGCCCTCGTCGAGAAGGGCCGCGTAGACGATGTTGGCGGCGAGCAGCAGGGTGGCGGCGACGCCCATCCCAGCAGAATACGGTCAGCGCCCCGTGGCCGCCTCACCCCTGAGCGTCATGCAGGTGCTCGTGGCGTGCGCCACGAGGCTGAAGCCGATGAGCGTCGCGATCGCTGGCGGCGGCACCTCGCCGCGCGCCAGCTTCTCGATCAGGTCGAGCATCTTCGCCATGAGGCCTCCCGCCAGCCGCCGCCCCTGACCGCGGACAGCAGCGTGACGCCGAACAGCACGAACGCGAGCGCGATGACGAATGACAGCGCCCTCGGCCCGCCGCCGAGCCAGTGGATCGCCAGCGAGCCGCCCACGGCCGCGAGCACCAGCCGCATGAACCCGGCGACGAGCGGCCACACCACGCGCCCCGCTCCCTGCGACGCGAAGTACAGCGCCAGCCCGAGGCCGAAGAATCCGTAGCTCGGCCCCACCACGCGCAGGTAGGCGCTGCCGGCGGCGACGACGGCGGGGTCGCGCGTGAAGAGGCTCATCCAGACGCCGGGGAACAGCGCGGCCGCGAGCCCGATCGTCTCCGTCAACGCGAAGGCCATCGCCCCGCCGACGAGCGCGATGCGCCGCGCCCGCGCCAGTTGACCCGCGCCGACGTTGGTGCCGACCATCGTCACGAGCGCCGAGCCGAGTCCGAACACGAGGGGGATCTGCAGATATTCGAGACGAGCGCCGGTGCCGTAACCGGCCAGCGCCACCGTGCCGAAGGCGCCGACGAGGCCGGTGAGCACCACGACCGTGAGATTCGTCTGGATCGTGTTGAGCGCGCCCGGCAACCCCACCCGGAGGATGTCGCGGAACAACGCCACGCGCAGGCGGACCCGGCGCAGCGAGAGCCGCACGAGGTTGCGTCGCGAGCGCAGCGCGACGCCGAGCACCAGGCTGCCGAGACAATAGTAGATGACCACCGCGACGCCGGCGCCCGCGATGCCCAGGCGGGGCAACGGGCCCCAGCCCCAGATCAACGCCGGCGAGAGCACCACGAGAAGCGGGCCGCCCCCCACGACGACGACCGCGGGCAGTCGCATGTTGCCCGCGCCGCGCAGGACGCTGCCGAGCGTGTTGAAGAGCCAGAAGGCGCCGGCGCCGGCGAAGACGACGTTGGAGTACGTGAGGGCGGCGGCGAGCGCGCCGTCGGTCCCACCCATCGCGCGATAGAGGCGGGGTCCGCCCCAGAGCATGCCCACCGTGAAGGCGGCGCCGAGTACCAGCGCGATGGCGAGCGCGTGCACCACGAGCGCGTCGGCGTCGCGCCGCCGGCCGCCGCCGAGGGCGCGCGCGATCGCGGAGGCGATGCCCACGCCCATGCCGCCCGCCGACATCGTCTGCATCAGCATGACGAGGGGGAACACGAGGGCGATGCCCGCGAGCGCGTCGCGCCCGAGCCAGCCGACGTACACCGCCTCGAGGACGTTGATGGCCGCCTGGACGGCGATGACGACGACGTTGGGCGCGGCCAGCCGCAGCAGGGTGCCGGGAATCGGCGCCTCGAGGAGCACGCGGGTGCCCGCGGCGAGGCCCTCGCGGGCGGGGGGCGCCGGGGCGGCCGGGACGACGCCGAGGGTGCCGGCCGAGATGGCCATGACTTGTTAAATACTAGTGACTAGCCTTTCTGTCAAGTACTATACTGGGCCCATGCCCAAGCGCTACGGGCAGCCGTGTCCGGTGGCCAAGTCGCTCGAGCTCCTCGGCGAGCGCTGGACCCTCCTGGTGATCCGGGATCTGCTGGCGGGCCCGCGGCGCTTTCAGGATCTCCTGGCCTCGCTCGACGGCATCGCCCCCAACGTCCTGTCGGAGCGGCTCAAGATTCTCGAGGCGCACGGCATCGTCGCCCGCGAGTTCTATTCCGAGCACCCGCCGCGTGCCGCCTACGCGCTGAGGCCCCGCGGCCGTGACCTCGGGATGGTGGTGGGCGCCCTCGCCGTCTGGGGCTCACGCCACGTGCACAAGAACACGGCGCTCGTCCACGACGACTGTGACGGCGCGCTGGAGCTGAAGTACTACTGTCCGAAGTGCGACGCGCGGGTGAGCGGACGCACGGTGCACCTGCGCACGAGCCGCAGGACGCCGCGGCCGGCCCGCCGCGCGCGTCGCGCCGCCGCGCGCTGAGGTCAGGCCAGCGTGTGGCGGACGATCTTCGACTCGACCATGTAGATGACCATCTCCGCGATGTTCGTCGCGTGGTCGGCCACCCGCTCGAGGAAGCGCGAGATCAGGATCAGCCGGATGGCGCGCGGGATCGTGCGCGCGTCCTCCATCATGAAGGTCAGCAGCTCGCGGAAGATCTGCTCCTTGAGGGCGTCGACCTCGGCGTCTTCGGCGCACACGCGTCGCGCGAGCTCCGTGTCTCGCGTCACGAAGGCATCGAGGGACTCCTTGACCATGCGCTGCGATTTCTCGGCCATGCGGGGCAGGTCGATGTAGGGCTTGAGCTGCGGCTCGCGGTTCAGCTCGAGGGCGCGCTGGGCGATGTTGACGGCCTGGTCGCCGATGCGCTCGAGGTCGGTGACGATCTTCATGGCCGTGGTGATGAACCGGAGATCGCCGGCGGCGGGCTGGTGCAGCGCGAGCAGCTCGACGCACTTCTCGTCCACCTCGATGTCGTAGGCGTTGACCTGCGCGTCGCGGTCGATGACCTCCTGATCCAGCTCGCTGTCCCGCTCGACGAGCGCGGTCATGACCCGGCGGATCTGGTCCTCGACGAGGCCGCCCATGGCGAGCAGCGTCTGCTTGAGCGCGTCGAGCTCTTCGTGGAAGTGCCGCTGCATGGCGTCCTCCGCCTCTACCCGAACCGGCCGGTGATGTAGTCCTCGGTCCGCTTGTCGCGCGGGTTCGTGAAGAGCTGCCGCGTCACCCCGAACTCCACCAGCTCCCCCAGCAACATGAAGCCAGTGTAATTTGACACGCGCGCCGCCTGCTGCATGTTGTGGGTGACGATGACGATGGTGTAGCTGTTCTTCAGCTCGAGCATCAGGTCCTCGATCTTCGCGGTGGCGATGGGATCGAGGGCCGAGCAGGGCTCGTCCATGAGCAGCACGTCCGGCTCCACGGCGATGGCGCGCGCGATGCACAGCCGCTGCTGCTGGCCGCCCGAGAGCCCGAGCGCGCTCTCGTGCAGGCGGTCGTGCACTTCGTCCCAGAGGGCGGCCGCGCGGAGGCTGCGCTCCACGATGGCTTGTACATCGCCCCGGTTGTGGACGCCGAGGATCCGCGGGCCGTACGCGACGTTCTCGAAGATCGACTTCGGGAACGGGTTCGACTTCTGGAACACCATGCCGACGCGCTTGCGCAGCTCTGTCACGTCGAGGGCGGGGTCGTAGATGTCGGTGCCGCCGATGCGGATGGTGCCCTCCATGCGCACGCCGTCCACGAGGTCGTTCATCCGGTTGAGGCAGCGCAGCAACGTGCTCTTGCCGCAGCCGGACGGCCCGATGTAGGCGGTGATCCGGTGCTTGGAGACCGACATCGCGACGTCCTTCAGCGCCTGCTTGGCGCCGTACCAGAAGCTGAGGCGCTCGATCTCGACCATGGGCATCTCCATGATCGAGGCGGCGCTCGCGTGCGGATTGAGCGTGACGCTCATGTCTGTCTCCCTAGACCGCCGACGTCGCGTACTTCCGGCGGAGCCGGTTGCGCGTGGCGATCGCGAACAGGTTCAGCAGCACGACGATCACCAGCAGGAGCAGCGTCGTCGCGAAGACCATCGGCCGCGCCGCGTCCACGTTCGGCGACTGGAAGCCGACGTCGTAGATGTGGAAGCCCAGGTGCATGAACTTCCGGTCGAGGTGCACGAAGGGCCAGAAGCCGTCCACGGGCAGCGCGGGAGCCAGCTTCACCACCCCCGTGATCATCAGCGGCGCGACTTCGCCCGCCGCGCGGGCCATGGCGAGGATCAGGCCGGTGAGGATCGACGGCATGACCGCCGGCAGCACCACCTTCAGCGTCGTCTCGAGCTTGGTGGCCCCCAGCGCCAGGGACGCTTCGCGCGTGCCGCCGGGGATGGCGGCCAGCCCTTCCTCGGTGGCCACGATGACCACGGGGATCGTCAGCAGCGCCAGCGTCAGCGAGGCCCACAGGATGCCGCCGGTCCCGAACGTCGGCGTCGGGAGGGCTTCGGCGTAGAACAGGCGGTCGATGGCCCCGCCGACGGCGTAGATGAAGAACCCGACGCCGAACACGCCGAAGACGATCGAGGGGACGCCCGCGAGGTTGTTCACCGCGATGCGTACCGCGCTCACGAAGGTGCCCTGCCGCGCGTACTCGCGCAGGTAGAAGGCCGCCAGCACGCCGAGCGGCGTGACCATGATCGACATGATCATCACCATCATGACCGTCCCGAAGATGGCGGGGAACACGCCGCCCTCGGTGTTGGACTCGCGCGGGTCCTCGGAGACGAAGCCCCACACGTCGGCCACGTAGTGCGCGACCTTCGCCACCGGCCCCATGGTGTTCGGGAACGACACGCCGAGCACCTGCGCCAGCGGCAGCGCCTTCTCCTTGCCGCCGTCCGCGATCACCACCATCCGCGCCGTCTGCCGGGCGCGCAGCTCGGCCAGCCGCGCCTCCTGGACCCGGTACTGCTCCTGCAGCGTCGCCAGCCGCGCCCGGAGCGCCCCCGCGTCGGCGGACGCCGTCGCCCCCCGCGCCTCGAGCCCGCGCAGCCGCAGCCGGATCTTCTCCTGCTCGAAGTTGATGGCGCCGATGTCGCCCTTCTCGATCGCGCGGATCTGGCGGCGGAGTGCCGCCGCCGCCGGCAGCCGGCGCTCGATCTCCGGCCACGCGGCCGCGTCGCGCGCGACGACGGCGCCGCCCTCCTCGAGGGCGGCGATGCGGCCGATGAGGAGTCCCCACTCGCTGCGCTCGATCACCGCGACGTCGGCCGGGCGCTCGCGCCGCACGACGGCGGCCTCGTCCACCCAGACGAAGTCGGCGCCGTAGAGATCGCGATTGGCGACCTTGAGCTTGATCCGCCACGCCTCGCCCCTGCCGGGGATCCGCTCGCGATCGGCGAGGGGACCGGTCAGCACCTTGCCGTCCGTGAGCGTGACGCGCACCACCTCGGCGGGCCAGAAGAAGCCGGCGGCGTTGCCGACGATGATCGCGATGAGGCCGACGACCATGATGAGGGCGGCGGCGAGCGCGCCGCCGGTCAGCCAGATGAAGGGCTCGCCGCTGCGCCAGAGGCGTCGCATCAGAGGTACCGGTACTTCCGCCGCAGCCGCAGGCGGACCACCTCGGCCGCGGTGTTGAGCACGAAGGTCAGGCAGAAGAGGAGGAACGCGGCGAGGAAGAGGACGCGGAAGAGCGTGCCGCCCTCGGGCGCCTCCGGCAGCTCGACGGCGATGTTGGCGGAGAGGGCGCGGAAGCCGCTGAACATGTTCCAGTCCATCACCGGCGTATTGCCGGTGGCCATCAGCACGATCATCGTCTCGCCGACGGCGCGGCCGAGGCCGATCATGATCGCCGAGAAGATGCCCGGGCTGGCCGTGGGCAGCACGATGCGCACGGCCGTCTGCCAGCGGCTGGCGCCGAGCGCGAGCGACCCCGCGCGCAGGTGCTGGGGCACGTTGGCCAGCGAGTCCTCGGCGATCGTGAAGATGAGCGGCACCACCGCGAAGCCCATGGCAACGCCGACGACGAGCGAGTTGCGCTGATCGTAGGTGAGGCCGAGCGCGGCGAGCAGCCAGCCGCGATAGTCGCCGGCGAGCAGCCGCTGCTCGACGAGCCCGCCGAGCGTGAGCGCGACCCACGCCCCCAGGAGCACCACGGGCACGAGCACGAAGACCTCGGTGCCCTGGCGGAACGGGCCGCGGACGCCGGGCGGCAGCGCGCGCCACGCCAGCAAGGCGGCGAGAATGACGACGGTCTCCACCGCCGGCAGCAGGAACAGACCGGGCACGATGCGCTCCACCGCCGGCGCCAGCCAGAGCCCCGCGAGAAACCCGAGCACGACGCTCGGCAACGCGGCCATGATCTCGACCGCCGGCTTGACGTAGCCCTTCACCGCCGGGTGCATGAACTCGCTCACGTAGATGGCCGCCAGCAGCGCCAGCGGTACCGCGAAGAGCAGCGCGTAGAACGTGCCCTTGAGCGTGCCGTAGATGAGCGGGGTGAGGCTGAACTTGGCCTCGAAGTCGTCGGTGCCGCCGGTCGACTGCCAGACCCAGGCGGGCCGGCTGTAGCCCTCGTACCAGACCTTGCCGAACAGCGTCTTGAGCGTGATCTCGGGATGCGGATTGTCGACGCGCCAGTCCACGACCTCCCCTCGCTCGTCCACCGCGACCACGCCGTCGGCCTTCGGCGCGAAGACCACCGCGCGCAGCGGGCGCCCGTCGCCGAACGTGAGGAACGTCTGGCCCGACGTGCCGTAGTGCAGCTTGACGCGTCCGGCGGCGTCCGCGGTGACGAAGCCCTTGTCGCGGCGCGACGGGCTGATGGCGACCACGGGCGCGCGGTGCGACTCGAAGTCGTTGATGCGCGTGAGGGTGGCCGCGCCGCCCGTCGGCGGCGGCACCACCTGCCAGCTGGAGACGGCGCCCGTCGCGTCCGCCGCCACCAGCGTGCGCTCACCGATCAGGAACGAGAGCGCGGTGACGGGCGCGGCGCCGACCGTCGCCGTCTCCACAACCGTCGGGGTGCCGCGATCGCGCATGTCGTAGCGCACGAGCTGGCCGCGCGAGGTGCCGATGACGAGATCGTCGCCGCGGCCATCGAGGCGCAGCGCGACGATGTCACCGTCGACGGGAACGCTCAGCGCCTGCACCGATTCCTCGCGGCGCGTCCCGCCGATCAGCGCCTTCTTCTCCACCACCGTCTGCACGATCAGGTCGTGCGGTCCCACCTGCGCCACCGTCACCGGTCCCGAGTCCGGCGAGGCGACCGTCAGGCGCAGGATCGCGCGCTTGCGCCCGGGATCGAGGACGACTGGGGCGGCGAACGCGGGTTTGACGCTCACGGTCCGCCGGTCACCCTCGAAGCCGACGTCGATCTTCATCTCGAGAGGGATCACGCGGCCGTCGGAGGTGCCGATGGCGTAGCGGTCGAGTCCGTGCGCGGCCACCGCCGTCACCCGCGCGCCCTCGAGGCCGGCGATCGGCAGCGGCGCCGCCCGCGTCACTGTCGGCTTGAGCGGAACGAGCTGAATGGTGCCGTCGGCCGTGACCATCGATGCGGCTTCGCGGTACTCGTCGACGCCCAGGCCGGCGCCCGGCGCGGGCGTGGCCCCCGCCGAGAGGCGCTCCAGCGCGACGACGCGCGGCGGCCGGAACAGCGGCCACACCTCGGCCGCGATGACGAAGAGGATGGCGAGGATCGCCGAGATGATCACGATGCCGCCGAGCACGACCGTGCGGGCGGCGAAGCGATCGAGGAAGATCCGTCGGCTGGTGCGCGCCCGGCTGACGACGAGCGGGCGGGCCGGAGTCCCCGGCCCGCCCGCGGTGAGAGTGTCGGCGTTGATCGCCACGCTACTGGATCTTGTTCTGCTCTTCCTTCGCGATGGTCGCGGGGATCGGGAAGTAGCCGTCCTTGACGACACCCTCCTGCCCCTCGCGCGAAACGATGAGCTTGACGAACTCGCGGGTCAGCGGGTCGAGCGGCTTGCCGGGCGCCTTGTTGACGTACACGTAGAGAAAGCGCGCCAGGGGATAGCTGCCCGAGTAGGCGTTGTCCGCCGTCGCCTCGACGCACTTGCCGCCGTCCTTCTCGGCCAGCGGCACCGCGCGCACGCCGGCCGTGGCGTAGCCAATGCCGCTGTAGCCGATGCCGTAACGGTCCACCGTGATGCCCTGGACGACCGAGGCCGAGCCCGGCTGCTCCTTGACCTCGTCCTTGTAGTCGCCGTTCTTGAGCGTGTGCTCCTTGAAGAAGCCGTAAGTGCCGGAGGCCGAGTTGCGGCCGTAGAGGCTCAGCGGCCGGTTGGCCCACTCACCCGTCAGCCCGAGCTGGCCCCACGTCCGGAGGTCGTCCTTTGCGCCCTGG
>Ga0209377_1001061_pt1 | contig 18646 bp, 19 predicted proteins | sample GraSoiAngelo_141_FD_185898 | JGI IMG/M metagenome (GOLD analysis project Ga0209377, IMG submission 185898) | Grasslands soil microbial communities from the Angelo Coastal Reserve, California, USA - 14_0929_12_40cm (SPAdes) (version 2) | ecosystem: Environmental > Terrestrial > Soil > Grasslands ...
GTCGACCACTGGCTCGATCTCGAAGCCTCGCTGCTCGACCATCTCGCCGAGACCGCGCAGGCGGTCGGACGCGCGCAGATGGCGGGATTCAAGCCTGAGCGGATCGGCGTGATGCTGGCGGGTCTGGAAGTCCCGCACTGCCACTTCCACGTGGTGCCGATCAGGGGGCTGCACGATCTGGACTTCGGCAACCAGGATCCTGACCCCGACCCCGCCATGATGGACGACGCGGCGGAGACGATCCGTCGCGAGCTGCGCAGGCTCAGCTACACGCAGGTAAGTGACTAGCTCTCCAGCAGCCTCTCCAGCTGGTCGAGATGTATCTCGAGGTGGCTGACCAGCGGCAGGCGGGCGATCTCCTCGGCGGTCATGGTGATCCCTTCGCCGAGCTCCGCCGACCGCCGCAGGGCTTTCGGGTCGCCGGTGCGAAGCGTCTCGATCGTGCGCTGGTGGTCCGCCATCGCCATCCGGAGCAGATCAGCGGGTTCCAGCTGCGACATCTGGTGTCCCACCGTGTCGCGAAGATGCACCGCCTCGAGCAGGTCGATGTTCGGCGGCTGTCCGGTCGAGATGCGGTGCACGAGCACGCCGTAGAACTTCGAAAGCACGGCCAGGTGGGCTAGCAGCTCGTGCGCGCTCCATCCGCTTGCGGAGCCGGATTCAAACCGGATGCGCGGCGCAAGCGCCGCCAGCCGGTCGGAGGCCGCCTGCAGCCGGTCCGCGAGGATGGTCCTCTCGCGGTCCAGATACGTGTCCATGAACGCCTTGACGTCGTCGAGCGTGAACGCCGGGCTCTCGATCTTCACCGGCTTTCAGACTAAGCGAGAATCGAAACATGTGCTACCGAGATGACGCGCGTCCGCCTCTGCCGCCCGTGAGCGGCGGCGCCGCCGACCAGGGTGATATCGACCTGACCTCGTCTGACGGCACAAAGTTCGCCGCCTACTTCGCGCGGGCGGCAAAACCCACCGGCGCGGGCATGGTCGTGCTGCCTGATGTGCGCGGCCTGCATCAGTTCTTCAAGGAGCTAGCCCAGCGATTCGCGGAAGCGGGCATCGACGCGGTGGCGATCGACTACTTCGCCCGGACCGCTGCGACCAGCGATCGCAGCGATGCCTTCGACTACATGCCGCATGTGCAGAGGACGACGACCGAAAACATCGCCGCGGACGTCGGTGCGGCGATTGCACATCTCAAGTCGATGGATGGAGGCGCGGTCAAGTCCGTCTTCACGGTCGGGTTTTGCTTTGGCGGGTCCAATTCGTGGAACCAATCGGCTATGCATCCAGACCTGAGCGGATGCATCGGGTTTTATGGGAGGCCGATTCGCAGCGAGCCCCTAATCCCAAAAATGAAAGCCCCATTGCTGGTCATGGTCGCTGGCGCCGACGCCGCGACGTCGCCTGAACAGTCGAAGGAGTTCGAGCGTGCGCTCACGGCAGCGGGCGTGACTCATGAGGAGCATGTGTATGAAGGCGCGCCGCACAGCTTTTTCGACCGCAGCTACGAGCAGTGGAAGGATGCCTGCGACGACGCCTGGCGGCGGATGCTGGCCTTCGTGACAAAGCACCGCTAGCCTTTTCCCTTGACCCACCCCCCAAAACCACCCGCCCAGGGGGGCTGGCGCGGGTGGCGCCGAGAATACGGCCTGGCGGCCGAATCGCCAATAGGCCCTTAACAGACCCTTCGACGCGGTGTCGAAGGCCGTCGGAGTCCACGTATAGTCGAGGCGTGGTGAAGTTGGCCTCCAGGTCCAAGACGCCGAGAGCCGCCCCGCGGCTGCCACAGGGCTTGATCGACGAACTGGAACGCCGTCACGCGGGTATGGCCAGGCATATGGCTCGGGCTGTCGTGACGCTCGTCCGCTGGGACAGCTCAACCGGCGTCCCGCCGCAGCGCGACGCCATCGTCCGGGCGTGCGAGGCCGGCCTTGATCTCTTCCTCGCCACCGCGCGTGAAGCCCGGCCCGCGACGCAGGAAGAGCTGCGGCGCGTCGCGCAGCTGGGCATCCTCCAGGCCCGGAGCAGCCAATCGGTCGAGCCCATCCTCGCCGCCTACCGCATGGCCGCGCGCGTCGCATGGGATGAGATCCTGCGCGCCTGGCGTGGCCACTCGGAGGCGACTCCCGAGGCGATCATGCTCGTTGCCAACTACGTTTTCGCCGCGCTTGACCAGGTGGCGGCCGAGGTCACCAAAACGTATCTGCACGCTCGCGAGCAGCACATGCAGCGTGGCACCCGCGCTCACGCGCGGCTCTTCCACGCCCTGATCAGCGACAACTTCGATACCGAGCTCGAGCTCCAGCGCCAGGCGCTGGCGATCAACACTCCCCTGATCGCCACCGGCTACGTCGCGGTCGTCTGCAAGCTCGTCATGGGCAACCGGGACGGCGAGCGCGGCGGCCAGGCGCTCTCCGAGGTGACCGAGTCGCTCGAGCTGAGGCGAGGAACCCTGACGCTGGCCACCGATCCGAGCACGCTCGTCGTCCTGTGGCCGGCCGAGACGCTCGCCGACGCCGAGTCGGCGCGTCAGTTCGTGGCCCAGCTGCAGGATCAGGTGGAGCAGCGGGCGGGGCAGCTCGGCGCCCGCGTCCGCGCCGGCATCGGCGGCTATCACCCAGGTCTGCACGGAGTGTCGCGCTCCTACCTGGAGGCGCAGCAGGCATTCGAAGCCGGGCGCAAGCTGAGACCCGACTCAGTGGCGCACAGGCATGACGATGTGATCCCGCACCTGGTGCTCGCGCAGAACCCGTTGCTCGCCGAGCGCTTCGTCACTCACAGCCTCGGGCGCCTGACGGACCCCAAGGTCCGGAACCGCGAACAGCTGCTGGAGACCCTGGAGGCGTACCTAGCGAAGGGCTCCGTCAAGGACGCCGCCGGCGCCCTGGGCCTGCACCGACACACGGTGCTTTACCGGCTGGAGAAGTTGAAGGAGCTACTGGGGGGCGACCTCGACGTGCCCGCGACCCGGCTTCGGCTGCAGCTCGCGCTCGATCTCCGCAAGCTCCTCTGAGATCGCCTTTGGACAGTGGGTCCAAAGAATCATGCAATTTTTGCCACTTCGCGCCGGTGCCGATTCGACGCGGCGTCCGTATGCTGGGTTTATGACGCAAGAGCCAAAATCCAACGGTCGCCGCGTGGCCGTCACCGGCATCGGTTTTATCACGCCGATCGGAAACGACATGGAGACTGTGTGGTCGAACATGGTCGAGGGCGTCTCCGGAGTCGGCCGCATCACCCGCTTTGACACCGCCAACTTCGACACCAAGATCGCGGCCGAGGTCAAGGGCTTCAACGCCGAGGACTACATGGATCGCAAGACCGCCCGCCACATCGGCCGCTACTGCCAGTTCGCGCTCGCGGCTTCCAAGCAGGCGCTGGCGCAGTCGGGCCTCGACCCCGCCCAGATGAACCCGGACGACGTCGGCGTGATTGTGAGCTCGGGCATCGGCGGCATGGAGGAGATCGAGAAAAGTCACACCGCGCTGTTGGAGCGCGGGCCCAAGCGGATAAGCCCGTTCACGGTGCCGATGATGATCGCCGACATGGCGGCCGGCGTCGTCGCCATTCACACTCAAGCCGGCGGGCCCAATTACGCCATCGTCAGCGCCTGCGCATCCAGCGCTCACGGCATCGGCGAGGCGTCGGAGATCATAAAGCGTGGCGACGCCGTAGCCATGCTTGCCGGTGGCTCGGAAGCAACCATCACGCCGCTGACGATGGGTGCTTTCTGCCAGATCAAGGCGACGAGCGAGCGCAACGACGAGCCGGAGAAGGCTTGCCGTCCCTTCGACCTCGGCCGCGACGGATTTGTCATGGGCGAGGGGTCGGTGATGTTCGTCCTCGAAGACCTCGAGCACGCGAAGGCCCGCGGCGCCCGGATCATGGCCGAGATCGCCGGCTACGGCGCGAGCGCCGACATGTACCACTTCACGGCCCCGCACCCGGAGGGCAAGGGCGCGACGCGAGCGATGCGTCATGCCCTCGAGACGAGCGGCGTCGACCCCAACGACGTTGGCTACGTCAACGCCCACGGCACGTCGACCAAGCTCGGCGACGTGGCGGAGACCAAAGCGATCAAGTCCGTGTTCGGCGACCACGCATTTGAGCTGGCGGTCAGCTCGACCAAGTCGGTGCACGGCCACCTCCTCGGCGCCGCGGGCGCGATCGAGGCGGCCGCCTGTGTGCTGGCTCTGGAGCGGGGGCTACTGCCGCCGACCATCAACCTCGACGACCCCGACCCCGACTGCGACCTCGACTACGTGCCCAACAAGGCGCGCAAGGCGGACGTCAACGTGGCGATCTCGAACTCTTTCGGGTTCGGCGGCCACAACGCGACCCTCGTCATCAAGAAGAGCCCACTGGGCGCGAAAAACTAGGAGGACGGATTGCCAATGGCAACCCAGCTCGATTTCAAGGAACTGCAGGATCTCTCGGCGGAGATCCTCGGCATCGACCCCGACCAGGTCCAGATGGACAAGAGCTTTCAGCGCGACCTCGCGGCGGACTCGCTCGACCTCGTCGAGCTGATCGCCGCGATCGAGGACAAGTACGACGTGGAGCTGCCCGAAGAGGAGCTCGAGAAGATGAAGGTCATCGCCGACCTGTGGAAGTTCCTGGAGCAGAAGACCGCTGAGCGGCTGGAGGCCTAGCGCCGATGGCCATCACCACCAACTACCGCACTCGGTCGGACGCTCTGCCGCTCCGCTCGTTCAAGGCGAAGGGTCGCCAGAGCGCGATCGCGGGCGTCGGGGTCTACGCGCCGGAGAAGATCATCTCGAACTTTGACCTCGAGACGATGATGGACACCTCTGACAAGTGGATCACCGAGCGCACCGGCATCCACCGCCGCCACATTGCGGAGCCGGGCACGACGACGTTCGAGATGGCCACCAGAGCCGCGAGAGCCGCCCTCGATGCAGCCGGCATCGCGGCCCAGGAGCTGGACATGATCCTGGTCGGTACCTCTTCACCCGACGGCCCGTTTCCCTCGGTCGCGTGCCGGGTGCAGAACGAGCTCGACGCGCCCGGCGCGGTCGCATGGGACACGCTGGCCGCGTGCACCAGCTTTGTCTACGCGCTTTCCATCGCGGACTCGTTCATTGCCACCGAGCGCGCTGACACCGTGCTCGTCATTGGCGCCGAGGTCCTCTCGCGGATGCTCGACTACTCCGACCGCGGCACCGCCGTCATCTTCGGTGACGGGGCGGGCGCGGCGGTCGTCCGGGCGGCGCCGAAGGGCGCCGGTTCGGACGGCCGCGGCTACGCGCAGGTGACCTGCGGCAACATCGAGAAGGGCGCCTATGCGGCGAAGGACGCCACGCCATTCATCAATATGGTCGGCCCCGACGTGTTCAAGTTTGCGGTCGACATCTTCATCCGCCAGGCGAGTGAGGTGTGCAGCGCGGCCGGCGTCGCGCTGGACGAGATCGACCTGTGGGTGCCGCACCAGGCGAACTACCGCATCATCGACGCCGCCGCCCGCCGCATCGGCCTGCCCATCGAGCGCGTCGCCATCAACATCGACGAATTCGGCAACACCTCCAGCGCTTCCATCCCGCTGGCGCTGGAAGAGGCCATTCGCAAGGGTCGCGTCAAGCCCGGTGACCACGTCCTGCTCGCAGGGTTCGGGTCCGGCTTGACCTGGGGGGCAACCCTGCTGAAGTGGGCCTGACGCAATGACCTGGAGCTGACATGGACATAAAGCTCGCCGGACCCATCGCGCTTCTGTTCCCCGGCCAGGGGGTGCAAAGGCCGGGCATGGGCAAAAACCTCTATGAGCGTTACCCGGCAGCTCGCCGCGTTTTCGAGCGCGCTGAAGAGGTGCTCGAGATGCCGATCCGCAAGCTGTGCTTCGAGGGCCCGGTGGAGGAACTAAACCGCACCGACGTCATCCAGCCGTGCGTGATGACCGTCTGCTGGGCCGCGTACGAGGTGTGGCGCGAGAGCTACGGGCTCGAGAACGTGAGCGTCACCGCCGGCCACAGCTTGGGCGAGATCGCATCGCTTGCGGCGGCCGGCTCGATCCCGTGGGAGACTGCGCTGCTGCTCGTCAAGGAGCGCGGCCGCGTCATGGCCGAGGCGGCGGGTGAGCACGTGGGCATGATCGCGATCGTCGGCCTGGACGAGACCGAGGTCGAGCGCATTCGACTGCAGGCTGCAGAGCGCGGACGGCTGTGGATCGCGAATCGGAACGCGGACGTCCAGTTGGTCCTCTCCGGCGAGATGCCTGCCGTGCAGGAGACCGAGCGCCTCGCCATCGCGGCCGGCGCGCGCCGGGCCCTGATCCTGACCATCCCTCTGGCCGCGCACACCCCTTTGATGGAGGCGGCCGCGGCCGCGTTCCGCAAGGCGGTCGACTTGCTCCCGCTGAAGGCGCCTTCGATCCCGATCCTCGCCAACGCGTCGGGCGAGGCGCTGCGCACGGTGACGGCGCTGCAGGAGGAGCTTCGCCTGCAGATGCTGCGCCAGGTCGACTGGGCGCGCACGATGGTGTCAATGCGCGCGATGAAGGTGCGCACGGTGGTCGAGCTCGGGCCGGGACGGGTGCTCGCGAGCCTGGCCGCCAAGCACATTCCGGGCGTTGACACCTGGAACGCTGAGGAGCTCTTCGTCGATTACGCGGGACCGACAACCGCTTAGTGGGTGACCTGGACGGCAAGACCGCGCTCGTCACGGGCGGCGGCAAGGGCATCGGCCGCGCCATCAGCCAGGCCCTCGCGGACATGGGCGCGCGCGTGGTCGTGAACTATCGATCGGACAAGACCGCTGCTGAGGAGACCGCCGCGTCCCTGCCCGACGGCATCGCACACCAGGCGGACGTTGGCGATCCGGCTCAGGTAGAGGCGATGGTGAAGGCCATCGGAAGGGTCGACGTGCTGGTCAACAACGCGGGCGCGGTGCGCGACAAGCTCCTGATCCAGATGTCGCCGCCCGATTGGGAAGACCTGATCCGCACCGACTTGCTGTCGGCGTTCGCCACCACCAGGGCGGCCATCATGTCCGGCATGATGCGCGCGCGTTGGGGGCGCATCGTGAACATTTCGTCGATCGTGGGTCTGACTGGCAACGCGGGGCAGACGAACTACGCAGCGGCCAAGGCCGGGTTGATCGGATTCACCAAGTCCGTGGCCCGTGAATACGGATCGCGCAACATCACCTGCAACGCGGTCGCACCGGGCTACGTGCGCACCGAGCTAACCACGGGTTCGCTGACCGACGAGATGGTCGGCGAGCTGATCAAGATGACTCCGATCAAGCGCGAAGCCACGGCTGAAGAGGTCGCGGCCGCGGTAGGGTTTCTGTGCTCGGAGCGCGCCGGCTTCATCACCGGCCAGGTGATCGCCGTCGATGGAGGCCTCTCACTGTGAGCCTCCACTCCCGGAAGCCCCCCGCATCTTCGCGGCCTGTACGGCCGGGCGCCTGCGGCACTGAAGCCGGCGTCATCGGGCCCGGCGCTGACTCGTCACGTATCTATCGATGCGCTCCTCGTGGCGCCACACTTTCCTTGGTTCCGGCCGTCTATGCCGCGAATCTGTGTCGGATTTCCGGGATCGGAGGCTCTTGATGGCGATCCTCGAAAGACACCGTGACGAGGTCGCGATCCAGGGTGGCGAGCTGCCCGAGATCCTGCTGCCCACCAACTGTCCAGGGTGCGGGATCGCGCTCGCGGCGGACGAGCTGCGGGCGCACAACTACGTCTGCACCCACTGCGGGCATCACTTCCGTCTTGGCGCCGACGTCTGGATCCCGCTCCTGGCCGACAAGGGCTCCTGGCTGGAGCGCTGGAGTGATGTTCGCTCGCACGACCTTCTGAACTGGACGGTGCCCAAGCCGTACCAGGAGACTGTCGAGCGTCTTCTCGAAGATGGCCTGAACGAAGCGGTGCGCACGGGCACCTGCACGCTCGACGGCCGGGCGATCTGGCTCGCCGCCTTCGACTTCGGTTTCGTGGGTGGCACACTGTCGATCGTCGCCGGCGAGCGGCTCGCCCGCGGCATGGAGCAGGCGGCTTCATCAGGCACGCCGTATCTCCTCATCTCGGCGTCGGGTGGCGCGCGCATGCAGGAGGGAGTGCTGGCACTGATGCAGCTCGCCAAGGTGAACGCCGCGGTTGGGCGCCTGCACAGCGCCGGCGTGCCGTTCTTCTCGGTGCTCACCGACCCGACGTTTGGCGGCACTGCCGCATCGCTCGCCCTCTTGGCCGACATCAACATCGCGGAGCCGGGTGCCGCGATCGGATTCACCGGACCGCGGGTGATCAAGCAGGCGACCTACGCAGACCTCCCGCCCGGATTCCAGAGCGCGGAGTTCCAGCTCGCGCACGGACAGGTGGACATGGTGCTGCCGCGCACAGAGCTCCGCCCGCTGCTGGCTCACCTCCTGGAGATGTACCCATGAGCGTCTGGGAGATCGTCGAGCTCGCCCGCCATCCACAGCGGCCGTACTCGCTCGACTACATTCGCCGCCTGGCGCCCGATTTCATCGAGCTGCACGGTGATCGTCTCTCTGCCGACGATCCTGCGCTGGTCGGCGGGATCGGCACCTGGCACGGCCGAACCACCGTGTTTCTCGGCCACCAGAAGGGCCGGAGCATAAAGGAACGAGTGGCTCGGAACTGGGGCATGATGCATCCCGAGGGCTACCGCAAGGCCCTGCGACTCGCGCACCACGCCGCCAAGTTCGGCTTCCCGATCCTCTCCCTGATCGATACGCCAGGCGCCTATCCAGGCGCGGGAGCGGAGGAGCGCGGCATCGCCGCCGCGATCGCACACGCGATCATGGAGTGGTTCCGCATCCCCGTGCCGATCGTCGCCGCGGTGATCGGCGAGGGTGGAAGCGGCGGCGCGTTGGGCATGGGCGTGGCCGACCGCGTGATCATGCTCGAGAACTCCATCTACTCGGTCGCGTCGCCGGAGGCTGCCGCGTCGATCGTGTGGCGCGACAACTCGCGTAAGGTCGAGGCCGCGGAGCAGCTGCAGCTGACCTCGCGCGAGATCCTGGCGATGGGTGTGGTCGAGGAGGTCGTGGTGGAGCCGGACGGAAGCGCCAGTGCCGACTACGACGCCGCCGCGAAGGCGCTCGACCAGGCGCTGCACCGACTGATGCAGCCGCTTCTCGAGATGCCTGCGTCGGAGCTGCTGCAGCACCGTTACGACCGCTTCCGCTACATCGACTCGCTGGTGCAGGCCGAGCCGCACTTCGGCCCCAAGATCGATTAGGCCCCTCTTGGGGGTTGGGCGCGACGAGGCGAGGCGTTTGAAGGATTGCGTAGGGTGTCGGCCGGGATGAACCCGGCCTTCGGTCCACGCTCGTGAAATCAAGTTGCGGGTAGTCGCGCAGCGCGTCGCCTCCGGCGCCGTGGCTTGGGATGACGGCGGACAGCAGCACCGAGCAACCATCGGCCACGGTTTCGTGTTGTTGGTGGGTGCAGGTGGCGATGACGAGGAGAGCGCTGTGCAGCGCCTGGCGGACAAGCTCATCGATCTCCGCGTCTTCGCGGACGAGGCTGGGAAGATGAACCTGAGTCTGGTCGACGTGCGCGGCGCGGCGCTGATCGTCTCCCAGTTCACCTTGTTCGCGGACATGAGCCGCGGCCGGCGGCCGAGCCTTCTCAAGGCCGGTGATCCCGCCCGCGCCGAATACTTCTACGAAGCCTTCGTCCAGCGATTTCGCGAGCGTGGAATAGGGACCCAGACCGGAAGCTTTGGAGCCGTCATGCACGTGAGCATCGAGAACGACGGTCCCGTCACGCTTGTGCTCTCGAGCGACGATTGGGCGACTCGTGTCTGACTCGAAACGGTCGCTGCTGCCTTACGCGGCGTTCGCTGCGCTGGCCCTGATCTGGGGTGCATCGTTCCTGATGATCAAGCTCGCGGTCCAGGACATGAGCCCTACCTCGCTCCTGCTTCTTCGCTCGGCCTCAGGTTTCGTCGCTCTGGCCCTGATCATGCTCGTGATCGGGCGGCCGCTGTTCAACCCGGGCTGGCGCGGCCGGGTCATCTCCTTCGCCATCATGGCGGTGACCAACGCGGTCATTCCCTGGATCGCGATCGCATGGGGTGAGGAGCGAATCTCGAGCGGCCTCGCGAGCATTCTCAATTCCACGACCACGTTGTGGACGGCGGTCTTGATCTACTGGGTGATGCCGAGCGAGCGTCCGAGCTTGTTGAACTACTTGGGCGTCCTCATCGGCTTTGCCGGTGTGATCGTGCTCGTCTATCCGGATATCACGACCCACGGAATCTCGGGCAACGTCCTTGGCGCGGTGGCGGTGTTGGTGGCGTCCCTCTCCTATGCCGTAAACGCGCTGTATCAGCGGCGCAAGATGCGCGACGTCAGCGTCTTCGAGGTCAGCCTCGGCCAGCTCGCCGCCAGCGCGCTGTTTGCGATTCCGATCGCTGCGCCGTCACTCTCCCATGTGCACGTGGCCCCGGTGTCGATGGCAGCAGTGCTGGCGCTCGGCGCCATCGGCACCGGCGTGGCGTATCTCCTGTACTACTACGTGATGAACAGTCTGGGCGCTGTTCGGGCCGCGGGCGTCACCTTTCTCGTCCCGGTGACGGCGGTCTTCTGGGGGGTCGTTCTGCTGCACGAGATCCTGAGCGTCACGATCGTCGCCGGGATGGTTGTCATCCTCGCGGGAATCGTGCTAACGAATCTGCGCCGGCCGTCGCGGCCCATGACCGCGGTCGAAAGCGACTCAGCCGCCGCGTGAGCGGCCCAGGTCGTTACCTCGAGGAGCACGCCGACCAGGTACACGAGGCCGCGGAGCGGATACGCGGTCACGTCCGGCGCACACCGGTGCTTGGCACCGACCTCGATCCAGAGCTCCGCCTGAAGCCCGAGTGCTTCCAGGTCACCGGCTCCTTCAAGCCGCGAGGCGCGTTCAACGCGGTGCTTTCGCTGGTCGCCCGAGGCAGCCGTCCTCCAGGTGTGATCGCGGTCAGCTCGGGCAACCATGCGCAGGCGGTGGCGCTCGCGGCTTCGTCGGTCGGCATTCCGGCGCTGATCCTGATCCCAGAAGATGCCAACCCGGCCAAGGTCGCGGCGACACGCGCCCTCGGCGCCGAGGTCATCCAGGAAGGCATCAATTTCGCCAACCGCGAGCAGCGGCTGCGCGAGGTCATGGCCGAGCGAGGCTTCACGCTCGTCCACCCATTCGACGACTGGGACGTGATCCACGGCCAGGGCACCGCGGCCCGCGAGCTGCTCCAGGACGCCCCCGACCTCGATGTCATCGCGGCGCCCGTGGGCGGCGGAGGCCTGCTCGCGGGCACCGCCATCTCCGCCAAACGTCACCGGTCGTCGGTGAAGGTCGTGGGGGTTGAGCCGGCCGCCGCGGACGACGCGTACCGGACGTGGAAAGCCGGCAGCATCCAGACCCTCCCGACATCGCCGTCGACCCTCGCGGACGGCGTCCGCACCACCGCGATCGGACGGCGTAACTTCGAGGTCATGTTCGCCCATGGCCTGGTTGACGAGGTCGTGACGGTGACCGAGCAAGAAATCGCCGATGCGGTCCAGGTCGCGTGGTCGCGACTGCACCTCGCCCTGGAGCCGACCGGCGCGCTTCCCCTTGCTGCCTACCTCGCCGAAAAGCTGCCGAAGGGCCTGATGGGTCTGATCCTCAGCGGCGGCAACGCCAACCTCCAGACGGTGGCTACACTCCTCAAGAAATGATCCCGGTCAAAGAAGTGATGACGCGAAACGTGATCACGTTTCGCGAGGACACGCCGATCGAGGAAATCGCAAGCACGCTGACCTCCAAGCGCATCACCGGCGCGCCAGTGGTGGCAAATGAAGGCCACGTCGTGGGCATCGTCTCCGAGACAGATGTGTTCTCCAAGAAGGGCAAGACGGCGCGTGACATCATGAGCCCGCGCGTGATCTCGGTCACCGAAGAGACGGGAATCGACGAGGCCGCGCGTCTTTTGATCGGGGAGCGGATCCGCCGCGTACCCGTGATCCGCGGGGGCAAGATGGTCGGCCTGCTCAGCCGTTCCGACGTGCTCGACTTCTTCGCCAAGACGCGCTGGACATGCAAGGTCTGCGGGTGGTGGGAGCGAAGCCTCGAGCGGCCGACGCGATGCTACTCGTGTTCGAGCACCGACCTGCGCCTGGAGCGTGCCGATCCGGGACACTGACGATCCCGATGAAGTCGGAGGCCTCGCCGCGACGTCGCGGGGACCCCGGGTGAGAGAAATTCGGCAGTCTGTGAAGGCTCAAAGCTTCACCGAGTCCGTCATCCGCGAGATGACACGGCTCAACCTCGCACTCCACGGCCCGGCCGAGGCCGTGAACTTCGCCCAGGGATTCCCCGACTTCGATCCCGATCCGCGCATCCTCGATGCGGCCGCGCAAGCGTTGCGGCAGGGTTACAACCAGTACGCGACGACTTGGGGCGCGCCAGCCCTGCGGCAGGCGATCGCCCGCAAGCAGTCCGCGGCGTGGGGGCGGCCCGTCGACCCTGACGCCGAGATCACGGTGTCATGCGGCGCGACCGAGGCGATGATCGCGGCGATGCTCGCCGCCGTCGATCCCGGCGACGAGGTGGTCATCTTCGAGCCTTTCTACGAGAACTACGGCCCGGACTGCGTGATCAGCGGCGCCGTTCCGCGTTACGTCGCGCTGCGTCCGCCCGACTGGTCGTTCGACGAGGGCGAGCTGCGCGCCGCCTTCAACAACAGGACGCGGGCGATCGTCGTGAACACTCCCCACAACCCCACCGGCAAGGTGTACTCGCGAAGCGAGCTGGAGCTGATCGCGCAGCTCTGCGTCGAGCACGACGCGATTGCGATCACCGACGAGATCTACGAACACCTCGTGTATCGCGGGCGGCATGTCAGCATGGCCACGCTGCCAGGCATGGCGGAGCGCACGATCACGATCAGCGGCGCCAGCAAGACCTATTCAGTGACCGGCTGGCGTGTGGGGTGGCTGATCGCACCGGCTGCGATCAGCGCCGGCATCCGCAAAGTCCATGACTTTCTCACCGTCGGCGCCGCGCATCCACTGCAGATCGCGGTCGCTCAGGCGCTGGAATTTCCCTCGTCTTTTTATTTGGACCTTCTCGGCGACTACCAGGAACGCCGCGACGCGATGGTGGCGGGCTTGCAGGAGTGCGGCTTCGAGGCCAAGGCGCCTGATGGTGCTTACTACGTGATGGTCGGCATCGGAGCGTTCGGTGCCGATGACGACGTCGCATTCGCGCGCCGCCTCATCGAGGAGGTCGCCGTCGCCACCGTGCCTGCCTCGAGCTTCTATCACGACTCCACGTTGGGCCGTGGGCACATCCGGTTCAGCTTTCCGAAAAAGATCGAGACGATCGATCGCGGGCTGTCGGCGCTTCGACGCCTCAAGCAGCCTTAACAGCCAGAGTTTCTTTCCGGATTTCCGACCCCTAGCCTGGCGTCATGCGCAGGCTGATTCGTACTCCGCTGACGTGGATGGTGGTCGCCGAGTTTGTCGTGGTCGGCTTGTTGGTGGTCGTGGCGTGGAGCGTCCTCGCATCGTCCTTCAGGCCCGCGGTGGGTGGTCCAGCCGCGGCGGCGCCCGACGCCGCGCCCAACGTCGGGACGGAGGACTCGCCCCTGCCTGACATCCCCGCCATCACGGGCCAGGGAGCGCGTGGTCCGCTACCCGGGTTGAACCTGACCTCATCGTTCTGGCGCGCCCGCCTCGCCGACATCAACCGGGAGCAGGTGCTGCTCGTTCGGCTCGAGTGGCGGATCGTCCACGCCGGCATGGACGCGGCCAGGAGCTACGTCGAAAACGTGGTGCTGCCCGCCATCCGGCGAGCGGAACGAGCTGCTGTGGGCTAGCGCTCCGACGACATGGTTACGTTGCCGTTGAGGGTGGCGCCGTCCTCGACGGTGAGGCGCCCGACCCTGACGTCGCCGTTCAGCCGGCCGGTGCCGGCGAGGGTCAAGCGACGCTTGGCGGTCACGTTGCCGGTCACCTGGCCGCGAACGCTGACGTTGGCGCCCTCGATGGCCGCCTGGATGCTGGCCGTCGAGTCGATCGTGACGTCGCCGCTGGCCTTCAGGTCGCCCTCGACGTTGCCCGCCACCTTGAGGTCGCCTTGGATCTCGAGGCGTCCCTGCAGCACGTCGCGCGGCCCGAGGCTGACCACATTGGCGCCGCCGTTCTGCGTGCTGGAAGCCTGAGCCGCGGTTTTTTCTGCTTGAGCCATCGATTCCTCCGTTGCGTTTTCCATACTTTCATCCCGACTCGGCACACAATTTCCGTCCAAACGTGATGAGCCAGGATTTCAGGGAGCTAGCATCGTAACAGCCGTGCCCCAAGGCGTCGACAAAGGTTAAGCAGCTGCTGTGGCCTTGATGGATCCGGATTCTTCGGACGAGATGGTCGACCATGTCGTCGACTTTTTCGATCGCATCGCCCCCCATTACGACGCCTGGGCGGGCGGTCAGCACGGACGGGTGGCGGCGCGCCTGGTCGACCTGGCGGCTCCGGCGAAGAACGAGCAGGTGCTCGACGTCGGCACCGGGACCGGTCTGGTCGCCCACCTGGTGGCACCCCGCGTCAAGCCGGGCCTGGTCTTCGGCATCGACCTCTCGGAGAACATGCTCTCGATCGCTCGCGCCCGCCAGGGGGATGGCCCGAAAGCCCGGGTTCTGCCAGCCCTGGGCGACAGGGGGGACAACCCCGCCCGTCAGGGGGGTAGCCCGACAGCGCGGGCTTTGCCCGCGCCGGGCGACAGGGGGGACAACCCCCCTCGTCAGGGGGGTAGCCCGACAGCGCGGGCTTTGCCCGCGCCGGGCGACAGGGGGGACAACCCCCCCCGTAAAAACCCGAACGTGCAGTTCTTGGGCATGGCGGCCGAGCACCTTGTTTTCCGCCCGGAGACGTTTGACCTCGTGACGATGGGCCAGGCGCTGGCCTACCTGGCCGACCCGACCCAAGCCCTCGCCGAGGCACACCGGGTCTTGCGTCCGGGAGGCCGGCTGGCGATGTCCTGCCAGCGGCGCAGCCTCAACACCCGTGCCCAGGACCTCTTCTTCCAGGGTCTCGCGCCGCTCGCCCGGCGCCACTACCTCAGCCTTCCACGCTACAGCTCGGAGCGGTCGAGGTTTGGCGAGCCCGACGTCCTGACCCAGATCCTTGAGGCGGCCGGCTTCGAGGTCGGGCGGCTGACCGAGATGGTGACCGGTGGCCGGGCAAACGACGCCCGCGAATGGACGGAGCTGATGGCCGGCGCCGGCCCGCTGCCATACACGTTGATCCGCGCCCTCGGGCCCCGCTACCGCAATGAGCTGGAGGCGGAGGTCGAGGCGGCTATGGCCAGCCTTGGAGATCCGGACGACGCCTTCAGGTACCACCACTCGTACGTGGTGGTCGTAGCGCGAAAGCGATAACGGCCGCCGTGAGCAGGCACATCGCGGCGGCGATCAAGAAGATCTCCCGGTATTCCTGAAGGAAGGCCGCCGCCACCAGCCGCTCCAGGTGCTTGACGCGATCGCCTATGTCCGGATCGGTCAGGACCGGCGTGCCGAGAATCTGGTGAAAGCGATAGAGGCCGAAGGCGGTGAGCGCCGAGAGACCGATCAGCATTCCCACCGTCCGCGCGAGCACGACCAGGCTGGTCGCAAGACCGTGGCTCTGCGCGCGCGTCAGAGCCAGGACGGCCGAGGTCAGGGGCGCGATGACGAAGCCGAAACCGAGCCCGCAGATCGCAAGCGCGATGTCTGCCTGGCGCAGCGGCCCGATCCGGAGCGACAGCTCACTTGAGCTCCAGCCCGACATCTGCAAGAAGGCAAGCCCGGAGAGCGCGATGCCCATCGCGCCGGTGGCGCGATCGCCGAAGCGGCCGGCGAGCCGGCCGCCAACCACGGCGCCGACGGGCACGCCGACCAGGAACTGTGTGAGCAGCAGGCCCGAGGCCAGCTGGTCGAGGTTGAAAACGAGGCGGCCGAGCAGCGGCACGTCGACCAGCGCGACCATCAAAGCCGCGCCGATCAAAACGTTCGCGGTGGCCACCCCTGCGAAGGCGCGGGTGCGCAATAGCTCGCGCGGGATGAGCGGTTCGAGGTTTCTCGACTGCCTCCACGCGTATGCGGCCAGCAAGATCACCGCACCGGCAAACGCCGGTAGGAACAGGGCGTTGATCGCGCGATGCTCAGGGTCGTCGGGGTAGAGGGCGAGCACAAGCGCGCCGAGGCCGGCGCCGAGCAACGCCGCGCCGGGCCAGTCCACGAACGATCTGCGCACGCCCGGCGCCGCAGGCTCCGCTGTCCGACCAGAAGCCACCAGGCCGGCGCCGCAAATCGCCGCCAGAGGAACGTTCAGCCAGAAGACGAAACGCCAGCCTCCGGTCATCGCGGCGGCCGCGGCCAGCGTCGCGCCGTAAACGGGACCCAGCACGCTCCCGGCTTCCTGCAGCCCGGCCACCGCCCCGAGCGCAAAAGTGCGCGAGCGGTCGCGATAGAGATCCGCGGCCAGCGCGAGCGAGACCGGGACGAGCCCGCCGCCGCCGAGGCCTTGCACGAAACGTCCGGCGACGAGCCACGGCAGACCGGCAAACATCCATAGCCCGGAGGTTGCGGTGATGATCGAGCCAAATGCGAACGCCGCCACGCATGCGGCGTAGATGGGAATTCGGCCGCGAACGTCTGAGTACGCGCCCAGCAAAGGCATCGCCACCACGTAGCCCGCGAGGAAGCCGGTCACGATTGGCGTCGCCTGCTCGAAGCGTTCGATCGACAGCCCGAGGTCGCCCATCATGGCTGGCAGCAGGGTGACGACCACATAGGCATCGAGCGCCGCTACGAACAGCCCGGCGCCTGCCAGAGCGAGCAGGACGCTCTTACGCAAGCAATTAAGGCGTGGGAGACGTAATCGTGACGGTGGGGTTGAAAGCTGAGATGTCAACTTCCACAGCGGCCTCCTTGCCCCCGTCCCCGAACGCTCCGTCGAGCACCGCCTTGCGGATCAGATGATCCGACCGCACCCAGATGTTGGCGGCCACCGGTCCGCTGGAGTTCAACTGGGTGAGGAGGCTTCGTACCTGTTCCGGCGTGTAGGTCGTGGAGACATGGTCGACCGTCTTGCCGTCGAGCTGCTCGGACGAGATGTACTTCTTTTGAGTGCCGGACGGGATCACGGCGGGAAGCCCCGTTGAAGGGTCGAAAAGCTTGGCCATGTCGGGAAATTGCGCGGCCTGGGATTGGTTCACCTCTTCGAACCTGGAGAAGGGAAGGTGCACGTACGTATGTCCGGCGGCGATCACGACCTGCAGGGCAAACGTAATGTCCTGCTCTTTCACCATGTAGACGGTGTCACTGTCGGCGGGCATGCGGACCGACGTTTTCGCGCTCACCAACCTGAATCCCTGGATCGTGACCGTGCCCTTGGTGAGCTTCAGGGTCGCGCTCACGCTTTGCAGCTTCGCCATGGCGGCGGCGCTGTCGCGGAGGACCTTCGGCGCGTCCCCCGTCGCCTCATTGCCGCTGCACCCGGTGAGCGCAACCGCCGCCGCGGCCGCGGCGAGGAGGCGTCTCATTGACGCGCCCGCACGATGATGCGGATGGGCCGGTCGTAGAACAGGTACTCCCAGGCCCAGTTGATCAGGACCACGAGGCGGCTCCGAAAGCTGATCACCTTCACGAGGTGGACCGTCAGCCACGTCACCCATCCGAGAAACCCGGACAGATGCACCCACCCGATCTGCGCCACCGCTGAGTTGCGGCCGATGGTCGCCATGATGCCCGGATCTTGGTAGCGAAACGCGCGCGCGCCCCCCTGGGCGACCAGCTCCGAGATGCAAGCGCCGACGTGCTTGCCCGCCTGCATCGCAACCGGAATCAGCATCGGCAACAGCGCCTCACCATCCATTGCATGTTGCCGCGCCCCGGCGAGGTCGCCGATCGCAAACACGACCGGATGCCCGGGGATCTGCAGCGTGGGATCGACCTTGATCCGGGCCTGGCGGGCCAGCTGCACGCCCGCCGCCTTCCCGATTTCCGACGCTCTGACGCCGGCCGTCCAGATCACCATCCCGGTCGGGATTTCCGTGCCACCGGCCAGGCGCAGGCTGCTTTCGGTCACCGCCTCGACCTTTGAGTTCAGCATCACCTCGATGCCCTTGCGCTCGAGCGAGCGGCGGGCAGCCTCGCGGAGCGACGGCTGAAAAGCTCCAAGGACATAGGGCGCTGCTTCTATGAGCACCACGCGGACCTCGTTTGTGTCGAGGTCCCGGTAATCCTTGCGCAGGACGAGACGGATGAGCTCGGAAACCGCACCCGCCATCTCCACGCCTGTCGGGCCCCCGCCGGCGATGGCAAAGGTCAGGAGCATGCGCCGGGTCGCGGAGTCGCTTGTCCATCGCGAGGCCTCGAACTGGGAGAGGATCCGGTTGCGCACCGCAAGCCCCTCGTCGAGCTCCTTGAGGCCGAGGCTGTGCCGGGCCAGCGCCGGATTGCCGAAGTAGTCGCTCTGCGCGCCGGTCGCCAGGACGAGGTAGTCGTACGCAATGGGACCGTGGTCGGTCAGCAGGCGACGGGCGGCGAAATCGACGCCTGTGATCGACGCTTGGAGGAAGTCCGCGTTCGGCAGCGGCCGGATCAGCTGGCGCACCGGTCGCGCGATCTCACCCGGGTCGAGAAGCGCGGACGCGACCTGATAGA
>Ga0209377_1001064_pt1 | contig 18612 bp, 20 predicted proteins | sample GraSoiAngelo_141_FD_185898 | JGI IMG/M metagenome (GOLD analysis project Ga0209377, IMG submission 185898) | Grasslands soil microbial communities from the Angelo Coastal Reserve, California, USA - 14_0929_12_40cm (SPAdes) (version 2) | ecosystem: Environmental > Terrestrial > Soil > Grasslands ...
CGACATCTATCCGGGTCGAACGTTCACCAGGCTGGAGGATCTCTCGAACAGCCCCGTGGCGGTCATCAACCGCAAGCTCGAGGACCAGCTGTTCCGTGGCCGGGATCCCATAGGCCAGACGATCCACGTCGCCGGCGCATCCTTCATCGTGATCGGCGTATACACACCCCCGCCGAGCCTGTTCTCCGGGAGCACGCCGCCGTTCGTGGGCATGCCGCACGGGGCTTTCGTCAAGCACGTGCCGTACGTGAAGGGCTGGATGCGCCTCGCGGTCGCGCCGGAGCCCAGCTACACCCAGCAGGAATCGATGGACGAGGTCGTAGCCACGCTTCGCTCGTTGCGGGGACTGAAGCCCGGTCAGGACAACAATTTCTCGATTGTCACGCAGGACAAGCTGCTCGACTCCTGGCATCAGGTGACGGGGATGTTCTTCCTCGTCATGCTGGTTCTCTCGTCGATCGGGCTGATGGTCGGCGGCGTCGGCGTGGTTGCGATCATGATGATCTCGGTCACCGAGCGCACCCGCGAGATCGGCGTCCGCAAAGCGCTCGGCGCGACACGACGCGCGATCCTGTGGCAGTTCCTGGTCGAAGCGTCCACGTTGACCCTGGTCGGGGGTGCCATCGGAATGCTCGTGGGTGGCCTGCTCGCGTTCGTCATTTCCCGTGTCACACCCATCCCCGCCAACGTGCCGCTCTGGTCGATCGTGGCTGCCCTCGCCGCGTCGGCGCTGACGGGCGTCGGATTCGGGCTCTATCCTGCCAGCAGGGCGGCGCAGCTGGACCCGGTTGAAGCCTTGCGTTACGAATAGTCGTTTCCCGTTAGTTTTCAGCCGCCATGCCCCTCTACGAAGCCCTACGCCTGGCCCTCCAGACCGTCTGGAGCCATAAGCTCCGGTCCTTCTTTACGCTGCTCGGCGTCATCGTCTCCGTGGCCTTCCTCGTCGCGGTCGTCGCGGTGATTCAGGGAATGAACGCGTACGTGCGCGAGCGGTTGGCGGGCGCGATCGTGGGGGTGAACGCCTTTCAGATTCGTCGCGATCCCATTCAGGTCGGCTTCATCGACGATGAGGCGTGGAAGCAGATCCAACGCCGGCCCATTATCGCGCCCGAAGACGTCGCGTTCATCGCGCGCGCCGTCCCGGACGCCGAGGCGATTGCGCTGCAGTCGGGCTGGCCCACGCCGATGGCGGACGTGCAGTGGCGCAACCGTACCACGGGCGATGTCTTCATCTTTGGGGTCACCGCTCCGTTCGTGGTCGTGCAGGACTACAAATTCGCCGCCGGCGAGCCGCTCACCGACATCGACCTCGAGCAGCGCCGCTACGTTGCCGTGCTCGGCTATGATGTCGCCGAGAAACTGTTCGGCAATGTGCACGCCGCCGTGGGCAGCAACATCCGGGTGCGCGGGATGCAGCTCACGGTCAAGGGCGTGATCGCCAAGAAAGGCACGGTGCTCGGCCAGTCCTGGGACGGCTTCGTGATGCTGCCGCTCACCACGTTCGAATCGATGTACGGGCGCCGTCAGACGATGGTGATCTCTGTCAAAATGCCGGCGGCCGACATGGTCGGCGCGGCGATGCTGCGCGCCGAGGAAGCGATGCGCATCGCGCACCACCTGCGGCCCGGCGCCGACAACGATTTCACGGTCGATACCGGCGAAGGATTGATCGCGTTCTGGAGCAGGCTCACGCGCGTGATCTTTACCGTCGTCCCGGCCGTCGTCGTCATCGGCATTGTCGTTGGCGGCATCGTGATCATGAACATCATGCTCATGAGCGTGACCGAGCGCACGCGGGAGATCGGCATTCGCAAAGCGCTGGGTGCTTCGCGCAGCGACATCCGCCGCCAATTCTTTGCCGAGGCGCTCACCCTCTCCCTCTTGGGTGGGCTCGCCGGACTGGCCGCCGGCGCCGCCCTGGCCGGGCTGGTGCAGCTCGCGTCGCCGCTGCCCGCACGAGTGACCACCTGGTCCATTGGCGTCGCCCTCGGTCTGGGCATCGCGGTCGGCGTCACCTTCGGCGTCTATCCCGCGCATCGCGCTTCCCGCCTCGATCCCATCGAGGCGCTCCGCCAGGAATAAATGACTCTGCAATCGGTGCGTGAAGGATGGCGCATCGCCGTGGACCAGCTGCGCTCCAACAAGCTGCGTTCCGGGCTGACCGTGCTGGGTGTCGTCATCGGGATCGCCACGGTCATGGCGATGGCGTCCATCGTCGCGGGCTTCCGCGAACAGATCGTCAACACCCTCGAAGTCGTGGGACCGACCACGTTCCGCGTGCTGCGGTATTTCTCGACCACCGGCGTGAATCCCGACGCCGTGCCTCGCGAGATACGCATCCGGCCCAAGCTGGTTCCGCAGGATGCCGAGGCGATCGCCCGGCTGCCGGAAATCCACTACGCCGCGATCTGGACCCAGGTCTTCCAGCGCTTCGAGTATGGCGGCAATCACACGCGCATCCTCGGCGTCTTCGGCGCGGATGACCGCTTCATGGAGATCCTGGGCGGAGGAATCTCGTCCGGGCGGTCGTTCACGGCGGCAGAGCTGCGCGGTGGAGAACCCATCGCGATCATCGAGCAGCGAACCGTGGACCGGCTGTTCGGCCCCATCAACCCGCTTGGCCGCATCGTGCGCATCGGCGGGCACCCGTTCAAGATCCTCGGCATCTGGCAACGCCCGACGAACATCTTCGAAGTGCCGGGGGCGCCGGAGATCGCGGCCATTGTGCCGTTCGAAGCGGCGCACCGCAGCTTCATCATCGACGAATGGAACAGCCTCATCATTCTCGTGAAGCCCAAGCCGGACGTCAGCGTCAACCGCGCGATGGACGCGGCTACCGTGACTCTCCGACGGCTGCGCGGCCTGCGGGCCGGCGACACGAACACCTTCGATCTGCTCACCTCCGATCAGGTCCTGGGTATCTTCGATAGCCTGACGGGGGCGTTCTTCTTTGTGATGCTCGTGCTGTCGAGTATCGCGCTCATGGTCGGAGGAATCGGGGTCATGGCCATCATGATGGTCTCCGTCACCAGCCGCACCCGTGAGATCGGCTTGCGCAAGGCTCTCGGCGCCACGCGGCGCGCGATCCTCTGGCAGTTTCTCGTCGAAGCGGCAACGCTGACGTTGCTCGGAGGCATCATCGGTATCGTGCTGGGGCTCGGCATCGGAGAGGTGCTCAAGCGGTTGCTGGCGTTCAACACGACCGTTCCCCTCGTACCAGCGGCCGTCGCGACGGTGGCGTCGATCCTGGTCGGCCTGGTCTTCGGCATCGCGCCGGCGGCGCGGGCGGCGCGGCTCGATCCGGTGGAGGCGCTCCGCTATGAGTGATGCAGTCGATCTCCTCGCGATCGCGGCTCACCGCGATGACGTCGAGCTGACGTGCGGCGGTACACTCGCGAGAGCCGTGCGCGCGGGTCACCGCGTGGGGATTCTCGATTTGACCGAGGGCGAGATGGGGACGCGGGGAGACGCCGCCACGCGGGCCGCGGAAGCCGACAAGGCCGCCAAGACCCTCGGCGTGACGATCCGGCTCAATGCGGGGATGCGCGACGCACACCTGGAGAACAATGAGGCGTCGAGGAAGAGAATCGTCGAACTGATTCGTCGAACCAGGCCGCGGGTCGTGATACTTCCCTTCCCCGTCGGGCGGCATCCGGACCACCGTATTGCCTCAGAGCTGGGCCGCGATGCCTGTTACCTGGCTGGGTTGGCGAAGTACGAGCCCGACAAGGGCCGTGAGGCACATCGACCCTACAAGCTCTTATATGCGCTCGCGTATCGCGAAGACCCGGTCAAACCGACGTTCGTGGTCGACATCACCGAGGTCTTCGAGACGAAGATGCAGGCGATTCGCTGCTACGGGTCACAGTTCGATGGCGCCCAGGCCGCGGGGGAGGTCTACCCGACCGGCCAGGACCTGTACGAGCTGATTCGCGTGCAGTCGGCGCACTACGGGTCGTTGATTCGACGCCGCTATGGGGAGCCGTTCTACACGGCCGAGACGCACGAAGTTGAGGACGTGCTACGGCTTGGCGTTCAGTCGATCTAGATTACATTGCGAGCCTCATGAAGCGCGTCACCTACCTCGACAGCGCGGCGACCACGCCGGTGCGGCCGGAAGTGCTGGAGGCCATGCTTCCCTACCTCGGGAAGGAAGCCTTCGGCAATCCGTCGTCCGCGCATCGGTTTGGGCGGGCGGCGCGCGCCGGCATCGAAGAAGCGAAGCGCACGATCGCCGAGGCGGTCGGCGCCGAGCCGAATCAGGTGGTATTCACGTCGGGTGGCACCGAGGCGGACAACCTGGCGATCATCGGCGCCGCGCTCGCGGCCCGGGATCGCGGTGGCCCGTTCCGCGTCGCCGTCTCCGCCACCGAGCACAAGGCGGTGCTCGCTGCTGCGCATGCCGTAAGGCACCTCGGCGGCGAAGAGATCATCCTGCCCGTGACGGCATCCGGCCTGGTCGAGGACGCGGAGATCGCCAGGGCGATCGACCGCGGCGTGGCCGTGGTCAGTGTGATGTGGGTAAACAACGAGGTCGGGACGGTGCAGCCGGTGCGGCAGCTCGCCGAGCGATGTCGCGAGGCCGGCGTGCTGTTCCACTGCGACGCCGTTCAGGCATTCGGCAAGGTTCCGGTATCGCTGCGCGACATCAGTTGCACACTCCTCACCATCTCGGGCCACAAGATCGGCGCTCCCAAGGGCATCGGGGCGTTGATCGTCCGCGATCGCAAGGCGGTGGAGGCGATCATCCACGGCGGTGGCCAGCAGTTCGGCATCCGCCCGGGGACGGAGAACGTGCCCGGGATCATCGCCCTCGGCACCGCGGCGCGCCTGGCGGCGGAAGAGCAGCAGTCCCTGGCACCGCGGCTGCGGGAGCTGCGCGATGAGCTGGAGCGCCGGGTCCTGGCAATTGTGCCGGATGCCGTGATCAACGGCTGGCAGGGGGAGCGCGCGCCCCACGTCTTGAACGTGTCGATTCCCGGCACCGACAGCGAAGCGCTGCTGATGCATCTCGATCTCGCCGGGATCGCGTGCTCGTCCGGCTCCGCCTGCAGTACGGGCACGGTCGAACCCTCCCACGTACTGACGGCGATGGGCGTGCCGCGCGACCTGGGCGTTGCCGCGCTGCGGTTCTCATTCGGCAAGGACAGCACGATGGAGGACGTCGAGGCTGTCACCGCGGCCCTGCCCAAGATCGTGGAGAAGGTCCGCTCACTCTCGACCGTATTGCACCGATGAAGGTTCTCGTCGCAATGTCTGGCGGCGTCGACAGTTCAGTCGCCGCCGCACTGCTCGTCGAGCAGGGACACGAGGTCATCGGCGCGACGATGAAGCTGTTCTGCTACGGCGACAGCGTCCCCGATCGGCCGTGCTGCTCGCTCGATTCCATCACCGACGCGAAGCTGGTGGCGCACAAGCTCGGGATCCCGCACTACGTGCTGAACCTCGAGGATCGCTTCGGGCACGATGTGATCGACAATTTCGTGGCGGAATACTCGCGCGGCCGCACGCCGATTCCCTGCGTGCGCTGCAATTCATTCACGAAGTTCCGCGATTTCCTCTATCACGCCGACGCGCTCGATTGCGACGCCATCGCGACGGGCCATTACGCGATCGCGGAGGGCGGCGCGCTGTACCGCGGCCGCGACCGCGCCAAGGACCAGTCGTATTTCCTCTGGGGCATCGACCGCGCCGTCGTCGGGCGCATGCTCACGCCCGTCGGAGCGCTCACCAAGGAAGAGACGCGCGCCGCCGCGCGCAAGCTGGGACTCGTCACGGCCGAGAAGCCCGAGTCGGTCGAGATCTGCTTCGTGCCCGATGACGATTACGTCGCCGTGCTCGAGCGGCATCTTCCGGCCGATGCGCCCGCGCTCACGCCCGGGCCGCTGGTCACGACGAGCGGCGACGTCATCGGCGAGCACGACGGCTTCGCGCGTTACACCGTCGGCCAGCGCCGCGGCCTGCCGGGCGGATATGCGGAGCCGCTGTACGTCGTCGCGATTCGCCCCGCGACCCGCGAGGTCGTCGTCGGACGCAGCGCGGAGTTGTTCGGACACGAGGTGTCCCTCGAAGAGGTCAACTGGCTCGCCGATCCGCTCGCGCCAGGTGACGTGGTGTGGGTGCAGTGCCGCTATCGCGCGCGCGCCGTGCCCGGCACGATTGCTGCTCATGGCGACGGCCGCATCGCGCTTCGGCTCGCCGAGCCGGTTCGGGCGATCGCACCGGGGCAGTCGGGCGTGCTGTACGACGCCGGTGAACGCCTACTCGGTGGTGGAGTAATCGCCTAGCCTCACGCGGCGTGCGGGAGGTCACAGCGATCCCGGTCGCGGCGCATGCAGAGTTCACGTTCGTCCCCACTTTCTTTTCTGGAGGCCGTATGCGGTTGCTCCTTGGTGGCGGCATGGCGCTCGCCTTACTCGCTGCCGCGTGTTCCGATAACTCCGTCGCTCCGAAGTCGCCTGCCAACCCTCAGGCCACGGCCGCGGAGCTGGCTGCTCTGGGCACGGTGTTCAACGCGGCGCCGCTGCAGAGCCTGAGTTCGGTGTCAGGATCGATCACCCCGTCGGCTCCTGCGCCACTCGCGGCGCTCGCCCTGGCTGGCTCCACGAACCCGCTGGACCACTCGACGCGGCTGCAGCCGTATGCGCGCCGGATCGATGCGGCCCGCGTGTTCGCCCGGCTGCTGAAGCCGGAGATGAGCGTGAATGCCGTCGCCGCGCTGTTCCCGCCGGCCTTCGTCGGCAAGACGTTCGAGTGGGATTTCACCACGCTCCAATACGACACCACGGCGCGCACCGGAGCCCCGGGCAATGGTGTGCGGTTCATTCTGTATGCGATCGACCCGCTCACCCTCCAGCCGGCGGGACCCGCTCCAGGAACGGAGGTGGGGTACATCGATTTGAAGGATGAGGGCAGCGCCAGCCAACCGAAGGTGCACGTCATCGTGGCCGGCGTCGGTGGCACGCCCGTGTACGTCGATTACACCGTGACCCTGACGAGCCAGTCGGCCTCGTCGGTCAAGATCACGACTGCCGGATACATCACGAATGCCGCTGGATCTCCCGATTCGCTCCGCTTCAGCGGCGCGATCTCGGCCTCCGGCTCAACGACCAGCGTCAGCGTCACCGAAGATGTCTCGTTCGACGTCAACTCCCACGAAATACACGTGCGCAACTGGCAGCGCGTGACGCTCACTCAGACGACGCTCAGCCTGCGGATTTCGTTCCGCTTCGAGCACGCCGGCGAAGTAATTACGCTCGATGGCGCGTTGGACGTGAACGGCAGCGACGTAAGTGGCACGGTCACGTCGAAGGTGGACGGCGGCCTGTACGCGACGTGTAGCGTGACCGGGACGTCGAACAGCTTTACCCTCACCTGCCAGGGCGCGGACGCCGACGGCCTCAGTGCCGACGACAACGCGGCCCTGGATGCACTGGGATCAGCAGCCGGCGGCGTCACCTCGATCTTCGAGGGAATCCTCGGTCCCGCGATCGGGGTCCTGGGCGCCTAAACAGGCTCCACAAGCGACAGCATTTTGCCCCCCCCCGTCCGGCTCTGGCCGGACGGGGGGGTTTGTTTTATTACCTACGCGTGGTCTATCGGCTGCTGGCGAACGCCGTCGTCGTCGTCCACGCACTCTTCATTGTCTTCATTGTGTGCGGCGGCTTTCTTGCATGGCGCTGGCGCTGGGTTGCCGTGCTGCACGTGCCCTGCGCGGTGTGGGGTGTACTGATCGAGTACAATGGCTGGATCTGCCCGCTTACGCCGCTGGAGAACTCCCTCCGGATGCGGGCGGGGCAGCAGGGTTACAGTGGTGGCTTTGTCGAGCATTATCTGGTGCCGGCGATTTACCCGGCCGGTCTCACGCCGCGGATTCAGGTGGTGCTCGGCACCGCGGTGCTTGTCGTCAACGTTATCACGTACGCCGTCGTCGTCCGCCGTCTGATGCGAGGCCTCTAATGCCCAACCGTCGCCATTTCCTCCAGTCGCTGTTTGCCGCGAGCGCCTCCCTGGCCGCGCTCAAGAGCGACGCACTCGCGCGCATCACGCCAACCGTGCGTGGTCTGAATGGACGCACGCCCGAAGACATCGCCCAGGACGAGGATTTCTGGCGCGAGATCCAGCAGGCGTTCGACATCGATCGCGGCATGGTCAATCTCAACAACGGCGGGGTGGCGCCGAGCCCGCGCGTCGTCAATGCCGCGTTTCAACGCTATCTGGCCGTCTCGAATCAGGCGCCGGCGATCACGATGTGGGCCTGGATCGAGCCGGAGATCGAGGCGGTACGGCGCCGGCTCGCGGCCAGCTTCGGCTGCGATCCGGAGGAGATGGCGATCACCCGCAATGCGAGCGAAGCCCTCGAAATCGTGCAGCTGGGGATGCCGCTGGAGCGCGGCGATGAAGTCCTGACGACGACGCAGGATTACCCGCGCATGATCACGACGTGGAAGCAGCGCGAGCGGCGCGACGGCATTGTGCTCAAGCAGATTACGTTCCCGGTCCCGCCGCCGTCACAGGACGACCTGGCGCGCCGCATCGAAGCAGCCATAACGCCGCGCACCAAAGTCATCCATGTCTGCCACATCACGAACCTCACCGGCCAGATCTTCCCCATCAAGAAGATCTGCCAGCTGGGGCGCGCCAAAGGCCTCGAGGTGATCGTCGATGGCGCGCATGCCTATGCGCAGTTCCCCTTCACGCGCGATGAGCTCGACTGCGACTACTACGGGACCAGTCTCCACAAATGGCTCACGGCGCCGATCGGCACCGGTTTCCTGTATGTGCGCCGGACGAAAATCGGGAAGATCTGGCCGATGATGGCCGCCCCGCCGGAGATGAACGAGAACATCCGCAAGTTCGAGGAGATCGGCACGCATCCGGCCGCAAATCACAACGCGATCGTGGAAGCGCTGGACTTCCTGGACGGCATTGGACCCGAGCGTAAGGCGGCGCGGCTGCGGTTTTTGCGCGATCGCTGGGCCAAGCGGCTGGAGCGGCTGCCCGGCGTCAAGGTTCTGACGCCGTACGACCCTGCCCAATCGTGCGGGCTCGCTTCGTTCACGCCGGGCCAACTCGATGTCGGCAAGCTTGCCACATTCATGTTCGACAAGCATCGCATCATCGTCACGCCGATCGCGCATCCGGAGTTCAATTGCTTGCGGATCACGCCCAACGTCTACACGACCCTCGCGGAGATCGATCGCTTCTGCGAAGTCATGGAGGATGTGCTGCGGAAGGGGCTGCCGGCTTAAGGCAGCAGCGCCACTATCCGCAGCGGCCCGCCGCTCCCGCCCTTGATCTTCATCGGCAGCGCGATCACGAACGCGCCCGTGACGGGGAGCTCGTCCAAATGCGCCACGTTCTCGAACGCGGGCACATTCGAGGCGAACAGGCGGCGGTGCACCTGGTAGGTCGTGGATTGGCCGTAATCGATGCTCGGTGAATCGATCCCCACCGCGGCGACCCGGCGCCGCACGAGCAAGCGGGCCGCGTCCAGATCGAGACCGGGAAAGTGGAGCTCGGCGACCGCCGCGGCGCCCGTCTTGGTGGTGCCGAGGTAGCGCGCGCGGTCCGGCCAGCGGCTTCCCCATCCTGTCCGGATCAGCACGATGGTGCCTTCCGGAATGTCTCCATGCGCCGCTTCCCACGAGATGATGTCGGATTGGTGGACCCGGTAATCGACGCTCGAATCGGTTTGCCGTTTCACATCGATGACCACGGCCGGAGCGATCAATTGGCTGAGCGGGATCTCGTCCGTGGTGTGCCGCTTCTCGACGAAGTGTACGGGAGCGTCGAGATGGGTGCCGCCGTGCTCAGCGGCCGCGAAGTTGTTGGCCGCGTAGTACCAACCGCCCGGCATGCGTTTCGCCGAGACCACGGTGAGATGGAAGGGCTGAGCCGTCGGCCAGTAAATGGTGGTCGAATCAAACGGGTACGTGAGGTCAACCCACTTCGCGTTTACCAAACGCTCGGTGAGGGATGGGCGGCTGCAGGACGCGAGCAACAGGAGCGCGGCAGCGAGCGGCAAGCGACGCATGAGAGCTCCGAGTCGGGACTTGGTTGCAATTGAATCCGAACCCTATAAAGTTGCGGCGTTACCAACGGAGCCCAATATATGAGATTCCCAGGTGCCCTCGTTTGTCTTGCTCTCGCAATGGGTTGTGGCTCGGGCAAGTCCGACCAGACCGCCCGCGACACCCTCACCGAGCGCCAAAAGGACAGTATCCTCGCCAACTCGAAAATCCCGAACGCCCGCGCGGTCGGCAGCGCCATGAGAGCGGCCGATTCGACGAGTGCGCGCGTGAGGCAAGCTGACACGGTCGCGAGGGACACGTCGGAGCATTGATGCCGCGGGTGCTCGTCGCAGTGGCGCTGGTGGCGACCGCGTGCGGGCCGCCGAATCCCTGCTCCGGCCATCAGTTCGACCGGCTGAAACGGTACTCCGTCCCCTACGCGGGCCATTGGGTTGTAGCGCGTGGTGACACAATCACGTTCCCGGACGCCCCGCAAATGAGCGATCGGTTTCGGCTGGGCGACATCGTGCTCGACACGACGACGGTGGTCCTTGGCCGCGAGTGTGTGTTTCGAGGACGGATAACGTTCCGGGCGCCGCGGCACGATACGCTGGCAGTGAATTGGTTCGGCCAGCCCGAGCAAGCGATCGTGAGCGGCTGGCCGGTGGATCTGGGCCCGTTTGCCGGCGTTTCACTCGCCTGGGCCGGTACAGACTCCCTCTCCGGATCCATTCTCATCGACGCGAAACTCGGGGTTCAGGCCCGCCCCGGGATGACCGCGCGCTTCGTCGCCGGCAGGTTAGCGTCAGCGCCATAAGGACCGCGGCATGATGCGCCGGGAAGCGTGCGAATGCAACAAGAATGAGGAGAGCGACGGCGGTCGATCTGGCTATTCGGATGTGTGATACCCTCCAGGACGGCTGCGGTACCGAAGGTTATCTTCAGCGCCATGAGAGGATTCCTCATCCGGCTGCTGATCACCGCCCTCGGCCTGTGGGTCGCGGATCAGCTGCTCCCCGGGATCGACTTCACTGGACCTTCGGCGCTCATCGTCTCCGCACTGCTCCTGGGCCTCGTGAATGCCGTCATCCGGCCGATTCTCATCATCCTCACGCTGCCGCTGACCGTCGTGACGCTGGGACTGTTCATCCTGGTGGTAAACGGCATCTCGCTCTCGCTCGTCGCCTGGCTCGTCTCGGGATTCCACGTCGCCGGCCTGTTCTCCGCGACACTCGGCGCGATCATCGTGAGCCTCGTGAGCTGGGGCGCATCGGCGTTCGTGGGCGGATCGGGTCGCATCGAGCGTCTGCATCGAGTGGAGGTCACCGGCCGCCGCATCGATGGATAAGGGATTTGCCCTCGCAGGCAGCATCTCGGCATTCGTCGCTGTGGCAGCTGGAGCATTCGGGGCGCACGCGCTCCGTGCGCGCCTTGGTCCCGACCTGCTCGCCGTTTTCGAGACCGGCAGCCGCTACCAGATGTATCACGCACTCGCATTGTTCGTCGTGGCGATCGCCGCGGTGCGCTCGCCTGACTCAACCCCGCGCGTTGCCGGTTGGCTGTTCATCGCCGGCACGCTGCTGTTCTCGGGAAGTCTCTACGCGCTGGCACTCACGGGGACGCGCTGGCTCGGCGCCATCACTCCGCTGGGCGGACTGTGCTTCCTCGCCGGCTGGGCATTGCTGGCCTACGCCGCCGTGAAAGGTGGATTCTCGCAGTGACGTCGCTACTCCTCGTCGCGCTCCTGCTCCAGGGCCCCACGCTTTCCGCTACACCCGCGCGTCCCCTCGGAACGCTGCGTGAGCAGGCAGCGGTGCAGCAGCGGTGGCTGCAATACCGCGTCGATTCGGTGCTGCCCCGCCTCATGCGGCAGAACGGCGTGGAGATGTGGATCGTGGCCATGCGAGAGTACAACGAGGATCCGGTCTTCTGGTCCCTCGTTTCACCCACCACCATGTTCGCCCGGCGCCGCACGATCTACGTCTTTACCGACCGCGGATCGAAGGGAATCGAGCGCCTGGCACTGGGCGGCGGCTCGCAGGGTGGCGTCTACGAGGCCTACGTAGCCCGGGACACAGTCGACCCCACCATCGGGCGGCGGCCCGAGCTGGTGGGACAGGGGCAGTGGGATCTGCTCGCGAAGCTGGTGCGCGAGCGCAATCCGAAAACCATCGCGGTCGACATCTCGTACACGCACGCCTTCTCGGACGGGCTGTCCGCCGGCGAATGGGAGCAGCTTTCTCGCGCCTTACCACCGGGGTACCTCCAGCGCGTGGTGCGGCCCGACCGGCTGCCGCTCGATTATCAGGCGCTTCGTGCGCCGGGAATGTTGCCGGTCTATCGCCGCATGATGGAGGTCGTGTGGGCGGTCATCGATACCGCGTTCTCGAACCAGGTGATCACCCCAGGCAAGACCACGCCGGATGACGTCGCCTGGTGGATGCGGCAGCGCGTGAACGATCTGGGCCTCGGCACCTGGTTCCATACCGACGTGGACGTGCAACGACGCGGTCAGGACCTGACCGGCGTCGATACGGTGGTGATTCAACGCGGGGACGTGCTGCACTGCGATTTCGGCATTACGGCGCTCGGCCTCAACACCGACACGCAGCACATGGGTTACGTGCTCCGCGATGGGGAAAGCGACGCGCCTGAAGGACTGAAGCGCGCGTTGCTCAACTCCAACCGGCTACAGGACCTGTTGCTCCCCGAGATGCGGCCGGGCCGCTCCGGCAACGAGGTGTTGGCGGCGACGCTCGCCACGATGCGCGCCGCCGGCATCAACGGGACGATCTACACGCATCCTATCGGGGACCGCGGGCATGGTGCCGGCCCACTCATCGGCCTGTGGGATCACCAGGAAGGGGTGCCGGGTCGGGGGGATGTGCCGCTGCTCGCCGGCACATGGTTCTCGATCGAGCTCCAGGCGACAACGCCGGTTCCCGAATGGGGCAACCAACCCGTCCGCTCCGCTCAGGAAGAGGATGCCGAGCTCGGGACCGATGGGCAGATGCGCTGGATTCTGCGGCGCCAGACGACGTTCCACCTAGTGCGGTGAACTGCAAACTCTGCGGCGCCGTGGACCTGCCGCTGTTCTTCACGCAGGGCAACGAGCGCCAGTTCAAGTACTATCGTTGCCACACGTGTCGCCTGGTCGTGTATGACACGCGGGACGGGGTGAATCAGGAGAAGTACATCCTCACGCACGTCGATCCGCGCGCCCCGACACGGCAAAACCGTGGTCATCAGCAAACCTATGCGTTCATTAAACGCCACATTCCGCGGCCGGGCCGGATGCTCGATCTCGGCTGCGGCGACGGGACAGTCCTCTGGCTCGCGCGCGAAAATGGTTGGGACGTGAAGGGCGTGGAGCTCTTTCCTGAGCACTCGCAGCTGGTGCGGGAGACGCTCGGATTCGACGTCGACACTTCGGACATCGCGTCGTACAACGGCGAGGAGGGCCGCTGGGATTGCGTGGTCCTCACCCACGTCCTCGAGCATCTTCCAGATCCCGTCGGCGCGCTGACCAAGATTCGCAACCTGCTGAAGCCTGCTGGGGCCGGCGTGCTCGAGTTCCCCAACATCGATGCATTCGATGCGCGCCTGCGCCGGGTCCTCGATCAGCTCGGCATTCATCGCCACAGGTACGCACCGGGCTACGTTCCGGGGCACGTGCAGGAGTTCTGCCGTGCGTCGTTCGCGTTTGCCGCGCAGCGGGCGGGATTGGTACTCGAGGTGTGGGAGACCTATTCCGTCAACCCGCTACAGTATGTTTTCTTTCGCACGGTTCCCGTCGGCAACAAGGCTCGCGTGCTGGTTCGGAGATCCGCATGATCGACGTCGAGACTCCTGCGCTGCTCCTGTATCACGACGTGATGGAGCGCAATCTGAAACACATGGCCGATCGCGCGAAACGGCTGGGCGTCGCGCTCCGGCCGCACATCAAGACGCACAAGTGTCTCGAGCTGGGACGGCGCCAGGCCGCGCAGGGTGCGCAAGGGGTTACGGTCTCCACGCTGTTCGAGGCCGAGGCCTTCGCGCGCGGGGGGTTCAGCGATCTCACCTGGGCGTTTCCGCTCGATCGCACCCATCTACCGCACGTGAAGCGCATCGCCGATAGTGGTGCGACGCTGCGCGTGATACTCGACGATCTCCAGACGGCGCAGGCGGTCAGCGGGACGGGGTTGCACGTGTGGCTCAAGGTGGACTGCGGCTACCATCGTGCCGGCGTCGATCCATCGTCGCGCTACGGCCTCGATGTAGCCCGCGAGCTCGGTGCCGAGCGCGGGGTCACCTTTGACGGCATCCTCAGCCATTCGGGGCATGCGTATCGCACCCGCAACAAAGACGAGGCAGCGCAAGTCGCCGAGCAGGAGCGGCAGGTCATGGCGTGGTTCGCGGAACTGCTGCGAAAAGACGGGCTGCCCGTGCGCGGCGTCAGTGTAGGGTCGACGCCCGCCATGGCGGCCGTAAAAGACTTGACGGGCGTCACAGAAGCACGGCCCGGCAATTACATCTTTTACGACCGAACGATGGTGCTCATCGGGTGCTGTGAACCCCAGGATGTCGCCGTGTCGGTGCTTGCCACGGTCGTATCACATCAACCCGGCGCGTCGCACTTCGTCGTGGACGCGGGCGCGTTGTCGCTGTCCAAGGATCTGGGACCGGCTCATCTGGGGCTCGAGACCGCCTTCGGTGCGGTGAAGGGTCACCCCGAGCTCACCGTCGCGTCGGTCTCGCAGGAGCACGGACTGATTCGCGCGGCCGCCCCCGCCGCCATCGAGGGGAAGTTCAAGGTCGGAGAACAGATCGAGATCATCCCCAATCATTCCTGCCTTACGGAAGCACACTTCGATGAGTATGTCGTGATCGAAGGAGGTCGTATGATAGATTGCTGGAAAATCGAGCGTGGCCGATGAGGATCCAACTGCGTCACTTCTTCGTCGCGCTGCTGCCGCTGATCTTTGGCCTCGGCGCGAGCTGGGGCTTCGCCTTCTCGCAGAATACGTGTGGCCATCTGGTCGGGCCGATCTTCGCACCCAAGTGTCACTGGATCCAACTCGAGTACCAACTCGGCTTTCAGATGGCCGGAACGTTGTTCGGTTGTCTCATCGCCGCGGTGGTCGGCGCATGGCTCGAGCGCCGCAGCCGCCGGCGCCTTACGCAAACCGCAAACCTCACCCAGGAGGTGCAGTGATGAAAGCGCCGCTGGTGTTGTTGCTGATGGCTGGACTGGCAGCACGTGCTGCCGCACAGGACACGACCTCGAAACCCGCTCCAGCCCCCCCCCCCCCCCCCCCCCCCCGCTGCGGCCGCTGCTCCGAGCACGGTGAATGTGGAGGCGGTGCTGGCGCGGTCGGTAGCCGATCGCGCACCGCAGGACACGGGGACCGCGTTCCCTGACAGCGTCGGAACCGTGGTGCTGTGGATGCGTGTCACCGGCGCGGGCGGCCAGACGCTGCATCACGTCTGGTTTCACGGCGACGATAATGTCGGCGACGTTCCGCTGACGGTCGGCGGGTCGCCGTGGCGGACGTGGAGCCGCAAGAGCGTGCCCGCTGACGCGAAGGGGGCGTGGCATGTCGAGATTCGGGATGAGGGCGGCAATGTGCTCAAGCGGATCGACTTTACGGTTGGGCAGTAGCAGGTAGACGCCGAGTGGCTGAGAGGCCGAGGGCTCGCCCTCGGCCTCTTGGCATTTACAACCTCATCCTGGCTACGAGTGCCGTGAAACGCGGCTCATTCCGTAGCGGGTCGAAAATCGCGTTCACGTTGATATACGCCAGCCAGCCCCGGCGTTCATCGTACGCGCGCTCGGCCCAATGTAGCGCCTCCTGGGGATTGCCCAATCCGATGTGCACGATCGACAATGCGACGGGCGAAACGTATCCCTGCTGCTGGGCGGCCTCGATCTCACGCAGCAGTTGCTCGGCGTCCGGCCGTTTCCCAGACCGCGCGAGCAGCCATCCCAGCGTCGCCTTCGTGTAGGTGCCCGCGCCCGGCAGCGTCAGCGCTTCCCGGAGTACGCGCTCCGCGTCGGCGGCTTTGCCCTGAAGCGCCAGCGTGCTGGCGAGCATGCGGGCGCTCTCGACGGCCATCGGATTCATCTCGATGGCGCGGGCGAGGTGTTCGCGCGCCTGGTCAAAGCGGCGCGCGTAGTAGTAGATCCAGCCCAGCGCCCGGCGCGCCGACACGGAGGCCGGATCGAGCTCGATCGCCGTATGGCCTTCCAGCAAGGCTGCATCGAAGTGGCCTCGCGCCGCGAGCAGGAAGGCAGACCACTGATGCGCACTGGCGTAGCGCGGGTTCAGCTCGATCGCACGCCGGAACTCGCGCTCGGCCTCATCCCACTCCCAGTCGTAGATGAACAGCGCCCAGGCGAGCGATGCGTGCGCGCTTGGGAGAGACTCGTCCAAGGCGAGTGCCTTGCGGGCGTACTCCTTGGCGCGGGCGTACGCATCGGCCACCGGAATCGAGCGGTAATCGACGTCCAGCGCGTACGAATCCGCGAGCCCGGCATAAGCGGGGGCGTAGCTGGGATCCTCCTGGATCGCCTGCTCGAAGTAGCCAACCGCCTCGGCGACTCCTTCTAAGGTTCGCTTATTCCATGCGAACCGGCCCTTGAGATAGAGGCCGTAGGCCTGGATGTTCTCCGTGTAGCGGCGCGGCACATGCTCGGACAGATCGGCGAACATGGTCGCCCGCAGCGTGTTGACGATGGTCGCCGCGATTTCGTCCTGGATCGCGAATACATCCACCAGCTTGCGGTCGAAGCGTTGTGACCGGAGCAGCCGCCCATCGTCGGTCGAGGTGAGCTGCGCCGTAATGCGCAGGCGGTCTCCCGCTTTGCGCACGGTGCCTTCCAGCACCACCGAGACGCCGAGCAGCGCTCCGACCGCGCGCACGTCGAGCGGCTTACCCTTGAGAGCGAACACCGAGGTCCGCGACGAGACGCGGAGCCCCGAGATCTTGGCGAGCGCGTCGATCAGCTCGTCGGTGATTCCATCGCTCAGGTATTCATTGTCGGTATCGGGGCTGGCGTTCACGAACGGCAGTACCGCGATGGACCGTGTAATCGTCGGACCTCGCGCGGCCAGCGAGCTGCCGGCCGCCACCAGCGCGGACACGAATTCCGCCGTGCTGGTGAAGCGCTGCGCGGGATCCTTCTCCAGGGCACGATCGAGCGCGCGCTCGACCGCGACCGGAACCTCGGGCCGCATGCCGCGGATGGGCCGGGGCGTTTCCATCACCTGCTTCGCCATGATGGTGCGCGGCGCCGCCCCGCTGAACGGGGGCTCGCCGGTCAGCATCTCGTACACGACGCACGCGAGGCTGTAGATGTCGCTCGCGGTGCCGAGGTCCGCGTCGCCGCTCGCCTGCTCGGGACTCATGTACTCGGGGGTTCCGACGGCGATCCCCACCTCGGTCACCTGCCCGCTGTCGTCCGATTCCTCCGCGTCACAGCAGGCGCGCGCGACGCCGAAGTCAGCGAGGACGGCATGTCCATCGGCGAACAGGATGTTTTCGGGCTTCACATCGCGATGCACGAAGCCCTTGCGATGCGCGAAATCGAGACCTGCTCCCACTTCCTGCGCGATTCGCAGCGCGTCCTTGACCGGCAGCTGGCGATCCTCGAGCAGGCGCTCTCGCAACGAGCCGCCGGGCACATGCGGTTGCACGTAATAGAGCAGCCCGGCGGCTTCCCCGGAGTCGATCAGCGGTACGATGTGAGGATGAGCGAGCTGCGCCGCGATGCCGATCTCGCGCAGAAACCGCTCGGTGCCGAGCGCCGCGGTGATCTCGGGGCGCAGGACTTTGATGGCGACCTTGCGCCCGTGTTTTTTTTCTTCGGCCAGGTACACGGTCGCCATGCCGCCGCGACCCAGCTCACGCTCGACGGTGTAGCGATCGGCGAGCGCCGCAATGATGGGAGGGACGGGAGGTGCCTGGGCCACGACAGCCCAAAGCTATCACGCGGTCCGCACCTCGCGACCCCAGCGGCTCAGCGCGAGCACCATGATCACGGCGCCGATGGTGATGCCCAGATCGGCGACATTAAAGGTCCAGAAGCGGACGTTTCGGACACCCACATCGATGAAGTCGACGACACCGGCGTTCGATCGCAATCGATCGATCAGATTGCCGATGGCGCCGCCCACGACCAGCGCGACTCCGATCACGCGCAGCCGCTCGGACGGCCGCGTGCTGTAATAGAGGAATCCCAGCACCACGAGCGCCGCGACCGTCAGCAGGGAAAGGACGATCCGGCGTGAGTCGCCGCCCAGCTCGATGCCCATCGCGGCGTTGGTATTGTATGAGAGCGTGAACCGCACGACCTGACCCACCAATGGATAGGGCTCGCCGACAGTGAGGTGGTGCTCCGCGACGCGCTTCGTCGCGCAGTCGGTGAGGAGTAGCGCGACCACCAGCGGCCAGAACCACCCTGCCTTCCGCATCAAGCGACCCCCACGAGGTGGAAGAGCCAACGCGTCAGCACGATCCCCAAAGTGAGTACGCCCGCGATCACGAGCATAACGCCACCAATCAGGCACGCGATGAAGAAGCGGTCGGCGCGCTGCGCGCGCTGCGGCGCGATCAG
>Ga0209377_1001066_pt1 | contig 18606 bp, 15 predicted proteins | sample GraSoiAngelo_141_FD_185898 | JGI IMG/M metagenome (GOLD analysis project Ga0209377, IMG submission 185898) | Grasslands soil microbial communities from the Angelo Coastal Reserve, California, USA - 14_0929_12_40cm (SPAdes) (version 2) | ecosystem: Environmental > Terrestrial > Soil > Grasslands ...
GGTGTACCTGCCGCTCACCCAGTTCGCGGAAACCAACACGCAGCGCGAGAAGGCGGGCGAGGCACCCTATGCCAATCCGCGCAACGCAGCGGCTGGCGCGCTGCGACAACTCGATCCCAAGAAGACCCGCGCCCGCGGCCTCCGGGTTTTTACCTTCCAGATCGAAGCGCCCGGCACGAAGCTCGGCATTGAGTCACAGCACGAGCTGCTCGAGACCCTGCACAAATGGGGACTCCCCGTCGAATCGCATCACACGCGCGCGAAAGACCTCGCGGACGCGAACACCAAGATCAGAAAGCTCGAAGCGCTGCTCCCGACGCTCGACTACGGAGCGGATGGTGTCGCGGTCAAAGTCGACAACCGCGCGCTCTACGCCGAGCTCGGCACGATCGGCAACCGCGAGCCGCGCTGGTCAGTCGCCCGGAAGTTCGCCCCCGAAGTCCAGGTGACGAAGCTGCTCGACATTCGTATCAACGTGGGCCGCACCGGTGCGCTCAACCCCTACGCCGTCCTCGAACCGGTGGAAATCGGGGGGGTCACCGTTTCGAACGCCACGCTGCACAACGCCGATCTCATCGCGGCCAAGGACATCCGCATCGGCGACGCGGTCGAAGTCACGCGCGCGGGCGAAGTGATTCCTCAAATTCTGGGTCCGGCGCCCGGGCGCCCGCGGGGCGAGAAACCGTTTCGCATGCCGGAGCGCTGCCCCAGCTGCGGCTCCCAGGTCGAGCACCCGCACGACGAGGTGATGACCTATTGTCCCAACATTTCCTGCCCCTCGCGGATTCTCGAAAGCATCGTGCACTTCGCGAGTCGCAGCGCCATGGACATCCGGGGGCTCGGCTACGAGCGCGTGCGGGCACTGCTCGACGCCAAGCTGATCGCGAACGTCGGCGACCTGTACAAGCTCACCCCGATGCAGCTGCTCACGCTGGAGGGTTTCGCCGAGAAATCGGCGCAGCATCTCGTCGACAGCATTGCCGCCTCCAAGCGCCAGCCGCTCTCCGCGCTGCTGTTCGGATTGGGCATCAGGCACGTCGGCGCGCAGGGAGCCAAGATGCTGGCGCGGCACTTCGGCACACTGGAGTCGCTCTCCCGGGCGTCCGCCGAGGAGGTCGGCGCCGTGCGCGGCATCGGGCCGGCCATCGCCGAGGCCGTCGCGGGGTTTTTTGCCGATCCGCGCAACAAGGAGTTGCTGAGAAACCTCGAGAAATCGGGTCTGACGCTCAAGGAGACCGAGACGGCAACGGGACCGCGCCCGCTCGCCGATCAGACCTACGTCGTCACCGGGACTCTTCCCACGCTCTCACGCCAGCAGGCGCGGGAGCTCATCGAGGCCGCCGGCGGGCACGTCTCGGACAGTCTTTCGAAAAAGACGACCGCGCTGGTGGTGGGTGGCGACCCGGGATCGAAGCTCGACAAGGCGGAGGCCCTCGGTATCGAACAGATCGACGAGGCCGAACTCTTGCGCCGCGCCAACCGCAAACCCTAAGTTGGCGTCCCATATGACCGCACCCGGAATCGTCAGGCAATTGCATGCGAGCCTAGCGGCGCACGCGCCCGACCAGCTCGTCGCGATTCTCCAGGAAGCCGGCTACGCGGCCGGTGAAGGCCTGTATCGGAGCTTCGCGGCGACGAACAATCCCGCCGACCTCGATGCCGACATGCTGGCCGAGACGTTGTCGGAGTTTTTCACGAGCGGCGGATGGGGAAGCGTCACGATTACGCCGGTCGGCACCGGCGCGCTGGCGCTCGACTCCGTCGACTGGGTCGAAGCGGAGCCCGGTGCGGCGCAATCCCCGATGTGCTTCTTCTCGGCGGGCATGCTGGCGGACTTCTTAGGACGGCTGTCCGACGAGACCGTCGCGGTGCTCGAAGTCGAGTGTCGCAGCCGAGGGGACGCCCGCTGCCGCTTCTTATCGGCGACCCCCGATGTGCTGGAGCGCGTCTACAACGACATGACGGCGGGGAGGAGCTACGCGGAGGCGTTGGGCGCCGCGTAGGGGCGCGGCATGCTGCGCCCCTACCTACGGGCCACGCTGACTCCCTCCAGTAGTAGCGACGGGGACCACCGCGCCCCCAGCCACCGCCCGTCGGTTCCAAATCCCCCAATCTTCTTCAGGAGATCGTAGGCGTTGCCCGCGACGGCCGCGTCCTTCACGCGTCCGGTGATCTCGCCGCGCTGCACGCGATAGGCGAGGCCCACGGGGTGGCTGAAGACGCCGCTGATCACGTTGCCCTGCCCTACGCCGATCAAGTCGTCGACCACCAGGCCATCATCGATGTCGCCGATGAGACCGCCCCCGAGGACTGAAGTGGACGCGTTGCTTCCGCGCGCACCATCGGTAGACATGCGGAAGAAGATGTTCGTATAGCCGATCCGCGGTTTGCCGAAGAAGCCGCGTTGTCCGTTTCCCGTACTTTGCGTCTTCGCGCGCGCGGCGGTTTCGAGATCGTAGACAAAGCGTCCCACGCTGCCGCGCTCCACCAGTCCCGTCGCGCGGGACGGCACACATTCATCATCGATGGGCCGCGACGCGGGGCGCCCTGGCGTCAGCGGATCGTCGACAATCGACAAGCGTTGGTCGAACATCAGCTCCCCAACCTTTCCCGCGAGCGGCGAGCTGCCCTGCAGCACGGTCTTGCCCGAGAGTGCCTGCTCGAGCGGCAGTACCACCGCGGCGAGCCCGGCGGGCGTGAAGACGACGGGAAGCGCGCCATCAGGCGGCGCAACCACGGTCAGTGCCGCAGTGAGTCGCGTCTCGATCGACCGGACCAGCGCCTCCAGATCGGCGTCGCCCGGCAGGTCCGCACCGACGTAGTGATCGTAGATCATCAGGACGTCGTCACCCGCAATGCGGGTGACGTCTGCCGCCACCGCGATGGCGGTGCCGCGGTATTCGCCTCGGGCGCCGGCGCTGTTGCCCACGGCCGTGTCGGCGATTTCGCGCTCGACCGACACATTCACCTGACAGCCGGGCCGCTCCAGCCGCTCGACGAGCCCCTTGCCCAGGCGGATCAAGTCGTCGAGTGACGCGTTGGCGGTGCGATCGAAGAAGGTGGGAATCGGCGGGAGCTGTGATGCGGCGACCGCGGGGAATGCGAGCTCGACCGACTCGCCAAGCTCGGCGGAGGCGCGGGCGCGCGTGACGAGCTCCTCCGGGTCCGGCGCCGCCGACGTGGTGCCCGCGACTCCCATGCGGCCTCCGGCGATGACCCGCAGGTTCACCCCGGCTTCTTCGGAAATGCCCGCCGCCTTGAGCCGGCCAGCCTCGAATGCGACCGCCGTTTGCTCCTCGCGCCGCCACAGCGCGTCGGCGTTATCGACGTTGCGCCGGGCGGTCTCGAGCAGGCGATCGATCACACGTCGCCCCCAATCAGCGCTTCTTCGATGCGGACGTGCGGCGCCCCTTCGGTGACGGGCAGGGGAAACTGGCCGCCTTTGCCGCAGCCGCCGCCCATCTGGTTCCACGTGAAGTCGCCCGCGATATGGTCGATGCGGTCGAGCGTCTGGAACAGATTGCCGGCGAGCACCACGTCCTTCACCAGCTCGGCGAGATGCCCGTCGCGGATCATGTAGCCCCATCCGGCCGTGAACGAGAAATTCTCGAGCATCGTCTGCCCGCCGAATGCGCCGCATGCGTAGACGCCGAGCTTCAAGTCGCTGATCAAATCCTGAAATCCGACGCCGGCCTTGCCCGGTGCGATGTAGGTGTTCGTCATCCGCACGATCGGCGGATGACGGAACGAAATCGCCCGGGCGTTGCCCGTCGGCCGCTCGCCAAGCTTCGCTGCGGTTTCCCGCGAATGGAGCCGGCCGACGAGAATGCCCTCGCGGATGAGCGGCGTGTCCTGGGTGGGTGTGCCTTCGTCATCATAGGGCAGCGTTCCGCGCAACCCGCTCTCCGCGCCGTTGTCGCCGGCGTTCAGCACCGGTTTGCCGAACCGCCGCCCGAGCGTCATCATCTCCCGCGCCTGCGGATTCTCGTAGACGAAGTCAGCTTCGGACAGATGCCCGAACGCTTCGTGGATGAAGACGCCGGCGAGCTCATTGTCGAGGATGACGGGGTAGCTGCCGCCCCGCACGCGTGGCGCGTCGAGCAGATCCACCGCCCGCTGCGCGGTGACGCGAAAGCGATCCTCGAACTCCTGCACGCTCCGCCACCCTTTGCGCAGCCCGATCGACTCGAGCCCCTTCTCGATGGTGCCGTTGCGCCGGCCGATCGCGGTCCCCGAGACGACGACCTCGGGGCGCAGCTGGTAGAGGGCGGTGCCCTCGGAGTTGACGTACCAGACTTCCGAGACCTCGTCGCGATAGCTCGATTGTGTGTCGACGATCGCGTTCGACACCGCGAGCATCGCGCCATTGTAGGTCTCTAGAAGCGTCTTTTTCTCGGCGAGCGAGATTCCGCGCACGTCACCGTCGAGATCGAGCGCGGCATCGGCTACCTGCGGAGCGGTATCGGCCAGCCGGATCGGCTCGGTGAGCCGCACGGCGCGCGACAGCTCGTGCGCCCGGCGAACCATGACGGGCAGCTCGTCGAGCGACGTAAACGACGCGATGCCCCACCCGTACCCTTTGTTGAGCGCGCGCACGAAGCCGCCCTGGTCTTCGCTGACGGTGGCGGTCTCAAGCCGCCGCCCGCGGAACGCGACGGAGGAGCTCCAGGTGCGTTCGACGCGAATTTCAGTGTAATCAGCCCGGGACTGCGTGACCGCTGCGGCGAGACGATCCTTCAACGGGTTTCCTTCAGCTGGTCGCGATAGTCGGGGCGGACGACGATTTCCCCGTCGACGATGACTTCGAGATCCCAGGGGAGAATGATGAAGTTTTCATTTTCCAGCGCGTAATAGTCCGGCTTGTACGTGCCCGTCTTGAACGAGACGGCGGTTTTCACCGCGGCCGGTTTCAAATCGCGCACCGCGGCGAGGGCGAGCTTCATCGTGTTGCCCGATTCGCAGGTCTCATCCACGAGCAGGACGCGCTTGCCGGTCACGAGGCGCGGCGGCCCCGCGATCACCGACCCTTCCGGGGTGATGGCGATCGATGCGAAATCGCGCTGCAGAATGCTGGCGACCACGGCCCCGGGAATGACCCCCGCCCTGGCGATGCCGAGCACCACCTCGGGGTCGTATTCGCGGAACACTTTCAGCGCGAGCACGCGGCACAGCTCGCCGAACAGCGCCCAGTCCACCTGCAGCACGCCGCGCGGCGGCTGGCTCTTGGGTCGCATGCCCGTGGGTGAACGTGGATTGGGTCGCGGGGGCCGGGGAGGGAACGCCATGCGGGATTCTACATTGCCAATGTCCGCAGCCGCAAGCTATTTTCGGCGCATGGGTTTCTGGCGCCGCTTGTTCGGCGGGGACGGCTCGTCAGGCGACGATCTCAAACCACAACGTCTCGATTATCTCAACGAGGCGTTAGCCCTCGAGCGTCAGGGGGATTATGATGCGGCGCTCACATCCTATCGCCTGGCGCTCCGCGATCACCCCAACGACGCGCGCATTCTCCAGAACATGGCGATCGCGTTCACCAAGACGCGGCGCTTCGATGAAGCGATCCGCCATTACCGGCGCGCGCTGGAGTTGGACAACTCGCTCGCCGGCGCGCATTACGGCCTCGCGTTCCTCCTGCTGCAACGCGGGGACCCCGACGGCGCCGCGCAGCACCTGAAGACCTTCCTCGCCCACCCGCCCAGAGGCCCGGACGCGCAGAAATGGATCGAGCATGCCACCCAGGCACTGCACGATCTGCGTTCTGGTGGGACCGCGCCGGCGAGCGCTCCCGAAGAGAGGACAGGCAGCCACTGATTCGGACGTTCGCGCTGCTCGCCGTCCTGGCGGGAGGGGGGGGAGTGGTGTTCGCGTGTAAAGTGAGTACCAACCTCGACCAGGTGGTCGCGCTCGAGGTAGTCCTCCCCAACGGTGGCCAGGTGGAGGTCGGTGATACTCTGATGCCGAGCGCGCGCGCGCTCAACGGCCACGGCGACACGATCACGACGGGCATCTTCTGGGCCACGCTCGATACGACCATCATCACCGTGCTGGACAGCACCACCGGCGCCACACTCGGCGGTTCGATCGGACAAGGGCGACTGGAGGCGCGCGTGGGCCTGCTGACCTCGAACCCGCAGACCGTCACCGTGATCACCCATCTCGATTCGGTGCAGCCGGCCGCGCCCGTGCTCACCCGGGATACCATCATTCTCTCGCAGGCGGACACCATCTCGGACTCGCTGCGGGTGCAGCTCTTCGCGACTCCGGCACTCGCGGTCGGCCGCCGGGTTGTTTTCAGCGCGACCACCTTTCCGGCCAGCGATCCATTGGTCACATTAGTGCCCAGGGACACGATCTTCAGCAGCGGCACCGGCCTTGCCGCGGCCCAGGTGCGGCGACCCGCGGGCGGCACGCTTCCGGACTCTGTGGTCGTCAGCGCGACCGTGCAGCGACCTGACGGGACGCCAATACCGGGCAGCCCGGTGACTTTTGTCGTGGAGTTTCGGCCATGACCAAGGGAACGCTGAACCAGCTTTTCTTCACGACGGTCGACCGGCATGCGAGTCTGCCCGCCGCGTTTCGCTCGAAAGTGGGTGGTGCCTGGGTCTCCATCACCCATCGCGAGACGCTGGATCGCGTGCGGGCGATCTCACTTGGCCTGCGCGAGCTGGGCATCAATCCCGGGGACAAGGTAGCGATCGTCTCCGAAAACCGGCCTGAATGGACGCTCGCCGATTACGCCTGCCTGTGCTCCCGCGCCACCGATGTCCCGATCTACCCGACCCTGACCGTAAAACAGACGGAATACATCCTGCGGGACTCGGAGTCCGTCGCCGTCTTCTGCTCGACGACGCAACTCGATAAAGTGCTCGAGGTCAAAGGAGCTTTGCCCGGGCTGAAGGACGTCATCGTCTTCGATAGCGGGCCCGCCGCGCAGCGGCCGGGCGCGATGGCCCTGGCGCAGTTGGAGGCCAAAGGGCGGTCGGCCGCCGCGAAGTATCCCGACTGGAAGAGCGACGCCTTGAAGGTGAAGCCGGAGGATCTCGCGACGCTGATCTATACGTCGGGCACGACCGGCGAACCCAAGGGCGTGATGCTGTCGCACTACAACATCTGGTCCAACGTGCAGGCGTGCCTGCAGATGATCCCCATCGGCGGCGGCGACGAGTGTCTCTCGATGCTGCCGCTGTCGCACAGCTACGAGCGGATGGTGGATTACACGCTGTTCCAAGCGGGGGTGATCATCAACTTCGCGGAGTCGTTCGACACGGTGGCGGCGAATCTGCAGGAAGTGAAGCCGACGGTCGTGCTGTCAGTGCCGCGCTTGTATGAGAAGGTCTACGCGCGTGTGCTCGAAAACGCGTTGTCGGGCAGCGCGATCAAGCGCGGCATCTTTTTCTGGGCAAAGCGCGCCGGTGAGCAGTGGGCGACACTGGCGCTCGCTGGCCTTCCCGTGCCAGGCGGGCTCGCGCTCAAGAAGAAGATCGCAGACCGGCTCGTGTTCGCGAAGCTGCAGGCTCGCACGGGCGGCAGAATCCGCTTCTTTGTCTCCGGCTCCGCGCCGCTGTCGGCCGACATTGCGAAGTTTTTCTACAGCGCCGGCCTGCCGGTGATCGAGGGCTACGGATTGACCGAGTCCTCGCCCGTCCTCACCCTCAACCCCCTGGACCGCATCAAGCTGGGCACCGTGGGACGCGCGATTCCGGGCGTGGAGCTCATGATCGCGTCGGACGGCGAGATTCTCGCGCGCGGCCCGAACATCATGCAGGGGTATTACAAGCTGCCGGAGGCGACGCGGGAAACCGTCGATACGGAGGGGTGGCTGCACACCGGCGACATCGGCGAGCTCGACTCCGACGGATATCTGAAGATCACCGACCGAAAGAAGGAGCTGATCAAGACCGCCGGCGGGAAGTACATCGCGCCGCAACCGATCGAAGGGATGGTCAAGCGCAGCAAGTTCGTCACCAACGCGGTGCTGTACGGCGACCGCCGCAAATTCGCCCTCATTCTCGTGGTGCCGAACTTCGACAACCTGGAGCGGTGGGCGAGGGAGCGAAACCTGAGCTACGGGTCGCGCGCGGAGCTGATCGAGATGCCGGATGTGAAGGCGAAGGTCGAGCGCGAAGTGATGGACTCGCTGCACGATCTCGCCAAGTTCGAGACGCCGAAAAAAGTCGTCCTGCTCGAGAACGACTTTACGATCGAGTCCGGCGAGCTCACGCCCACGCTCAAAGTGAAGCGGCGTGTGATCGAGAAGAATTACAAGGACCAGATCGATGCCGCGTATGCCGCCGGGGACCCGATGGCCGCGGCGATCGAGGGCTAGCGCTTCTCCCCCACCCAGAGACCGTGTTCCGCCGCGAGTTGGACGAGCCCGATCGGTAGTTCGGGCTCTTCGTTTTCTACCACAAACCGGCGGCCGCGCAGCAGGACGCGGTGCGCTTCGACGAGCCATGGGGACGTCGCGAGATCGGCGCCGACGACGACGCCGCGGGCGATGGCCGTCCGCAGCGGCACGCGCTCGTTCGCGTACAGCAGCGACAGCGTCTGCTGCTCTTCCATGTCCGGCGGCGCGTTGATCCCGACGAAATGAATGCCCTCCATCAGGCTGCTGAGACGCGGCGCCTGGCGGACCGCGGACCCGATCAGCACGACGAAGCCGCCGGGCCCGGAAAGCTCGAGGAGCGCTTGCAGCTTTGCCGCGTCGGCGGACGGCAGCGGCGAGGGCGGCCGGTACACCGGGCGCGGGCCCGAGGTCATGTCGCTCGCCACGCGCTCCTTGCTGCGCCGGAAGTTCACGATGCCCAACGCGATGGGATACTCTTTGTGACATACCGGACAGCCGATGATACCCGAGCGCACCATGCGGTCGCGCACTTCGCCCGTCGAGAGCACCAGCATTTCCTCTCGATGGGCTTCCGGACACTTCAACATCTCGGTGAGCTCGATGTGCATTACGAACCGTGCGGGGCGCGCGGTGAGTGGTACGTGATCACGGTCTGAATTCGACCCATGTGAGTTTCCCCGCCTCGACTGTGACCTGACGATACACGCGCTTGCCACCGATTGCGACACCCAGCACGTAAACGCCCGGCGCGACATCCGAGATGCCGAAGTGCTCGTGATAGACGGGATCGCTGTGATTGCGCCGCCCGTAGGTTTCGATGAATGAGAACGGTGTTTCCCTCGGCTCGAGCTTCACGAGTCCGTAGATGCGAGCCTGATACGCCGGCTGTCCCGCCGAATCCCAGACCTGTCCGGCGATCGTGCCCGTGCCTGGCAACGGTGCAATCCACAGCTCCGGGTTCGTGTTGTACGGCGGATAGCGGACGTCCGGGTCGACGATCAGGCGTGTCGAATCGAACGGCGCTGCGTGCACCTCGAGGTGCAGGTGGTCGTTCGTCGCCCGGCCCGTGTTTCCGACGAGCGCAATGACGTCACCGGCTTTAACGCGTTGGCCGACTTTCGCCAGCAACGTCGTGTTGTGGTAGTAAACGGAGAACACGAACAACGGCTTGCCGTCAGCGGTCAGCTTGCGGTCGTGCTTGATCGCGACTGTCAGCGCGCCCTGCTCTGCCGGCCCAGCATGAACTACGACGCCGTCGCCGATCGCCTGGACCGGAGTCCCGTCGGGATTGTTGAACTCGACGCCTTGATGCGGCTGGAAGTTGCCGCCCATCGTCGAGCCGAAGCGGTAGGTCTGGTCGATGTACGGCTGATCGGTAAGCGCAATCGGTCGGCGGAACCACGTATGGCGTGACCTGGCTGGTCGCACCAGCGGCAGACCGGCACGGCTGATGGACTGCGGTTGGAACGTGGCTCGGCAGCTATTGTTGGAGCCACACACGTCGTTCAAGTCCCGCTCAAGAGACAGGCGTCCTACACCGCGGGGAGGAGGCGCATCTTCGCAAGCATCGTGGATTAGAGCGGTCCAGGTCCGTCCACGATTATCGGAGACGTCACAACCTCGAAGATGCGATACGAAGAGCTCACCGGGCGTGAAGCCCTCTCCAAAGGCTAACACGTATTGGTTTCGAATCCGCCCCCAGACCGAGTCTTTCGTCGTCGTTGCGCCGATCGAATCCGTGATGACACGCCACGTCTGGCCATCGTCCCACGTCAGCTTGATCCCGTCCGCGGTCGCGATGTACGTGGTGTCGCCACGCGTCAGGATGCCATCGGGTGTCACGTACTGCCACTCGGGTCCGAGCTGCCCGAATTCCCAATTCCGCCACGTCTTGCCGCCATCAATCGAGAGCCCCCACCCGTTGCCGACCGTGCCGTACCAGATCTGCCCCCGCGGACCGAACCCAAACGCGTGCACGAAATCCCACGAGATCGCATGAGCCCCGGTGTCACTGGAGGATCTGATCTGCTCCCAGCTCCCTGCTCCCTTTCGTAACACGAAGATGCCCTGCCCATACGTGCCCACCCAGATCGCGCTGTCGGGCGCCCGCGCGATCGCGAGCACATGCACGCCCCAACCGGACGAATCTGGCAATGGCGGAATGACTTGAGCACCAAGCGATGTCGCGAACAGCAGCCCCACGCACCACGCACCCCGCACCACTCACCCCCTGGGCGTGTAAATGGTCGGAAGGAGCCGAATCTCCGTAATGTCAATCCGCTCCGGCTGCATGACCGCGTACACTACCGCGGCCGCGACGTCCTCGACGCGCATCATGTCCTTGCGCTTGGTGAATCCCGGCTTCGAATCAGGATCCACGGCGTTCCAGATGTCGGTGTCCACCGGACCAGGGGAGATCAGCGTCGTCCGAACGCCGCTCTTCGCGGTCTCCTGGCGGATGACCTCATGCATCCCACGCAGGCCAAACTTGCTGGCCGCGTAGGCGGTCGAGCCGGAAAACCCGATGTAGTCGGAGATCGATCCGATCGTGACGAGATGGCCGCTGCCGCGCTTCACCATCTTCGGCACCAGGGCGCGGGCGATGAGAAAGGCGGCCGTGAGGTTCGTCGCGAGGGTGCGCGTGAAGTCTTCGTACGTCGTGTCGGCGAGCGGCTTGATGAAGAAGACGCCGGCGTTGTTCACGATGATGTCGGGAAGGCCAGGCTCCTGTTCGACCCGACCCACGGCGCGCTCCACGCTGGCGGGATCCGTGAGGTCACACGCGATATCGGTACGACGCTCGAATGTCCCCTCGCGCACGGTGCGGGCCAGGCGCACAACGTGCATCCCCGAGGCTCGCAGCGCATCCGCCACCGCCAGCCCGATGCCCCGCGACGCGCCCGTCACGAGCGCGACTTTCACAGCGCGAAGCTGCCGCCGTGCACGAGTCTCAGAAATTCATCGCGCGTCTTGGCGTCGTCCCGGAACGCCCCGCGCAGCGCGCTGGTCACCGTCTTGGAATTCTGCTTCTCGACGCCGCGCATCATCATGCAGAGGTGATAGGCCTCGATCACGACGCCCACGCCCATCGGCTTGAGCACCGCGCACAGCGCCTCGGCGACCTGGTCGGTCAGCCGCTCCTGCACCTGGAGCCGCCGCGCGAACACCTCGACCACGCGCGGAATCTTCGAGAGTCCCACGATCCTTCCATTGGGGAGATACGCGACGTGCGCCCGCCCAAAGAACGGCAGCATGTGATGCTCGCACATCGAGTAGATCTCGATGTCGCGCACGCAGATCATGCTCTCGTGCGTCTCCTCGAACAGGGCATTGCCGATCACTTCATCGACGTTCATGCCGTAGCCGCGGGTCAACCACTTGAGCGACGCTTCCACGCGCGCCGGCGTCTGGCGCAGACCCTCGCGCGTGGGGTCTTCACCGATCTGCTCGAGCATCTCGTGCACGAGCGTTTGGAAGGGGATGCGCACCTCCGTCGGTTCGGTGTGCGTCTCGTGGAAGCTGTGCAGGCTCGCGGACTTCATTTTGTCTCGTGCCATGGTAAGATTGGACCCCCGTGCGATTCCTAAAGCTACTCCTCCTGGCCTTGCAGACGGGAGGCTCCGCGCTGGCGGCGCTGTGGACGTTTCCGAGCATGTTGTTGTCTGCATTTCTCGTCGCCTGGGGGGCGGAAGCGGCGCAATTCCTCATCTCGCAGGGCCTGGCCCTCGCGATCCTTGCGTGGCTCCAGACAATTCCCGAATTCGCCGTCGAAGCCGTCATCGCCTGGGACGCGGGCCGCGATCCCACGCGCTCGCACCTCGCGATCGCGAACCTGACCGGCGCGATTCGCCTACTGCTGGGACTTGGCTGGCCGATGATCTACTTCGTGTTCGCCTTCTCGGGCCGGCGGAGAGGCAATCCGAAGGGTACGCCGTCCATCAAGCTGCAGCGGGAGCACGCCGTCGAGGTGATCGGGCTACTCCCCCCGCTGCTGTATTTCATCGTGATCATCTGGAAGCAGACGATGAGCTGGATCGATGCCGTGATACTGGTGGCGTTGTACGTCGGCTATCTCGTCGTCTTGCTGCGCGACCCGCCGCACAGCGCTGAAGAGATCAGCGACGCGCCCCGAGTGTCGCAATGGGCGTATCGCCTGGGCGGCCTGCGGCGGAAGCTCGCCATCGGCGGCCTGTTCGCCGCCGGCGGATTCCTGCTCTACGTCACCGCACGTCCCTTCCTCGAGTCGATGCTGGCGGTCGCCGGGTTGCTGGGCGTGAGCCAGTTCATTCTCGTGCAGTGGATCGCGCCGTTCCTCTCGGAATTCCCCGAGAAGGTCTCCGCGTTCCTGTGGGCCCGCCGTGTCACTCACGCGCCCATGGCGCTCATGAACATGGTGTCGAGCAATATCAATCAGTGGACGGTGCTCGCAGCCATGATTCCGCTGGTGTACGGGTACTCGCACTTCACCCACACCGGCGTCTGGGCGCCGTTTCACTTCGACGCCGAGCAACGCCTGGAACTCATTCTCACGTTGCTCCAGACGGCGCTCGGCATCGTGGTGCTCGCAAACATGGAGTTCGATTGGTTCGACGCGACAGCCCTGTTCGTCCTCTGGATCGTCCAGTTCCTCGCGCCGCACCTGCGGGAGGAAGTCTCGGTCGCCTATGCGCTATGGATCGTGATCCTGCTGGTGGGATTCCTGGTGCGGGGACGGGCACTGCTCGCGCCGCGCTACTTCTGGGAGACCCTCACACAAAAACGACCGGCCGGATCTGCTTAACGCAGCCGGCCGATCGACTACAGAAGGAACGGAGAGGATTATTGAAGCCCGAAAGTAATGACTGGTCCCTCACCACGAATTCTGTCTTCCCCAATCGAGGGGGCGTGACATGGGCCGCGGTATCTGGGTCCACTACCGAGCTTGTTGGCTCAATAATTTGACTCCCCGCTCCTGGGTACTAGAATACGTCCCGTCCCTGAAAGGTCAATCGCCTGAACCTCACATTGCTCGCCGCTGTCGTGATGCTGTTGGCGTGGGCGTTGCTGCTATTTGCGGCACACGTTCCCAGCGGAACGATTCACCTGCTGTATGCGGGGGCGATGATTCTCTTCGCGCGGCGCGCATTGGTCGGCGCGGCGCGCTTCGTCTCCTAAGCCGCTCAGATTTCCCAGTTCGAGAACAACACGCCCCGGGACGCATGACGCTCGGGGTACCCGGCATACGTCATGCGTAAATCTGTCCAGCGCACGCGGTAGCCGCGCGCAATCAACCGGCGGAACGCCTCACTGTAGCGACTCTGGCACCGCATCGCGATGCGGCGAATGCCGACCTTGGCGGCCGCCGCCTCGACGGCCGCGATGGCGGCATCGAATGCGGCATCCGTCCGCGCCGCGAGCTTGAGCACGCGCACTTCGTCGCGCGTGCGCGTATCGGCGAGCGGCGCCGAATGCCACACGGCCAGCGCGTCGAGGGTGCTGCCGGCCTCGACGAGTGACGTATCGCCGAGGCCCAGCTCGGCGGTCAGGAGGATCTCGCGCGAGAAGTCGATTCCCGGTACCAGGTCACCCACCAGCCGCCGCGCCGCTTCCATCGTGGCCTCCTTCTCGCTCGGCGCGCACCGGGACAGCAACACGGGCGCGGGATGACCTCGCGTCGCGATCTCGTTCGTCAGGGTGACCGTGAGAAAACCGGGCGCGAAGCCCAGGCGCGCGTAGAAGCCGATGTTCTCGGGCGTGCGTGGCATGGTCTCGAGACCGAGTGTCGTGACCCCGCGATCGATGAGCCAATCGGCCGCCGTGTGCACGATGGCCTTGCCGACCCCCGTGCCCTGCCGGTCCGGCCGCACCGCGAGCGGTCCCATCCATCCCTCGAGGCCCGCCTGGTGCGCGACGTTGAACGCCGCAATCTCGCCGTGCTCGTCGCGCCACACCATCGCGCCTTCGCCCGCGTCGAGCAGCGCGTACCGCCAGACGAGCGGATTGAGCTGCGGCACGCGAACACCGATGAGCCCGTCGCGGCGGTAGCGATCGGTGAACGACTCGGCGAAGACGCGATTCAGCGCGTCGATGTCGCGCTCGGTGGCGCGCTCCGGCCCGATTACCCCGGTATCAGGCAGCCACGCTCGCATCGGGCGGTCCCAGCGTAGCGGTGTCGTCGCGCACGACGCTCGACCCAGTGGTCGCGTCGTACGAGACTCGGATTACACGGTCCAGGCCATCGCGCACCTGTTCAATGTGCGTGATGACGATGACCTGTGGGAAGCGATCGCCCAGGCGACGCAGCAGGGCCAGGACATGCTGGCGGCGCGATTCGTCGAGCGAGCCGAAGATCTCGTCGAGCACGAGGAGCGAGAGGGGCTGTCCCGCCCGCTCGGCGATCATCTGCGAGATGGCGAGGCGCAGCACGAGGTTGGCGATGTCCTCTTCCCCGCCGGAGATCACCGGTTTCGGCACTCCCTCGTCGAGCACGACGACACGATAGTCCGCATCGAGATCGACCTCGTCGTAGCGGGCATCCGTGAGATCCGCCAGGAAGCCGGATGCCAGCGCGCCGATCTCGGGCCGCATCGCCGCGTTCAGCTCGGCGCGCAGATCGGAGAACGCGCGATCCAGCTCATGATGCAGCCGCAGCTCGATCTTACGCTCGCCGATCGTCTTTTCGCGAGCGGCGCGCTCGGTGGCGCGGCGCTCGGTTTCCCGCACGGCGGTCTCGGCCGCGACCAGCTCGCCTCGCGTTTCCGCCACGGCAAGCTCGGCGGCCCGCAGCGCGTGCGCCGCGCGATCGTGCCGCTCGCGCGCCGCCTGAAACTTCGGCTCTGAAAACCCCTGTTCTGTGACGGCTGCGCCGAGCTGCTTCACCTGCTCCTCCCGCGCCGACAACGCCTTCTCCGCGAGCTCCGCCTCTCCGACCAAAGCTTCCGCCCGCTCGGCCCTCGCCGCCAGGGCGGCCGCCTGCAGGGCCACCGGGTCGAGCCGAGTGAGCTCCGCGCGTACGAGGTTGTGGCGCTCGGCGTCGTACCCCGCCGCCCGCGCCGCGACGCTCCGCTCGATTTCCTGCGTTCGCTTGGCCAGACCGGCGCGCTCTTTCTGTAGGCGCGCGCGCTCCCCCGCCTGCGCGCGGAGCGTTCCCTCGTGCTCGCTCGCCTGGCGGGTCTCTTCGCGCAGCGCATCGCGCGCCGCCTCCGCTTGCGTCACCGCGGCGGGTGGCTGCGCCAGCTGCTCGATCCGCTGCCGGAAGTAGGTCCCGTCGTCAACGATCGCCTGCAGCTGGCGATCGAGCACGCCGACTACGGCGGCGTGCTCAGTGCCGAGCGGCCGGCGGCAGGTCGGGCACTCGCCGTCCGGTCCCAGCCGCGCGATTTTGTCGCGCTGATTCTTTACCTCGTCGTACAGCTTGAGCAGCTCTGCACGACGCGTGCCCGCATACTCCTTTTCCCGAACCCACGCCCCCAGCTGTTCGTTGGCAACCGTGTCGGCCGCCTCGAGCCGCTCGGCGAGTGCACGGACGGTCGCCGTCGCTTTTGCCAGTGACGCGTCGGCGTCCGCCAGCTCGGCTATGCGGCGATCGAGCACGTTGAGGTTGCGGGTGAGCTCGGTGACCTTCGCCTGATCCTCCCGGCGCGCCGCGTCTTCGCGATGCAACCGGTCGAGCTCCGCCAGCTCCGCCTTGAGCTTGGAGATCGGTGCGACCTCGGCGTCGAGCTTGCGGAGCTCCTCGCGCGCGCCCAACGCTTCGGCCAGCTCCTTGTCGAGCCGCTGGAACTCCTGGCGCGCAACGACGACGCCCTGCTCGGCAACCCGCAGATCGCCGTGCAGGGAGAGCGTGCGTTCGCGGCGCTCGACCCACTGCTGCCAGCGAGGCTCTTCTTCTGCCAGCGCTTGCTGTGCCTTGGTGCGCTCGCCGGCCGCCGCGGTAGCCGCCTTGCGCGTCCCGGTCAGGCGGCCGGTTGCCTCCTTGCGCTCCTTCTCGAGCTCCGCCTGCGGCGGCAACCCCGCCTCGAGCCCATCGACTTCATGCCCCAGGGCGTTGCGGCGCTCGCGAATGCGTTCCTGCGCAATGGTGAGCTGCTCGTGGCGCAGCACGCGCGAGAGAAACGCCGCCCGCTCAGGGCGCGTCGCGTCGGCCAGCACCGCGAGCTCCTTCTGCCCGGTGAAATACGTGTTGAAGAACTCGTCGTGCGTCATCCCCAGCACGCGCTGCAATCGCGCGGTGACTTCCTTGAGGGAATTGGCGACGACGGCGCCGTCCTGGTACAGCTCGGCATTGTTCAGCCCGCGCTCGACGCGATACCCGTGACTACCGAGGCCGAATTCGAGCTCCACGCGGACCGGGGAGCGGGCTTTGGCGCGCATGTTGCGGATGGAGTCCTTGTCGCCGCGCGCCGCGGGATTGCCGTAGATCGCCCACGCGATCGCTTCGAGCAACGACGTTTTGCCCGAGCCGTTCGGCCCGATGATGCCGGTGATCCCGTCACCGAACACGATTTCGGTGTCGGCGTGCTGGCGGAAGTTGACGAGCCGCAGGCGGTGCAGCTTCATGCCGGCGTCCCTCCGCCGGCGGCCTCTTCGCTCCGCGCCGCCGTCTCGAGATAGTCAACGCCCAGCTTCACGAACCTTTCGCGATTCAGCTCGGCATCGAGCGGCCGGCGGCCCAGGAAGTCGCGAACCGTCTCCGTCAGCGTCTGGTGCCGCACTCCGGGTCCACTCACGCCCTGCGCGCGCTGGGCCTCCGGCCGGCGCAGATCGAGCTGGAGATTGAGCGCGCGGGCTTTATAAGCGCGGATCGCGGCGTGATCGAGGTCGCGCGCGGTGGCGCGGTCCACGTCCCAAACGAGCAGCCGCACGATTTGATCGTCGATCTTTGCCGCAGCGATCCGCTGCGCGATTTGCTCGTCCAGCGCCTTGGCGTTGAGCCCGGCGCCCTGGATGAACGGCAGATCGATGTGGCGGCGGACCGGCGCGATGGGGCGAAACGTCACGCGCGCGCCAGGAAGCTCGATGAGCAAATAGCCCTTGCCCGCCCCTCCCCGCTTGGGCTTCTTGAGCTCCGCCTCGTCCTGCAGCTGGCCCCATGGGTTGGGGGGCAGATACTCGAGACTTCCCGAGTACCAGGCGTTGGCCGCGACGGGCTGAGCGGTGTGGTAGTGCCCCAACGCGATGTAGTCCCATTTCTCCGGCGCGAGGATTTCACGCGAGAGCGCCGCGCCGCCGTACTCCATGGTGCCGCGCGCTTCGCCCAATCCGCCGTGTACGCCGTGCGTGAGCAGCACATTGAGCGTGGGTCCGCCCGGCTCGGGACGCAGTGCCGGACGATCGGCTTTGACGAGCGCCTGGTGCGGGACCGCGAGCACGGCGCCGTCGAGTTTGGGAAACACGATGCGCCGCGCCTCTTCCACGGCGACTTCGACGCCGAGCGCTTCGTAGAGACGCAGGATCGCGCCCGTTTCGGTGGAGCGCGGCGTGTCGTGTTCGCCGGCGATCACGACGACCGGCGTCTCGGGCAACGCGGCACGCAGCCGGTGGAGCTGGCGAAAACAGAACATGATCGCCGCGTTCGTAGGCCGCACGGAGTGGAACAGATCCCCCGCGATGACGATCAGCTGCGGCTTCTGCTCGAGCAGGTCGTCCACGGCCCGCCGAAACACCTCGGCGATGTCCGCCTCGCGCTGATTGATGCCCTTGGGCGTCTGCCGGTCGAACTGGCGAAAACCCAGGTGCAGGTCGGCGAGATGGGCGAGCTTCATTTTCCGCCGGCCAGGTGAATGCTGCTCTCGGTCTGCGTCGTGATTTTCATGTCGCGCACACCGAGCGATGCGATGGTGATGTTGAGGTTCGACGTGCCTTTGACGCTCGCGTCCACGACGGTGCCCCGCGCGATCGAGAACTGCTGAAAGCCGTTGAGCTCACCCGAGAGCCGCATCGTGCCGTTCTGGCCGGCCACAGCGAGCTGAATGGGTCCCGGTGGGAACGTCGTTTTGATGTCGAAAATGACGGTGGTATCCGCGTTGTCCGTGCGAATCTCGCGGACGGTGAGTTTGGTCTGCGCGGAGCCTGCTCGCGCCGTGTTGGCACCGCCGAATTGCTCGAGCGGCAGCTTCATGGAGACCGTCCACGTGTCGCCGGGACCCACGGGCTGCTCCGGGAAGGCGTAGGCCATGCCCTGAAGCACCGCGGCCATTTGGTTAGCCAACTCGGGGGGCGCGCCCTGCAGTCCGGTGAAATCGTTGCGCACGATCTGCGATCGCTCGTCGAACACGACG
>Ga0209377_1001067_pt1 | contig 18596 bp, 19 predicted proteins | sample GraSoiAngelo_141_FD_185898 | JGI IMG/M metagenome (GOLD analysis project Ga0209377, IMG submission 185898) | Grasslands soil microbial communities from the Angelo Coastal Reserve, California, USA - 14_0929_12_40cm (SPAdes) (version 2) | ecosystem: Environmental > Terrestrial > Soil > Grasslands ...
CGGTCTTGTGCGCGGCCGTCTGTTCCTTGGGACGCATCTCGTACAGAGTGACCTTGGCGCCGCGATTCGCCGCCTGCCAGGCCGCCTCCGAACCGGCCAGGCCCCCGCCGATGATGACGATATCCTCGCGCATGGTGGCGGTCTCTCAGTGAGACCGTAATCTTAGCACACTATTCTTTGTAGCCGCACTCGTCGTTGCGGCAGACGAGGCTGGTGCCGGTCTGCTTGGAGTATTTTTCCACCAGGAACGGCGCGCGGCATTGCGGGCAGGGCTTCGCCACAGGCCGGTCCCAGAGGGCGAAGTCGCACTTGGGGTAGTTCGTGCAGGCGTAGAACGTGCGGCCTTTCTTGCTGCGCTTCTGCGTGAGGTCGCCGCCGTCCTTGGGGCACTTGACGCCGAGCGGGAGGGGCTTCGTGTTCTTGCAGGTCGGGTACGCCGAGCACGCGAGGAACTTGCCGAACCGGCCGCTCTTGATCACCATTGGGGAGCCGCACTTCTCACACTTCTCGTCGGTCGCGACCTCTTGCTTGGCGACGATCTTGATGGTGCCGTCGGGCAGCCGCTCAAAGTTCTGGGTGTTCTTGCAGGGCGGGTCCTCCTTGTAGCCCGGGCAGGCCAGGAACTTCCCGTTCCGGCCCCACTTGATCTCCATCATCCGGCCGCACTTCTCGCACGGGATGTTGGTCGGCGGCTGGACCGTGTCTTTGGGGCCGGGGAGGTGCTTGGCTTTTTCGATGTCCTTGCTGAACGGCAGGTAGAAATCGCGCACCGCGGCGACCCACTGTTTCTCACCTTCCTCGACCTCGTCCAGTTCCTTCTCCATCAGCGACGTGAAGTCCACGTCGAGGATGTCTGGAAACCCCTTGACGAGGAAGTCATTCACGGTGATGCCGGTCTCCGTGGGCGCGAAGCGGCCGTCCACTTTCTCGACGTACCGGCGCTCCTGGATCGTGGATGTGATGCTCGCGTAGGTCGAGGGCCGGCCGATCCCTTTCTCTTCCAGTTCCTTGATGAGCAGCGCCTCGTTGTACCGGGGCGGCGGTTGGGTGAAGTGCTGCTTCGGCGTGAGGCCCGGCTCGGCCTGACCTTCCTGCGCGACGAGGCGCAGGCGCTCCCCTTCGGTGAGGACCGGCAACTGCCGCTCGGCCTCGTCCTCCTCTTCGGTCGCCCGCTCGGTTTTGCGGCTCTGCGCGGCGAGCTCCGCGTCCTTGCCTTCCTGGTACACCGCCAGATGGCCGGCAAACTTGACGACGGTCCCCGTGGCCCGGAACACGTAGGCATCCGCCGTGCGCTCGGGCACGCAGTCCACGCGGGTGACTTCCAGGAGGGCCGGGGCCATCTGGGAGGCGATGAAGCGGGTCCAGATCAGCTTGTAAAGTTGGTAGTGGTCGCGATCCAGGAACGGCCGGATGGACTCGGGATCGCGGTGGATCGATGTCGGTCGGATCGCCTCGTGGGCATCCTGGGCGGCCTTCTGGGTCTTGAAGACGTTCAGGGTGGCGGGCAGGTACTCGCTCCCGAACCGCTCGCGGATGAGCTGCCTGGCTTCTTCGGCCGCCTCACGGGCGATTCTGGTGGAGTCGGTGCGCATGTAGGTGATCAACCCGGTCGGCCCCTCCTTGCCGATGTCCACGCCCTCGTAAAGCTGCTGGGCCAGGGTCATGGTCTTCTTGGGGCTGAAGCGCAGCTTGCGCGCCGCCTCCTGCTGGAGCCGGCTGGTGATGAAGGGCGCCACCGGATTGCGCTTCTTCTCCTTGCGCTCGATGGCCTGCACGATGAAGGTCTTGCCCCGGACCGCCGCCACGATGCGCTCGGCCTCCGGGGCCGTGCTGATGTCCGCCTCCCGGCCGTTGACGCTGTGGAGCTTTGCCTCGAAGGGCGGCGGGTGCTTCCCGGCCAGCGTCGCCGTAATGGTCCAGTACTCCTCCGGGCGGAAGGCTTCGCGCTCGCGCTCGCGCTCGCAGATCAGCTTGACGGCCACCGACTGCACCCGCCCCATGCTGAGGCCACGGCGGACCTTCTTCCACAACAACTGGCTGCCCTGGTAGCCGACGATGCGATCGAGCACGCGCCGGGCCTGTTGCGCGTTGACCAGGTTCATGTCGATCTGGCCGGGGGACTGGAGGGCGCGCTTGATGGCCGACTCCGTGATCTCGTTGAAGAGGACCCGGAGGACCTTGCGGGCTTGGCCTTTCGCCTTCCCGTCAACTGACTTTCCATCGATCTCCTGGGCGATGTGCCAGGCGATAGCTTCCCCTTCGCGGTCGGGGTCGGGCGCGAGGTACACCTTGTCGGCCTCCTTCGCCTTCTTTTTGATCTCGGCGAGGACCTGGGCCTTGCCCTTGATGGTCACGTAGTGCGGCGTGAAGTTGTGCGCGATGTCCACGCCGAGCTTGCTCTCAGGAAGGTCCTTCACGTGGCCGACGGAGGCCATGACGGTGTAGCCGCGGCCCAGGTACTTGGAGATGGTCCGGGCCTTGGCCGGCGACTCGACGATGATCAGCGACTTGGACATGAACCCTCGTGTAACGTCTTTCTCATCTCGCCAGACAGTACCGCTGTCCCGGTAACTGCTTCACGAGCGCTTTCAATTCCAAACCCAGCAGGATGGCCGCGACGGCCGGTGTCGTCAAGCGGCTCCGCTCCGTCAGGTCATCGAGGTGAAGCGGCTCGCGGCTCATCACCTCTAGCACAGTGCGCTCACTTGGTGAAAGCTCCACGTGTTCCGGAAGCGCAGCAATGGGTTCAGTTTTCAGCGTCTGTAATGGTCTGTCCAGTTGTGGCAACAACTCCTCCACGATGTCGTCCACCGTCTCCACCAGCGTTGCGCCCTGCTTCAACAGACCGTGCGGGCCTTGGCTCGTCGGGACGTCGATGGGGCCTGGCACCGCGAAGACCTCGCGGCCCTGCTCCAGCGCGAGGCGCGCGGTGATCAACGATCCGCTGTCATCGGCGGCCTCGACCACGACGACGCCCAGCGCCAGGCCGCTGATGATCCGGTTCCGGCGCGGGAAATTCGTCGCCCGCGGCGGCGTGCCGGGCGCGAACTCCGTGAGCACGGCGCCGCTGCCAGCAATTTCTGCGTGCAGGGACGCGTGCCCGGGCGGGTAGTCCACATCCAGCCCGCAGCCCAGCACGGCGATTGTCCGACCGCCCGCCGCCAGGGCTGCGCGGTGGGCGGCCGCGTCGATGCCGCGCGCGAACCCGCTCAGGATCGTGAACCCCAGCGCGCTCAGTTCGCCAGCGAGTGTCTCGGTGATGCGGAGCCCGTAAGGCGTCGCTTGGCGGGAGCCCACGATCGCCACCGCCTGCCGGTCTCCTGGTTCCACGGAGCCGTCGCAGTACAGGACGGCCGGCGGATCGTAAATCGCGCGCAGCAGCTCCGGGTAGCGTTCGTCGCCAAGAGCAATGGTGATGTGGTCCTGAGCTTTTGATGCGCTCGGTGTCATGCGTCGGGTCTGTGTCCTGGGTTGCTACCGGGGTGCGAAGGCGCCGCGCAGGACTACATCTTCAAAATATCCAAGGCCCCGGTGCTCCGTCAAGGGCAGTCATCACAGCATCACGATGTCGTACTGCTCGATGTGCAGGGTCGGGTCGGGCTTGACGACGACCTTGACCTGTCGTTCGCGCTCGATTTCCGCGAGGGAGTCGGCCTCTTCGTCCGCCAGCAGCGAGGCGACGTTGGGGTGAGCGCCGATGACGATGGTCCGCTCGTCGGGCGTGGGCGACAGCCGCCGGATGTCGCGGAACAGCTCGTAGCAGATCGTGGTCGGGTCCTTCGTGTAGGCGCGCCCCTCGCAGTAGTGACAAGGCTCCGAGAGCGCGCGGTAGAGGTCCTCCCGCACGCGTTCCCGCGACATCTCCACAAGGCCCAGCTCCGAGATTCTCAGAATTCGGGTGCGGGCCTTGTCGTGCGCGAGCGCGTCGTTGAGCGCCTGGAACACCTTCTCGCGGTTGCGCTCGCGCTCCATGTCGATAAAGTCAATGATGATGATGCCGCCGATGCTCCGCAGCTTGAGTTGGTAGGCGATCTCCTTCACGGCCTCCAGGTTGGTCTTGGTGATCGTTTCCTCGAGGTCCCGCTTGCCGACGAAGCGCCCGGTGTTGACGTCGATGACGGTCATCGCTTCCGTGTGGTCGATCACGATGTGCCCGCCCGACTTGAGCCAGACCTTGCGGGCGGTGGCTTTGGCGATCTCCGATTCCAGGTCGAAATGGTCGAAGATCGGCTGGTCTTTGGTGTAGAGGTGAATGCGCGGCAGCAATTCAGGCAGGTAGCGGCCCACGAACTCCCGGACGGCCTCGTACTGGGGCTTCGAGTCCACCCACAGATGCTGGACCTCCTTCGTGAAGTGGTCGCGGACGGTCCGGAAGACCAGGTCCAGGTCGTTGTGCAGCAGCGCCGGCGCCTTCAGGCGAGTCTTCTTCTCCTGGATCTCCTCCCACGTGGCCTGAAGGAATTCGACGTCCGAGCGGAGCTCATCGTCCGTCACCCCCTCGCTGACCGTCCGGACGATGTAGCCGGACCCCGGTTTGCGGAGCTTCAGCATGAGTTGCTTGAGGCGGGCGCGCTCCTCGTCGTTCTCAATGCGGCGCGAGATACCGATGTGATCCACGTGCGGCAGGAAGACCAGGTAGCGGCCGGGCAGCGAGATGTACGAGGTCACCCGCGAGCCCTTGGTGCCGATCGGTCCCTTGACGACTTGGACCACGAGCTCCTGGCCTTCCTCCAGGAGCTGCTCGATGGGTTTCGACGCGTGACGCTTGGGCTTCGGGACCTCGACGGCCTTGTCCTCCAGCTCCAGGAGCGTCTCGTCCGAGCCGATCCCGCCGGTGAGCTCGGAGACGTGAATGAACGCCGCCTTGTCCTGCCCGATGTCGACGAAGGCGGCCTGCAGGCCGGGCAGGACCTTGACGACTTTGCCCTTATAGACGTTGCCGACGTAGTCCCGCTGCTTGGCCCGATCGATGTAGAGGTCCGTCAGGACCTTTCGGTCGAGGACCGCCACGCGGGTTTCCTCCCGCGCGACATTGATGATGATCTCTAACCCCATATACTCTCCTTGGCAGACAGGTGTAGCGGGACCGGTTGGCGCTCATGTCATCCACCACACTCCGTTAGACCCGTCTGCCGTCATAAAGGTTGAAACGTCACTCAATAAAATAGTGTCAACCGACGTCGTTTCACATTCAGCAAGAGCCCCAAGGCCGCCATGGAGGTCACGGTGGTGGTCCCGCCGTAGCTCATCAGCGGGAGCGGGATGCCGACGATCGGGAAGATCCCCATCGTCATGCCCACGTTGACCATCAGGCAGAAGCCCACCATCGACAGGATGCCAGCCGCCAGAAGCAGCCCCAGCGGGTCCTTGGCCTTGCCGGCGATCTCCGAGGCTAGGAAGATCAAGGCCGCGAAGAGCAGGAAGAGCACGAAAACCCCGATGAACCCCCACTGCTCGGCGAACACCGCGAAGATGAAATCCGTATGGCCTTCGGGCAGGAACTTGAGCCGGCTCTGCGTGGCCTCGACGAGGCCCTTGCCGAGCAGGCCGCCTGACCCGATGGCGATCCGGGACTGCAGGGCGTGATAGCCCTTGCCGGCCGGGTCGGTCATGGGGTCCCAGAAGGTCAGGATCCGATCGCGCTGGTAGTCGTGCAGCGACGTCCAGATGAGTTCCCAGGCGAAGGGGAACAGCATGGACGTGAAGAGCACGCCGAGGCCGAGCGCTTTCGCATGCAGCCCGCCGACCAGGACCATCGAGACGAAGATGAAGGTGAAGCTCATCGCGGTGCCCAGGTCCGGCTGCTTCAGGATCAAGAGGAGCCCGGGGAGGGTGATCAGGCCGGGCACGATCACCCGCTGGATCCAGCCGGCGCGCTGCACGTCGGCGAAGTACTTCGAAAGCACGAGGACAAGCACCAGCTTGGCCACTTCCGACGGTTGGAAGGTGAGGGGCCCCACTGCGAACCAGCGCTGCGCGCCTCGGCTGGAACGGCCCATGACCAGGACGAGCACTAGGAGGATCAAGGTGAGCCCGTAGAGGACGTAGGCGTGCCGGGCGAGCGAGTGGTAGTCGATGGCGACCGCCGCCAGGAACGCCACGAGGCCGATGAGGATCCAGGCTAGCTGTTTGGCGTAGAGGGGAGTCTGGCCCTTGGACATCGGGCTTGGGGAGACGCTGTAGATGGAGATCACGCCCACCGCGAGGATCCCCAGCGCCACGAGGACGAACCGCCACTCAAAACTGTCCGGCGATCTGGTGTCGATCATCGACGTCCGAGTCCTTCATGTATTCTTCGATCAGGGCCTTGGCGATCGGCGCGGCGTACGCGCCGCCGTGGCCGGTGTTCTCCACGAGCACGGCGACCGCGATCTGGGGCTCTTCGGCCGGCGCGTAGGCCACGAACCAGGCGTGGTCACGGAACTGCTTGGGAATGGCCTCCTCGTCGGTGCTGAGCTGGCTGACCCGCGCGCCCACCGTCTGGGCCGTCCCCGTCTTGCCGGCGATCGAGATGGACCGGGAGCGCGCCCGGCCGCCGGTGCCGTGCAGGACGACCTCCCGCAGCGCATCCTGCAGGAAATGGAAAGTGTCCTCCTGCAGCGGCACGGGCCCGCGTTCCACCGACGGAAACTCCTGGAGCCGCCCGGTCGCGCGCTCACGGACGGCCCGGACCAGGCGAGGCCGGTGGAGCGTCCCTCCGTTGGAGACGGCTCCGATCGCGACAGCCATCTGGAGCGGTGTAACGGTGATGTAGCCCTGCCCAATGGAGGCGGAGATGGTCTCGCCGACGTACCACGGCTCTTTCCGCACGCGCTGCTTCCATTCGGTGGAGGGCACGACCCCGACGCGCTCGGACGGCAGGTCGATGCCGGTGGGTTGCCCCAGGCCGAACCGGCGCGCGGTCTCGGCGATCGTGTCGATTCCGAGACGCTGGCCGATGTTGTAGAAGTAGACGTCGCACGATTGGACGATCGCGTGGTACAGGTCCATCACGCCGTGCCCGCCCTTCTTCCAGTCCTTGAACATGTGTTTGCCGGAGGGGAACGCGCCCGCGCAGCGGACCTTGGTGTCGGCGGACCACTTGTCCGATTCGAGCGCGGCGGAGGCGACCATGATCTTGAAGGTGGAGCCCGGCGGGTACTGGCCTTGCACGGCCCGGTTCGTCAGCGGGTGTCGCGTATCCGACGCGATCTGCTCCCACAGCGCGGGCGTGAGCCCGCGCGACAGGACGTTGGGGTCGTAGGGCGGGCTGCTGGCCATCACCAGCACATCGCCGTTCCTGGGGTCCAGCGCGACGATCGCGCCGGACTCGGCGCCCAAGAGCGATTCGGCGAGACGCTGGAGGCGCAGGTTCAGGCTCAGGTAGAGGTCGTCGCCCGGGGTCTGTTCGACCACCGCCACGATCTTCCGCTCGTTGCCCCGCGCGTCGACCTCGATGGTCTTCTCGCCGGGCTTTCCCCGGAGCATGCGGTCGTAGGTCTTCTCGACGCCGGCCTTGCCGACAATGCTGCCCTGGACCAGACCCGCGAAGTCCGGCTCCTCCTGCTGCTCGGGCGACACCTCGCCGACGTAACCCAGGAGGTGGCTTCCCAGGGGGCCTTGGACGTAGTTCCGTTGGGATTCCGCCTGGACCCGCAGGCCCGTGAGCTCCAGCCGGCGGCCTTCGAGGAGGGCGGCCTCGCGCAGGGTTAGGCCTGATTTGAGCAGGATCGGGACGTATGACTTGGCCTGCTGGACCAACCGCTTCTTGGTCTCGGCGCGGGGCAGTCCAATCATCTCCTCGAGCGCGGCAGCCAGGCCCTCCCGATCCCGGATGTCCTCGACGGTGAGGTATAGGTTGAAGCTGGGGACGTTGTTGGCCAGCAACTCGCCGTGGCGGTCGAAGATCAGCCCGCGGGCCGGCTTGAGGTCCACCGTGCGGACCCGGTTCTGTTCCGCGAGCTCGCGGTAATAGGGGCCCTTGACGACCTGCAGGTACCAGAGACGGGCGGAGAGCAGCAGCAAACAGAACAGCAGACCAGTGCGCAGGTACAGCAGCCGGCGTTGCAGGTTTCTGAAGTCCTCGTGCTGGGTGGTGAACCTACTCATAACTGAGCGCGGTCTGCGGCGTGGGGGATGCCCACCAGCGCTGCAGGAGCTTGAGCAGAGCGAGGCTCACCAACGCGTCGTAGCAGGCCTGGGGCAGGATGATGCCACGGGCCGCGAAGAAAAAGCTCTCGCCGGGGCCCATGAAGGCTTTGAGCAGGTACATGACCGTGCCGGAGAGAACCGACAGGGACAAGATCAGGCCGAAGGCGAACCCCCCGGTCAGGTTGAGCACGTTGCGGCTGGCGAGCCCGGCGATCAGGCCGAGCATCGGCTTGAGGCACAGGTTCCCCCAATGGACGCCGCCGGAGAACAGGTCCTGGGCGAATCCGATCGCGATCCCAGCCAGCAGTGCGTCGATCTCACCGTGGTACAGGCCGATCAGGCAGACGGCCACGAGCGGCAAGTCGGGGCGGATGCCGAAGAGACTGATCCGGTCGACGAGGACGACCTGGAGTGGGACGAGGAGCAGGATCAGCCAGGCGTAACCCAGGACCTTCATCGTGTCTCCCCCGCGGGCGTGAGCGGGACCGCCGGCTGGAAGGTGAACGGGTTGGCGGGGAGCTGCGCACTCTCCCGCGGGGCGGTGATGACAAGCACCTCTTCGATCTTCGCGAAGTCCGCGTCCAGCGCGATCTCGGCGGAGAGGAACAGCTCCGCCTCGCGCCGCTCGATCTTGGTGATATTGCCGATCGGCAGGCCGCGCGGGAACCCGCCCGCCAGACCGGAGGTGACGACCTGGTCGCCGACCTTCACGGTCGAGAGCAGGGGCAGGTACTTGATGCGTGCGAGACCCTTCTCCGTGCCCTCCACGATGCCCTCGTCCCGCGTGCGCTGCACGAGCCCCGTGATCGCGTTGTTCAGGTCGTTGAGCAGCAGCACGATGGCGAAGCGGTCGTAGGCTTTCACGATCCGCCCGACCGCGCCCGCCGTCGTCACCACGCCCATGTCGGCGGCGAGGCCGTTCTTGCGGCCCTTGTTGATGACGATGCTGCGGTACCAGTTCGTGGAGTCCAGGCCGATCACCTGGGCGGCGACTGTGGGATAGGGCAGCCGCTCCTGCAGCTCGAGCAGGTCGCGCAGCCGCGTGGTCGCTTGGGCGGTCTCCCGGAGGCGCGCGTTCTCTTGCTGCAGCCGCGCGATGTGCTGCCGGAGTGCCAGGTTCTCCTCACGCATGTGCTGCAACGCCAGGTACCGGTTCACGAGCGAGTCGATCGTCTGGTTGGCCGCCTCCATACCGCGGAGCGGCACGGCGATGACGGTGGCCATGGGCCGGCCGATCACCATGAGGGATTCTTGGCGGGATTCCGGCAGGAGGAGCAGCGCGACCACCAGAAAGAGGAGCAGCAGGAGGACAGCCCGCTTGCCTCCCGCGATCGATTGCAATGAGATCATGTCACACGGCCGGGCCGCCGCGTTACCGCGAGCTGCTGTACTGGGACATCACACTCACTTTGCGCAGCAGATCGAGTTCGTCGAGGATCTTCCCGACGCCCAACACCACGGAGGTGAGGGGGTCGTCCACCGTAATGATCGGCAAGCCCGTCTCCTCCCGCAGGCGCGTGTCCATCCCCCAGAGCATGGACCCCCCGCCCGTCAGCACGATCCCGCAGTCGATGATGTCGCCGGCCAGTTCGGGCGGCGTGTTCTCGAGGGCCACCTTGATGGCGTTCACGATCGTGCTGATCGGCTCGTAGAGGGCCTCCCGGATCTCAGAATCGTCGAGGACCAGCGTCCGGGGAATGCCGGAGATCAGGTCGCGCCCTTTCACCATCATGGTCTTCTTCTCCTCGAACGGATAGGCGGACCCGATCTCCACCTTGACCCGCTCGGCCATGTGATCGCCGATGAGGAGGTTGTACTTCTTCTTCACGTAGTTCATGATGGCGTCGTCCATGCGGTCGCCCGCCACCTTCACCGATTCACTGTAGACGATCCCGCCCAGCGAGAGGACGGCGATGTCGGTGGTGCCGCCGCCAATGTCCACCACCATGTTGCCCGACGGTTCCGTGATCGGGAGGCCGGCGCCGATGGCCGCGGCGACGGGCTCTTCGATCAGGTAGACCTCCCGGGCGCCAGCCAGCTCCGCCGAATCACGCACCGCACGCTGCTCCACCTGCGTAATCCGCGAGGGCACGCCGATGATGATCCGCGGCCGCACGAAGGTGCTGCGGTTGTGCGCCTTCGTGATGAAGTGCCGGAGCATCTTTTCGGCCATCTCGAAGTCGGCGATCACGCCCTCTTTCATCGGCCGGATGGCCATGATGTTGCCGGGGGTGCGGCCCAGCATCTTCTTGGCCTCGGCACCGACGGCAAGCACCTTTTCGGTCTTCTTCTCGATCGCTACCACCGACGGCTCGTTGAGCACGATGCCGCGCCCGCGCACGTACACCAGCGTGGTGGCGGTGCCGAGGTCAATGGCCAGGTCATTGGAGAACCACCCGAGGATGTCTGAGGTGAGGCTCACGCCGTTCCTCCTTTACGACAGGGATTCCACATCGAAGATCTGCTCGTCTACGACCTGCGTGTGGGCTAACTCGTCGCCGATCCGCAGGCCCCGCTCGTTGCCAATGATCAGGAGGGACTCGATGCCCAACACAGCCGCGGCCCCGAGCCAACCCACGTATGGGATCTGAAAGGCCGCGTAGCCGACGGCAAGGGGGACGTTCCGGATGATCGAGTCCCTGAAACCGGCCGGCGCGTGCGACTCAGGGACCCAGGCCTGTAACCCGATGAGACGCTTCCCGATGCTGCGTCCGGCAAAGCCGTCCGCCACCAGGATGTACCAGAAGGCCACCCAAAACCCGTACGGTGGCGTCAATTCCCCCACCCCCAACACGATCAACAGGTCCAACGACTTCGCAATGAAACGATGCAGAACTGTTGCCTTGGGAAAGACGCGGGTGGGTGTATGGTCCTGCTCCCGTTCGAGAATGCCCCCCGTGTCCGGCACGTATCCTGCTCCTGCGGCTAGCCAAGGGATTGTAACAGAAAACGCCAAGGAGAACAAATAGTTGAGTGTCATTGCGTCGACGCCCACGGTTGCGTACAATAAATTGGTCCTGTTCTGGCAGGGGGAAACATGCTGAAAGTCATCCGGGAAAGCGCGATCGAGCGGCCTTGGTTCTACCGGACCCTCATGTTCCTGATCGCCGCGATCTTCGTGGTCACGATGGGGTGGTGGGGGTTTGAGGAGAACAAGGAAGACATCATCGTCCGGGTGGGGGACGACAAGGTGTCGCGCAGCGAGTACCTCCAGACCTATCAGTTCCTGACCGAGCGGTACCGCTACCTGAAACAGGAAGGGGCGATCACCGCCGATATCTCGGAGGACCAGCTCAAGCAGCAGACGATCGACCAGCTCATTGAAAGCCGTCTGTGGATGCAGGCTGCCCGTGAAATGGGCGTCGTTGTCACGGCCAACGAGCTGCGGGACGCCATCATGAAGCACCCCGACTTCCAGCACAACGGCAAGTTCGACCCGGTTCAATACAAACAGGTCTTGGCCCGGTATCATCATAAAACGCCTGAGCAGTTCGAGGCGTCTTACAAGGCCTTCCTGATGCAGGAGAAGGCGCGGATGCTGGTCCGCGAGTCGGTGGCCCCGACCGCGGATGAACTGGCCATGGCGCAGGTGATCCTTGCCAGCCAGCCGACGCCGGCCGTGCCGATGCAGGACAGCGCGCAGACCGAGCGCGCGCTCCGGGCCGTAATGAACCAGAAACAGCAGCGGGCGCTGATGGCCTATCAGGAAGGTCTCCGGGCAGGGACGCCGATCAGCGTGCGACGCGAGCTGATGTAGGGAAAGGTATGGCTGTCCTAACAGGAGGAGGGGGCAGCAGAGGGCGGAGCTTCGCCATGATGGCCAAGGACATCATGGAGGGCTATATCATGTTGAATCCCCTGGTGCTGAAGAAATTCGACCCGCCCTCGTTCAAGGAGCTCCACCAGCACCTGCGCAAACTGCAGACGGCCATCCGCTCGGGAGGGGTGGACCTGACCAATCAAGAAGCGACCCGCATTCGGAACCAGAAGCTGCAGCACCTGCACCAGGCGATGGCGGTCTTGGAAAACCAAGCCAAGCTGCAGAAGATCTTCCTGGGCTGATTAGTTTGTAGAAGCACGGCATGCCGTGCCCCTCCAACTAGGCGGTCCCCGCCGGGCCAGGGGATTGGTCCGGCTGTTCTTCAGGCTCGGCTTCCCGGAGCTTCCCGAACCCCAAGGTGAGCAGCTCTTTTTCGTCGGCCAAGGTGAGCGTATGGCCGCAGCATTCCATGCGTTGCAGCCCGTGGCCGCCGTCCACGACCATCAGGCGCAAGCCGCACGCGTTGGGATGGCTCTTCTTCTCGTCGATGATGTAGCCGACGCCCTTGGGGCTGAGCTTGCGGCCGAACTTGTTGAGACGGGCGGGCACGACGTCCTCCTCCGTCAGCTCGTGGCCGCAGCAGACGATCTTCTGGAAGCCCTCCCCCCCGTGCATCACTTTGACGACCAGCCCGCAACCGTCCGGGTAGCGTTTGAACTCGTCGATGATGTCGCCCTTCTTCAAGCCCATGACAGATCCGCTCAGACGCTGGCCTGTTCGGCGGCTTCCTTGATGCTGTGGGCGACCTCGCGGTGCGCTTTGGTGCCGACGCGCTCGGCCGCATGCCTCGGGTCCGCCGGCGTATACGGCAGCAGGTAGCGCTCCTTGGCCTCGAGCACCCGTAGCAGGGCGTGCTCGAACCGCAACGCCGGGAGGTCGCCGTCTTTCGCGGCGCGGTAGACGGCCTCCATGGCGGCCGCCTGGCGATCGGGGTCTTTGCAGATCAGCAGGATATCCGCGCCGGCGTTCAGCGCGCGGACGGCCGCCGCTTCGATGCTGTGATTGTCCAGGATCGCGTGCATCTCCAGATCGTCCGTCAGCACCAGCCCCTTGAACTGGAGCTGGGTGCGGAGCAGGTCGGTCAGGATGGCCTGGGACAGTGTGGCGGGGTGCTCCAGGTCCAAGGCCGGATAGCGGACGTGCGCCGTCATGACGGCCGCGAGCCCGTTCTGGAAGCAGTGCACGAAGGGCCGCAGCTCGATCTCGTGCAACCGGTCGAGCCCGTGGGACACCGTCGGCAGCTCCTTGTGCGAGTCCGCCGCCGTGTCGCCATGGCCGGGGAAGTGCTTGCCGCAGGCCAGCACGCCGTTGTCCTGCAGCCCGGCGATCACGGCGAGGCCGAGCGTCTCTACCAATTCCGGATCGTGCCCGAAGGCCCGGTCACCGATGACGGGATTTTGCGGATTGGTGTTCACGTCCAGGACCGGGGTCAGGTTCATGTTCACGCCGATCGCCCGCAGCTCCCTGGCCGTCACCTCGGCGAAGCCGTACGCCAGGGGGACCGCCCCGGCACGGCCCAGGGTGCCTTGCCCCGGGAACACGGTGAAGCCCTTGGGCAGCCGCGCCACACGGCCGCCTTCCTGATCGATGGCCATCAGCAGGGGCATCTTGGGGGCCAGCTTCTGCAGGGCGTTGGTGAGGCGCGCGGCCTGCTCCGGATCGGTCAGGTTGCGGCTGAAGAGGATCACCCCGCCGGGGTGATAGGTCTTGCAGAGGGCGCGCAGGTCCTCCGTGAACTCGGTGCCCTGAAAGCCGAGCATGAAGAGCTGGCCGACTTTCTCTCGCAAGTTCACGGCATCGCCGTCGTTAGCGGCCTCGCGCCGCGGAAAGGCGCGTGCCGTCGGCCCGGTTGCAGAGGAACTGGATCAACAGGCGGGCGCCCACGCCCGTCGCGCCCTTCGGGATGTACGCGCGCTCGCGCTCGCTCCAGTCGGTGCTGGCGATGTCGAGGTGCGCCCAGACGGCGTCGCCCGCGAACTTGCTGAGGAAGGCCGCGGCCGTGATGGTGCCGCCGGGGCGCCCGCCGGTGTTCTTCACGTCGGCCACGTCGCTCTTGATCTGCTCGTAGTATTCTTCCCAGAGCGGCAGCTGCCACACGCGCTCGCCGCACCGCTCGCCGGCGTCCTTGAGCTCCCCGATCAGCGGCTCGTTGTTCCCCAGCACGCCGATGGCGTGGTTGCCCAAGGCCACGACGCAGGCGCCGGTCAGCGTCGCGATGTCCACGAGGGCGGCGGGCTTGAAGCGCTGGGCATACGTGAGGCCGTCGGCGAGGATCAGGCGCCCCTCGGCGTCCGTGTTGATGACTTCGATGGTCTTGCCGGAGAGGCTCCGGAGGACGTCCCCGGGTTTGATCGCGTGCCCACCTGGCATGTTCTCCGTGGCCGGGATCACGGCGACCACGTTGAGGGAGAGCCTGAGCCGCGCGGCCGCACGGACTGCCGCCAGCACGGCGGCGCCACCGGTCATGTCGGCCTTCATCTGTTCCATGTTGTCGGCCGGCTTGAGCGAGATCCCGCCCGAATCGAACGTGATCGTCTTGCCGACGAGCACCACCGGCCGCTCGCCGCGGGGGCCGCCCCGGTATTCCAGGATGACGAACTTGGGCGGCTCGTGACTCCCCTGGGCGACGCCCAGGATGGCGCCCATCCCGAGACGCTCCATCTGCGGCCGATCGAGGACCGTGCAGCGCACGCCCCGTTCCCGCGCCACTTTTTTCGCCTCGTTCGCGATGTAGGTCGGCGTGACGACGTTCGACGGGTGGTTACAGAGGTCGCGCACGTACGTGGTGGCTTCCCCGACGATCTGCCCCTGCTGGGCCCCTTGCTGCGCCTGGGCCAGCGCATTCGAGTCGCTCACCAGCACGGTCATGCGCCGGATGGCTTTGGCCTCGTCCTTCCGTTCCGTGTGATAGACCGTGAACTCGTAGAGGCCCAGGATCGCGCTTTCGACGAGGGCCTGGGCGATGTCGTGCAGGCGGCTGGCGGCGGGCAGCCCGGTCAGGAGCTCGGCGTGGTCCTGTACGGGCATGGCGAACGACACGGCGCCCACAGCGCGGCTCGCCTTGGCGGCCGTGGCCGTGGCTTGGCGGAGCTTCTCCAACGAGACCTCCTTGCGCTTGCCGAGCCCCACCAGCACCACGCGCTTGGCACGCACGTCCTCGCCGGGGGCGACGTGCACGATGGAGACCTGATTCGGCGTACCGGTGAACTCGCCGCTCTTGAGCAGCGCGGCCAGCCGCCCCTTGAGCCCCGCATCGAGCGCAGAAGCCCCTCCGGTCAGGCGCGGGTCGCCCTCACAGTGCATCACGACAACGGCGTCGGCCGCTTCCTCCTCGACTCGCCCCGTGCGAACCGTAATGTCCATCATGTGTCCGTCATACGCTCGGCTGGGCTCCTTCATACGCCTCGCATCTCGGAATCCCAGATGAACTTGTGCAGTTGCAGTTGGAGGCGGACGGGCAGCCGGTCGGCGAGCACCCACTCGGCGAGCAGCCGCGGGTCCAGCTCACCGAAGACGGGACTGAGCAGGACCGTGTGCGTGTCTGTCAGCGCGTGGTCGTGGATCTTCGCGACGGCCCACTCATAGTCCTCACGGTCCTTGATCACGAACTTGACCTCGTCCGTCGGCTTGAGCTTGGGGAGGTTGGCCCAGAGGTTCCGGTCTTCCATCCCGCTGCCGGGGCATTTGAGATCCATGATCAGAATGGCCCGCGGGTCCACCGGTGTGATGTCGAGCGCGCCGCTCGTCTCGATCAGCACCGCGTACCCGCGATCGGCCAAGGCGGTGACGAGCCCATGGACCTCGCTTTGCGCCAGCGGCTCGCCGCCGGTGATTTCGACTAGCCGGCACTCATAGCGCGCGACTTCGGCGAGGATGCTCTCCAGGCTCCGTTCGGTCCCGCCGTGGAAAGCATAGGCGGTGTCGCACCACGTGCACCGGAGCGGGCAGCCCGTGAGCCGGACAAACACGCAGGGACGTCCCGCGTAGGAGGACTCGCCTTGGATGCTGAAGAAGATTTCGGTGATGCGCATGGAGGTGGGGTCAGCTCCAATACAGGATGGGCCAGCCTCGCCGGCGCGCGATCCTGGTCATGCCGCGGATCGGGTTGACGACGCGGGGATGGCCGACCGCTTCCAGCGCCGGCAGGTCGCCGGGGCTGTCGCCATACATGAAGCTGGCGCCAAGGTCGAGCCCCTGCTCGGCGGCGAGCCGAACGGCCGCCAGTCGCTTGCCCTCGCGGTAGGGATACGGGTCCACCATGCCGCCGGTGAAGACTGTGTCTGCGCGCTCCAGTCTTCCCGCAATGACATGATCTAACTTTAGATATGTGGCCAACGGGTCCACGAGAAAATCAGGGCAGCCCGTCAGCAACACCAGCCGGTGCCCCTGCGCGCGGTGCTCCTCGAGTGCACGGCGCGCCTGCTCCGAGATCCGCGGTAGGATGTGCTCCCAGAAAAAGTACTGGGCCGGGGCTTCGATGGACTCGATGGGCTTGCCCGCCAGATAGGCCTTGTAGCGCCGGAGGGGATCGAAGGAGAATGGCGGAATGTCCCGAAGCAAGACCCCGACGCTGCGCAGGAGGTCCTTCGGTCCCACCAGCCCCCGGCGCCAGAGCAGCCGGAAATAGGGGTGCTCGATGGCGGGGCCGGGCACGATCGTATTATCAAGGTCGAAGAATGCCGCGATGCGTGAAGTCATGACGAAAGTGGATTCTACGAGCGATGCCGATGGGTGTCAACCAGGGGTCAATTGACAGTGCAGTCCAGAGACACTATATAATCGCGGGTAGCCCGGATTCTTCATGAACGCCGTAGCGAGGCGGTCGAGACCGAAGGCCGCCGTGGCTTCTCGCAAGTGAGGGCGACGCAGGCGTACCCGCAGTGGTACGTTGAGGAGACCGAGCGAGAAAAGCCGCGCCGGACGAGAGGATCGGCAGACGCAGTAGGTGTTCATGAATAATCCAGGCTAGAGTGCCGAAGTGGTGGAATGGCAGACACGCACGTTTGAGGGGCGTGTGGGGAAACCCGTGCGGGTTCAAATCCCGCCTTCGGCACCAATTCCTTCCGCTTGGACGTTAATCGTTATACGTTATTCGTTAAACGGAAAACCTTGTTCTCACGATTAACGATTCACGTTTAACGTTTAACGCGTATTCCCATGAGTGGCTGGGCTCTCAAAGTCAATGCCGTCGCGGCGGGCGTCGTGGTTGCCTTCGGGTTCACGATGGCGTGGAACCCGATCCCGGTCTCGTGGGCGGTCCTCGCCGGGCTCGGCTTCGTCGCGCTGCTTGTCTGGCTGGGCACGACGCCCAAGCACGTTTGGGCCTGGGCCTGTCTCTTTCTGGGGCTGGAGAGTCTGAGCTGGCCCGCGGTGCAGATGATCAAACTACAGATGAGCGGCGTGACGGAGCCCAACGAGGATCAGATGGTAGAACTGCTCCATGCAGGAGTCTTCGGCGTTATCTTCGCAACCTTCTGGCTCTCCTTCGCCTACGGCGTCTTTCGCTGGATCAAGCGCGACGAGTCGCCCGACGAGGCCCCGCCGAAGCCCTGAGGATGCAGCCCTTGACACCCTCATTCTGCACGTCTAATATACGTACGATTCTAACAAGGAGGCTGTGATGCCCAAAGCTGCCCTGCGGAAAGAGAAATGGACACTGTCCTTCGATCCGCTGCTCAAGACCCTTGTCGTCAAGGCGGCCCGTCGCAAGGGGGTCTATCCGGTCGCGCTGCTGGAAGAACTCGTCCGAGAGCGGTTCAACCCCTATGGGCACACGGACGTGAAGGACAGCGCAGAGTACGTCGCGACGATCAGAAAGCACTCCCTTAAGCAGACCGACGAGGAATTCCTGGCCGAGATCCGGGCATGGCAAAAGTCTCGGTCCTCGTAGACACGGACGTCTTCATCGACTACTTCAACTCCGGACGGTTCAGTTCCCTGTTCGACTCTTCGCGCTTTACCGTCTATTATTCGGTCGTAACAAAGAAGGAACTGCTCTCCAAGCCGGGGCTCCGGGAGGCAGAACGACAAGCCATCCTCCACGAGCTAAGCCAATGCCGAATCGTGAAGCTGACCGAGGCAATCACCACGCGGTATTCCGAGCTGCGGGAGCGACACCCTTCGCTTGACAAGGAGGATGCCTTGATTGCTGCAAGCGCCCTCGTCAAGAGCCTGCCGTTGGTGACGCGGAACAAAAGGCACTTTCGGATCGTCGTAGGACTGACGGTCCTCGGCGCCTGAACCCTTTCGACCGATAGCACTCTCGCTCATCACAGCAAGCTTTGCGGATCGACATCCACGTCGTAGCGCAGCCCGCCTGCTCTCCCGCCCTTCTCCATTTCCGCGAGCGTCGCTTGCACGGCCTGCCGCAACGCCGCCCCGTCCAGACCCTTCACCGCGAGCTGCCAGCCGAGCCCCCGCCAATAGGGAAACAGTCCCTGTTGCACAATTTGATAGGGCTAGTACCTTTACGGACACATCTGGACGTGCTCGGTTATGCTCTAACCGTATGATTCCATGCGATTCTCGCCTTGGCATTGTAGTTGCTGCATTTTCAGGCCAAGCGAGGCCAATGAAAACATTCGTTTTCACTCTCTGGTTTTTGCTCTCGATCTCGACAGTCTGGGCCTGCGAGGTCCAACCGCTG
>Ga0209377_1001074_pt1 | contig 18508 bp, 16 predicted proteins | sample GraSoiAngelo_141_FD_185898 | JGI IMG/M metagenome (GOLD analysis project Ga0209377, IMG submission 185898) | Grasslands soil microbial communities from the Angelo Coastal Reserve, California, USA - 14_0929_12_40cm (SPAdes) (version 2) | ecosystem: Environmental > Terrestrial > Soil > Grasslands ...
CTCGAGGGCCGCGTGATCGCCAAGACGGGAAGTATCGACCGGGTGAACAGCTTGTCGGGCTACATCGAGCGAGCGAACGGGGGCGGCCGGACGATCACGTTCAGCGTCCAGGCGAATGGGCATGCGGTGCCGTATCAGCAGATGCTCAACCAGATCGATTCGGTCGTGGTACAAATCGGGCGGAAATAGCCCTAGTCTTCCGTCTGCCCGAAGAGCGCCATGTTCGAGGAATGCCCCGGCTCGACCTTCGCCGCGGGGTTGATGAAGTGCACCGCGTGGTTCACCGCGACCGCCGCCTCCGCCGCGCCGGTGGCGATCAGCTTGAGCTTGCCTGCGTAGGTCGTGATGTCGCCTGCCGCGAACACGCCGGGAATGTTGGTCTCCATCGTCTGCGACACCTTGATCTCGCCCTTCTCGATGTCCAAGCCCCAGTGGGCAATCGCCCCGAGCGAGGAGATGAAGCCGAGCTGCGGAATCACGCAGTCGACGGCGACACGCTCCTCTTCCTTAGTCTTGTTGTTGAAGATGGTCACGGCCTCGATCGCGTCGCCGCCGTGGATCGCCTTCAGCTCCCAGAAGGTGCGGAGCTCCATTTTCCCCGCCGCGCACAGCTCGTGGACCTGCCGCACCGTCGCGGCGTGAGCCCGGAAGCCGTCGCGCCGATGGATCATGAGGATGAACCGAGCGATCCCCTGGAGGTTCACCGCCCAGTCGAATGCCGAATCGCCGCCGCCCACCAGGAGCACGCGCTTCCCGGCGAACACTTTCGGGTCGAGGATGCGATCGTGGAGGCCCTTCCCGTCCCAGCGATCTGCGTCCTTGAGCGACAGCTTCCGGGGCGTGAAGGCGCCGATCCCGCCCGCGATGAGCACGGTACGCGACGGGTACTCGTCCCGCTCCGTGACCAGCGTGAAGCGCGGCTGGCCGTCCTGCGAATCGTGCTTCAGGTCCAGCACCTTCTCCCCGAGGTGGACGGGCTGCTTGAACTGGAAGGCTTGCTCCGCCATCCCCTTCACGAGGTCCTTGGCGAGCACCTTCGGGAAGCCCGCCACGTCGAAGATGTACTTCTCGGGGTACAGCGCGGTGAGCTGGCCGCCGACCTGGTCGAGGTTGTCGATCACGCGGCAGGAGGCCCCGCGCATCCCCGCGTAAAAGGCGCCGAACAACCCCGTGGGGCCGGCGCCGATAATCGTGATATCTTTGACGTCCTGCATGGGCTTCAATCGTAACGGAACCCCCGGGGAGAAGGGAGAGGGGAGCGGTTGAAGATCTACACCAAGACGGGGGACGGCGGGGAAACGGGCCTGTTTGGGGGCGGCCGGATTCCCAAGGACAGTCTCCGCGTCGCGGCGTACGGCGAGGTGGACGAGGTGAACGCGGCGCTTGGACTGGCCCGCGCGCTCGACCCCCCAGAGTTCGCCGACCCCTTGCTCCAGAGCATCCAGCGCGACCTCTTCACCGTCGGGGCGCAGCTTGCGACTCCCGATCCCGAGAAACTTCGCAAGGCGCTCTCCCGCAGCGGCGCCGCTCTCAGCGAATCGGACGTTGCCGCGCTCGAGGAGGCCATCGACGATCAGGAATCGCGCCTCGAGCCGCTCAGGAACTTCATCCTGCCGGGCGGGGCGCCCAAGGCCGCGGCGTTGCACCTGGCGCGGACGGTTTGTCGTCGGGCCGAGCGCGCCGTCGTCGCCCTGTCGCGGCACGAGCAGGTCAATCCCGCGATCCTCCGGTACCTGAACCGCCTCTCGGATCTCCTATTCGTCCTGGCGCGCGCCGCCAACGCGCACGCCGGACGCCCCGACGTCAAGTGGTGACGATCCGCGTCGCGCTCGCGGCCCCGCGCGACGCCTCCTACGACATCCTGATCGGCCGCAGGCTGCTCGCAGATCTGCCGGCCCGGTTGAAAGCCGCGTGCCCCGCCAGCCGCTACGCCGTGATCACGGACTCGCATGTGGCGAAGCTGTACGGCGAGAAGCTCGTTGCACGATGCCACGACGCCACGTTGCACGTGGAGTTGTTCGAGTTTCCTGCAGGAGAATGGAACAAGACGCGGGAAACATGGGCGACGCTCTCCGACCGAATGCTCGCGGCCCGGTTCGGTCGTGATTCCGCGGTGGTCGCGCTGGGCGGCGGCGTGGTGGGCGACCTGGCGGGCTTCGTGGCGGCGACCTACCTGCGCGGCCTCCCGTGCGTCCAGGTGCCCACCACGCTGCTCGCCATGATCGACTCCTCGATCGGCGGCAAGACGGGAGTGGACGTCCCCGCCGGGAAGAACCTGCTCGGCGCATTCCACCAGCCGCGGCTCGTGGTGGCCGACCTGGACGTGCTCCGCTCCCTTCCTGCGGCGCAGCTCGCGGCAGGCATGGCCGAGGCGGTGAAACACGGCGTGATTGCCGACCGGCAGTACTTCGATACCCTCGAGCAGGAGCACGGGGCCGTGACCGCGAGAGAGGCGGGAGCGCTCGAGCGCGTGGTGCGGCGCTCGGTCGAGATCAAGGCGGAGGTCGTGGCGGCCGATGAACGGGAAGCGGGGCGCCGGGCGATCCTGAACTTCGGCCACACTGTCGGGCACGCCATCGAGGCGACCGCCAAGTTCGCCACGCTGCACGGCGAAGCGGTCGCGATCGGCATGGCGTACGAGGCGCGTCTGGCAGAAGCTCTCGGGATCGCGGAGGCGGGCACTGCGGACCGCGTGCAGCGGCTGCTGGAGCGCTACAACCTGCCGCTCGACCTCCCGGCGTCGGCGACGGTGGACGCCCTTGTCGCCGCGATGCAGCTCGACAAGAAAGCGCGCGAGAGCGCGGTGCGGTTCGCGCTGCCGCAGGCGATCGGGCGCATGCACGCGGACGGGAAGAGCTGGACCGTCGCGGCATCGGAGGACGTCGTGCGGGACGTGCTGGGAGGACGGCGCGGTGGGCCGGGGGGGGGGCCGGCGTAAACACGTAGGGGCGCAGCATGCTGCGCCCCTACATCGAACCACGTTGTGTCTAGCGTGCCCTACTGCACTTGCTGCTGCGCACGCTGTTTCCGGATGCGGTAGATCCCCCGGCCCACGAGCAACACGCCCACCACCGCGAGCGCGGTCCCGCTGTTGGTGCCGACGAGCGCGAGCGTGCCCGATAGGCCGCCCGCGATGAAGATCAGCCCGATGACGATGCTGCTCATGTGCCTCCGAGAGGACAGGGGAGGGGCCACGATACGGAGCTGGTTCGGCGCCGGGCTAGGTCGTCCATCACTTCCTGACATAATCACATACCTCTCAACAACTTCCCACACAGGTGTGCACGTCTCCACATGCGGAGGCAGAAAGAATCAACGTCGGATCAACATCAATTTTTCCACATGCGATGTGGATAGTGGACAAATTGCGCAGCCGTGCAGCAATGTCACAATTTGTGATGTGGAAAAATGTATAGATTTGCACCATTGACGAGCGATTCCTATATTGAGCGCCGTTCGGGGATTTCCCCACGAGCCCTCACCCGTCCATGTTGGAGCCCTAGCTATGGCACGGTCGAACGGAGGCAAGGCGAAGGCGTTCTTTCGAGCCAATCCTTCCGGAGCCTTCGACCAGTACCTGCAGGACATCCAAAAACTCCCGCTGATTAAGGATCCCGCTGAGGAACGCCGCCTGGCGCGACGCGTGCAGCGGGGCGATGAAAAAGCCGCCGAGCGACTCGTCACAGCCAACCTCCGATTTGTCATCTCCTACGTCAAGAAATATCAAGGGCACGGCCTCGACCTCTCCGAGCTGGTCGCGATCGGGAACGAAGGGCTGCTCAAGGCGGTGAAGAAGTTCGATCCCGATCAGGGCGTGAAGTTCATCTCGTATGCGGTGTGGTGGGTACGTCAAGCGGTCCTGAAGGCGTTGGCCGAGCAGACGCGCAGCGTCCGCATCCCGCTGAATCAAAACTCGCAGCTCATCCGCATGAGCCGGACCGAGACGTACTTGTCGCAGGAGCTCGGTCGGGAGCCGACCGACGATGAGATCGCGATGGCGCTCGAGGACACCGTCGAGAACGTGCGCACCGCGCGCCGCATGACGGCCGCCGAGCTGTCGCTGGACGCGCCGGTGGACCGGAGCGACAAGGACGCGGCGACGCTGGGCGAGCGCTTCGCAGGCCAGGAGGGCGGGGAGATCGAGGAGAAGACTGACGGCAAGCTGATGCGCGAGTTCATCGACCGCATCTTCCAGAAGTACCTGACCCCGCGTGAGCGCAAGATCCTCTACCTCTACTACGGGCTCGAAGAGGGCAGCGAGGCCATGACGCTCGAGAAGATCGGGGCGCTGATGGGAGTGACGCGGGAGAGAATCCGGCAAATCAGGGAACGGGCTTTTGAGAAGCTCCGCGAATCACCGGATGGGAGAGCACTCAAGGGCTTTTGGCGAGCGGCGTAGACGCTGAGGTAGACGCAGAGGGCGCCAAGACGCCGAGTGGATGTGAGATGCGCGTGGTCAGGAGCAGCTCTTCCTGACCACTTTTCGCTCATATCCACTCGGCGTCTCGGCATCTAGGCGTCTACGTCACCGTCTACATACTATTAGTTATGGCCCGGGAGCTCCCCATCTTTCCGTTACCGATCGTCCTTTTTCCGGGCGCTCCGCAGCCCCTTCATATCTTTGAGCCTCGCTACCGCCAACTGCTCCAGGACTGTCTCGCCGGCGATCGCCGGTTCGGCATCGCCTATGTGGCGCCCGACCCCGCGCCCGACGCCGACCCCGTGCCGAGTCCGGGCGACGTGGGCTGCGTCGCCCTCATCCGGTCGAACCAGCCGCTCCCCGACGGGCGCTCCCATGTCCTGACGGTCGGCGAGCGTCGTTTCGTCCTGCGGTGCTGGATCTCGAGCACGCACCCGTACCGCGTCGCCGAGATCGAGGAATTCGATGACGATCCGACCGATGCCACCGAGGTGACCACTCTCGCCGCAGACGTGCGGGAAGGATTCGGGCGCCTCGCGCGGGCGCTCGGCGTGCTCACCGAGCGGGAGGACGAGGAGGTCGAGTTACCGACCGATCCCCAGCTCCTCTCGTTCCAGGTCGCGGCGTCGCTCGAGCTCGACGCGCCGGCGAAGCAGGCGCTGCAGGCGATCCGGAGCACCAGCGCCCGGCTGCGCCAGCTCGCGACCGTGCTGGGTCCCGTCGCGGCCGACGCCGAGCGCCGGGCGGCGGTGCGGCGACGGGCGCGGGGCAACGGGCGTGGCGGCCGCCACCCCGAGATCGAGCGCGCCTCGTGACCGGCGGAGGGGAAGGCGGGCGGGGGGGGCGAGGGGAGTCGCTGGCCGCGGCGCTCGGCGAGATCGTCGGCGCGCGACACGTGCGCACCGCGCTCCCCGAGCGGATTACGTACGCGCGCGACGGGTTGCCGACCCATCGGCGCGTACCCGGCGTGGTCGTGCTGCCCGGGAGCCGGGACGAAGTGGTCGCAGTCGTGCGGCTGCTCGCCGCGCTCGGCGTGCCGTTCGTGCCCCGGGGCGCCGGCACGGGTCTGTCGGGCGGCGCGCTCGCGAATGACGACGCGGTGCTCATGGTGCTCACCCGGCTGAACCGCATCCTCGCGATCGATCCCAGGAACCGCATCGCAGTGGTGGAGCCGGGGGTCGTGAACGTGCGCCTCTCGGCCGCGGCTGCGCCCCATGGCCTGTACTACAGCCCCGATCCGTCGAGTCAGACCGCCTGCACCATCGGCGGCAACGTGGCCGAAAACGCCGGCGGGCCGCACTGCCTCAAGTACGGCGTGACGGCGACCCACGTCCTCGGGCTCGAGGTCGTGCTCGCCGACGGGCAGATCGTCGAGCTCGGCAGCCTCGGGGGTGAGCCGTGGGGGCCCGACCTGGTGGGCCTGTTCGTCGGCTCGGAGGGCAACTTCGGGATCGCGACCCGCATCAGGGTGCGCCTGCTGCCGGTGCCGCGCGCCATCCGCACGCTGCTCGCGGACTTCAGCGCGCTGCGGACGGCGGGCGAAGCCGTGTCCGCCGTCATCGCGAGCGGCATCGTGCCCGCCGCCCTCGAGATGATGGACCAATCCTGTATCAATGCCGTGGAAGATTCCGTGTACGCGGCGGGCTATCCGCGGGATGCTGCGGCCGTGCTGCTGGTCGAGCTCGACGGCTGCCGCGAGGAAGCCGTGGCGGCGGACGCGGACACGATCGCCGGCATCCTACGGGCGCACGGCGCGCGCAGCGTGCTCAGCGCGGCGGACGCGAAGCAGCGGGAGCGGCTGTGGCAGGGCCGCAAGAAGGCGTTCGGCGCCATGGGCCGCCTGTCGCGTGACCTGGTCGTGCAGGACGCGGTGGTCCCCCGCTCCGCACTCCCCGACGTGCTGGAAGCGATCGGCCGGATCGCCGCCGCTTACGGGCTCACCGTCAGCAATGTGTTCCACGCGGGGGACGGCAACCTGCACCCCAACATCTCGTTCGACGGGCGGGTGCCGGGCCTCAAGGCGCGCGTGGATCAGGCGAGCGGGGAGATCATGGCCGTGTGCATCGCCGCCGGCGGCACCATCACGGGAGAGCACGGCATTGGGCTCGACAAGCTGCGCTATATGCCCCTGATTTTCGACGGCGACGCGCTCGCCGCCATGCGGGCCGTGCGGCTGGTGTTCGATCCGTTGGAGCGGGTCAACCCGGGGAAGGTGGTCCCGGTGCACGCGTGTCGGGAATGGTCTGGAGTGCGGAGTGCGGAGTGGAGAGTGCGGAGTGCCGCGGATCGAGACCGGTCCAGCAATTCCGCACTCCGCATTCCGCAGTCCGCATTCGATTCATGAGCCTCGTCGACCGCGTGCGCGCGCTGCTCGGCGACGACGCCGTGGACGTCGCCACGACGCCCGACGGCGTGCCGCGGATCGCTCCCGGGTCGCCCGACGCGGTGGCGCTGCTGCTCGGCACCGCGCGCGAGGAGGGGTGGCGCGTGCGGGTCGAAGGCGCGGGCACGTGGCTGCCGGCCGACGCCCCCGCCGACCTGGCGCTCACCACGCGCCGGCTCGACAAGGTCCCGGCGATCGAGCCGCAGGATCTTTCCGCGACCGCCGAGGCGGGCATCGGCTGCGACCTGCTGCGCCAGCAGCTCGCCGACCGCGGCACCTGGCTCGCGCTCGACCCGCCGGGGCTCGCCGGCCGCACCCTCGGCTCGGTGGTCGCGACCGCGACGGCGGGCCCGCTGCGGCAGGGGTTCGGGGCCGTGCGCGACCACCTCCTCGGCGTCACCTTCGTCACGGGCGACGGCCGCCTGGTGCAGAGCGGCGGCCGCGTGATGAAGAACGTCGCGGGTTACGATCTCACCAAGCTCGCGGCGGGCGGGTTCGGAGCGTTCGGCGTGATCGTGCTGGTGCACCTGCGGCTCCGCGCCCTCCCGCGCGCCGACCAGACGCTCGTGCTCGAAGGGTCGCGCGAGGACCTGGCCCAGGTGGCCGAGGACATCGCGGCGGCGGCCGTGCAGCCGGCCGCGCACGAGCTCATGTCGCCGGCCCTCGCGCGGCGCGAGCGCTGGATGCTGGCGGTCCGCTTCGCCGGCTCGGCGGCGCTCGTTTCCGCCGAAGAGGCGGCGCTCCGCGCCGCCACCGGGGGACGCTTCACCGCGCTGCGCGCGGACGAGGCGCACGCCTTGTGGATGCGCGCCGCCGAGAGCTTCGCCACGCGGCCGGTGACGTTCCGCGTGGGCTCCCTCCCCGACTCGAGCGACGAGCTCATGGACCTGTTGCAGCATCAGGTGGGGGACGAGTGGATTTCCGCCAGCCCCGGCATCGGCGCGATCCGCTGGGGCGGCGAGACCACCGTGGACCGCCTGCGACGCCTGCGCCGCACGCTGGCCGGTCTGGAAGTGCCGCTGACGCTCGAGCGGGCCCCGTGGCCGGTGCGCGCCGCCGTCGGTCACTTCGGCGCCTACCGCGAAGGCGTGGGCCCGCTCGTCGCCGGGCTGCGGCGCACGTTCGACCCGGGCGAGGCGCTCGTGGTGGCCGTCGAAGGTACGGAATGACGGATCGGGGCGGCTTCGAAGGGTTGGACTCCTGCGTTCATTGCGGCTTCTGTCTCCAAGCATGCCCCACCTTCCTCGCTACCGGTGACGAATCCGACAGCCCGCGCGGCCGCATCGAGCTGATGCGCGCGCTCGAGGCGGGCGAGCTCGCGCCCGCCGATCCGGGCGTCGCCTTGCACCTCGACCGCTGTCTCGGCTGCCGCGGGTGCGAGCCCGTCTGTCCCTCGGGCGTGAGCTACGGCCGCGGCCTCGAGGCGGCCCGCGCGCTGCTGACGGCGCGCCGCGGCGTGCCGCCGCTGGTGCGCGCGGCACTGGGGGCGCTTACCGGCGCGGACGCGTCACGCGTCGTGTACGCCCTCGCGCGGCTGGTGAGGGCGACGGGAATACCCAGCAGGCTGGCGGGCTGGGGAAGGTTCCGGTTCGCCATGGGGATGTTGGCAGCGACACGGCCAGTGCGGAATGCGGAATTCGGAATGCGGAATCGAAGTTCACGTGTCAATTCCGCATTCCGCACTCCGCACTCCGCATTAACCCCCGTCACGTTGCTCCGTGGATGTGTAATGGAGGGCCTCTTCTCCCACGTGCACGACGCTACCATCCGCACCCTTCAGGTGAACGGCTACGCGGTGCGCGACGACGATACGCCCATCGTCGTCAACAGCGCGGGGTGCGGGGCGATGCTGAAGGAGTACGGCCACCTGGTCGACGTCCCGGGGGATGGGGCGAGGTTCGCCGCGCGCGTGCGGGACGTGAGTGAGCTGCTGGCCGAGCGGGGGCCGCGGCCCGGCGCGCCGCTCGACGTGACCGTCGCGTACGATCCTCCCTGCCACCTGCTCCACGCCCAGCGGATCGCCGAGCCGCCGGAGCGGATGCTGCGCGCGATCCCGGTGCTGCGCGTGATCTCCATGCCCGACGCCGCACAGTGCTGCGGCAGCGCGGGACTGTTCACGCTGGTGGAGCCCGCGATGTCGCGCGCGGTGCTCGCGCCCAAGCTCGCCTCCCTCGCCGAGGCCCGACCACAAGTGGTGGCGACAGGCAACCCGGGGTGTCTCATGCAGCTCGGCGCGGGGCTCAGCGCCGCGGGCGTCCCCGCCGCGGTGCGTCACCCGGTCGAGCTGCTCGACGAGTCGTACCGGGCCGCGGGTTATTATGCTTGAGGGATGACGGAAGAGCTGCCGCAGGTCGCGCGGGTCGAGCCTGGTGAGGTCACGCCGGCGCTCGTCACCGCGCTGTACACCGGCGCGCTGGTGTCGCGCGTCGAGGCCGGCGTGGTGGCGCTCACGGGCCCCGGGGCCGTCACGTCCTTCCAGGGGCTGCTGACCAACGATGTCGAGCTCCCCGGCGACGGCTCGTTCGTGTACGGCGCGTTGCTCACCCCCAAAGGGATGATCGTCGTAGACGGCTGGGCAGCCCGGCTAGGCGCCACGGTGAGCTACACCGTGCCCGCCTACGGGGGAGGACGCGAGCGGGCGCTCGCGACCTTCACGCGCTCGGTGCCCCCGCGCCTCGCCCGGGTGAGCGACCGCAGCGCCGAGGTGGCGGTCTATCGCTTGGGCGGTCCGAGCGCGCTCGCCGTGGCCGTCGCGGCGGGCCTCGAGGTACCGCCCGCCGCCGGCCGCGTGCTCGTGGGTCCCGACGGCGCGGAGACCGCGCGGGCCACCGAAGGAGCGCCGTTCGTCGTCCAGGTGACAGCCCCCGCGGCGGCGGGCGCCCTGCTCGCCGCGCGCCTGGAGGCCGCCGGCGCTGTCGCGGCCGGCCCCGCCGCACTCGAGCTCAGCCGCATCCTCGCGGGCTGGCCACGTCTCGGCGCCGAAGTCGACGAGAGGACCATCCCCCAGGAAGCGCGCTTCGACGAGATCGGCGGCGTGTCGTATACCAAGGGCTGCTACACCGGCCAGGAGACGGTCGCGCGGCTGCACTTCCGCGGGCATGTGAACCGTCAAGTCCGGGGCTTGCTGTTCGATCCGGAGCCGCCGGCCGCCCCCGCTGACGGCTGGAGCGTGGTCACCTACGTCGATCGCGACGTCGGCCGGGTGACGAGCCTGGCGTTCGTGCCCGAGACCGGCGTCGCCGGCGCGGGGCGCTGGATCGGTCTCGCGCTGATCCGGCGGGAGGTGGAACCCGGCTCGCTGGTGCGCGCGGCCGGCCGCGATGCGCGCGTGGTCGAGCTCCCGTTCGCCTTCCCGATCGCCGCGCCGGCATGAGCGTTCTCGTCACGGGTGCGAGCGGCCTCGTGGGCAGTCACGTGGTCGAGGCCCTCGCCGCTCGGGGCGAGCCGGTGCGCGCGCTGGTACGGCCCGCGAGTCGCGCCGCCGTCCTGCGGCTCGGGGCGGAGACGGTCGTCGGCGACGTGACCGACCCGGCGGCGTGGGAGGCAGCGGCGCGCGGCACCCGCGCCATCGTACACGCCGCCGCGATCGTGCAGCGCCGGGCCTCTTGGGAGCAGTACGTCGCGGTCAACGTCGACGCCACCCGACTCGCGGTCGGCGCGGCCCGGGCGGCGGGCGCGCGGCTGATTCACATCTCGTCCGTGGCGGTGTACTCCGGCTCAGCGGCCTATCCCTCGACCCCCGAGCGGCGGGATGAAGACTTCCCCTTCCAGCCGATCGCGGCGCCCGACTTCTACGCCCGCAGCAAGCGACTGGCCGAGGACGTGGTGCGCGAAGCGGCGACGCATCGCGACCTCGATGTCGTGGCGCTGCGCCCGACCGTCATCTACGGGGAGCGGGACCGCTTGTTCACGCCACGCGTGATCCGCGCGGCGCGGCTCCGGGTCGTGCCCCAGATCGGTCCCGGCACGAACCGGTTGTCGTGCGTGTACGCGGGCAACGTGGCGGCCGCCGCCGTCGCCGCGCTCGACGCACCGCTTGCGGGCTTCCGCCCCTACAACGTGACGAACGACGGGCCGCCCGCACTGTCGCAGCGCGAGTTCTTCGCCGCGTTTGCGGTCGCACTGGGCCGGCGCTACTGGTCGATTCCGATTCCCACGGCGCTCGCCGGCCTCGCGATCGGCTTGTTCACGGCCCGCCGACTGGCGCGCGCAGCGGTGTCCTTCGTGTCGGGCGAGAACCCGTACACCGACGAGCGCATCCGCGCCGAGCTCGGCTGGCGGCCGCCGACTCAGGCCCGAGAGGCGATCGGGCGTACGGTCGCCTGGTTTCTGGAAAACGAAAAGCCCGGGCACTAGTCCCGGGCATCGTCACCGTCCTGCGCTGATCCTGCCTACGCCCGACGCTTTTTCTTGGCGGTGGGCTTGGCGGCCGGCTTGGCGGCCGGGGCCATCTTCTTCGCCGTATCGGCCATCATCTTGTGGGACGTGTCTGCCATCATCATATGCGACGTATCGGACATCATCATCTTGGACGTGTCGGCCGGAGTCTGCGTCGTCTGCTGCTCGGCCTTTTGACACGCGCCCATCGCCACGAGGGCGAGGACCATTGCGAGACGCTTCATGCGGGCTCCTCTAGAGAAAAGAGTAGCGGTGCGGGGGTTCGGCCGGGGGAAAACCTAGCGGCGGGCCCCCCGGAGTCAAGACCGCGGCGCCGTGCCGGGTGTATCAGCCCGACATGACCGACCGCCGCAGCTTCGTTGCATGGCTCGGCAGCCTGCCGCTCGCCGGCCGGCACCGCCCCCTGCGCGCCGCACCCCCGATCGTGATCGACGCGACGCCGACGGCCCTGTACCAGCAGCCCGATGGCCGCAACAACCTCGTCCGGGTCGCCGTAACCGGCCTCGACGCCCCCGCGGCGCGCGCCCGCGTGACCGACCGCCGCGGCACGCTCGTGGGGACCGCGGGGCTGCTGTCGACCGGGGCGGGCCTCGCCGGCGAGCTCTGGGTGCCCCTGTCGCGGGCGGTCGGGGCCGAGTTCCAGATTGACGTCGAGGTGGGGAAGCAGCGCGTCGGGCGTCGGCGCGTCCGGCTGGCTCCGCCGCGGCGCTGGACGCTGTACTGGATCGCCTCGAGCCACACCGACGTCGGCCTCACCGCGCTCCAGGAAGAATGTCTCGAAGTGCACCGCCGAAACCTGGATGCCGCGCTCGCCCGGCTGCCGGCGCATCCCGACTTCCGCTGGACCGCGGAGTGCGCGCTCCAGCTGATCTCGTATGTCGAGAACCGCGCCCCGGCCGCAGGTGAGGCGCTCGCGCGGGCGATCCGCGAGGGCAAGGTCGGCGTCTCCGCCGTGTTCGCACAGCCGCTGACGGGGATCCTCGACCACGAGACCTTCGCGCGCGTCCTCTGGCCCGCAGGTCTGTTCGCACGCGAGCGTGGGCTGGGCTATCAAGCGGTGCAGCTGGCCGACGTGCCGGGGCATGCGCTCACCCTCCCTACCCTGCTCGCGGCGAGCGGTGTGCGTTATCTCGCGAGCGGAGTCAACCCGGAGCGGGCGGCTCCACTTCTATCTCCTGCCGACGCCGCACGCGCCCAGCTCGGGGGGGGCGAGTGGACCACATACCCGCAGCTGTACTGGTGGGAGGGGCCGGACGGCAGCCGCGTGCTGCACTGGCGGGCCGACCAGTACGCCGATGGCCCGCGCTTCGGGTTCGACGTGGGTCCGGCCGAGATGGGCCGACGCCTCTCCGACTGGCTGCTCACCCATCCCGTCTTCCTGTCCCCCGGCTATCCCTACGACGTCGCGCTGCTGTGCGGCGCCACGGGCGACAACGGCCTCCTGGACGAGCAGGTGGTCGCGAACGTCGAGGAGTTTTCCCGTCGGTTCGCCTATCCCCGTCTCGTGGCGGCGCGACCGGAGGACTTCTTCCGCGAGGTGGAGCGGCGCTGGGGCGCGAAGCTGCCCGTACGGCGCGGCGACACCGGGTGCTATCGCGAGGACGGCGCCGCGTCCACGGCGGCGGAGCTCGCGCGCTACCGCGCGGCCCAGCTGGTTGCCCGCGCCGCGGAGCTGCTCGCGCTATGGGACGAAAAGACCGAGCCGCGCGACGGCGGCGCGACCGACCGGATCGAGCAACGGGCCGCGGCGCGGCGGCGGATGTGGCGCGATCTGCTGTTGTTCGGCGAGCACACCTGGGCGTCGTCGGCCAGCGGATCGGACCCCGACGGGGCGGAGACCGTCGCGCAGTGGCAGTACAAGCGGCGGTTCCTGGACGGCGCCGCCGCCGCAGCCGACGCCCAGGTCGCGGCCGCGCTGCTCCGGATCGGCCTCAGCACCGGCGGGAGCGGGGGCGCCGGCCGCGTCGTGTTCAACGCCTCGAGTTGGGCGCGGAGCGACGTGGTGCAAGTGCCCCACGGCGCGGCGCGGCGGCTCGCCTACGACGGCCGGGAGTGGCCGGCGGTGGATCTCCCCGACGGCTCGGCGCTGGTCGTGGCGCGAGACGTCCCGGCGCTGGGCTACCTGGCGCTCACGGAAAGTGAGCGAGCCACGAACCCGCCCCGGGACGACGGCCCGGCGCTCGAGGCGCAGGCCGGAGGCTTCCACGTAGTGCTCGATCCGGCGAGCGGCGCCATCCGCTCGCTCACGACCGGCGACCGCGTCGAGCGCGTCCGGCCGGCCGGGTGGCCGGGGGGGGGGCTGAACCAGCTCCTGTACGTGCAGGGCGGCGCGCACAGCGCCCTCTGGACGGGTCGGGCGCGCGACGAGCTGCGCACCGCTCCCGACCTGACGGTGAACGAGGCGGAGCTCGTGTCGGCGCGGCGCGAGCGGCTCCCCGGAATCGGCGCCCGGCTCGTGGTCGAGCGCAAGCTCCAGGGGTGCACCAGCGTCACGACCGTCGTGACGCTGTACGACGAGCTGCCGTGGATGGACATCGCGAACCGGATCACGAAGCCCCCCACGCTCGACAAGGAAGCACTGTACGTCGCGTTCCCCTTCGCGCTCGCGAAGCCCACGGTCGAGGTCGAGGTGCCGCTCGGACGGATGACGGTGGAGCGCGATCAGCAGCCCGGTAGCTGTCGGGACTGGTACTGCCACGCCCACTGGGTGTGGCTGCATGACGCGGCCGGCGGAATCCTCTGGAGCGGACCCGACACGCCGCTCCTCACGCTGAACGACATCTTCCGCGGCCAGTGGCGCCGGGGGATCGAGGCCGACGGCACATTGTTCGCGTATGTCCTGCACAACTACTGGCCCACGAACTTCGCGCCCCGCCAGGGGGGGGAGCTCTCGTTCCGCTACCGCATCTCGGCGCTGCCGCCGGGCGGCGATCGCGCCGAGCCAGCCCGGCGCGGCTGGGCCGGGTGCGACCCGCTGTACGTGAGCGCCCCCTACGCCAGCGCCGGCTCGGGCGCGCTGTCCCGCAAAGACTCGGCCCTGCTCATCGCCGATCAGGGCGTCGCGGTCGTGGGCGTGAAACCGGCGGACGACCGCGCCGGCGCGGTGGTGAAGCTCGTCGACGTGGCCGGTGTGGCGCGCGCGGTGGCCGTCTGGCCGGGGGCCTACGGCTTCCGTGGCGCCCGTCGTACGAACTTCGTCGAGATGAACGGCGACCGCGTCCCTGTCGCGCCGGACGGTCACGCCACGATCGAGCTTCCCGCGTGGGGCGCCGCGGCGCTGCGACTCTTTACACCGCGGGAGGGGGCCGATTAACTATCGCCCTATGACCAAGGCGACCACGCTGGGCGAGCTGCAACAGACCGAGTGGGCGAGTCCCGCCCGGATCCACCGCACCGTCAAGGACGAGCTGCGCGAGAATCTGATCTGCTTGCTCGAGAACGGCTCGCCGCTGTTCCCGGGTATCGTGGGCTACGAGGACTCCGTCATCCCGCAGCTCGTGAACGCGGTTCTGTCCCGCCACAACTTCATCCTGCTGGGCCTGCGGGGACAGGCGAAGAGCCGCATCCTGCGCCAGCTCGTCACGCTGCTCGACGACGAGATTCCGATTCTCGCGGGGAGCGAAGTGAACGACAACCCGTTCGCGCCGATCTCGAAGTTCGGGCGCGAGCTCGTGGCCGAGCAGGGCGCCGGGACGCCGATCGCGTGGCTGCCGCGCGAGTCCCGCTTCGTGGAGAAGCTCGCCACCCCCGACGTCACCATCGCCGACATCATAGGCGACGTAGACCCCATCAAGGCCGCGCGCGGCGGTCACCTGCTGTCTGACGAGCTGACGATGCACTTCGGGCTTCTGCCCCGGGCGAACCGCGGGGTCTTCGCGATCAACGAACTCCCCGACCTCGCCGGGAAGATCCAGGTGGGCCTGTTCAACATCATGCAGGAGGGGGACGTCCAGGTCAAAGGCTATCCGGTGCGGCTGAACCTGGACGTGGCCCTCGTGTTCACGGCCAACCCCGAGGACTACACCGCCCGCGGTAAGATCATCACCCCGCTCAAGGACCGCATCGGATCGGAGATCGTCACCCACTACCCGTACACGGTCGAGCTGGGCGCGACGATCACACGCCAGGAAGCGTGGCTCGCGCGCAACGGGCGGCCGCTCAAGCTGCCCGACTTCGTAGCGGAGCTGATCGAGCGGGTCGCCTTCGAGGCGCGCGAGGACAAGCGGGTGGACCGCCGCTCGGGCGTTTCACAGCGGCTCCCGATCAGCGTACTGGAGAACGTGGTGTCGAACGCGGAGCGACGCACGGTCACCACGAAGGAAAAGACGGTGGTCCCCCGCATCTCGGACATCTACGCCGCGCTGCCCGCCATCACGGGCAAGCTCGAGCTCGAATACGAGGGCGAGCTGCAGGGCCCCGAATCGATCGCCAAGGACCTGATCCGGCGCGCCGCCGGCAAGACGTTCGAGGCCCGGGTGGGCGGCGCCAACGTGGACGACATCGTCCACTGGTTCGACGAAGGCGGGGCGCTCAAGATCTCCATGGACGAGCGCTCGGAGACCTGTCTCAAGGGCTTCAGCGTCGTACCCGGCCTGCTCGACCTGGTGGACCAAGTGGGCCTCGCCGCCAAGAAGGACCCGGGCACCATGGTCGCGGCGTGCGAGCTGGTGCTCGAGGGGCTGGTGGCCGAGAAGCGGATCTCGCGCAACGAGGAGCTCGGCTACGTTCGCGCGCGAGCGGAGCCGAAGGGCCCGGGGTACGGCAAGACCGGCGGCGGAGGGGGGGGGCCGAACCTCTTCCAGTAAGCGGTCGCTCGCCGGTCGACGTATCTTCTCGGCGTCTTCCCTCTCGGAGCTTCCATGGGCAAGCTCGTCGGCGGCGCCGTCCTGCTTGTTGTCGCGTTCTCGCTCCTCCTCGCTGCGGCCTTGGTGCGCGCCCAGCGCCCGGGCCTCATCCCCAATGTGCTGCGCTTCGCCGGCTACGGGGTCGGCGTCCTCGCCGTCCTGTTCGCGACCGGGTCGGCGATGGTCGTGATCGACCCGGGCGAAGTCGGGGTGCGCCACGCCTTCGGCTACGTGGACCCGGGACCGCTGCTCGCCGGCATCCGCTTCGTGCCGCCGTGGTCCTCGATCGAGCGCTACTCGACCCGCGAAGAGCAGTGGCCGACGCGCGGGGAACAGATCGAAGCGATCGAGGCGCTCTCGAGCGAGCAGATGGGGATGCACGTGGAGGTGTCCATCCGCTGGCAGATCGACCCGATGCAGTCCCCGAAGATCTTTACGGAGATCGGCAACGAAGACCAGATCCGCGGCGCCGTGCTCAACGCCATTCGCAAGGGCGTGCGCGACGGCATGGTGCAGTACTCCATCAACGACATCTCCAAGCGCACCCAAATCGCGAACACGATGGAGGGGCTGGTCGACTCCGCCCTCGTGACGAGGCCCCGCGCCGGCGGCGGGAACTTCCGGATCGCCACGGTCACGGCGTTCTTCCTCCGTGACCTGCAACCGCCGCCCCAGGTCGTGCAGGCCATCAACAACAAGATCGCCCAGGAGCAGCAGATCGAGACGGAACGCCACCGCGTCGAGGTCGCCCGCCTCCAGACCGAGCAGCAGCGGCTCCTCAACCAGACGCTTTCCCCCGAAGCGCTCACCAAGCAGTGGATCGAGGTGGTGCACGACATGAGGAGCTCGAGCAACCTGATCATCTTCGTGCCGACCGAGGGTGGGCTGCCACTGCTCAACATCAGCGAGCTGCGCAAGAACCTGAAGCCCTGAGATGGCGCCGCCGGTCATCACGATCACTCGGCAGTACGCCTCGGGCGGCTCGGAGGTCGCGCGCCTCGTGGCGGCGGAGCTCGGGTGGGACGTGATAGACAACGAGTTCGTGGACGAAGTCGCGCGCCGGGCGGGGCTGCCGCCCGACGCGGTGGCCCAACGCGAGGAGCGGGCGCCGGGATTGCTGGAGCGCCTCGCGCACACCCTCGCGGCAGGGTCCCCCGAAATGTTCATCGCGACCGCCGGCGTCCCGCGGGTCGAGCCCGACGAGGCGGCGATCGTCCAGGTGACCGAGCGAGTGATCGCGGAGGCAGCGGCGCAGGGCCGGATCGTCCTCGTGGGCCGGGGCGCGCAGGCGGTGCTCGCGCAGCGGCCCGACGCGCTGCACGTGTACGTCGTCGCCGCGAAGCCGTGGCGCGTGAAGTTCGCGGTCGAGCGCCTGGGGGTGAACCCGGCGGAGGTGGAGAAGGTCGTAGACGAAACCGACCGGCAGCGCGACCAGTACGTGCGGACCTACTACGGGCGGCATCGCCAAGACGTAGTGAACTACGACCTGGTGGTGAACACGGAGAAGCTGGGACTCGAGGGGGCGGCGGCGCTGGTGGCCGCCGAAGCGCGTCGGAGGAAATGGGGTTGAGGACCTCCCCCCCCCGGTCGGCGGCGCTCGCGGCGTGTCTGTCGCTGGCCTGCTGGCACGGTCCGACACCCGCACCGCTCGAGCCGGTGGCGGTGGTCCCGTTCGACGCGTACGGTGGCGCGATCTACGTGCCTGCGGTGATCAACGGCGACTCCGCCTGGCTGATGTTCGACACCGGCCTCTCCCGCACGGGGCTCGACCGGGACTGGGCCCGGACCATGGGGATCGTTCCCGGCCCGGCACCGGCCGCCCCAGTCGGACCTGCCGCTTCGACCGCCGTCGTGGACACGTTTCGCGTCGGGGAGCTCACACTCGTGAACCACCGGGTGGCGCTGTACCCCCTCAACGGCCTGAGCGAAGCGAGCGGGCGGCTCCAGGTGGGCCTCGTGGGGCACGACGTGCTGCAGCACTACGCCCTGGAGATCGACTACCGGCAGCGGCGCGTGCGGTTCTTCGACGCCTCGCGGTACCGCTACAAGGGCACGGGCGTCACGGTGCGATTCACGGCGGACGCGGATCTCCCGCTGCTGCGCGCGCAGGTGAAGGTCCGGGGCCGCCGTCCCATCCCGGCCCGGCTGCTGCTCGATACGGGGGCGTCGGGCCTGTGCCTGATTCTCACCACTCCATTCGCGGAACAGCACGGCCTGAGCCACGTGGCGCCGGCCATCGAGGCGCCCATCGGGACGGGCTTGGTCGGCGACCTCCACGGGACCATCGTCCGCCTGCAAGAGCTCCGGCTCGACGGCGTGAAGGTCCCTTCCCCTACCACCGGACTGGGCGGCGAGTACAAGGGTTTCCTGGCGCGAACGGACATCGACGGCGTCATCGGCAACTCGGTATTCGAGGGATCGCGTCTGATCGTCGACTACGCCGGCGGCCGCGTCATCGTCGAG
>Ga0209377_1001076_pt1 | contig 18482 bp, 24 predicted proteins | sample GraSoiAngelo_141_FD_185898 | JGI IMG/M metagenome (GOLD analysis project Ga0209377, IMG submission 185898) | Grasslands soil microbial communities from the Angelo Coastal Reserve, California, USA - 14_0929_12_40cm (SPAdes) (version 2) | ecosystem: Environmental > Terrestrial > Soil > Grasslands ...
GAGAAGCTGGGGACGCTGCGCTTCGCCCTCGCCTGATTTTCTTTCGACGACCGACAAAAGGAGGAACCAAGCATGAGGAAGCTGACGATAGCAGCGGCCCTCGCCGCCGCCGCGCTGGGGACCGGAATCGGCCTGCTCAATGCGCAGCAACCCGGCTTCACGCGCACTGTGCTGCAGGACCAGGACCTCAGCGCCCAGGACCGGCACGCGGTCGTGGCGCGCGCGGAATTCGTTCCCGGAGGGCAGGCCGGACGGCACACGCATCCCGGAGAGGAGCTCGGCTACGTCGTGGAAGGCACGCTGCAGCTCCTCGTGGACGGCCAGCCGCCGAAGACGCTCAAGGCGGGCGAGGTGTTCTTTGTCCCTGCCGGCGTGGTCCACGACGGCAAGAACGTCGGCAAGGGCAAGGCCGTCGTGCTCGCGACTTACGTCGTCGAGAAAGGCAAGCCGGTCGCGACAGCGATTAAGTGACCCGCCGCGAGCCGGTGGCGGCGCTCGCCCCCGATCCCGTCGCATTCCGCGCGCTTGAGCACGCGGGCTGGCAGGGCGCCGCCCGCCACTACGACGACGCCTTCGGAAGCCTCACGCGGCAGGCGGTCGATCCACTGCTCGATGCGGCGGAAGTGCGCTCGGGCGCGCGCACCCTCGACGTGGCGAGCGGACCGGGCTACGCGGCGGCGGCCGCCGCGGCCCGCGGCGCGCGTGTCGCGGCGCTCGATTTTTCCCCCGCGATGGTGGAGCTCGCGCGCTCGCAGAATCCGGAAATAGAGTTCCGCGAGGGCGACGCCGAGGCGCTGCCGTTTGCGGAAGCCAGCTTCGACGCGGTGGTGATGAACTTCGGCATGCTGCACCTCGCCCAGCCGGAACGCGCCGTGGCCGAGGCCTTCCGCGTTCTGCGCGCGGGCGGCAGATTCGCCTTCACGGTCTGGGCGAAACCGGAGGAGGCGGTGGGTTTCGGCATCATTCTCGATGCGATCCGCAAGCACGGCAATCCCGATGTGCCGCTGCCGCCGGGGCCGCCGTTTTTCCGCTTCAGCGACGCGAGCGAGTGCGACAAGGTCCTGAAGATCGCGGGCTTCAGGAACGTGGACGTGCGCAAGGTCCCGCAGGTCTGGCGCTTCAGCGCGTCCGGGCTGCTGTTCGAGGCGTTCCGCACCGGTTCGGTCCGGACGCAGGCCCTGCTGCGCGCCCAGTCCGCTACGGCGCTCGCCGCGATCCGCGACGCGGTCGGCAGGGTCGCCGGCGAATACGAGAATCACGGGACGGTGGAGATCCCCATGCCCGCCGTACTCGCGACGGCGCTGAAGCCGTGATCCCCGGGCCTGCGCGGAAAATCATGAGGCGTCCGGGCAAATGGTTCGGCCCGCACAAGGCGATCGAAATCGTCGAGGAGGATGGCGTGCGCGTTCTGCAGATCGGAGGCAATGCGATCCAGAGCGCGATGCGCCTGGACGCGCCGGACCGCATCGAGCTCGATTACGTGCGCGCGATGATGGCCTTCCTGCTCTTTCATCCGAGCCCGCGCGACGTGCTCCTGGTGGGGCTGGGCGGGGGCTCAATGGCGCGCTTCATCCACCAGCGCCTGCCGCGGACGCGCGTCACGGTGGTCGAGATCGACCCGGGCGTGGTCACCGTGGCGCGAAGATACTTCCGCTTTCCCGAAGAGGACGCGCGGCTGGAAATCGTGATCGGTGACGGAGCCGAGGCCGTGCCGCAGCGGCCCGCGAGCTGCGACGTGCTGGTCGTGGACGGGTTCGTCAACGGCAGTCCGGCGAAGCGCCTGTGCACGCGATCCTTCTACGACGGCGCCTTCGCCGCGTTGCGCCCGGGCGGTGTGATGGTCGCCAACTTCATGTCCGACGACAAGCGCATCGAAACCCATTGCCGACAAATAGCGGAGAGTTTCGGCCGCAGCCCGACGCTGCTGCTCGCCGAAGAGGAGGATAACTTCATCGCCTTTGCGCTCCGCGGCGGCCCGCCGCGCATGCGCTGGACGGAGCTGAAGGCGCGCGCGCGCGCCGCGCAGCGGCTCTTCGACCTGCCGCTCGAAGACTGCCTGGCCGATCTGCGCCGGCGCAACTCCCACACGACTCAGTACCTGACTCTCTGATGCCGACTCCCGAAAAATCCACGCAACCTCCCTCCGGCCCGGCGCAGGTCCTGTCGCTGGCCGACGCCACCGCGATCATCGTGGGCCTGATCATCGGCGCGGGGATTTTCGGCACGCCCTCGATCGTAGCGGGTGCCGTTGAAAGCCCGGCGCTCCTCGTCGCGGTGTGGGTCGCGGGCGGCGTGTTCTCGGTGATCGGAGCGCTGTGCTACGCCGAGCTCGCGACGGCGTTCCCTTCGGCGGGCGGCGAATACCATTTCATCGGGCGCGCGTACGGGCGATCGCTCGCCTTCCTCTACGGCTGGGCGCGGATGACGGTGGTCGTGGCGGGCTCGATCGCGGTGTTCGCCTATCTCTTCGGCGACTACATGTCGCGCGTGATCCACCTGGGTCCGCAGTCCTCGGCGATCTGGGCGGCGCTGGTGGTGACGGTGCTCACGGCGGTGAACTACGCAGGAATCCGCGAGGGGAAGCTCACCCAGAACTTCTTCACCTTCCTCGAATGCGGGGGCCTCGTGCTCATAATCGTCGCCGGCTTTGCGCTCGCGCCCGATCCGGCGCCTGCGGCGGCACCGGGCGCCGGCGCGCCCTGGTACATGGGCGCGGGAATCGGCTCGGCGATGGTGTTCGTGCTGTTCACCTACGGAGGCTGGAACGACGCCGCCTACATATCCGCGGAGGTGCGCGACCGCAAGCGCAACATGGTGCGCGCGCTGCTGCTCTCCATAGGCATCGTGACCCTGCTCTACCTGCTGGTGAACCTCGCCTACCTGAAGGGACTCGGCTACGAAGGCATGGTGCGCTCGGACGCTGTCGCAGCGGACCTGATGAAACGCGTCTGGGGGCCGGCGGGGGAGAAGATCATCTCGGTGATGATCGCGATCGCCGCGCTCACCTCGGTGAACGGCTCGATGATCGTCGGCGCGCGCTCCAACTACGCGCTCGGACGCGACTGGCCGCTGCTCGGTTTCCTCGGCCGCTGGAACGAGGCGAGCGGCTCGCCGCGCACCGCGATGCTGGTGCAGGGGGCGATCGCACTCGCCTTGGTCGTCTTCGGAGCTTTCCAGAACGCGGGCTTCAAGGGCCTGGTGGAATATTCTCTTCCGGTTTTCTGGGGCTTTTTCATGCTGACCGGCATTGCCCTTTTCATCCTGCGGGTGAAGGAGCGTGGCGCGCCGCGGCCCTTCCGCGTGCCCGGCTACCCGGTGGTGCCGGGAATTTTCGTGCTCACCTGCGCCTACCTGCTCTACTCGAGCCTCGCCTATCACCGCACCCACGCGCTCGTGGGCCTGGGGGTTCTCGCCGTGGGCGCGGCGGTCATGCTCTTCGCAAACCGGGGACAGATCACGGTTTCCGGACTGAAGAAGCCATAGCCAAAACCGTGGTCTGTCCCCGGTTTTTTCTCGGCCTCGCGCTGCTCGTGTCGGGCTGCGCCGCCCTCGAAGGCCTGGGCGACACCAAGCTCACCGACGGGGTCGCGCCCGTTTTCGATCCCGAGGTCCCGTATTTCCCGAGCACGGACGAAGCGGTCCTGGGAATGCTCAGGCTCGCGGGCACGGGACCCGGGGACGTGGTCTACGACCTGGGCTGCGGGGACGGGCGCATCGTCATCGCCGCGGCGAAGGATTTCGGCGCGCGCGGCGTGGGCGTCGAGATCGACCCTGTGCCGCTGCGCATGGCGGTATACCGTGCGCGCCGCGCCGGGGTCGGGGATCGCGTGCGCTTCGTGCGCGGCGACCTGTTCGAGGCCGATATCGGCGAAGCCACGGTGGTGACGCTGTTCCTCTTCGAGACGCTCAACCGGCGTTTGCTGCCGAAGCTGCTGCGCGAGCTCGCGCCCGGAACGCGAATCGTCGCTCATCGCTACGGGTTCGGCGACGCCTGGCCGCCGGAGCGGACGGTGCAGGCGGGAGCGAGCACGCTCTATCTCTGGACGGTTCCGGAGCGCAAGTAGTGTCCCGGCTCAGAACATCGTCTTGTCGTTGGCCGAGGTCTCGGGCACGACCTGCAGCACGTCCCAGTGCTCGACGATCTTGCCCTGGTCGTCCAGGCGGAAAATATCCATGCCGGCCCAGTCCCGGTCCCTGTAGCCCAGCCACTCCTGGTGGCAGTGCAAGATGACGTAGTTCCCGTCCGCGAAGATCCGCTTGAAGTGGACGCGCTTGCCCGGGTATTCCCTCGCCATCTGGTCGAAGTATGCGATGAACGCCTCCTTGCCGTCCGCCACGTGCGGGTTGTGCTGGATGTAGCGGTCCCCCGCGTACTTTTCGATCGCCTCGGCGGGCCTGCTCTGGTTGAACGCGAGGTCGTAGAAGGCTGTGACGTTCCTCTTGTTGCGTTCGAGGGGATCCATTCCCAATCCTTTCGGTATTCGACGGCCGGCCGCTTACACGGTAGCGGATCGCTCCGCAGGCGCAGCCTCCCTCGGCAATCGTATTCTGCATCCGGGCCCCCTTGGTCCAAGCTCGCGCGGTCAGGGCGCGGGTTGATTGCGCGATTCGTACCAGCGCACGTATCCGTTCGCCCACTGCATCCACTCGGAATAGGAGCTTTCGATTTCCCGCTCCTCACGGCCGACGAGCTCCTTCAGGCGACGAACAGCGGGCAGCCAGGCCAAGGCGGCCAGGATGCGCGAAACGGTCCTTGCCGGCGTGAGATGCGGCCTGTCTGCATCCAGGAGGCGCCTCGCGTAGCGGTACGCAGGCTCGTGCTCTCCGCGCTCGGCATAGACGCCGGCCACGATTCTCAGTGCGTAGAATTCGTCCGATTCGATTTCGAGGGCCTGCAGTGCGACCGTCAGCGCGTCCTCGCGTCTTTGATTTCGCCAGTACGCGTCCGCGAGCGCCATCAGAGCCATGAGATCTCGCTGGTCGGCCGCGAGCGCCTCGCTGCAGAGGGCCTCCACTTTCTCGATCTCGTTCCGCGCGACGGCGCGGCTCAACGCAAACATCTTTCGCAGTTTCATGACGGCGATGTCCTACCGCGCGCCTAGGGTTTCGGAGGGCAGGCCCGGTTACCTTTATCGAAGATGATGCGCCATTTCCCCGTGTCCTCCAACCGCCAGATCGACGTGAAAGTGGCGATGAGCTCTCCTTTGGGATTGCGAACGGGACCGGAGCTCATGGCCAGAGTGCCGGAGTCGAGCACCTCGACGTCTTCGGGCTCCCATGAGAACGGGGCATCCGCGCCTTCGTAGTAGCGCTTCCACCAGTCGGCCACCTGTTGCGCGCCCCGAAGCGGCTTGTCACCGGAGAAGAAAACGGCCTCCTGCGACAGAAATGAGCTGAAGGCCTTGTGATCCCGGGTCGCCATGGTTCGAGCGAAGGCTCGCTCGGTGTCCGCCACCTGCCGCTTGGCGGCGCCCACGTCGGCCCGGTCGGCAGGCCCTCCGGGTGCGGAGCTCGTTGCGCAACCGACCAGCGTGAGGACGGCAATCAGCGCGGCTCTGCTTTTATGGATTCTTCTCATTCGAAAGTCTCCCGTGAGGCCCGTCATTGCTTGCTTGCCGCAAGCCGCAGGCCGAGAACGATGAAGAGCGCCCCCGACGCCTGCGAGAGGCCGCGAAGCGCTCGCGGGCGACCGGCGAAGAAACTCCGCACGCGCGAGGCGCCGAGAGCCAGAATGAGGCACCAAGCGGTTCCGGTGGTGATGAACGTAAGTCCCAGCAGGAGGAAGGCGCCGACCTTCGTGGGGCTCGCCGGCTCGATGAATTGGGGCATCAGCGCAAGAAAAAACAAGGCCACCTTGGGGTTGAGCACGTTGGTGAGCATGCCCTGGCGGAACGCCGTCCATGCATCGACCGAGCCTGCGATGTCGGTCGTTCCGAAAGCCGCCGTGCGCGTGATCAGCATGCGAACGCCGAGGTAGACGAGGTATACCGCTCCGACGACCTTCAGGACGAGAAACGCGGAGGCCGACGTCGCGAGGACGGCCGACAATCCGAGCGCCGCGGCGAGCGTGTGGATGACCGAGCCGGCGCTAATGCCCAGAGCCGAGGCGAGGCCGATCCGCCGGCCCTGGGCGATGCTGCGGCCGAGAATGTACAAAGTGTCCTGACCGGGCGTGAGATTCAACAATACGCCGGTTGCGACGAACAGCCAGTAATCGTGGATGCCGAGCATGGTCGCCGAAACCCTTCACATCACCTTGGCACCGCGCGCCAGCAGCAGCGCGCGCAGGACCGAGCGATGACAGCGTGATTCGTCGGCGCAATAGCAACCGACGGAGAAGTCGGTCTGATGGGAGAGGGCGGCAAGGAGTTCGATCGTCGCCCTGCTCTCGGGGGTGGCCATCTCGGCACGGTATTTCTTCATGAAGCGGTCCCATTCGCGCTCGCTCCCAGCTCTGTGCGCGAGCTTGACTACTTCGGCGCTGGGGGCGAGCGTCGGCAACCAGATGTCGTAGAAGTTCTTGGACGCGTACTCGTTCTTTTTCACGCCACGAGGAGGTCGCCTCACCGTGCCGATGCGAAGGCCCTCATCCGGGGATCGATCGGAGCCGAGTCGAACGATTCGAACCGTCATTCTGGAGCGCGGTGCGGCGAGCTTAGCCCTTTTCCAGGACGATGTCCCACACCGCCGCGAGCGAGTCTCGCTCGAGTCCCTGGGTGGGTGGCCCCAGGCGAACGATCAAGCGCTCCTTGCCCGCGCCTGTGCCCTGCAGGAAGGGATCTTTGTCGTTCAACGGCTCCCCGGCGAAATACATTTGCGTCACCAAACGGTTGCTCTTGCCCGTGACGTCGAAATGAATATGCGGCGGCCGCATCCGGGCGTCGGGTCCGGCCGGATACGCTCCCGGCTTGATGGTCTTGATCCGGTATCGCCCTTCGGCATCGGTGGTTACGACCGCGAAGCCCTCGAAATTGGGATCCAGCGGCGCCGGATTGTGGTCACTGGGGTGCGTGTAGCGCCCATGGCTATTCGCCTGCCAGATCTCCATGCGGGCGCCTTGGACCGGTTGCCCCTGGGGGTTTACCACTCGCCCCGTCAAATGGATCACCTGTCCCGCCGCGCGCCCCGGCCTGCCCGGGATGGTAGTCAGATCCGCGCCCTGATGCGGCGGTTTGACGACCGGATAGAACGGCCCCAGGATTTGATCGGGCGTCCGTCCTGACCCTTGCGCCAGCACGGTCCTGGCACCGCCGGACAAGGCCAAGCCGCCTGCCGCAACCGCCATACCCAGAACGCGTCGGCGCGAAATTCCATCATTAATACCCATGTTCACCCTCTCCTAGAAATGTGCGCCTGATCGGGAGGAGTACGCGAATGCGAAGGTCCGCATGATCCATATAGCGCCATACGTATTCAAGGTCAAGAGCGATGAGAAATATGCCGGCAGTCGCGTCCCCTTCGAACGCGTAGTTAGCTTGCAAGACTCCGGACATAGCGCACCTCTTCCAGCAACGCGCCCCCGATCTCCACGGTTTTCGTGGACGACGTTTCCAATTCGAACCCCGCCGCCGAATAAAACCGGCAAGCGCGCTCATTTTTCGCGAGCACCCACAGGCCCACCGACGTAAATCCCCCGGCGCGGAGCTCATCGAGCGCCCGGCTGAGAAGCTCACGTCCGATTCCGCGGCCCCAGAGATCGGGTGAAACATAGATGGCCCATATTTCTCCGGCGCTGGCAGCCGCACCGGCGTCCCGACAGCGCCCGAATGCAATCCAACCGGCGACTCCATCGCTCCCTTCGGCCACACGAACGTTGGGTTCGTCGCCCGCGATGGCCGAAGACCAGTAAAGCCGCCGCTTGTCCACCGAGAGGCCTTGAAGATGTGGATCCGGGACCACGCCACGATAGGCCGCCCGCCAGCCGGAAACGTGGATCTCTGCAATGCGCGGCGCGTCCTTCGCATTTGCCGCTCGAACATCCACAAGGCTTTCTCGCGGGCTAAGGTCTGAGAACCGCTTTGGCGCTGAAAAACGCTGCGGCAGCCGAGGACACCAAGCTGCCGATCCCTACGACGAGCCATATGTAGTAGGCAGCACCACTACCAGTCAACGCGAGGAACATGACGGAGCCGAGAACGGCAATCGGCAGGGAAACCAGAGAAGAGGTGATGATCCAGCGCCGCGGAAGCAACGAAGCAAACAACGCGGAAGCGAATGCCAGCGCCAGAATGGTAGAAGCGGCCATAAACGCCGGACTGGCGCCAAGGGGCGCTGCTCTTGCGGCCCAGAGTACGAAAAAGGGCGCGAAGATCCCCACAGCCAGAGCTGCGGTGTAGGTGGCGTAGGTTCTAAGCACGGTCAGGCATCTTAGTCTTCTGTCTGTCTATCAGCGATCTTCCACGACACCACGCCGAGCACCACTCCCACCGCGGCGAGAAAGCTCCAGAACCAGGCGAAATCTCCGGCCCCGGACGCCTGCGCCGGGTCGGTGATGTCCGCGAGCGACGTGAACGCATCGACTGCAAACCACAGGCATACGATCGCGAACGCGAATGAGAAGAGCGCAGCTAACTTGACGGAGATCTGCATGGTGGTCGCCTGGCCGGGCGAATATTCCTCAGGTCCACGCTCAGCGGCGATCAGCGATCCGCCGAAGGGCGCTGCTTGCCGTCCGTCCATCGCCCATCGGCAAGGACAACCGAGGTCTCGATCTGTCTCTGTGGGATCGACCAGTAAGTCCGGAGCAGGAGATCCTTGTGGGTTTTCGGGACGACCGTGAATCCATTCCGCCGGTAGAACTCGATGGCCCACGACGCATCCGCCCAGGTCCCGATCAAGATGGGCTTGTCAGCGAGGCCTTGCACATGGCGCAGGAGCCTTGTTCCCACGCCCTTCCTCTGCGTGGTTCGCGCGACGTACGCGTGGCGCACCAAAGCGACATCGCTCTTGTCCTGAATCCCCATCACCCCCAACAAGCGTCCTTCCTCCTCCGCCACCCAGAAAACGACACCATCGGCGATCTCTTTCAGCAATTCGTCCGTCGGCATGTAAGGTTCGCGCCAACGGTCGACCGGGATCACTCCGCGATAGGCCTGCGCAGCGTCGTTGACGATCGCCAGCATCGCCGCCAAATCCGTTTCAACGCTTTTTCGAATCAGCACCATTCGATTCGGAGAGTCAGCAGAAGCCTCAATCGCGATAGAACTCCACGCTCAAAGCCGAACTTTGCCCGTCAGAATTTCCCACCAAAGACGCCAGTCTCCCATAAAGCTAAACCGCGGATACTTGAACGTCGCTGGTTTGTTGTGCTCGAAGAAGAAGTGGCCGACCCACGCGAGCGCATAGCCTTGGATCAGCGCCACTGCCGCCAGCCACCACAGTTGCGTGGCCAAGGCAGTGATGAGCAATGCGGCCGCGATACTCGTACCAAGGAAGTGCAGTCGGCGTGAGATCCGGTTGGTATGTTCGCTGAGATAGAACGGATAAAATTCGGCAAAGGTGCGAAATGGGGTCTTTTTGCTCACGTTCGCCCCCTTGTTGTCACGAAGGTCCCGGCGCAGAGCGGGCGTCAACGTACACCCAGGCCCGTTTCCCCGAAGCAAGCATTGCGGCTATCCGTTTGTACGCGGCGAGCTGTTCGTACCGGTCGGCAGCGGCGAGCTCGGCGTCGGTGATCTCGAATACTGTGCCGCTCACACGACTGTCCTTTCTGCTGTTGAACGTGACGTTAGCATGATGCGTCTTGCCGCTTGCAGTCACGACTTGCGGGTCCTCGATCCTTACCAGCGACTGCTCGAACCCGAGAAGCTCGTCCCTTTGCCCTTCGAGCAACCTTCCGAACGTTGACAACTGGACATCTTCTTGCTGGAGAGTGCCGTAGGAGAAGAGTAGCGGCATTGCGAAGGAAACCTTGTGTGGTAGATGGATTTCGAAGCCGTCGCGGGGTAGGAGATCCACCAGCTGTTGCCGAGTTTCCTCGCTCATGGCACTCAGGCTCCCGTGTCGCTCGCTACACCGCGCGCTGCGCCTTGTCCTTCTCGTTCTGCGCCTTGATCGCCGCGCGCGCCTTTTCCCAGTCGGCGTCGGTCCAGGCGAAGAGCTCGTTGAACGAGCCGCCGTTGACGAGGCAGGCCGCGCCGTCGACGGCGACGGTCTGGCCGGTGAGGAACTCGCAGCCGTCGGCCATGAGGAAGGCGGCGAGGTTCTGCAGCTCTTCCATTTTCCCTGCGCGCCGCATCGGGTTGACCGCCGCGGCGTCCCTGCCTGCGTCGCGGCCGGGCGCGAGGCGCTTGCCGGCGCCCTCCGTCGGGAAGATTCCCGGGGCGATGGCGTTGAGGCGGATCCCGTAGCGACCCCATTCCACCGCGAGCGATTGCGTCATGACGTGCACGCCCGCCTTCGACATTGCGGAAGGCACGACGAAAGGGGACCCCGTCCACACCCAGGTGACGACGATCGAGATCACCGAGCCCTTGTTCCCGCCCGCGATCCAGCGTTTGCCGACTGCGTGCGTGACGTAGAAGGTGCCGTGGAAAACGGTATTGGCGATGGCGTCGAAGCCGCGCGGGGAGAGGTCCTCGGTGCGCGAGATGAAGTTGCCCGCGGCGTTGTTGAGGAGTCCGGTGAGCGGCCCGCCGTCCTCCCAGATCGCCTGCACCATCGCGTCCACGTTTCCTGCGTCGCGGATGTCTGCGGTGTGGCATTTGACCGAGCCGCCGTGCTTCGCGGTGAGCTCCGCGGCGGTTTTTTCGAGCGGTTCACGGCGCCTGCCGCAGATATACAGATCGGCGCCGAGCTCAAGGTACTTCGACGCCATCTCGCGGCCGAGCCCCGTGCCGCCGCCCGTGACGAGGATGCGCTTGCCCTTGAGGAGGTCTTTCCGGAACACAGGCTAGACGGTCAATACGATCTTGCCGATGTGCCGGCTCGATTCCATCAGCTCGTGCGCCTTCGCAGCTTCGGCGAGCGGGAAGGTCTTGTAGACGACCGCCTTGATCCTGCCGGCCTCGATCAGGGGCCAGACCTTCTCGCGCAGGTTCCTCGCGATCGCGCCCTTGAACTCGACCGAACGCGGGCGCAGCGCGGAGCCCGTCACCGTCAGGCGTCGGCGCAGGATGTCGCTCAGATAGAGCGTCGCCTTGCTGCCGCCGAGGAAGGCGATGATGACGATGCGACCGTCGTCGGCGAGACATTTCAGCTCGCGGTCGATGTAGTCGCCCCCGACCATGTCGAGGACCACGTCGACGCCCTTGCCGCCGGTCGCTTCCTTCACCGCGGCGACGAAATCCTCGGTCTTGTAGTTGATGGCGCGGTCGGCGCCGAGCTTCACGCAGGCCTCGCATTTCTCCGCGCTGCCCGCCGTCGCGAACACCTTGTGGCCGAAGGCTTTCACGATCTGGATCGCGGCGACGCCGATGCCGCTCGATCCCCCCTGCACGAGGAAGGACTCGCCGGGCTTGATCGCGGCGCGATCGAACACGTTGCTCCACACGGTGAAGAAGGTCTCGGGCAAGGACGCGGCCTCGACGGGGATCATGCCCTTCGGGATCGGCAGGCACTGCGGAGCGGGCGCCGTGCAGTACTCGGCGTAGCCGCCGCCCTGAACGAGCGCGGTCACGTTATCGCCGACGCGCCATCTCGCGACGCCTTCGCCGATCGCGGCGATGCTGCCCGCGAGCTCCAGGCCCGGAATGTCGGACGCGCCCGGCGGCACCGGATAGTTGCCGGCGCGCTGCATGGTATCGGGGCGGTTGACGCCTGCGGCGGCGACCTTGACGAGGAGCTCGCCCTGCTGAGGCCGCGGAACGGGGCGCGTGCCGATCCTCAGCACCTCCGGTCCTCCCGGCTGGGTGATCTCGACCACGCGCATGGTTTCCGGGATCGTCATGTCCGGACCTGAAAGGAAGCGTGATTATCGCATTTCGCTTCCCATAACACAGGGACTGCGCAGGCCTCTGCAAGAGGTCAGCAGGCTTATCCTGTCGATGATTTCAAAACCAAGATTGGCGAGCTTGGCTCTTGATTAAAGGCAAAACTCAACCTCAGTCTTAGGGGAATCAATTCCTCTAAGAACCTTTTTCAAAATTGCCCTTGGGTCCAGGTCTGCGTTTTTCAAAATTGCCCTCAGGTCCAGGTCTCCGATTGAAGTAAGCTGCCCGGAACCCCTGTGAATACTCGTCAATTCCGACAGACGTATGCCCGGGCAGTGTTCTTCGCCGTCTGCGCCATGCTTCGCCATCGACATAGCCTTCCGCAAACTCAGGTGACCAGCCATATTGTTCCGCCAGCACCTTGGCCTTTTCCTTGGACAGGACTTGAACTTGCATACCATCCCGGTTTTTTTCGGTCATTGTTCGAGACGCCAGGCCAACCGGAGCCCGTATTGCTCGACTTTGAAGAAGGGCCTCGAGGTATGAACCGATGTGGGGGTCTTCATCCCTTCTGACACGTTCGCCGGCGGAAAAAAGTTCCATTGATAACAACGCCCGCAAGCGTCACGACCGCCGGGGTTATGCCCTATTCATGGCGTCTTTCGGAACAGGAGCCACGGAATGAACACGAACTCTGGGCATCTATCACACAAGTCCATGAGAGCGTTCAGAAAATCGTCAGTTTTCGCGAATATCGCTAGAATGGCGCCGCCATGCCGCCGTCCCCTCACACCTCGATCGGAATCGCCCTCGACGAAGTCGACACGCCCGCGCTCGTTCTCGACCTGGACGCGCTCGAGCGCAACCTCCTGCGCATGGCGGACGCGGTGAAAGGCAGCGGCGTGCGCCTGCGCCCGCACGCGAAGAGCCACAAGTGCGCCCAGATCGCCCGGGCGCAGGTCGCCGCGGGCGCGGTCGGCGTGTGCTGTCAGAAGGTGAGCGAGGCCGAGGCGCTGGTCGCGGGCGGCGTCGCCGACGTGCTCGTGACGAACGAGATCGTCGGCCCTCAGAAAATCGCGCGCCTCGCGCGCCTCGTGCGCGAGGCGAAAGTGGCCGTGCTCGCCGACGACGCGGACAACGTCGCCGACCTGGACGCGGCGGCGCGCGCCGAAGGCGTGCGGCTCGACGTGCTGGTCGAAGTGAACGTCGGCGCGGACCGCTGCGGAATCGCGCCGGGCGGGCCTGCGCTGGCGCTCGCGCGGGGCATCGCGGCCTGCCGCAGCCTGCGCTTCGCCGGCCTGCACGCCTACCACGGGTCCGCTCAGCACGTTCGCGGTCCTGCGGACCGCCGCGCGGCGATCGCCGCCGCGGCCGAAAAGGCGAGGCTCACGAAAACTCTGATCGAAAACGCGGGCATCGCCTGCGAAACGGTCACGGGAGCGGGGACGGGAACGTTCCTCCTGGAGAGCGCGAGCCGTGTCTTCAACGAGATCCAGCCGGGTTCCTACGTGTTCATGGACGCGGACTACAACCGCAACATATGGGAGGAGGGCTGGCCGCGCTTCGAGCAGAGCCTTTTCGTGCTCGCCACGGTGATGAGCGTGCCGGCGCCGGACCGCGCGGTGCTCGATGCCGGGCTCAAGGCTTCGAGCGTCGACTCGGGGCTGCCGCAGGTGCACGAGCGTCCCGGCGTCGAATATGCGAAAGCCTCGGACGAGCACGGCGTGCTGAAGATCGCAGCGGGAGCCAAGGCGCCGAAGCTCGGCGAGAAGCTGCTGCTCGTGCCGGGCCATTGCGACCCGACGGTGAATCTCTACGATGGCTTCGTCTGCGTGCGCAAGGGAAAGGTCGAGGCGCTGTGGCCGGTCACGGCGCGCGGTGCGGTGTGGTAAGTCACCCCCAAACGCTCTTCGATACTTCCAGCACCAGCCCGAGCTTCCTCCACTGATCGTCGGCGGTGAGCTTGTTGCCGTGGTGGGTGCTCGAGAACCCGCACTGCGGCGAGAGGCACAGGTTCTCAAGCGGCACGAATTTCGCCGCGGCGTCGATGCGGCGCCTGAGTTCGTCCTTCTTTTCCAGCTCCGGCACCTTGGAGCTGACGAGGCCGAGCACGACGGTCTTGCCCTTGGGCACGTAGCGCAGCGGCTCGAAGCCGCCGGCGCGCTCGGTGTCGTACTCGAGGAAGAAGGCGTCGACGTCGAGGCCGGTGAACACCCGCTCGGCGACGAAGTCCGCGTATGCGCCGCTCGCGAGCCAGGTGCTCTTGAAGTTGCCGCGGCAGGTGTGGATCGCGACCGTCATGTCCTCGGGAACGTCGCGGATCGCGGCGTTCACCGCGTCGGCGTACATCGCCGCGTCCCTCTTGGGGTCGTCGCCGAGCTTCCTGAACTGCTCCTGGACCTTCGGGTCGCCCCACATGGCGATCGTCGTGTCGTCGATCTGGAGGTAGCGGCAGCCCGCCTTGTACAGGTCGGCGATCTCCTCGCGGTACGCCTGGGTGAGGTCGGCCCAGAATTCCTCGAGTTCGGGGTAGGTCTTTCTGAGCGAGGCGCGGTCTCCGCGCGCGTGCAGCATCGCGGGCGAAGGCATGGTGAACTTGGGCGTGTGTTTCGCGACCGACTTGAGGAACTTGAAGTGCTCGAGCATGGAGGGCTTCGTGCGCCGGATCCTGCTCTTCACCGTCATGAAGGGCGGCTGCTCCTCGGTATTCTTGAACTTCGCGTCGCCGTAGGCGTCGCCCGCGGCGAGCTCGACGCCGTCGAAGCCGTGGATGAAATCGATGTGCCACCAGTCGCGGCGGAACTCGCCGTCGGTGACGAGCTGCATGCCCACCGATTCCTGCTTCGCGACGGCTTCGCGGATGTGCTTGTCCTGCAGCGCCCGGAGCGCATCCGCGCTTATCTCGCCGCGCTTCGCCTTCGCGCGGGCCTCGTGCAGCTCGGCGGGGCGCAAAAGACTTCCGACATGGTCGGCGCGAAAGGGCGGCGTTTTTCGTTGTGTCATGGGAGACTCCCGGTGAGTGCTTGCCGAGGACTGGGGAAGGAATTTGAGGCGAAGCGCCGCGCCCTGTCAACTCCTTTTCATCCCAACGCGAAGTGGGAGAGAAGTGGGACGCGCGCCGGGCCGGGCCGGGGTGCAATCACGCTACAATACCCAGGATGCTCCGCGTCATTTTCCGAGTTGGCCTCGCGGCTTGCGCGATGCTGAGCGCGTCCAGGGCGCTCGCGCAGGTCTACCCGTCCCAGCCGATCAAGGTCGTCGTTCCGTTTACGCCGGGCACCGGCATGGACATGATCGCCCGCACCGTGGCGCCGAAGCTCTCCGAACGCCTGGGACAGCCCATCGTCGTCGAGAACAAGCCCGGGGCGAGCGGGAACATCGGTGCCGAGATGGTCGCGCGCTCCGCGCCGGACGGGCACACCGTGATGATCACGGCGAACACCATGCTGATCGCGGCCAGCCTGTACCGCAACGTTCCCTTCGACCCGCTCACCGATTTCTCGCCGATCTCGCTCGCCGCGTGGGGGACGCTGCTCCTCACGGCCAATCCCAAGGCGAACATCAATTCGGTCGCCGACCTGATCGCGCAGGCGAAAGCGAGCCCCGGCAAGCTCACGTACGCGTCTCCGGGCGTCGGCACGCCGCATCACATGTCGATGGAGCTGTTCAAGGACCTGACCGGAACGAACCTGCTGCACGTGCCCTACAAGGGCAGCGCCGGCGCGCTCACCGACCTCCTCTCCGGGGAGGTCAACGTCGGGTTCGTGCCGATTCACGTCGCCATGCCTCACGTCAAGGCCGGCAGGCTGAAGGCGCTCGCGGTGGGCAGCGCGAAGCGCCACCCGAACGCGCCGGACGTCCCGAGCCTGCAGGAGCTCGGGGTGAAGGGCGCGGACGTGGATATGTGGTACGCGTTCATGGCGCCCAAGGGCACGCCCGCGCCGGTCGTCTCGAAGCTCGACTCCGAGCTGCGCGCCATCCTTTCGCTTCCGGAAATCAAGTCCAACTTCGAGAAGCAGGGAATGGACGCGGCGTCTTCCTCCCCCGAGGAGCTGAACGCCCTGATGCGGCGCGATCACGCGCGCTGGGCGGCGGTCATCAAGAAGAACAACATCACCGCCGAATAGCGCGGTTCCGGAATCGAATCCGAGGCAGCGCGATGATACGCAGCATCGACAGGATCCTGACCACGCACGCGGGAGCGCTGCCGCGCTCCGACGAGTTGCGCCGGATGATCCTCGCCCGCGCGGAGGGACAGCCGCACGAGGAGTCGGCGCTCGCCGCGCGCTTGAAGAGCGAAGTGGCGGAGGTCGTGCGCAAGCAGATCGCCTGCGGCATCGACAGCGTCAACGACGGGGAACTCGGGAAGAGCAATTTCACCAACTACGTGCGTGAGCGCATCGCCGGGATCGAGACGCGCGATTACCGGCCCGGGGCGGATCCTGCGCCGCTCGACATCACCGCCCGCGACCTGCGGCAGTTTCCCGTGTACTTCGGCGCGGGCAAGGGCACTCTCACCGGGGCCGCGATGCGAAAGCGGCTGAGTTGCTGCGTCGCGCCGCTGAACTACGTCGGCCACGAGGCGCTCAAGGAAGAGCTTGATGGATTCCGCGCGGCGCTCCAGGGCATGAAGATCGCCGAGGCCTTCCTGCCCGCGAACACGCCGGGGACGGTCGAGCATTGGCTCCGCAACGAGCATTACAGGACCGAGGAGGAATTCGTCCAGGGGATCGCCGAAGCGCTGCGGGACGAGTACCAGGGGATCGTCGATGCGGGGTTCCTCCTGCAGATCGACGATCCGGATCTGCCGGACGGCTGGCAGATGTATCCCGACATGAGCGTGCGCGAGTACCGCAAGTACGCGACGCTGCGCGTGGACGCGATCAACCACGCGCTACGCGGCATTCCGCGGGAAAAGGTGCGGCTGCACGTCTGCTGGGGGAGCTTCCACGGCCCGCACCGCAACGATATTCCGCTGAAAGACATCATCGACATCATCTTCCGCGTGCGCGCCTCGAGCTACTCGATCGAGGCCTCGAACCCGGTGCACGAGCACGAATGGCGGGTGTTCGAGCAAGTGAAGCCGCCCGAGGGCGCGGTGCTCATTCCCGGCATCGTCGGCCACTGCTGCGATTTCATCGAGCACCCCGAGCTCGTCGCCCAGAGGCTGCTCCGCTACGCGAAGCTCCTCGGCCGCGAGAACGTCATGGGCGGAACCGACTGCGGCCTCGGGCCACGCGTCGGGAGCCCGGAGATCGCGTGGGCGAAGCTCGAGGCGCTCGCGCAAGGCGCGCGCCTGGCGAGCAGGCGATTGTGGATGCGGCCGGACCGGCCGTCGAAGAAAAAGCGCGCGCCCGCGCGAAGGAAGAAAGCGAAACGCTAGTCGGCCTTGATGTTCGCGGCCTTCGCCACCGCCGTCCACTTGGCGATGTCCCTCGCGATGATCTGCCGGAATTCCTCCGGCGTATTGCCCGAGGGGACGATGGACATCTGGTCGAGGCGTTCCCTGATCTCGGGGACCCTGACCACCCGCGCCACTTCCTCCTGCAGCCGCTTCACGATGGCGGGCGGAGTCCCGGCCGGCGCGTGGAACCCGGTAAACAGGCGGATCTCGATGTCCGGGCCGCCCGCCTCGGCGAGCGTAGGCAGTTCGGGCCAGGCCGGGTCGCGCTTCGCCGACGTCACCGCGAGCCCCTTGACCTTGCCGCCCTTCAGCGGGCCGATCGCCGGCGGCGGGTCCATGATGGTCATGGTCACCTGCCCCGACATCACAGCGCCCACGGAGTCGCCGCTGCTCTTGTAGGGGATGTGCGCGAACTTCGTCCCGGTCTTCTGGTTGAAGAGCTCGGCGGCGAGCTGGAAGGGCGCCGAGCTTGCGGAATAGTTGACGTCGCCCGGCCTTGCCTTCGCGTAGTCGATCAGATCCTTCACGGAGTTCACCGGCAGCGAGGAGTTGACTACGAGGATCAGCGGGAAGTCTCCGATCATCGAGATCTGCGCGAAATCCCCGAGCGGCGAGTAGGGCAGTTTCGAGTAGATCGCCGGATTCATGGTCATCGCCCCGCTCGGGCCCATGAACAGCGTATAGCCGTCCGGGGCGGACTTGGCGACGTATTCGGCGGCGATGATGCTCTGCGCACCGGGCTTGTTCTCGACGATGATCGGCTGGCCGAGGCCTTCCGACATCTTGGGCGCGACGACGCGCACGATGATGTCGTTGCCGCCGCCGGCCGCGAAGCCGACGATGATGTGAATCGGCTTGCTGGGGAAGCCGCCCTGTGCCTGCGCCGTCGCCGCGAGCAATGCCGGCAGAATGAGGCAAGCGAGGCGTCCGACCTGTTTGAGTTTCATGAGCCCTCCTGTGAACGCGTAGAGTGCCACGCTGCTGCGGCGGCGATCAACTCTTTCGCGGTGGCGAGGAAGCAAAGGGATTTGCACAGGCCGGCCGCTGCCGCTAGAGTTGTCCGATGGGGAGGCTCATCAGCGTACTGGCGGCCGTGCTCACCTGCGCCGCGATCGCGCTGTCCGCGGATCTCTTCCGCGTGGCGGGACTCTCGCTCTACACCGAGCAGGTTCTCGCCGGCCTGCTCGCGATCGCCACGCCTCTGGTGT
>Ga0209377_1001079_pt1 | contig 18462 bp, 19 predicted proteins | sample GraSoiAngelo_141_FD_185898 | JGI IMG/M metagenome (GOLD analysis project Ga0209377, IMG submission 185898) | Grasslands soil microbial communities from the Angelo Coastal Reserve, California, USA - 14_0929_12_40cm (SPAdes) (version 2) | ecosystem: Environmental > Terrestrial > Soil > Grasslands ...
ATGCAACCCTAGCCTTCACCAGATGTGGACCCTTCAGCTGCACCGCGACCAGTGGGGCCTTCGACCCACCTAGTCTCTTGGGTAGAAACGGTCCATCGTCGATCCCGATACAGCTAGTTACCGCGCTGTTTCGGGAGACTCTTCGGCGCATATTGTAAGAGCCCTCTCACGAGCCCATCGCTCCCAAACGTAGACGTGACTGCGCGCGGCTCGACTCCCAACCGGATCTTCTTCGTCCGCCCGTACCGACCGAAGCTGACAACACGCGCATTAACGATTCCCATGAGATCCAGCTCGTTTAACAATCCACTCACCCGTCTCTGAGTCAACGACTCCACGGCCGCAGCACCACACAACTCACGGTACACCTCGTACACATCGCCAGTAACCAAGCTCTCTTTCTTCGCGCTCTCAGAGTGTAGGATCGCAATGAGGAGGATTCTGGAATGAAGCGGCAACGAAGACAAGACCTCCGTCACCCTATCATGTTCCACCTTCTGCTGCGCCAAACGGACATGAGACTCCAAAACCCCCTTCTCCCTCCCTCTCTCCCCAATTTCACCAGCAACTCTGAGAAGGTCAAGCGCCCTTCTAGCATCACCGTGCTCGCCCGCCGCCATGGCTGCGCAGAGTCGTAAGGCACCCTCTTCCAAGGCTCCGGGCTGAAACGCGGCCTCTGCGCGATCCCTCAAAATATCGTACAGTTCATCTGACGAGTACGGTTTGAAAATCAGCTCTTCCTCTCCCAGAGAGCTTAGGACTCGAGGGTCCAAGAAATCCTTGAAGTGAAGGTCGTTTGAGATCCCGATGACGCCAATCCATCCCCCTTCCAGGCTCTCGTTGATCCTCGTCAACTCGTACAGGAGACTATCATCCTCGCTCCTCTTGACGAGAGCATCAATCTCGTCCAAGACAACCAGAAACGCGGAACCCCGCGACTGCAAAGCATCCCTCAATCGATCCACCAGTTCTCCCACAGCGAGCCCGGTAAACGGGACCTCCTGGTCTAGCGCACGGCAGAGATCAGCGATAACACGATAGTTCGTGCCGGCGAGCCGACAATTCACATAGCTAGTATCCACAGCGCGGCCGTAGTCTCTTGCTTTCTTCTGCAGTCTATCCAAGACGAATCTTGCGACAATCGTCTTTCCCGTCCCGGTCTTTCCATAAGCGAAGATGTTGGAGACTCGCTCCTTTGAAAGTGCGGGCGCTAAGACAGAGCCGAGGCGTCGGATCTGCTCTTCTCGATGGGGCAGGCTTGTGGGCATGTAGTCGTGTCTTAGGAGATTTCTGTCTTTGAAGATCTGTCCTCCTGAGAGAACCTGTTCGAAGATGAGATCTAGTCCTTGCTGCGACAAGCTGTGAGAACACTTCTAGTTGATTCAAGCGGTCCGTGTTCCAGTGGAATTAAGGGTTCCCGTACATGGATTTCGAGTGGACCCACCAAACCAGTCACACCCACCCCTAAGTTTCCAGTGCAATAATTGATCACAACACGAAAGAGTAGGTTGGTCTGTTGTGATTATTACTCCAGTTGGTCAACAGCGGCTTTCGTAGATTTAGGTTATCCTGTATACTATCAACGATGATCCACTACAAAGTAATCATTGGGACTACGCTTGAATCACTTCGCAAGTGGTTTTCCAGCGGAAAGAGAGGGGTACGGGAGTCGACTATTCACCAATTGAATGAACGATGATTGTTCGATCACGCGGTCGGACATCAAATTCAATGAAGATGATCTGTTGCCAAGTTCCAAGCATCAAATTCTTTCCTTCGAAAGGCACGGACAGATCAGGTCCGATCAGCGAAGCTCTGATGTGAGAATGACCGTTTCCGTCATGCCATCAACTCTCATGTTCGCAAGACCCATCCCTTGGGGCGACCCTTTCCAAAGCGGATAACATGTCAATGAGTAGCCCAGGCTCATACTCGATGGTTGTAAGCGCGGCGGTGGATCCTAGTACGAAGAGGAAAACGACGCCGTTCTTTATCGTCCCTTTGTCGACAATAGCCTGTACCTTCTCGGTGATGTCTAGAATTTCGCCTTCCTTCTTGGTCCCAACTCTGACAATATGGGATTCTACTGTCATGATTGGTCTGGATAGCAGGCAAGGAATTAAGAGTGAAGGACCGGGATGTGATGCTAGAGTTGTCCAAGGCAAGCGGGGCCAAAGAGCTCTACGTCAAGAAGATCCGTAACGGGTCTGTCATCGACCATATCTCTGCGGGTCACGCTCTTGATGTTCTGAAAATTCTAGGCATCGGTGGCGGTGAGGGGCATATCGTCAGCGTTGCAATGAACGTGTCATCGAAGGCAGACAGTAAGAAGGACATTGTCAAGGTGGAAAACCGTGAACTTAAACCGGGTGAAGTTGACAAGATTGCCTTGATCGCGCCGAGCGCGACGATCAACATCATACGAGACTATGAGGTGGCTGAGAAGACCCGTGTCAAGCTTCCAGAGTCAATAAGAGGGATAGTCAGATGTGCGAATCCAGCGTGTGTTTCTAATGCAGGAGAGCCGGTTGAGCCGAAGTTCTTGGTAGAACGACAGGACCCTTTGAGATTGCGATGCTTCTACTGCGTACGCATCATGGACAAACAAGATGTTCTCAAACAGTTCTAACCCAGAGATGACGGTGGTAAGAGAGGAGAGCGCGATCCAAGCACTGCAGGTGCTCTATCAAGAGAGAAAGGAGGCAATTCAGAAACGACTCGCAGAATTCAGACAAGTGATGCAATGGAAAGATGAGGAAGTTTTTGCGGAACTCTGCTTCTGCCTTCTAACGCCTCAATCGTCCGCTAAAGTCTGCTGGGAAGCAGTCACAGCGCTCAAAGAGCGAACTCTGCTTCTCAAGGGCCAGCCTTCCGAGCTTGAGCCACTCTTGAAGAGTGTTAGGTTCTCAGACAGCAAAGCGAAGTACATAGTTGAAGCCAGGGACATGTTCTCGAATGATGGCAAGTTGCAGCTGAAATCTCGAATCACGAGCTTCTACAATCCCTTCGAGCTCCGCGAATGGTTTGTCGAAAGCGTCAAGGGCCTCGGCTACAAGGAAGCAAGCCACTTTCTAAGGAACATCGGACTGGGAGAGGAGTTCGCTATCCTCGACAGACACATCCTGCGAAACCTGAACCGGCTCGGAGTCATCCCAGAGATACCCGCGACCATCACAAAGAAGCGATATCTGGAAATTGAAGAGAAGCTTCGAAGATTCGCGGCAGAGATAGGCATACCTATAGCCGATCTTGATCTTCTCTTCTGGTCCAGAGAGACAGGCTGGATCTTCAAGTAGGAAATGGACATGGGCAAGATTGGGGTCATGGCCGACAAGGAGACGAGTATCTACTTCAAACTGGGTGGCGTCAAGAACACATGGGTCGTCAAATCCCAAGAAGAAGCGGTAAAGACATTTGACGAGATCAAAGCGAAACAACTCGTCTCGCTAGTGATTGCGACAGAGCCTGTCTTCGACTGGATCAAAGACAGATTGGGAAAAAGCAAGAAAGAGATCGAACTTCCTCTGGTGGTCTCGATTCCGACGCGCAAGGGTGGCAAGGCTCAGGTCGACCTCTTGGCAGATTTGATCAAGCGCACGGTCGGCGTGGAAATCAGAGTTCAGTAAGCGCAGTGTTGAGACACAGGATGTTCAAATAACGCAGGGCTCTTCTAGAGAGAGTCGGTCTTCTGCAGTGCGGTCCATTGTAGTCGAGTGCGTCGTCCCCACCGCTCCATCTAGGGCAGACGAAGTCAAGACCATGGCCCGAAGCATCGGCTACGACGTGGTCGATACAGTAATCCAACACCGAAAGAGCCTACACCACACATACTGTATCGGACCCGGAAAGCTCGACGAGGTCAAACAGCTAACCTCAGAGAAAAAAATAGAGGCGGTCCTGTTCGCGAACAGACTGCCCGGCTCCCAGGTCTTCAAGATTCAGAAGGTCCTAGGAGGAACTGACATCAGTGTCATAGACCGGAACATGCTGATCCTAGAGGTATTCGACCGGCGCGCAATGACGAAAGAGGCGAAACTGCAAATCGAGCTAGCTAAACTCAAGTACACTTTCTCCTGGGGCAAAGAGTTTCTGAGATTGAAAGGTATCCTCGGAGAACAGGTCGGCTGGAGTGGTCCGGGAGAGTACCCGTATGCTGATTACGAGAGAGGAGCCCGGAAAAGGATCTCTCACGTAGAGAAGGAGCTGAAGGACGTAAATGCGAAGAGCAAAACTCTCAGGGAACACCGTAGAGAGCTTGGATTCCCAATAGTCGCGCTAGCAGGTTACACACAGAGCGGGAAGACGACCTTTTTCAACCGGGTTGTTTCAGAGCACAAAGTTACCGGACTAGGTCCATTCACAACGTTGTCAACATACGCCCGAAGGGTCGACTATAACAGTGGGACGGACGCGTTCAGTTTCATCCTGGTCGACAGCATCGGATTTATCGAAGACATGCATCCTATAATTCTCAAAGCCTTCAACACTACCCTCGGCGAGATAACTAACTCCGACCTCATTCTATTATTCATCGACATCAGCGAGGAAGAAGAAATAGTCTTTCGGAAAATCAACGCGTCAAGCCAGATCTTGAAACAGATCGCCCCTAACGTTCCGCTTCTAGTCTGCATCAACAAAGTCGACAAATCTAATGAGAGCCAACTGGAAGAAGGGAAGGCGCTAGTTTCCAGGCTCTTTCCAGGCATACCGCAGGTCGCTCTCAGTGCGCTGAAAGGACGTAATACTGAAGAGGTCTTGCGGCTGGGCTACCAGCATCTGAATGGTGGAAGCAAGCTGGAAACTCTAGAGTTACCGACCTCATCATAGTAGCTTCAGCTAAACCCTAAAATTCTTCATTGCCATACCAAGAAGATGGGTCATCCTAGTTGGAATTACGGAAACTACAACGAACTCCAGATGGCACTTTTCTCGTCACCATTCCGAAAGCATGGGCCAAACGAGTCGGACTCGGGGCAGGATCCGTCGTCTCCTATGAAGAGCGGCAGGATGGAAGACTGTTGTTATCCCCTAAGATAGACGAGGAGAGAGCCCCACTCGAGGTAGTATTGGATGCTTCCCCATTCGTCAGGCGAGAGATTATCGAAAGATACTTGCTAGGCTACGACATAATCAGAGTCCAATCAAAAGACACCCTCTCTCCGGATATGCGAGACGAAGTGAGACGGACAACCAAACGGCTCGTAGGACTGGAGGTCCTGGAAGAAGATTCGAAGAAAATAGTTCTTCAATGCCTCGTCGAACCCTCGTTGCTCAACCCTGAGAGAATTCTACGCCGTCTTGAGATGCTCTCCATGCCGATGCAGCTGGATTCTGTTCAGGCGTTTGTCTCATCAAACGGTGCACTGGCCAAGGGAGTTGTGGAGAGAGATGAAGAGGTTGACCGCTGGTACTTCCTGCTAGTCCGGCTTGTCCGGGCAGCAATTTCAGACACGTATCTTCTTGAGAAGATCAAGGTCTCCTCAGTGGACTGCCTCGACTTCCGACTACTTGCAAGCTACATCGAAACCTTCGCCGACTACTCAGTAACGATAGCTGAGAATACGCAAGATGGTGTAACAATTCCAAAGGAGGAACAGGCATTACTAGAGAAGATTGGGGCGTCGGTGAACGCAATGTATCGGGACGCAGTAGGCTCGGTACTCTCTCGGGACCTGAAATTAGCATCGTCTGTTGGACCCCGGTTCAAAGATACCAAGAAGCAGCTTTCCGAGGCTGAGGCGCGAGTCGCTGGCTCAGCGAGGCCACTGGTCAATCATTTGGTGGCGGTCACGATTGCCTTGAACAGAATGTGTGAGATCTCAGTGGACATCTCCGACCTCACGATAACGAGGTAGCGTCTTCCCAACAACAGCATAAATCTGGAAGCCTCACTTGGGCCCAGGCAAGGGCATTTCGGCTTGTCTGAGGAGATGCGAAGAGCTGTAGGGACCATACTGGAGGCAGGGTTCCAGATGGAGTCCGAGGCCTTCAAGACCCTCGTTGAGAAGGGCCGTGACGAGTCGCTCAGTCCCCTAGTGGACGAGGTCTTGAAAATGGCGAGCCTGGCTCAGCCGAGGCCGCTCTTCATCAGCGCAGATCTAGTTCTGAAGGCGGCTGAACACCTGGATCTATCGGCGGCTCCAGCTACCCTCGTTGAAGGGTTGGGACACGGGCGAAGGTTCGCCGAGGATCGAGAGTCGAGGCTTGAGGTGGTTTTCGACCCAACTGGGAAGCTGGGAACGACGGGGGCCCTTGACGATTTTCTCCGATACTTCCGCAACCGGTTCGAGAAGATGAGTGCTCTATTCCGACAGAGGATTGACACGAGGAGTGCCGGGACGATTGCCGATGCTCTTGCGGGAGGGTCGAATGGAAGAGGACGATTTGTCTGCATGGTGGTGGAGAAGCGGGAGAAGGGGAACCGCATCTTTCTGACGGTCGATGACTATGATGATGAAGTGACTGTCCTAGTGGGAGATTCGAATCCGTCAGTCTGGCAGACCGCTCGTCGTATTTCACGGGACCAGGTATTGTTCCTGGAGACGCGGAAGAGCTCGGGGAAGTTGCTGATCGCCGAGAATATTGTCTTGCCAGAGATCCCAGATCACAAACCTGGCCACGCAAGTGAGGAGGTCTACGCGGTTCTTGTCTCGGATGTTCATGTCGGTAGTAAGGTGTTCATGGAGGATGCTTTTCGCAGGGTCCTGGGTTGGCTGAAGGGCGAGGTCGGCGATCCAGACCAACGGCACACTTCTGATCACGTCAAGTATGTTCTGATTGGAGGTGATCTGGTAGACGGGATTGGAGTGTATCCACGGCAGGAGGTGGACTTGAAAGTCGCCGATATCCACGAGCAATATCGCTTGGCCGCGAAGTTTGTCGGAGAGATCCCAGAGCACATGGAGGTTGTTCTGATTCCGGGAAATCACGATGCGGTTAGACAGGCATTGCCTCAGCCCGCTATTTCCCGGGATTTCGCAGGTCCTGTGTATGATTCGCGACGGGTCGTGTCGCTAGGTGATCCTTCGGAGGTGCGTCTGGAGGGTGTTGATTTTTTGCTGTTCCACGGCACGAGTCTAATGGATATCCTGAGTTCGGCGCCAGGTTTTGATTATCAGCGGCCTGTGGAGGTTATGGAGTATCAGCTGCGGGCGAGGCATCTGGCGCCAGAGTATGGCAAGTCTACCCCTATCGGGCCGGAGATGGAGGATTGGCTGGTGGTAGAGCATGTTCCGGACGTGTTCCAGTCCGGGCATATTCACGTGCCGGGGTCGGGGGTTTATCGTGGGACGACGATTGTGAATAGTGGAGCGTGGCAGGGACAGACTGATTATCAGAAGCGTATGGGGCTGGTGCCGCAGCCAGGGCTCTTGCCGGTCGTGAATCTCCAATCGTTGCAGGTGCGCATGATGGACTTCCGGTCAGAATAGGGTCGAAGGCTGTTAACCTAGAACCGGAAACAAGGATTAGCCGGATATCCTTTCGGACCCACAAAAAAGGGGGGAAGGTCGACGGAGCTATACTGGATGATTACGCTTTGAAGAACGGTGCATAAGCGAGAAGTGTCTCGCTCTTGAAGATACCCGGGAGATTAGTAACTCTCTCAACGGAATTCTTCACGATGTCTTCAGAGGTTTTTGCTTGCCAGAGTGCGACTATGTCGAACTGTCCGGGTACTGTGGATGCTTCGATGAAGCCTGGGATGTTGCTGAGCTGCTTGATGACGCTCTCGCTGGTGTTGTGCTCACAGGTCAATATAGAAACGCCGAGGGCCATCTGGCTCTCGAGCTTCTTGGTCGGCTGCATACCGTCGAAGCCGGTGTGAGTGTCGGTTGTCCGTACGTCGCTGATCTCGCGGATTTCTTTGACTGTCTGGTAGATGTTGTGTGGAGTGTTTGGCTTTAGGCGTAAGACTAGGTCATATCTGCCTGTGACCGGTGCGATGATGTCAATCTGGCTGTTGCGCTTTAGCTCCTCGACCACTTTCGTAGCGCGGCCCGAATTGACGGTCGCGAATACGTAGGTCGGGAAATTCATATTGGTTTGCATTGTTGTTTTTTCTACTGCATTTTATTGCAGCATAGTAACACTTGTTACTTGCATTTAAGGCTTTTATTGAGGAACCTATGATACATTACATGAGAGTAAGGTAGAAAGGCCTTCACAATCCACAGAAACAGCACCAGTGTCCCGGAAGCCGTACGCGAGATTCTGACCAGAAACTATCCAGTCTACCAATGCCTGAAGATGAAACTCATGAACTTCCACTCCCTCGCAGAATTCATCCAACCCCAGGTCCAACAACTGAGCGGAAAGGAAGCAAGCATCAACACTCTGGTGGTAGCAATCAAGAGATTCTCAGACACCCTATCCAATAGCAAAAGCCCCGACCCATCGAAAGTTCTCAGGGATGCAAGGATCTCCCTTTCAAGCGGCATAGTAGACGTGACGATAAGAGCGCCAAAGACACAATTCTCAACCATAGTCAAGGAATTATCAAATGCCGCAAGCGAACTCTCAGAGTTCCCCCACATCTTCCCCCTCTCAAACTCGATCAAACTGATTCTTCCCGCGGAGGATCACGCCCTCGTCCGCGGGAAACTGGAACATCTTAGAGAGGCTGCGACACAGGCGAACGTGTCCAAACTCATCCTCAACCTGTCACCTCGTGCCGAGATGACGCCTGGCATAGCATCTTACGTCACTGAACTACTGTTCAGAAACGGCGTCAACATCCTTGACGCATTTCTAGGGTATGGCGACATCATAATGGTTGTTGACGACAAAGATGGACCCCTCGCCTATGACGTTCTGCAGAGAGAAATCCAGGGCTCGAACCCAGCTTGAAAGATGAGCATCTTGAAGTTGTCTGAGACGACGCGATGGGTGGAGAAAAAATCTGCGAAGACTCCACATGGGTCTATTGTGGACTAGCCGCATTCACGTCGTTTCGATAGGCGTTTTTTCGATGGTGTGTTTCGCCGGTACTGGTGTCCCGGTTATACAACGCTTAAGCCCGCCATCTGCCCTTGCCCCTGTGTAAGTGGTTGGGAGATTATCGCAGTGCCCAATGATGGTGACAGAGGCGAGCTGTACGCGGAGCTCGAAAGGGCTTGCGATGAACTCGACAAGACCCTCGATATGCTGAAGAAGGCAGGCTACACCCTCCGAGAGTTCTCCAAGGTCCTGGAGGCGGACCCTACAGGCATACTGGTTACCCACTACCCGACGGGCTACATGATCTATCCCGACGAGATCAATAAGACCCCCTGGGAATATCCGTCTCTCAGACCGGTAGTTGACTTGGACTATCTGGTCGAATTGTTGAAGAGAGCTCGACAGTTGAAACGGGCCAAGATGGAGATTGAACGAAGACTCGGAAAGAGGCTCGTCCCCCTCTCCTAGCATTGTGCTTGTTTCATTCCGTAAGCATTCGTGAATAACCAGTCCAGAACTTCTAGAATTTGGGGAGTAATCTCGCACCAGAGATGGACTCCACCGGGAAGACAGTCAATCCGACCCTTTGAGAGTCTCACTCTGAACCCTTCATAGCCAAAGCCCGCCCTGTCAATCGCGATCGGATTCAGCGGATCGAAGGCGTGCTTAACCTCAGACTCGGAAACATCCATGAACTTCTTTCGATCACGAAAGACCAGCATTGTCAGATCTCTATGACCAAGGTTTGATGAGCTGGCATGTCCCGGCGGGAAATTCAACTGTAAGAACACGCCCCATTTAGTCCCCACATCAGAAGCTATCCGATTGAGGATCTCATAGGCTGTGATTCTATCGTCATCATTCATGAAATTCGCATATTCTGATTGGCGAAGTTCGAGGTTCTTCCATAGGTCCTTGATGATCCAGCTCAATCATCCTCAGCCCTTTCCAGTAGCACCCGCCTTAGGCTGGAGAGGAAGTTTGAGTTTGGCACAACATATTCGAACCCTATCTCATCCGCTCGTTTCTTCAGCTCAGTCCGCACGTGAGGATACAAGCCGAAGAGTCGAGAGTTGAATGTCGTCCTCAACTCCTTTGCAATGGAGAATGGATCGTACTCTGTAGAGGAGAGGTCGAGAATGACCAGTTCAGGCCGATTCTCAGCAACTAATCGTCTCAGCTCATCAGGTCCGTTTCCGAAGAAAGGGTCCGCACCGGTCTGTTTCGCCAACTCCGTTATCCGTGAACGCAGGAACAAGTCGGAAGTGGCGGCGACGAGTCGCAAAGCTCTCCGATCCTGTTTCGCAAACAGTGTTATAGAACGCTTCTTCTAAGAAACAGCTCGCTAGGAGCCATGTCTGGAAGCCCGTCGTTCGCTGGGCGTGACATAGTCTCAATCCGCGACTTCTCTCGAAAAGAGATCGATCATGTTCTGGACACGGCGGAAATCATGGAGCCGCTGGCCAAGAAAGGGTCCGACATGCTTCACGGGAGAATAATGGCCACGCTGTTCTACGAGGCGAGCACTCGGACACGTCTGAGCTTCGAATCGGCCATCACACGGCTGGGCGGGACAGCGCTCGGATTCGCAGAGACCAAGGGTACGTCCGTAGAGAAGGGTGAGAATCTCGCGGACACGGTCCGAGTGACTGAGAAGTATGCTGATGTGCTGGTGGTTAGACACCCCCTGGAGGGAGCGGCCCGCATGGCTGCGGAATTTGCCTCCGTCCCCGTCATCAACGCGGGCTCTGGGGCCGAGGAGCATCCGACCCAGGCACTCTTGGACCTTTACACGATCAGGAAAGAATTGGGAACAATAGACGGGCTGAGCATTGGACTGGTCGGTGATCTCAGATACGGTCGGACTGTACACTCCCTAGCATATGCCCTGTCTCTCTACAAGGTGAAGCTGGTTCTGATCTCGCCAGATATACTCCAGATGCGGAGGGAAGTGGCCGAAGAAGTGTCGAAGAAGATCGAAGTTACGGAGACGCTGTCCCTCAAGGACCACTTGCGAGAGCTGGACGTGATCTACATGACACGAGTGCAGAAGGAGCGATTTGCAGACTTGCAAGAGTACGAGAAAGTCAAAGGGTTATACCGGCTCGTGGCGGAGGATCTTGACAAGACCAAGAAGAACTCGATTGTCATGCACCCTCTACCCCGAGTTGATGAAGTGGATCCCAGTGTCGACTCTACGCCCCACGCGAAATACTTCCAGCAGGTCGGGAACGGAGTCGTCTTGAGGATGGGACTCTTGGGACTTGTGCACGGAGCTCTCTGACAGAATCTGAATCGATGTCACGTCCAATCCCGGGCATGGTGAATATCCTACTCCGGCCAGACATAGGGCCGTTCCGAGTGCATGGAAAGTAAATGTCTGAAGCGCTCCTAACGAGTCAGGGTTTTATCGAGGACCGGTGGCCTGTTGAGTTACTTCCAAGACAAAGACCATGATGCTCAAACCAATCATGCTAGCTGCGGCAATCAGGATGAGAGTTGAGGTGGCCGCGGTTATAATCAGTAATCCGAACATGAGCATGACGGACGCTACAACGGAGGCGACTACAGGTTCACTCGTCTCCACAAACTGTCTTCGACGAATCTCAAATGCTGAGGTCTCGATACCCGGCCCGAGTCCGCCCCTACTGTCTGAAAACAGCCACGCAAGAGAACTAGCAAAGCTCAAGGTTGGAGTCAGGAGGCTGACCAAGAGGAGTCCGCGTAACGGAGCAACTGCCGGAATCAGTTGGCCAAAACCCAGAAATGTCAATCCAAGAAACATCCAGGAGCCCAGTCCGAAACTGATGAACATCTGAATCCATGCTGAAGGGCGTCCGATAGGTCCTCTCCAGATCATGCCGAGGATAACAAGAACTAAGCTAACGATGACGAGATATTGCATCGCAGAGATAATCGTGTTCCACGACGATACAAAACTGGCTAGATTACCTGTATAGTTGGGACCGAAGAGGTTTGGAAGCTCAGCAAAAATGATTCCTGCTGCGAGACCCGCTCCCTGCAGTCTCCAGTCCATCTTTGAACCTACGTCAAGTATTCTGGACTAACATTCAAGTCTATCCATTTCAGGAGCTAGAGAAATCATATGGAATAATGCGGTCTAAGTCTCTCTTCCTCGCGTCAGGCCACGAATCCAATGGAAGAAGTCTTCCCCCCAACTTAGCAAGTATCGTCAAGCGTTCGAATCCGCAATTATCGCATCTTGCTCGGACTCCGGCGCTCGTATTGTAGCAGCGCTGGCAACGCGAATACTGGGACGAGAAAGTGAAGTATCGTCCCCCAGCCTCGCTGAGTTCTCGCGATGCTTTCGACAGAGCCGAACTGTCGACGTTAGGTCTGACCATCAGCGGAAGCAGCGCACCTCCGTCGAACGAACTCTGCAATTCTCCTTCAATGGATGCCCGAGTAGCAAAGGGTACTTTTTGAGCTAGGGGAATCCCGGGCACGTCGTTATAGTACGGGTATTTCTTGGAGCCCTGATAGACAATAGTCGAAAATCCGAATTTCTCCGCATCGATCGAAGCAAGACGGGCCGAGGCTTGAGGGGACGAATGAAGGCCGATTCTCACTCGAATGTCTCTTGCGTCCGCTTCACTAACAGCCCGCCGAGCAGATTCTACAATCTTCTTGGCAACGGCTAGGCTCGTCTTTTCCCAGAGTTCAGCCCGAGTATGATGCTTTACAGCCTCAGCCAGTCCTAACAGGCCTATCTCTCCATGAGCCCTTCTCGCGTCGTAATAGGCTCCACCGTCTGCTCGCCAGGCGAGGAGTGGCAGGACTCCCTCGGACACTCTCTCGTTGATGGCTTGCTGTCTGAGTTGTAGAGCTTTTACCGCTTCAATGGTTCCAGACTGGATTGTTTGGAGGAACTTCTCATCTTTTCCCGATGCTTCATAGGCGGCTCTCGGAACGTTAAGCTGGACTGTCCCGACAACGGCGCCGGCCCCTTTCGTCCCGTCCTTGTCTTCGAAGAGAATTGGTCCCTCCGAGGATACCGAATAGATCTGGTCTGAGGATTGCACCAAAAAGTTGGGAACTGAGTATTTGGCGGAGCTGTCGAAGGCCGAGTTGAGAAGCTCATCTGAGATCTCGATCTTCCCTCCTGCATTCCTTACGACAATTGATGGATTGAGTATGGGTTGTTGACGACCAATTTCAAGACTTGCATCGATTACTGTTGTGAATAACTCTTCAGCTTCTCTCGAAAAATCGGCGTAGATGCCTTCGCCTTTGCCGTTTGGACCCACCGCTTCTCGTTTCTGGAGATGATCAGGAATTTGACGATCCAGTCCTATGGTGACCTGTGCTGATATTGCGTTAGAGAAGCCGTCCCAGTTGAGATCGTACATGAATCGTCTGATCGATTCTTGGACGCGTTGGCGTGGGAGTCCTCTGATGAAGGGGGCGAGTGTAATGTTGAAGTGGTCGAGTACCTGTTCATTGGAAACCTCTCGTTCTCCTGCGTGTAGAATCTTCAGAATTGATTCCAATGCATCTTCAAGGGATGAGGGAGGATTGGTGGCCGGCGTGCCTCTACGGAAGAAGAGGCTCGCTTCGTGAAAGAGTATACTCGGCTTCAGGATCCATGAGGCAGCGTCCTCCAGGTGTATCTGACCAGCGAGATGCGCGTCAATCGTAGCCCGAGGAAGGCTGTCGAGCAGAACATACTCCTCGATGACTCTCTCTCCCGCGGATTTCTGGACCCAGTTTGCGTCGAGCTGTTTCTGGCCGGCCTCCCGGAGTAATAGCGTTACATCGTTGACCGGTAGTCCCAGCCTTGTGAGTTTGTGGCGATACTCCTCGAGCTTTCTCTCGATAAGAATTATGTTGACAAGCTCTCGAATCAGGGGAGCGCTGAGGTATACGATTCCGAACTTGAGAAGTCTCTCTTCAGCTTCCGCCGCGACTTCATCTGCGAGGGTTTGAGGCATTCTTGCCTCGCTCACCAGGGATCTGGCGATTCTGGTGCGGTCGAACTCCTCGATTGTCATTCGAGACGTGCGGACGAACAATCTGCCGCGCCTTACCGCGATATATTCCTCCAGGTCGCGGGAGAACTCGACCAGAATCTTTCCGAGCTCGGTTACGCTGTACTTTTTCGTGCCTTTTTCGATCGAAAGCAGACCGGCCTTCCTCAAGGTCTTGAGGTGGTAGACGAACTTGCCGGCGTCCCGTACAGGATCGAGCTTGGCCTCGTACATTATCTCAGTATAGGGAAGGGGACCTTTCGAGACGAGTAGTTTGAGAACGTGCAATCGTACGGGAGCAGACGCCGCGTCAAGGACATCTGAGCTGAACCGTTCATACGACCGCTGCAAGAAGGAATCTAGTCAAAGGAGCCAGAAACTTACGCTAAAAAACTTGAGTAGGGTAAGCAGTTCAGCTGATAGTCCGTAGACAACCTTACTGTTTAGTTTATTCGAGTTATGAATTTGCGAGAGGCATCCATCGAACAGTCTCGCCCTTGCGCGAATGTGATTGGTGACAACTATTCTACGATTTTCAGGTTCTTCAGGGGGACCCAGCCTGTCGCGTCTGTCATGTTTGTAACCCAGGCCCAGCCGCTCTCAACGCTCTCTATCCTTACGATCTCGCCCTCCATCACAGTCACTTCACGTGCCACGTAGTTCTGCTGTGCGACCGCAGCCTCACCGTCTATCTTGATACTCTTCTCCGGGACCCAGCCCCGCTTCCCACTCGGGCTTTCGCAGAACACCCAGCCTGGCCATTCATCGTCCCTCCTCTTCACAATCTTCAACTCGTCACCTGCACTCATGGTCAAGATACTGCGCCTCGTAGCCGGCAACGACCAGCGCCATTGTTCCAGAATCGACCTGCTGCAAAGGAACCATGAGATGAGTGGTCTCCGGGCTCTTAAACTGAGATGCTTTCGGATAAATTAGGAAAACCGAGAGGAGGACGTTCCATAAAGCGTAGTTCACTGGGTGTTTTGCCAGAGACTCTCTGGATTACTCGCGACTCTACGTTCTTCTATAATTTCAGAGATAGCGACGGCAGTGTCTGAAGGGTCAGTTCCATCTCGGCCTTGGTCAACTTCGGCACTAGATTGTCAACGGCCCTTAGGTATTCTCGGCTTGCATAGTTCCATCCCGAGTCGTCATTGTAGTCCTTGTAGGCGAAGGTTTGCGCCTGTATAGTCATAGGGTCGATCACAAGATAGGAGTAGCTTGTGAGGACTCCTTTCGATACGAGGAGGGACAAGAAGGTGTGAAGGTTGCTTACCTCGTTGCGCGGAAGATAGAGCCTTGAGGTTATTGAGTTCAGCCCAGTTATTGGAGAATAGCTCTGAACGATCGGAAGAGTCTCAAGAACGTTTTCAGCTCCTCTCATGAAACTCTCATTCTTGAAATCAAGACGTACTTCAGACAGCTCAGAAACTTGCGGCGCATATGGAAGGAGGTCGATGACCCATTCCTGAATCAATCCTCTTTCAACAAGCCTGTCAAAGCGGTATTTCGCCGCAGGCAGTGTGAGAGACAGCAACTTTGATAGATCAGCCAGGGTGGTCCTTGCATTCTTGACTAGTTCTTTGAGTATGATCAGATCTTTCTTGTCGAAGGAAACAGGCTGCGAAGATTGTTTGCTAGATTCAGGCTTGGCTCGACTCGTAACGAAAGAATCTAACCATCCTTTCCAGTCGAACTTCCAGGTTCGGTCTTTCGGCTTGTAATAGTCAAAATTCGTCAGCGGGAACTTCGTGTCGCCAATCCAGAAGAGTCGGTAGTTTTTGAGTAGTCCACGCTCCAACAGCTGGTCCAGATAGAGTTCAAACTCTTGGCGGTTTGCCGTGGGTATACCGTGAAGCGAGTAGTATCCATTGCAGTCTCCGATGCAGCGAGCAATTCTTAGCCAGAATCCTGGGATTTTCAGGGCTTCTCTCGTGAAGATTTCCTTTCCCGGATGGGGAGTTGCTAGGACTACAGCCCTGCTTAACCCGATTTTCGGGCAGTTAGGTTGAATCCACGTCTTCAGAATTCCTTGGCCTTCGAGCTTTGTCACTCTGTTGTACACGGTTGTGTAGGGTAGCTTCGCTTTCCGAGCGATCCCTAGCAGGTTTCGGGGGCCATGCTGTTTCATGGTTCTGAGGATCGCAATGTTTTCTTCGTCTAGGAGAGAGACTATTCTATGTATGCTGTCAAAGAATTCATCAGCAGTGATCGTGCTCAAGGAGGCCGGAAAAGGGGATTTTCTATCCATTTTAAGCTTCTTTCAAGCCCTATCCGGGAGGAGCCTTTGGATTTGGTGGGCCGGGATCGCCGTCTAGAAGCTTCAGGATCGTTCACCTCTAAGCTAGGAGGTTTGGTGCTTAGATAATGCGGACTCAAGCGTATCGCTAAGAACAAAGTGAGAGACGCCAGCGAGGTCTCTTAACGATGCTCCAGATGAGATACGCCGTCTGCATTCTTATTGTTTGCGGATGGCGGTCGCCCGGATAGGGGATAACTATAAAACCGTTCGTAGCTATCTTTGGAAGTCTAGAGCTACCATGGGAAAAGTAATGATCTCTCTAACAGACGAGGCGGAGGAGCTGGTAAGAGACGAAGTGGGCAAGCTATACTTTGGAAGGACTGGAGGATTCAGCATCTTCTTCGAACAGCTCATTAGGAAATACTTCAACGGACACATGAAAGAGAAAAAGTCAAAGTAGTCTGGAATAGGACATAATCAGCATTGAATCATAGGCTGAGTTAACGGCGTAGGGACTAGTCTGATGTCCCTAGCAGATCGGTTGAATGGTTTATTTGCAAAGCAAGTTTCTCCTCGTTTAGGGGCGGTGGTCCAGACCATCCTTCAGTGGGGACAGCTTGGTCTAAGATGCCCATCAGGGCATAGAAAATACCGGTCTCGGGCACCGGTGATCGTGGGTTCAAATCCCACCCGCCCCACCATCGATCCGGATGAAAGAGAAGATCAAGAGCATCGTCTTCCACGATGCGAAGGTGTGGCGACGATGGCTCAAGGTCAACCATAATCGGAAGAATGAGATCTGGCTGGTCTTACCCAAGAAGAGCGCGGGAGGCCACTCTTACAGGGTCTATTACAACCAAGCTCTAGAAGAAGCTCTTTGCTTCGGATGGATTGATAGTCGAATCAGACCCCTGGATGCAACGAGAAGTCTTGTCCGTTTCACACCCAGGAAGAGCAAGAACTGGTCGCGTCACAACATCGACAGAGTGCTTCAGCTGGTAAGAAAGAGAAAGATAACTAAAGCCGGGCTGAAAGTTCTGCCTACAGACTTGATTCGAAAGTTGAAGAAAGAAAGCTGAATGATCCCTTGTAAGACGAACGAGCTGCTCATAATCGAGTTCCCTTCCTTGTTTTCTTGGACTCTGGCTTGCGGGCTGTTTCGGTTCTAATCCAGTTGAGATAGTCCATATTTCCGCGTAGAACTGGAAGCGCAAGAATCTCTGGGACATCATAAGGGTGCATGCCTCTGATAGACGCCTCTATACTCGAATAGTCGTCTGCACGGGCCTTGATTAGACAAATCCACTCTCGTACCCGATCGATTCTTCCCTTCCACCAATAATTGCTGTGGATAGGACCCAACACTTGAACACAGCTGGCAAGTCTCTCATCCAGGAGCTTGCGCGCAATCTTGTCCGCTCCTTCCTTGCTATTCACCGTTGTAGAGACTTGGATGAATTCAGTCATTGCCCCAGATCTCTCGTATAGAATAGATTCCCGCACGTGCCCAGTTGAGGACTCCAAAGTTTAAAGGAATGATTAGCGTCGAAGATCGACTGTTGGTATGAATTTGACGAGCACTATGATGCCTCGTTCTGCTGATTATGAAGTGAAGCTGACTGCTGATCACGAGAGTCTCCGTCATACTATTCGGGATTTTGCTGAGAAGGAGATTCGTCCTGTAGCCTTTGAGATTGACCGGAATAACAAGATACCGCGAGACCTCCTGAGAAGAATCGCAGGAGTTGGCCTGACCGCCATCACTTACAAGGAGGAGTATGGGGGTCTTGGTGGAGATCTTCTCTCGATGGTTATAGCCATCGAGGAGATCGCTCGAGTCTCCGCTGCTTGCTCCACAGTTTTTGTCGCTAGTCATCTCGTATCCGAACCTTTGAATGAGTGGGGCTCGCCGGAGCAGAAGAAGCGATTCCTCGTCCCGATGGTGTCAGGGGAAAAGATCGGAGCCCACGCGATGACAGAGCCAGGGGCTGGGTCCGATGTCGCAGGAATCAAGTCAACGGCCAAACTTCACGGTACCCACTGGGAGATCAGCGGCCAGAAGACGTTCATCACGAACGGTGAGATCGCCGACCTCTACTTGGTGTTCGCGAGGACCAGTCCGCCTCCCAGTAGCAAGGAGCGGCACAAGGGCTTGAGCGCGTTCATTGTTGAAAGAGGAACAGAAGGTTTCCAGATCGGCAGCCATATCGAGACGACAGGTCTTCGGGGCTCGCAACCCTCAGAACTGATCCTTGACCATGTCAAGGTTCCCACCGATAATCTCGTGGGAAAGGA
>Ga0209377_1001085_pt1 | contig 18428 bp, 17 predicted proteins | sample GraSoiAngelo_141_FD_185898 | JGI IMG/M metagenome (GOLD analysis project Ga0209377, IMG submission 185898) | Grasslands soil microbial communities from the Angelo Coastal Reserve, California, USA - 14_0929_12_40cm (SPAdes) (version 2) | ecosystem: Environmental > Terrestrial > Soil > Grasslands ...
CAAGTTGTCGCGGTCACTCCGCCGCCGCCCCCGACCGGCGGCGAATTCCCGTGGGCGACCGCCCTCCTCGTCCTCGGATTGGCCGCGGCCGGTGTGGCCGCCGTCCTCGTCGCGGCGTGGCTTCTCCTCACGCCTCGAGAACCGCGATCCCTCGAGCCGCCGCCCGCGGAGCCTCCGGATGAATCGCCACCGCCGCTCCGGCCACCGTAGGTCTCGTTCGCGGGGACGGGGGGCGATATGCTGATGTTGCGGGGCACCGATGTCCAGCCGAGAGGTGAAGGGTGCAGCCGCGCCCAGTGAAAATCGGCTTCCCCACCATCGCCGCGGCGATTGCGCAACCCCGGGACGGAAGCGTCCTGACCGGATCTCTCGACAACCGGTCTGCCCTTCGATTCTCGCTCAGGTTCACCGGTCCGTCGCTGCTCGTCGCCGCCCTCGTCGTGCTCGCTTTCGGTTTCGCCACGGGCCGTTATGGCCCCGTTCCTTTCGTGGCTGCGATGGTCGTACTCGCCCTCCTCAGTGCCGTCATCATCCCGGCCCACGCGCCGAGTTCAGTCGATCTCTCGGCGGACGCGATGCGCATCCGCGGACGCTACCGGAAGCGGAACGTCCGTTTGGCGGAGATCGCGACGGCCCTCTTCATTATCTCTTTGAAGGAAGCATCCCGACCCGACCACGAGCGCTTCTTCGACACGCGAGTCATCCTGACGAACGGCAAGCAGCTCATCGTCGGTTTCGTCCGCGAGGGGGTCGTGGCCGATCTGACGAAGTGGCTCCCGCATTCGAAGGTCACGATTCGGGTGATTAGTTATCGGCGCGCGATCGAGCTTCACCCCAAGGACGTCCCCGATTCCGTTCCCGGGCCGCCGGGGTCGTAATCTTCTACCGGGTCCCCGACATACCACCGACCGGGATTCCCATGGCACTCCGCCCCTGGCTCGACCGATTCGCGAACGAGACGCTCACGGTGCGCGAACGCGTCGGGCGCGAGCTCGAGGTTACGCGACGAATCTTGGCGTACCCGACCACGCCGGTCCACTTCCTCAACCTCGATGGCGCCGAGGCCGCGGCCAACGTCTGGTCGACCCGGGACCGCGTCGCGGCATCGCTCAACCTGGCGAAGGACGCGCTGCTTCCCAAGATCCTGGACGCCCAGGCCCATCCGAAGGACGCACGGGTGGTCCCGACCGCCGAATTCACGAAGGAGCAGACGACGGATGTGGACTTGCGGGACCTGCCGATCCCGAAACTTTTCCCGAAGGATGCGGGACGGTACGTCACCGCAGGCGTCTGGGTTGCGGAATGGCAGGGCGTGCGGAACCTCTCCTTTCACCGGATCCTCCTGCTCGGCAAGGACCGTGGCGCGTGCCGAATCGTTCCACGCCACCTGCGGCACATGTACAACGAGGCGACGAATGCAGGACAGGAGCTGCCTGTCGCCGTGTGCATCGGTCTCGACCCTTGGAATCTCCTCGCGGGCGGCACCTCCGTGGAATACGGAGTCGACGAGAGCCGCATCGCGTCGGCCCTCACGGAATCGTGCCTCGGGAAGCCCGCCGATGTGGTCCGAATCAAGAACGGCCTCACGGTGCCGGCCGAAGCGGACTACGTCCTCGAAGGTCGCCTGATCAACGAGACCCACGACGAGGGGCCATTCGTCGACGCGGTCCGCACGTACGATCGCGTGCGGAAGGAGCCCGTCCTCGTTGTCGATCGGATCTACCGACGGAAGGACGCGATCTTCCACATCATCGTCGGCGGGCTCGACGAACACTTCATGTTCATGGGGATGCCGCGGGAGCCCGTGATCTACCAGGCGGTCTCGCGCGCGGTGCCGCACGTGAAAGCGGTCCGCCTCACGGAAGGCGGCTGCGCCTGGCTCCACGGGGTCGTCTCGATTCGGAAGCAACATCAAGGCGACGGCAAGAACGCCATCATGGCGGCGTTCGGCGCCCACACCTCGATGAAACAGGTCGTCATCGTGGACGAAGACGTCGACGTGTTCGACGACCGCGACGTCGAGTGGGCGATCGCGACGCGGTTCCAGGCGGACCGGGGACTCGTCGTGCTGCACGACGTCCGCGGGTCCTCGATCGACCCGAGCGCGCGGGACGGCTTCACGTCGAAGATGGGCATCGACGCGACGCGGCCGATGGGCGCGGACCCGACGATGTTCGACAAGGCGACGCTTTGAGGTAGCCTCCCTGAGTGGACGCGCTGAAAATCGGGAGTGAAGGTTCATATAAACGCCGTCTCCGTCGGCGAACGATGCGGGCGGTGATCCCCCTCCTCCTCGCCGCGTTCCTCGTGGCGCCCGCCGCGTTCGCCTTCGGCCGAGGCCCCGAATTGCACTGGGACCAGCCCGCGGGCGCCCGAGCCCAGCTCACGCCCCCACAACCTGGCAAGCAGACGTGGCCCAGCGGGGCGAACCGAGGCGTCCCCTTCCCGGCGCCCTCTCCGGCGCAGACCACGGGCACGGTTCGGGTCCTGGTCCTCCTCGTCGACTTCCAGGATGTGCCGCCGGCGGCCGCCCACACCGGGGCGTACTTCGACGGCTTCTACAACGACGCCTCCGCGGGCGCGAAATCGTTCCGCGCGTACTACACGGAGGTGTCGCTCGGCGCGCTCACGGTCCAGGCGACCGTCATTCCGACCTGGTTCCACAGCGTCCACCCGATGTCGGACTATGGAGCGGACGGCTCCCGCCCTCCCGATGACGCGAACGGCCCGATCTACCGCCTCGTGACCGAGACGGTGCAGCTCGCGGATCCGTCCGTCAACTTTGCGACCTTCGACGCGAACGGGGACGGGGTCGTGGACCACCTCACGGTCATCCACGCGGGAGCCGGCCAGGAGAGCGGCGGCAGCTCGGACCTGATCTGGTCCCACCGCTGGGCCGTCCTCGACGCGGACCCGTCGACGCCGGGATCCCAGGCGCTCATCGCGGACGGCGTGCAAATCTACGGGTACACAATGGAGAGCGAGGATTCCCCGCTCGGCGTCGTCGCGCACGAGTTCGGCCACGACCTCGGGCTCCCGGACCTCTACGACACGGATTATTCCTCGGCCGGTGCCGGCGTCTGGGATATCATGTCGGGCGGCTCGTGGACCGGCGTGCCGGCCGGAACCTCCCCGGCGCACTTCAGCGCATGGTCGAAGATCCGCCTCGGGTGGCTCACCCCGACGGACGTGACGACATCGCTCATCGGCACGGCGATCCCCCAGGTCGAAACGAACGGGACGGTCTTCCGCCTCGGAATCCCAGGTACGTTCCCGCCCGAGTACTTCCTGATTGAGAACCGCCAACCCGTCGGCTTCGATGCGGCGCTTCCCGGCAGCGGCCTCCTCCTCTGGCACGTGGACGAGTCCCAGACCTCGAACGATGTCGATACGCACCGGCTGCTGGACCTCGAGGAGGCGGACGAAGCGCTCACGGGAGACCACCCGACGGATTCCGGCGATCCGTGGCACGATACCGCGACGGGATGGGGTCCGGACACGGTCCCTGATAGTCGCTCCTACTCCGGCTCGGAAACCGAATGGCGGATCCGCGACATCTCCGCAAGCGGCGCGACGATGACGGCGACGATCGCGAGGGACGTGACGAAAGACCTGGCGGTATCCGCGATCCGGCTTCCCTTCACGAGCGCCATCAACACGACGGTGACGGCGGCCATCGACGTTCGCAACGATGGGGCGAGTGCCGCGGACATCACCCTCGACGTGGACGCCTACCGGGACTCCGTCGGGACCGCGTCTCGCGAAGCGCATCAGACCTTCACCCGTCCCGGCGTCCCGGCGCAGACGACGGTCACGTTCCTGCTGAACTTCACGCCCCCTTCCCCGGGACGATACATCGTCGTCGCGGAGCTCGTGAACGCGAACGACGAGATCCCGACGAACGACGAGCGCGCGGCGCACACCCTGGTGACGGCGTTCCTCTTTCGCGACGACGTCGAATCCGGCGCGGACGGATGGACGCTTGACGGACTCTCGACGGATCCGCACCGCTGGCAGATCGTGAACGACACGGATCTGAACGGGGCGGCGCACAGCCGCACGCACGCGTGGCGCTTCGGCTACGTGAGCACGCTGCTCCCGAGCCTGTTCCCGCCGGAGTGGCACACGCTCACCTCGCCCGCGATCCCGATCGACCCGGGCCCGACGTTCCTGATCTTCTACCAACGGTACGACCTCACGGGTCGGACGGTGCCCGTGCTCCCCGTCGGATCGAACGACACGGACGATGCCTACATCGAGGTGCGGTACAACGGGGGGCCTTGGACGCCGCTCGCCCACTACACGCATCGTGACCTGACCTGGCGTGGCGCCTCGTTCGACCTGACCGCCCAGATCTCGGGTCCGACGACGTTTCAGGTTCGCTTCAACGTGAGCGCGAACGTGATCGGCAACTCCGGCGGGTGGTGGATTGACGACGTGATGATCGCGGAACGGGGCCTCGCTCCCGCGGTCGTCCTGCTCGGATCGACGGGCCCCTACGTGGCCGCGGCCGGCGGCGTCGTCGGATTGGGGGTCCAAGTCGTGAACGTCGGGGATTACGAGACCTCGTTCCGACTCGACGTCGCCTTGCCGGAGTCGAGCTGGGGCGCGACCGTCCGCGGCGACACGTCCGCACCGCTCTCCGGGTACCTCGTCCGGCTCGCGCCTGACAACGAGATCGCCGTGCGGATCCGGATCGCCGTGCCTTCGACGGCGCCGGTCGGGGTCGCGTACTCGATCACGATCACCGCGACGGCGGTCGGGGACCCGAACGCGAGCGCCGCGCTCTCCCTGCAGATCCATCTCTCCGGCATTCCAATCGAGGTCGTGATTCTCTCTGGGATCGCGATTGTCATCGCAGTCCTGCTCGTCATCGTCATCGTCGTGCGTCGCCGACGGCGGCCGCCCACCTAGTGGAAAGGTTATTCGCGCCCCTCGGCGTTCGGCGAGCGTGTTCGTCACGCACGAACTCCTCCGGCGGGGAGCCGTCGAGGAACGGGCGTACCAAGTGAGCATCGCCCTCGCGTCCCTCGAACGGTCCACGCTCGTCGTCCTCCCGACGGGGATGGGCAAGACGGTCGTCGCCGCGATGGTGATCGCCGAAATCCTCCGAAAGCGGGGCGGAAAGATCCTCTTCCTCGCTCCGACGAAACCGCTTGTCGAGCAGCATGCGGCTTCCTTGCGGGACCTCTTGGTCGTCGACCGAATCGCCCTGTTCACGGGCGAGGTCACCTCTCCGGAGGAACGGGAGCTCCTCTGGCGGGAGAACAAGGTCATCGTCTCGACGCCGCAGGTGATCCGGAACGACTTGCGAGCGGAGCGGTTCTCCCTCGAGGACGTCAGCCTGATCATCTTCGATGAGGCGCACCGTGCGGTCGGCGACTACGCCTATGTCGACGTCGCGGCCGCGTACAAGCAGATCCCCAATCGGCTCGTGCTCGGCATGACCGCCTCCCCGGGTTCCTCGACCGAGAAGATCCTCGAGGTCTGCGGCAACCTCGGCATCACAGCGGTCGAAATCCGCACGGAATACGACCCCGATGTCGTTCCCTATCTCCACGAGTTGACGATCGAGCCGATCTCCGTCACCGCACCCGACGTCTCGAAAGAGATCCGGAAACTCTTACAGACCGTCGTCGACGAGCAGATCGATCGGCTGAAGAAGCTCGGGTTCCTCGCGGGGAAGGCGAAGGTAAATCGGAAAGACCTCCTCGCGGTCGGGGACGAAGCCCGCCAACGCCTCGATTCCGGGGCGAAGGACGGACGGCTCTATGGCGCGATGACGGCCCAAGCGATTGCGATGAAGGCGGACCATGCGATCGAGCTCGCGGAAACCCAAGGTCTCGGTTCCCTCCGGACGTACTTCGAAAACATGGAGAAGGACGCGACGTCGAAAGCGGACGTCCAGTTCCTCAAGCACGCGAAAGCCCGCGAGGCGATCCAGCTCGCTGAAGCGACGGAAGTCGAACATCCAAAGCTCGCGAAGACCGCGTGGATCGTTCGCGAGCAGTTGATGGCAAAGCCGGATTCCAAGATCATCGTCTTCGCCCACTATCGAGGGACCGCCGACCGGATCACCCAGGAACTCGCCCGGATCCCCGGCGTGCAGCCGATGCGGTTCGTCGGTCAGGCGTCCCGTGGAGAGGACATCGGTCTCTCGCAGCGGGAGCAACAGGAAATCCTCGAGAAGTTCAAAGCGGGAGAGGTGAACGTCCTCGTCGCCACCTCTATCGGTGAGGAAGGCCTAGACATCCCGCAGGTCGACCTCGTCGTGTTCTATGAGCCGGTGCCGTCGGAAATCCGCACGATTCAGCGCCGCGGTCGCACCGGGCGGAGCGCCGCGGGCCGGGTCGTCATGCTCGTCACAAAAGACACCCGAGACGAGGTGTCCCTGTACAGTGCACGCCGGAAGGAACGGAAGATGCACCAGGAGCTGGACCGGCTGCGGAAGGAACTGAAGCAGCGGATCCTTGTTGGAGAGCCAGGAGGAGAGACGTTCGTCGCGGCGGTCCCGCTGCAACGAATCGAACTCCTCAGGGATCAGGCGCGAAAGGATTCGGCGACGGTCCTACAACGCCCCGCGAAGAAAGGCCAAACAACCTTCGAAGACTACTGAGCTGGACCGGAGGGGTTGGACCTACGTCCAACAGGAGAATTGCGTACTATGCGGCGACGGGACCGATGCGTTCAAAAGGGCGGACTGAACGATTCGATCGCCCCGATAGATATCGACGGAAATGCCAGGGTTTGGCGAACCCTGCAAGAGTTCGGCCGACACAAGGACCCGGGTATGGCACTTTCCCACGTCGACCGTCCGAGGAGTCCCGCCGCACTGGTCGTAGAAGGGCCGGCCGTCATCGAAGACCATGTCTTTGAAGTCGACGTCGACGCCAACTCGCCAGCAAGTGCCCACGGGATTCACGACCGTCCGGACCCGGTAAGTGAACTGGGAACGGTCGATCTGCGCCGCAATTGCGAACGCAAGGATGCCCAAAGCGACCGCGATGAGGACTAGCCACGTAGTCAAAAGGATGCGGTGGGACGACCACCGTGTCGAGCGTAGCCGCGAACCAGATGGGCCCTGGCTTCCCTCGGTCGGTCCGTCCATGGGTGCGTCTCAGTTCTCATTCCCGACGCCTAGGATGAAGGGGGCGTCGCCGAGAGACGCCGAAACGACGACCGAGCCGCCGTGAGCAGGCCGACCATGAGCAAGGCGGCGAAAATCTGGGCAACAGGCATCAAGAGATCGACGACCGTGATGGAGGCCCAGAGTCCGCTGACGAGCGCGAGGATCGAGGCGACGATTCCACCGATCCAGCCCCAGCGAGCCACTTTCCAGACCCCAATCGCCGATGCGAGAAACAGCACACCCCCGATCAGGCCGATCGCCCCTATGATGGACAGAAGAAGGACCTTCGAACCCGGGTCCCTCGGATACAAGCCGAGCGACGGAATCAGCGAGGCGCCGGCGAATGCGGACAGGATTCCGAAAACGATTGACACTATCGATGCGACGCTGACAAGCACCGGCCTCGCCAAGCGAACCCGCCCTCATAGTGAGATGACCTCGTGGACAAAATACTTTGCCCAGCCTCAAGATACGAGGAGAAGACGGACAAGAACTCTTCCGGATACATGCGCGGAAGAACACGACGCGATTTATAGTCCACGCGCCCGTACCCGAACGACGGTCGTGACATGACCCGATGCCCGGAATGCGGTTGGGAAATCGACCCGGACGACGAGATGTGTCCGAACTGCGGGGCCTATCTCGCGGACTACGAGGACCTCGAGCCCTCCGGCGAATCGGGAGCGTAGCGCTACAGGCCGCGGCGCGCGCTTCGAAGGAATTCCCCGAAGCCGCCGGTGGGCGGCGGGATTTCCCCGCGGACGACCTCCCCGGATGCAGCGTCGAGCACGATCGTGTACGGGCGGCCGCGGTACTCATACGTCGAGAACCAAATCGGCGCATGGAGGAACTCGGAGTCTTTGACCACGAGGTCCGTGCGGGCATCCCCGACGACGTCGATGAGGTCCTTCAACAGCTCCCGCTGGTGGCCGTCGACCTCCTCCCGCGTGAGGCGTTCCGCCTCGTCCTCGTCGACCTCCGCATTCAGGAACCGGGAATCGCGCACCATGCCGCCCGTATCGAACGGGACCTTGAACCCAAGCGGTAACTTGTAGTCCTGCGTCGGGAAATCCCCAGACCTTCGGCCCAAGATCTTCCAGAAGTAGTCCCGCCGAAGGGTCCCGTTCCGCCGCTCGTTCGTGCCCGTCCGCGTGAGGACGCCCGCGTACGCGGTGGTCGCGTCGACCTCGAAGACGTAGAATGGAAGATACGTGCAGTCGAGGGACGTGATCCGAGACGCCTTCCGGAGATCGTCCGGCTTCATCACGCCCCCTTCCATCCAGCCTTGGATCGCCCGCAGCGCGCCATCCCGGTCGACGCGGGCCGCGAGCATGGAGTGCGTCAGGACGAAGGGCTTGTCGCCTCGGATCCGCGAGGCGGTGCCGCAGTACGGGCACGTCACGATCACCTCGCCCGTCGTCAAGTTCAGCGGACCGCCGCATTTCGGACAACTGATCGACTCGACGAGCTCGGGCATGCCAGCACAACGCTCATGGGGAGGGTCATATTAGCCCTTCCGATGGGTTCCCTCAACGCCCTCCGACGCGGCAGCGCGATGACGGTCTTCCTGTTGTTTGCGCTCCTGTCGCTCCTGCTCCTCGTCCTCCTGGTCATCATCGATTTCGTGTTGCAGGCGAACACCTTCCCGGGGGCCTTCGCGATCGTCGTCGGGCTGGCGGTGTTCTTCATCTTCATGCAGTGGCTCATCTCCCCCGTCATCGTCCGCTGGGCGATCCGGGGTCGCCAACCTATCACGGCCGAGACGAACCCGTGGGTCTACCACACTGTGGAGGAGCTTACCCGCCAGGCGGGCGTGCCGACGCCGAAAATCTGGGAGAGCGCCGACGCCTCGCCGAATGCGTTCGTGTTCGGCCGCACGGTTGCGTCGTCGGAACTCGTCATCACCGCGGGCCTCCTGGAGCGGCTGAACCAGGACGAGATCCGCGCCGTCATCGCACATGAGATCGGGCACCTGCGGCACCGCGACGTGATCATCATGACCCTGATGTCCGCGGTCCCCCTAATCGCGTACGTGATCGCGCGGATGGGGTTCGAGGCGCTCCGCGGCGGCGTGCGGGTGCGCGGGAAGGGGGCGGGGCAGGCGCTCGCGATCATCATCTTGTCCGCGGTCGTCTCGTACGTCGTGTACCTCGTGGCCCAGCTCCTCGTCCTCTACCTCTCGCGGACCCGCGAGTACTATGCGGACGCATACAGTGGCGCCGCGACGCGGGACCCACACCTGCTCGCGTCCGCGCTGACGAAGATCACGTACGGGCTCTCGCTGGCCCGCGAGGACTCCGAGCCGTCCGGATTGCGAGCGTTCATGATCGGCGATCCCGTCAAGGCCGCGGACGACTACGAGACGCTCCGGGACAAGATGACCGCGTACGACCTGGACCGCGACGGCCAGATCGACGCCTACGAGCTCCAGAAGGCGGTGGAGCAGGAGCGGAAGAGCCACTGGCGCCGCGCGAACGAGCTGTTCGGGACGCACCCACCGACCTACATGCGAATCCTGATGCTCGAAGAGATGGAACAGGAGATCAAGACGGGCGGGCTGCCCCAGAATATCTACAAGTTCGTCTGAATCCACCGCGAGGTCCGCGGCGGCGAGGCCTACGGCGTGTGCCGCCGCATCGCCCGCCGGACCGCGTCCTGCTCCGCGTCCCGGGCCATGACGAAGATCGCCGCGAGGACGATCATCACGAGGATGGACAACAGGATCAGGTAGAGGAGCTTCGCGATGTCGGTCGAGCCGCCCGTGAAGATCGAGCCGTAGAAGCTTCCCGCCCCGATGACGAAGAAGCCGCCCGCGAGCGGGCGCGCAATCTTCCGGTCGTGGGTCGACGCATACAGGAAGAAGAACCCGAGCGCGAAGATCATCGAGCAGAGACCGGTCCACCAGAGGCGTTCGTCGATGCGGAGCACCGCGACGAAGAGGATGTAGGCAAAGATCGCCGCCAGGACGATGGCCGAAATCGCCGCCATCGCGAACATGACGGTCGTCGACAGCTTCGGGACATTGGGCCCCGCGGGAGGGGGCGCCAGAGTGGGCTCCATGGGATCAGCTCTTGACCGGCTTGCCGCACTCCGGGCAGAACTTCATGTTGCCCGGGACCTCGTGGCCGTCCGGGCACCGCAGGAATTGGGGCGCGCCGCATTCCCCGCAGAACTTCAGGCCGGGCGGGACGGGCTTGCCGCACTTCACGCACGGCTTGCTGCCCGCGGCCACGGTCGTGTCGGCCCCGCAGTTCCCGCAGAACTTCGTCGTCACGGGGTTCATCGTGCCGCACTTCGGGCACGCCCTCTGCTGGGGTTGCTGCTGGGCGATCATGCCCGGGACCTGAGACGCCATGCCGTACCCGAGGCCGATTCCGGCCCCGAGGCCGATGCCCGTGCCGGCGCCGCCCGACGGGTTCGCCGCGGCAGCTTTCATCGAGTCCGCGAGGGCGAACTGCTGGTACGCGGCCGCGTTCGTGCGGCCGAGCACCTTGGCCGACGCCATCTTCTCGAGCGCCTCCTTGATCGACTCGGGCAACGGGATGTTCAGCCCGCTGATCTGGACGAGCTCGACGCCGAGCGCCACGAAGTGCGGCTTCGAGTTCGCGAGGGTGCCCTGCTCGATGTCGTTCAGGCTCATCGCGAAGTCGACGACCTTCAGGCCGTTCGCCTTCATCTTGCCCAAGGTGACGTTGAGCTGCTTCACGATTTCGTCCTTGATGCGGTCCTCGACGTCCGCCGATGTCGCGGCGCCGAACGTCCCAACGAACTGGTTGATGAACGTCTCCGGGTCCTTGATCCGGTAGCGGAAGTCGCCGAAGGCGCGGAGCTGGACCATGTCGAAGTCCGGGTCCTGGAAAAGGAACGCATCCTGCGTGCCGAACTTCCCGTCGATGATCCGCTTCTGGAGGTAGTAGACCTCCGCCTGCTGGACGACGCCGGTGAGGGCTTTGATGAGTCCGCCCAAGATCGGCGCGTTCTGCGACGTGAGAGCGTACCGGTCCGGGCGGTCGAGGTACGCGAGGACCTTGCCGTCGCGGTAGAAGACCGCGATCTCGTCCTCGCGAACGACGATGTTGTCGTTCATCCGGATGTTTCGCGGGACTTTCCACATGATGTTCTGCCGCTTGAACTGGTCGTCCCATGCGACCGTCATGCTGCCCGACAGGCCCTCCGAACGGCCCGCCGTCTGGTCCGTGCGCCGTCCGCCGCCGAAGAAGAATGCAATGGGAATCATCGTGTTCACCGTACCTGAATGCCTGTGACGGCCAAGGTCCGCGTCTTCCACGCGGTCTCGAAGGCCGCGATCGCCTCGCGGCACGCCTTCAGCGCCGCGTCGAGGCTCTTCGGGTCGCTCGCCTCGCGGACCATCGGGACGACCGCGGCGGCCTTGTCGAGGGACTCCAGCATCGCGTAATCGTACTCGTACAGCCGGTCGAGCTCCGTCTCCTTGATCTGGATCGTCGCGCTGAGGCCGGAGTACCCGCCCTCCGCGTGGCGGACTTTCGCCTCGAGGCCTTCGAGCGTGAAGATGACGTTCCCGATCCCTTGGAGGCCCTGGATCTTGCCGTCCATCGCCCACTGGTCCCGGAGGTCCTCCAAATCCCCGCGGACGCCTTTCAGCTGATTGGCCAGCTGAATGCGCAGCAGGTTGTCCGCCGCGCGGATGTCCTCGCGACGCCGATAGCCGGCGTAGCCGGGGATCACGAGCTGGATTTTCTTGAGCAATCCTCGGTCCTGTTCGACTCGGTCACGGATGTCGGGCATTGTTCGTTTCTCTCCCGGCGTTGGACGCAATATGTTCCGCACGTATGTATTTAGGGGTATGGATGGAACTCCAAGGGTCTTCCGCGGTTCACCAGAGCGAGAACGCAGGGCGTTCTCCGTCCATCACGCCACCGGACGAGCCGTCCAGGAGGATGAACATCTGCTTCCCCTTGTGCTCGTACTCCATGAACCACACGGGGGCGTGGAGGAGCTCGCCGTCGTACGTCGTCGGGTAGACCTGGATCGATTCCAAGTTGTCGACGCGCTTCTTCGCCTCCTTCTCCGCGAACTTGTGGGCGAGCGACGTGGCCTGGCCTTTCGCCTCCTGTTCCGCGACGTCTCCGCTCATCACCTCGACGCCGCCCGTCGCGCGCTTGTCGAACGCGATCTTGCTCTGCAGCTGGAACTGGAAGCCGTCGTCCGGTTGGTACTTCGTGTATCCACGGACCGCGACGATCGGGATGTTGTACTGCATCTGGATCCGGTCCCGAACGCGGACGACTTGCGGCTGCGATTGGACGTTGTGCTGCGGCTGGTTCCTCGACCCCGCGGCGGCCGCGGCCATCGTCAGGGCGAACAGGGCCGCGCCGGCGGCCTTCTTTGCGCCCGTGTCGCCGTGGGCCATCATGCCGACGCCCGCGCCCGCGCCGACGTTCTTCGTCCCCTGGAAGTCCGCGACGACGGAGGTCGGGACGATCCAGTACGGGACGTACCGCAACGTCACCTGACCGAGGTTCGAAGTCTCCGCGACTTTCCGGCGGAAGACCCCCTTGTTGAGCCACTTCCCGCCCGCATCGAGGGCCGACTCGTTCGAGAGCTTGTTGTCGAGCATGAAGTGCTTCTGGAACACCTGGGCCGCGCCGCCGGCGCCCATCGTGGTCACGGCGCCGCAATACTCGCACACGACCAGGGCGAGGCCCTGGCCGGGCTTCAGCGGCCCGCCACACGAATTGCATTTCATGCTCTGTGGCATGGGCGGCGGAGTCACCTGTTGGACCGGGGCGTTCGGGTTGTAGGGCTGGCCCGTGGGGGCTGCCCCCGGCATCCCGGGAGCCTGCCCCGGATATCCGGGGGCCGCGGGCACGCCAGGCTGGCCGCCTTGGGCCGGAGCGATGACGCCCAGTCGGGCGCCACAGAGGTTACAGAAGACCGAGCCGTCCGCGATTCGTCCACCGCACTGGTTACAGAACAGGGGGAGACCTCCTGTAGCCCCGCGATGGCGTCCCCGACCTACTTAAGAATTCCGAGGCCAGTGTCATGGTTGCGACCTTCCCTGCCAGAAGGGGCATTGAAGTACCGCGAGTCCAATCCCTTACGACCCGCATGGCGACGAGCTGGTGGAGGGTGAAAGGGTCGTTGTACATGGCCCTGGGCATCCTCGGACTGCTGCTCTTCGCGGTCGGAATCATCATCGGCGTGTCGTATTACGTCGGCTGGCCCTATTACGAGCCGGCGAACCTCCCGATCTTCGCGGCGCTGTGCACGCCGACCGCGCTCGTGCCCGGGATCATCTTCCTCTTCCTCGGCCGGAAGGCAAACCGCCGGGAGAAGGAGCTGATCGAGTTCTCATCGTGGGTCAAGACGTACCGCCGGATCTCCATCGCGGAACTCGCGAGGAAGCTCGGGAAGCAGGAGGTCGAGGCGGAGAAGGTGCTCATCGAAGTCGTCGACCGAGGGCTCGTCCCCGGGTTCATCGACCGCTCCACGAACGAGTTCATCCTCCAGGCGGCGGTCGGGCAGGAGCTATTCATCGAGACCTGCCCCCGGTGTCACGGCAATCTCCAGCGGCGGTATTTCCAGGGGGAAACGGTCCGGTGCCCGTACTGCCAGTCCGTGATATCCGCGCCGCCGCCGCGGCCGATTTAAGCCGCCCGTCCGCCGGCTTCGGCGGTTCGGATCCCCGAGGGGCCACCCTAATATAGCAGGACATCCGGTGGTCCGGCCGGCCTCCTGGGACGCGCGTCCATGGGTTCGATCCTCCGCTTCTTGTCGTCGTACCTGCGACTCGAGCCGGGGGAATTTGTGAACCTGTCGTTCCTCTACTTCGCCACGTTCGTGATGCGCGCCGCGGCGTTCGCCGGGGTCGCCGTGATGCAGCACGTGCTGTCCAACTTGCCGGACTTTTGGAGAGGCGTCTTGTTCTCGGTGTACCCGCTTGCCGAGATCGCAACCGTCGGCTACTTCGGCACCCTGTGCGACCGGATCGGGAGGAAGCGGATCCTCGTGTTCGCGCACCTCGTGACCGCGGGTGCGGTGTTCCTCTTCATCCCGAGCCTGGGCGTGCCGGTCGGGATCCGTCCCTACCTCGTCGCTGTGTTCTTCGCGATGTTCGGGATCGGGGCCGCGGCGAAGGTCGCGTCGACGCTCGCGATGATCAACGACCACTCGAGCCTCTCGAACCGCGCCCAGCTCATGGCGTTCTTCGATCTCGTGACGTTCGGAGGCCTGGTCGCCGGGTTCGGCGCGGGGTTCCTCGCCCTGAACGCGCTCGGCACGGATCCCGCGCTCGTCCTCCTCGTCGGCGGGCTCGGCGTGACGGCCTCCGTCGCCTTGGTGTATTTCCTCGTCCGCGAGACGCCGTTCGTGCCGGAGCAACGCGGCACCTGGGACCTCCTCCGGGCGGTCCTCTCGAACCCGGACATCCGGCGGCTCCTTCCCGTGTACATTCCCGTCGTCGCCTTGTACGGATACGTCATCAGCTTCACGGACAAGCTCATCGGCGTGCAGACGGGCCCCGCAGAGGTCGGCAAACTCATCGTGGTCGTCGCCGCGATCGGAGCGCCCCTCGCCGCCTCGTTGATCGTCGGCGGCCGAATCTCCGACCGCGCCCGGATGCGCCGTCCCTTCATGGCGCTCGGCCTCGCATGCTTCGGCGGCCTCGCGATCGTAATCTCGTTCGGCCCTACGGTCGACGAGCTGTACGGGCGCTGGCCCCTGGTTGCGGTCTTGGCGGCCGGGGCGGGGGCGTTCCCGCCCGCGGCCCTCGCGTATCTCGGGGACATCGTGCAGCATTCCGTCACGGGCACGACGTTCGGGATTTACTCAATCATTTTCGGGTCGGGGCTGATCGTCGGCCCGATCCTCGGAGGTGCCCTCACGAGCGCACTCGGGTCCCTCGCGTTCGCGGTGATTGCGCTCGGCCTAATCGGAGTCGCGGGCGTCGGCTTGATCTTCATCCGCGAACCATCGAAGGCCCCGCGGGCTCCGGCGGGCCTGGAGGCTACCGCACCTCCCGCGCGTCGCTGATTCTCTTCCGTGCGTCTCCGTGATTCTGACGTCGCCGGGTTGAAGTACCGCAGGTTCGTCGGACGGCGTGTGCCCTCGAGCACTTCGAGCCTGCTCGATCTCGACCCGATCGCGTACTTCGCGGTGGGCGGCTTCGCCCTGTTCTTCGGCCTCTTCTTCGTCGTCCTGCTGTACGACATTCCGCTCTTCCTGTTCCTGTGCGGCCCGATCACGATCATCCCGGGCGTAATCGCGATTGCGATCGGGGTACGACAGTGGCGTCGCGAGCGGACCGTCGTCGAGTTCGCGAGCTGGGCGAAGTCCCAGCGGCGAATCAAGATGGACGTCATGGCGCAGCGACTCGGGAAGACGCGGTTCGAGACGGAGAAGCTCCTCGGCAAGGCGCTTGATGAAGGCTTGGTCAAAGGCGCCATCGACCGGACGACGGACGAGTTCGTCTCCCAGGATGCGGTGAAGCAGGAGCACTTCGTCGGAAAATGTCCGAACTGCGGCGGCAACGTCGACACGTGGTTCTTCCCCGAGGAACGCGTCGTGTGCCCGTACTGCGAACGCGTCGTTGCCCTCCCGGCAGACGCCTGATTTGCGGGGGACGCGACCCTTAAATAGCACATGACTTTTAGAGCGCACCCTACCGGGGTCCCTCGTTGGCACGTGGTCTGTTCGCGGCACGCAAGCTGAAGGGCGAACGCCAGACCCGACGGTGGTCGGACCGGTATTACAAGCGGCGCGTGCTTCGGCTCAAAGAGAAATCGGACCCGCTCGAAGGCTCGCCGCAGGCGAAAGGGATCGTCCTCGAGAAGGTCGCAATCGAGGCGAAGCAGCCGAACTCCGCGTTGCGGAAGTGCGTGAAGGTCCAGCTCATCAAGAACGGCCGACAGATCACCGCCTTCGCGGTCGGCGACGGCGCGATCAACTTCATCGACGAACACGACGAGGTCCTCGTCGAAGGGATCGGGGGTCGCATGGGTCGCTCGTACGGGGACATCCCCGGCGTCCGCTACAAGGTCATCCAGGTCAACGGCGTCAGCCTCGACGAGCTCGTCCGGGGCCGCAAGGAAAAGCCGGTGAGGTAGGCGGATGGAACCGGAATCGCCGCCGCCTCCTGAGGACGTGCCGGAAACGCCTCCGACGGAACCCGCTCCCCCTCCAGCAGGGGTACCGCCTCCGGAACCGCCGGTCGAAGCGCCCCCGGAACCGGGAGCCGAAGGCGAGGCTCCTCCGGCGGAGAAGCCACGGAAAGAGCCGAAGAAACCGAAAAAACGGCCCAGCTATGAAATGAAGCTATTCGGAAAATACGACATGACGGACGTCGCGGTGCGCGACGCGGGCCTCGCGAAATACATGAACCTCTCGCCGATCGTCATCCCGCACACGGGCGGCCGGTGGGCGAACAAGCCCTTCGGGAAGGCGAAGGCCAACCTCGTGGAGCGGCTGATTAACAACATGATGCGCACGGAGAACTACACCGGGAAGAAGTCGAAGGCTTACCGCGTCGTGCGGACCGCGTTCGAGATCATCGAGAAGCGGACCCAGAAGAATCCCGTGCAGATCCTCGTGGACGCCCTCGAGAAGGCCGCGCCGCGTGAGGAGATCACGCGCCTTCGGTTCGGCGGGATTTCCGTGCCGCGGGCCGTGGACGTTGCGCCGTCCCGCCGGCTCGACCTCGCGCTTCGCAACATTTGCGTGGGAGCCGTCACCGCGACGTTCAAGAACCGCAAGCCGGTAGAGGAGTGCCTCGCAGACGAAATCCTGACCGCGGCGAAGGGCGATATGCAAAGTTCCGCAATCGCGAAGAAAGAGGAACTCGAGCGCATCGCGGCGTCCGCACGATGAGTTGCCCTCCTGTGGACCGAAGGTTTAATTAGCTTCGGTCGGGTGCGACTTCACTCACTGGCATTCCTGCACAGGTGTCACGCCGATGGGACGAAAAGAAGAGAACATCAAGAAAGCCCAAGCCCTCCTTCACCTGAAGGAACGCATCCGTAATATCGGCACCGCGGCCCACATCGATCACGGGAAAACCACGTTGTCCGATTCCCTCATCGCGGGCGCGGGAATGATCTCCGAGGAACTCGCGGGTCAACAACTCTTCATGGACTACGACGAGCAAGAGCAGGCCCGCGGAATCACAATCAACGCCGCGATCGCATCGATGGTCCACGACTTCGAAGGCGGCCAATACCTCATCAACCTGATCGATACGCCGGGCCATGTGGACTTCGGCGGCGACGTCACACGCGCAATGCGGGCGATCGATGGCGTAATCATCCTCGACGACTCCGTCGAGGGCATCATGCCGCAGACGGAAACCGTCATCCGTCAGGCGCTGAAGGAACGCGTGAGGCCCGTCCTGTTCATCAACAAGGTCGACCGGCTCGTGAACGAGCTCAAGATCACGCCGGAGCAGATGCAGCAGCGGTTCCAGAAGATCATCACGGAAGTCAATGCGCGGATCCGGAAGTGGCTGCCACCCGAACTGGGCGAGAAGTGGATGGTGAACGTGGAAGTGGGCAGCGTCGCCTTCGGGAGCGCGTACCACAAGTGGGCGGTCACAGCACCGTTCACGAAGCGGACGGGGATCGGGTTCAAGGACATCTACAAGCACTGCCAGGAGGGGACGATGAAGGAGCTCGCGAAGAAAGCACCCCTCCACGACGTCGTCCTGAGCATGGTGATCCGTCACTTGCCGAATCCGCTCGAGGCACAGAAGACCCGCATCCCGGTCATCTGGAAAGGGGACATGTCATCCTCCGTCGGCAAGGCGATGCTCGCGGTCGACGAGAACGGGCCGGTCGCGTTCATGGTGACGAAGATCATCGTCGACCCCCAGGCGGGCGAGGTCGCCGCAGGCCGTTTGTTCGCGGGCAAGGTCCGCCGCGGCCAGGAGCTCTGGGTCATCGGCATGCCGAAGCCGCAGCGCGCCCAGACCGTCGCGATGGTCGTCGGCCCGGACCGCATCCCCGTCGACGAAATCGACGCGGGCAATGTCGTCGCGGTCGTCGGACTCAAAGACGCGGTCGCGGGATCGACGGTCAGCGACGACAAGGAGATGCAGCCCTTCGAGAAGATCGTCCACTACTCCGACCCCGTCGTGACGATCGCGGTGGAGGCGAAGTCGACGTCGGACCTGCCGAAGCTCGTCGAGGCGTTGCGGCTCCTCGCGAAGGCAGACCCGAGCATCCAGGTCGAGATCAACCAGGAGACCGGCGAGCACCTGATCTCCGGGATGGGTGAGCTCCACCTCGAGATCACGATCTACCGCGTCCAGAACGACTACAAGATCCCG
>Ga0209377_1001086_pt1 | contig 18417 bp, 8 predicted proteins | sample GraSoiAngelo_141_FD_185898 | JGI IMG/M metagenome (GOLD analysis project Ga0209377, IMG submission 185898) | Grasslands soil microbial communities from the Angelo Coastal Reserve, California, USA - 14_0929_12_40cm (SPAdes) (version 2) | ecosystem: Environmental > Terrestrial > Soil > Grasslands ...
GGCTCCGCCTTGCGCTCGCTGATCCGGTCCGGAATCGCCGAGCGCGGGATGACGTCGCCCTTGGTCAGGGTGACGGCGCGCTCCAGCGCGTTCTCGAGCTCGCGCACGTTGCCGGGCCAGTCGTACGACATGATCACCTCTTCCGCCTCGGGCGCCAGGGCCTTCGGCGCCTCCCCGCGCTCGCCGGCGATGTGTACAAGGAACTCTTTCACGAAGATGGGAATGTCTTCGCGGCGATCGCGCAGCGGAGGAAGATGGATGTTGATGACGTTCAGCCGGTAGTAGAGGTCGGTGCGGAAGCGCCCGCGCTTGATTTCTTCTTCCAGGTCGCGATTGGTCGCGGCCACGACCCGCACATCCACCGGGATCGCCTCCGTGCCGCCGACGGGTATGGCTTCACGTTCCTGGAGCACGCGCAGCAACTTGACCTGCGTGGCGGGCGACATCTCGCCGATCTCGTCCAGGAAGAACGTGCCGCCGCGCGCGGCGGCAAACAGTCCCTGCTTATCGCGCACCGCGCCAGTGAACGACCCCTTCACGTGCCCGAACAGCTCCGACTCGAGCAGGCTTTCGGGCAGCGCGCCGCAGTTGAGCGAGAGGAATAGACCCTCGGCACGGGCCGAGAGCTCGTGGAGGTAGCGGGCTATCACTTCCTTACCGGTGCCCGACTCTCCCTGAATGAGCACGGTGCTTTCCGTGGGCGCCACCTGCTCGGCGAGCCGCATCACGTCGCTGAACAATCGGGATTTGCCGAGTGGTTTGACCTGGCCGGAGCGCTCGCGGCGACGGATTTCCTGCTTGAGTTGCTTGTTCTCCGCCCGCAGGCGCCGGTGCTCGGCGGCACGGCGGCAGATCGCCACCATGTCGTCGTTCGAGAACGGCTTCTGTATATAGTAGAAAGCGCCCTCGTTCACGGCTTGAATGGCGGTCTGGAGCGATGCCTGCGCGGTCATCAGGATGACCGGGGTCTCGGGGTCCTGCCCACGGACCGCCGACAAGATCTCGATTCCGGTGACGCCCGGCATCTTGACGTCGGTCAAGACGATATCCGGGGCCGAGTTCTTGAGCTGCTCGAGGCCCGCCTTCCCGCCCTGCGCGATCGTGACATCGAAGCCCTCGTTCTTGAGCAGGATGCGAAGGGTTTCCAGGATGCCTTGCTCGTCATCGATGACGAGGATAGACGGAGCGTTCGCGGCCATTACGCGGCTTCCTCCTTCCGACGAGCAGCCGGGAAGTAGATGGTGAACGTCGTTCCTCCACCGGCTTTCGTATCCACCAGCACGAGCCCACGGTGCGCTTCGACCGCGCGCTGCACTATGGCGAGTCCGAGCCCCGTACCGCCGACCCGTCCGGTGGCGAAGGGCTCGAACAGGCGCTCCTGCAGATCTGCCGGGATGCCGGGGCCGTTATCGCTTACGCGCAACGCCACCGGGTTATCGATGCCCGCCCCTCCGGGCAGCTCATTTGCCGGCGCCCGTCCCGTACGCACCTTGACCGCGGCGCTGGAGCCGGCCGCCTGGACGGCGTTGAGGACGAGGTTCGAGACCACGCGATGCAGCAGATCCTCGTCGCCTTCCATCGGCGTCGGTCCACCCTCGAGGGTGATCTTCACTCCGGCCACGCAATCGGGGTGCTGGCGAACCAGGCGGATCGCCGCTTGGGCCACCTGATGCAGATCCATCGGCCGGCATTCCGTCACTCGCACGCGCGAGAAGTCGAGGAACTCCGAGAGCAGCCGCGACAGGCGGTCGCTCTCCCGCACGATCAGATTGGCAAGGAATTTTTCGTCCGGATTGGCGCGCGACGAGCGACCCAGCTGCTCCACGGAGCTGCGAATGGATGCCAGCGGATTCTTGATCTCGTGCGCGAGGCTCGACGACAGCTCGGCAACCGCCTCGAGCCGCTCGGCGCGCAGGTGCAGCTCCTCCAGGCGCTTGGAGTCGGAGATATCGGTGAAGATCGCCGAGACGCGGGGCCGCGCGCCGACGGGCCCGTCGAGGGTCGTGGTCGTGACGCCGATGGGAAAGCTGCGATCGGGGCGATGGACCGTCGCCTCGACTCGCATCAGGCGCACGCCGCGGCGCGCGGTCGACGTGACCGCCGCCCAGAATTCCGGAGCCGACCGGGCGAATTCGGGCATGACGGCGCGGCCCAGCCATTCGCGCGCCTTGAACCCGAGGATGTCTTCGGACGCGGGATTCGCGTAGAGCAGCCGCCCGTCGGCGTCCACCGTGATCACGCCCGTCCGGATGTTGCGCAGCACGTCATCGGCTTCCAGCTGGACCTGGCGCACCTCCGCGGCGAGGGCTTCGCGCTCGGCGCCCATCACGTTCACGCGGCTGGCCACGTACGCCATCACCGCCGCCACGAGGCCAAACACGACCAGCTGGATCCAGACGCCGGCGGCGACCGCCGCCCCGTGACCCCAGAAGACGTCGGCGAAGTAGACGAGTCCGGCAAACAGCGTAACCAGCCCGGCGTTGGCCGGCGGCATAAGCAACGCCGTGACCGCGACCAGGATGACGTACAGGCTCGCGAAGTCGCTCTCGGCCCCACCCGTCATGTGGACGACGGCCGTGATCAGCAAAACGTCGAAAAGCGCCTGGAGATAGAGGAACGTTGGACCGGGGATCTTCTGTCGGAAATGCGTATGCCAGTAGGAGGCGATCGTCACGGCGGCGGCCGTGACGAGCATGAGCGACGTAGCCAGGATGTCGAGCGGGGCCGCCACCCGGACCTTCAATGCGGTCGTCACATAGATGGCGATCGCCAGGCACATCCGCCCGACGTAGACGAGGCGGAGGAGCTCGCGCGTGGTTGGGATGACCGACGATTTGACGCCTAGCCAACGCATGGGGGGGCATTATTGGGGTCGGTGTCGCAAAATGCAAGGATTTGAGTCACGGGACTCGGGACTCGGGTCTTGGGCTTCGGAAAAACGAAGGGGCCAGGAGGTCGCCCCCCTAGCCCCTAAGCCCGAGTCCCGAGCCCCTTATTGGACCGCGTTCACCATATCGAAGATCGGCAGGTACATCGCCACGACCATGCCGCCGACGATCACACCCAGCACCACGATCATGATCGGCTCGAGCAGCGAGAGCAGCGCGCTGACGGCGGCGTCGACCTCGTCGTCGTAGAAGTCGGCGATTTTGGTGAGCATCTCGTCCAACCCACCCGTCTGTTCCCCGACGGCGATCATCGAAATCACCATCGGCGGAAAGACTTTCGACTTCTGCAGCGGCGCCGCGATCGTCTCACCGCCCGCAATCGAGGCGCGCGATTCCATCACGGCGTTGTGGATGACCATGTTGCCGGCGGTGCGGGCGGTGATTTCGAGGCCGTCGAGAATCGACACACCCGACGAGATCAGCGTGCCGAGGGTGCGGGTAAAGCGCGACACCGCAGACTTGCGCAGCAGGTCGCCGAGCACCGGGAGGCTGAGCAGCAGCTTGTCGATCTGCAGCTTCCCGGCCGTCGTCTTGTTGTAGCGATTCAGGGCCACGACAGCGAAGACGCCGACGCCGATGATCGCCCACCAGAAGTTCTTGAGGACGTTGCTCGCGCCGATCACGATGCGCGTCGGCAGCGGCAGCGCGAGGTTCACCGACGCGAACATGCTCTGGAACGTCGGAATCACGAAGATGAGCAGCACGGCCACGGCGATACCGGCGACCGAGAAGATCACGGCCGGGTAGATCATCGCGCCCTTCACCTTGCGGATGATGGAGTCATTCTTCTCCAGGAACGTCGCCAGGCGCAGCAGGATGGTGTCGAGAATACCGCCCGCCTCACCGGCCGCCACCATGTTCACGTACAGATCGCTGAACGCTTTGGGGTGCTTGCGCAGCGCATCGGCGAGGGTGTGGCCGCTTTCCACGTCGTACACGACCGCGCGGGTGATATCGGCCAGCACCTTGTTCTCGGTCTGCTGCGACAGGATGTCGAGCGCCTGCACCAGCGGCAGGCCGGAGTTGATCATGGTGGAGAACTGGCGCGTGAAGATCACGACGTCGCGCGTCTTCACGCCCGCCTTGAAGAAGGCCGCGAGGTTGACGCCTCCTCCCTTGGCCTCGCGGATCTGCACGACGACCATGCGGTTCTTGCGCAGATGGGCGATGACGTCGTCGCGCGACGCGAGATCGATCTTGTCGCGAACGAGATCGCCCTTCAGGTTGCGCGCGGTGTATTCAAAGACCGGCATAGCTCAGCTCCCGTGCCTTCGCCTTAGCGGCGTATGGCCACTTTAGGTGGTCCGGCGGGGGCCTGCGCGGGCGCACCAGCAGGCTTCTCGTCCTCAGGCGGCGTTTCGCCGATGGACCGCAGGAAATCGTTGGGCTTCGATGTCACCCGCAGGCATTCCTCTTTACTGACCTCACGGCTCATGTAGAGCTGGTAGAGCGCATCGTTCAGCGTCTGCATGCCGAACTTCTTGCCCGCCTGCATCGACGACTCGATCTGGTGGACCTTGTCGTCGCGGATCAGGGCGCGAATGGCGGGCGTGCAGATCATGATTTCGGCGGCCATGACGCGGCCGCGACCCTTGGCCCGCTGCAGCAGTGTTTGCGTCACCACCCCCTCGAGCACGAACGCGAGCTGCGCCCGGACCTGGGACTGCTGGTGGGACGGAAACACGTCGATAATGCGGTTGATCGACTCGGCGGCCGAATTGGTGTGCAGCGTCGCGAAGGCGAGGTGCCCCGTCTCCGCGATCGTGAGCGCCGCCTGAATCGTCTCCAGATCGCGCATTTCGCCGATCAGCACGACGTCGGGGTCCTGGCGCAGCGCGTACTTGAGCGCGGCCTGGAAGCTGTTGGTATCCGTCCCTACTTCGCGCTGGTTGACGATGCACGCCTGGTGGCGGTGGATGAATTCGATCGGGTCCTCCACCGTGATGATGTGGCCTTTCAGCTCCTTGTTGATCTTGTCGATCATCGCGGCGAGGGTCGTGCTCTTGCCCGAGCCGGTGGGACCCGTGACGAGCACGAGGCCGCGCGGCCGGTCGGCCAGCTGCGCCACGACCCCGGGAAGGCCAAGCTCCTGGAACGTCTTCACGCTGAACGGGATCTGCCGGATCACCACGGAGACGCAGCCGCGCTGCTTGAAGACGTTGCCGCGGAAGCGCGCCAGATTCTGGATGCCGAAGGAGAAGTCGAGCTCGCTCTCCGTCTCGAAGCGCTTCTTCTGATTCTCGGTCAGCACGGAGTAGGCGAGCGACAGCGTGTCCTTGGGCGTCATGACTTCTTCGCTCGAGGAGTTCACGATGTCGCCGTCCACCCGCATCTTCGGCCGCTCGCCCGCGACCAGGTGGAGGTCGGAAGCGTCCCTCTCGATCATCTCCTCGAGGAGCGCGCGGAGGTTGATTGGCATTGCTTCCTCTCCTTATCCGGCAGCGGTTTCTTTGACGACTTCTTCGAGCGTCGTGACACCCTTCTTGACCTTCAGCATGCCGTCCATGCGCAACGTCAGCATCCCTTCCTTGACCGCGAGATCCCGCAGCTCTTCGGTGGATGCCCCCTTCAGGATCTCGCGCCGCAGCGGACTCGTCAGCGCCATGACCTCGTACAGGCCTTGCCGCCCGCGGTATCCGGTGCCGGCGCACGTTTCGCAGCCGGCGCCCTTGAAGAACGGCCCTTCCTTCTTGTCGATGGCGAAGGCGTGCATCTCCTCGGGGGAGTACTCGTGCTGCTGCTTGCACTCCTTGCAGATGCGCCGCACCAGCCGCTGACCCACAACCAGATTCACCGCACTCGCAACGTTGAACGGCTCGATGCCCATGTCCACCATGCGCGTGATCGTCGAGGGCGCGTCGTTGGTGTGCAGCGTCGACAGCACGAGGTGTCCCGTGAGCGCCGCCTTGATCGCGATCGATCCGGTCTCGAGATCGCGGATCTCGCCGACCATGATGATGTTCGGGTCCTGGCGCAGGAACGCCTTCAGCGCCGCCGCGAACGTCATCCCCACTTCGTTCCGCACCAACACTTGATTGATGCCGAGCAGGTTGTATTCGACCGGGTCCTCGGCGGTCATGATGTTCACGTCGATCTGGTTGATCCGCGAGAGCGCCGAGTATAGCGTCGTGGTCTTGCCGGAACCTGTGGGCCCCGTCACCAGCACCATGCCGTAGGGGTTCTCGATCGCCCTGAGCAGGTTCTCTTCCGCCTTGGGCTCGAAGCCGAAGGTCTTGAGGTCGAGCGTCAGGTTGCCCTTGTCGAGAATACGGAGTACGATCTTCTCGCCGAACAGGACGGGCAGCGTCGACACGCGGAAATCGATCACGCGCGCGCCCATCTTGAGCTTGATGCGCCCGTCCTGCGGCACACGGCGCTCGGCGATGTTGAGCTGCGCCATGATCTTCACGCGCGACGTGAGCGCGGCGCGCATCTTCACGGGCGGCTTCATCACTTCCTGCAGCGCCCCGTCGACGCGGTACCGCACCCGCATCTCGTGCTCGAACGGCTCGATATGGATGTCCGACGCCCCGCGCTTCACGGCGTCGGTCAGCAGCCCATTGATCAGCTTGACGACGGGGGCGTCGTCCGCCAGGTCCTGCGCCTTGACGTCCTCGTCCTCCTGATCCTCCACGACCTCGAGATCCTCTTCCTGCTCGACGCTCTTGAGCAGGCTCTGGAGCTGGGCGTCGGACTGCTGGTAATAGCGGTCTATCGCGTTGCGCAGGGTGTACTCCCCCGCGATGACCGGGAAGACGTCGCAGCGCGTGATGAACTTGATGTCCTCGATCGCCGTCACGTTGTTAGGATCGGCGATGGCCACCGTGAGGGTCCTCCCCTCCCGTTTCAGAGGGAGGACGGTGTGCTTGGCGGCGATGTCGGGGGGGAGGAGCTTCAGGATCTTGGGGTCGACCTCGAAGCGCGACAGGTCGACGGCCGGCATCCGGTACTGCCGGGCCAGCATTTTGCTGACCTCAGTTTCCTCTATAAAGCCCAGTTTGACCAAGGTATAGCCCAGGCGCATCCCGGAGTTTTTCTGCTCCAGAAGGGCCTTTCTGAGCTGTTCCTGGGTGATCAGGCCTTCACGGACAAGAATCTCGCCGAGCTTGTCCTGGGTGATCGCAACGCTCGCCGTACGCAACTCGTTGAATTTGAAGGGACTAAAATGGGAGTCGGGGTTAGCCGGGTCAAGGCTGGACGACGAAAGGGCGGATCGCGTCTAATAATTTGGCACCCACGCCAGGCACGCTGTCGAGGCGCGCGAGACTGCCAAATGGACCGTGTTCGGTACGCCAGGCAACGATGCGCTGCGCGAGCGCGGGACCAACGCGCGGCAACCGTGTGATTTCGCTCACGTCCGCCTTATCCAGATCAATTCGCTCCCCCGGCAGGAGCGGACGGGCGAGTTGAGCCGCGCGGCGGGCCGCTTCTCGCAACGCATCGGGACGTGGGATGGACGAAGACTGCAGTTGGACGTCACCTGGTGGAGTTGAAGGAGAGGGCGAGAGGAAGTGGCGAACGCCGGCGCCGGCGAGCGCGAGGCAGGCGAGCATCAACGCAGCACGGCGATCATCCATTCCCCAAGATGAGGACGTCCGGTGCTACTGTCGTGTCAAAGAAACGGCGACATCACCAACAATCTGCAGACTTTCCGCGCTGACCTTGTCGATCGTGTCCTCGGTGGTGTGCCAGTACGGATAGTCAAAGTCGACGACGTCGATCGCGTGAATTCCCGCCTTCTGTAACGAGACGTGGTCGTCGGTCAGCGTGTGCCGCACACTTGGAATGAATTGCCGTTCGTGACCGCGCTCGGCGGCGACCCGCCACACACGCTGCACCACTTCGGGCGCGAACGCGACGGACTGGCCTTCCTGATAGATCTGTAGGTCCTTGTCGCCCACCATGTCGAACAGCACGGCGAACAGCGGCTGATAGCCCGGGGGCTGATGCGCCGCGAACCAGCGCGACCCAATCAGGACGTCGCTCGTATCGGCAAAGTCTCCGTAGTCCTCTCCGTCGACGAACAGGAGATCGACCCCGTTGGCGGGTGGCCGAGCCTTGAGCGCATCCGCGACGCCCAAGAGCACGGCGACCCCAGACGCGCCGTCGTTGGCGCCGGGCACCGGCATGCGCTGCTGGGCGAGGTTGGCACTCTTGTCCGCCATGGGTCGCGTGTCCCAATGCGCCAGGAACAGCACCCGCTCTGTCGCCTCCGGGCGGAACCGCGCGAAGAAATTCCGCAAATGCAGCACCTCGCCGTTGCGCAAGCGATGCGTGATCTCCTGCACGATCACCGTATCGGCCCGGGCGCGCAGCTCGGTGAGAAGCCAGTCGGCTTCCTGCTGATGACCGGGTTTATTGGGGATCCGCGGGCCGAACGACATCTGCCGCTGGATGTAGGTGAGCGCGGTCCGTCCGTTGAATTCGACCGGGCTCTTGTTGCCCCCATCTCCCGCACGTGCCTGACACGCTAGGGCAACAAGCACCGCCACGCACGACGCACGACCCCCGATGCACGACCTCATCGGATTTGTCCCACGCTCGTCGAGAGTTGGACGAAGGCCGTGATCACAAACTGCGAGATCTTGCGGTTGGTTTGGCGCTCTTCATTCAGTACGTAAGCCATCTGGAGTCCAGCGCTCATATTGGTCGGGAGATCGGTGTCCAGTGTAAGCTGGGCTTGTGACTGCCTGCTGTCCACATAGGGGATGCATGGTACCTGCCCCGCGCGGCGCAGGCAGGTCGTGTTGTCCGCCACCGAATACCCCGCCGTGGTGCGGATGTTGGAGCGCCAGCGGCCCCGGGTCGGAGGGCGGAACGAGAAGGTGACGGTCGTGTTCAGCGCGTTGCGCTCGCTGCGAAACAGGTTTCCCGCGCTCACACGATCCGAGGATGTCCGCGACATGTCGAAGCTCGTGAAGACCCCGCCCACCCAGGTGAACGATGCCGCGGGAGTAAACGCTTTCTCGATCGTGCTGTTCAGGGTGACAGTCCCGGGCGAGGCAAAACCCGGTTGCTCGTTCACCGACTCCGACCGGCGATACCCCAACCGGGCATTGATGTTGGTCAATATCCGGCCGATCAGCTGGCGCGAGGGAGAGACGGTCCAGCTAATCGAGCCGTTCGGCCAGTCCACTGCCCGGGTATTGATCTGTACTTGCTCGTCGGCACGCAGCGTCCAGACCACCCCTCGCGTCAGCCGGTACGTCACGTTGGCGCGCAGTCCCAGCGGCAAGATGGCCGCGCCCCCGGTCGACAGCGTCCTGGTCTGCGTCGCCGCGGTGGCGAGCAATCCGCCCACCTGGCGGAAGCCGCCGAATCCACCCAGCGCCAGTTGATAGCCCGCATCCGGCGCGTCCGTGGCCCGGCCGAACGTCGACCCCTCCTGCGCACTGTATGTTACATCGAGTCCCGTGATGCGGCCGAGCCACGCGGCCAGCGCCGACGAGTCGCCGAAGATCGCCTGCCCCAGCAGGCGCGCGTCGAGCTGAGCGCCGGTTTCGACCCGGCGCCCGTTGCTGAACGCGGCCGGCACGCGAAACTCGCCCGCGGTATCGCCCTCGGTACGCGCCGGCTGGCGCGCGTTGGGGTCGCGCGTGAACGTGAACGAAGATCCGACCGTGGCCCGCGGCCGGAACCAGCCTCCCGCGACGCGGGGCGTGAGCGCGAGCGACGTCGTGAGTAACCGCTGGGTTTCCAGACCGATGTCGCCGCCCCACAGCGACGAGCGCTGCTGGCGAATCAGCCGGCCCATCGTGGTCGAATCGCCATAGTCGCGCAGGTCTCGCGTCGACACCGCATCGACGCCGAGCTGCACGCCGGCCAATGGCGTGAGCTGCACGCCGCCGGAGTTCTGCCACAGTCGCGTCCGCGAGATCGCGGGCGGCGCCGTGTCGGCACGTTGTGCGATGGGCACCAGAAACGTGAAGCGTTGCGCGTCGCTGCCGATCAGGCCCGAGCGAAAATGGATGCGGGACGGATTGAGACGCAGCGCCAGCCCAGCGACCTTGAGCAGCGTGGCGTTGGGCGACGCGGTGTAGTCGAGATTAAACGCGTAGTCCGACGAGCTGGCCCGCGACAAGGACGCCCGCGTATCCCCACTCGCGTACGCGCCAGTCACCGACAGCGGATCGAGCAGCCAGCGTCCGAGCCTGCCGCTCGCCTGGTGAACGCGACGCGCCGAAAACCCGTAGCTCGCCGCCCCGCTGTGAGGCGTGCGGAGACCTTGCAACGCGTCGGCGCGAATGTCGGTGCCGCTCAGATAGAACGGCTCGCTGCCGCTGAGCGTGCGCTGGAACGTGCCGGGATGCGGCAGGAAGCGGTCCATCCGCACCGTGCCGCTGACCGTGGCGGAGTTGTCGGTGGAGTACGACGGATCCTCGGCGAGTTGCCGGAAGTTCCCATCCCGCCGCGACAGGCTGAGCGCGAGATCCGCCACATCGGCTGCCGCGAGCGCGATGTCCACGGCGCCGGCCGCGCCCGTCTCACGCACGACGTCGCCCAGTCGGATGTCGTCCACCCATAATTCCGCCTGATCGATGACCACCGCTGTCTGGATGCGCCACATCCCCGCCGCGATTTCCTGCACGCGGGCCAGATTCGGCGGCGCGGTGCCCGGGTCGCGCACGTGCGCGATGTACGGGCCGTCGCACATGACATACGAGGAGTCAGGAACCAGGAGACTGGAGTCGGGGCAGCCGGGATAGATCTGCGCCGTGTCACCGCGCAGCCAAGCCTGCTCGATGCGCGCGCGCAGCCCCAGCCAGCGCTCGAACTGCACCACGACCTCCGGCTCCCATGAAGTCGTCTTCGCCGGCGCGTGGTACATATAGAAGTTGTCCTGGTCTTTCCCTGCTTTGATGAAGAACTCGAGGTCGCCGTCCTCCCAGCCGACGCCGCGCCCCCGCGCCCACACCCGCAGCGTGCGATACTTGAGGAAGTTCTTGTCGCCTTCCGTGGTGAAGCGGAGATACGCTTCGGCCCGCTGGCCCAGACCGAGTCCGCTGGCGAGCAGCCGCATCGAACGCTCGTTGATCTCGGTCGCCCCGATCTGAAAGGTCGCGTTCTTCTGGCCCGCCTCGTCCACGACGCCCGGCGGCGGCGTGTAGCCGAGGTCCTGGTTCTCCGTGCTGACCACCGACGCCACGACTTCTCCCGTGCCCGTCCCGCGCTCGCCGCCGATGCCCAGGATCGGCGTGTCGGCGCGCTTCACCCAGGTGCTCCCGACCAAGCGCACGCGCGACAGGGCCAACGGCAGCTCCGCCTCGGGACCCCCACCCGCCGGGGCCGCCGCCACGATCGTGATGCGGAGCGACTGGATTTGCCGGAGACTCGGATTGCCGATCTGCAGCGTGTCGGTGCGAAATGGAATGCGGTAGAGGCGCCACTGCGCGCCGCCCGCCCCGTCCATTCCGCCATTGCGGACGAAGAACCGGTCGTCCCCGATCGGAAACACGTACCGCACGAAGCTCTCCGCGGTGCGTACGCCGCTCGTCGAGTCGAGCACGAAGTCGCCGTCCAGGTCCTCGGTATCGACCGCGCCATTGTGCCGCCCGCAGCGCGACCGAATATCACCGAACAGGAATGGGATGAATTGACCGTTCTGCGTCGCCGAGCAGAGCGGCAGTGTGTCCACGACGACGCCGCGCGTGGCATCGACGATCCCGTCCACCACGCGATCGGACAGGATGCCTTCGTCGTTCAACGTCGCGCTCCACGTCTGCGTCCGCGGATCGCGCTCGGAGTCCAGGCGGCCTGCGCCCGCGCGCCGCGCGCCGCGGTACGTTGTATCTGCTCCCCCCCCCGTCACTCTGAACGAGTCCGGCACGAATGCGAGTGCGTCCTCGAACACGCCGCCGAAGTCGAACAGGACAGTCGTGCGATTGGCGCGCGCGGTGCGCGGCGCGTCCTCCCAGACCCAGAATTCCAGGAACTCGACGCGCGACAGATCGACTCCGGTCGCCGACAGCGCCTGCGTGATCGAGCGCCAGCGCGGGGTGTTCTGTGGCGGCCGCGTCCAGTTCGGGACTCCGGCCTGATTCGCCAGCCCCAGGACGGAGTCCGGCTTGAGCGTCAACCACAGCACCGGCTCGGCGGCCTGCGCCTGGCCGGTGAACCGCAGCGTAGGATCGATCTGCTGCGGCAGGAATTGCCGCGGCACGAGTCCATTATTGCTCAGCGCGTACGGCAGGCTCTGCCAGGTCAGGAATGCGGCCTGATTCGGATCGAATCCGGCGCTGAAGCCGAGCGGCTCAACGCCGCGCCCGGACGTCGGGATGCTCCCCCAGTGCCACGCGTTGTCGGCGAGGTTGATGGAGCGCGCGGCCGAGCCTTCGAATTCCTCGACATACGCCTGGCCAAAGCGGTTGGGCGAGGGCTTCGAGAAGGCCAGCTCGCCGTTGATGCTCAGGGCCGAGGAGGCGCGCTGGAACCGCAGCTGCGTCGAGATGCCGCCGATGAATCCCGCCGCCGGCTCGAATCCGAGCGGGGGCCTCGTGAACGTGCTTTGCTCGCGCTGGAAAATGCCCAGCAGGTTTACCTGCCCTGTCGCTCCGAGGTCATAGCGCGCCGACAGGCCGTAGGTGGTGGTGGGCGCGATGGAAAACGCCGCGCGCTCTTCGAACTGTGCCCGCACCTGTACCGCTCCTCCCCCTCCCTGAAACAGCGCATCGGGATTCTTGAACTGCACCTGGCCGGTCGTGTAGTCGATCGTGTAGTCGGTTTCGCGCGTGAGCAGGGTGTTGCGCACGTAGATCCGCTCGCTGCCTTCGCGGATCTGGAAGCTGTTCAGCGAGAGCATCGAGCGGTCGGGCGACGCGGTCGCCTGCATATGCAGGCGCAGCGCGAAGACCGACGGCGGTCCCTGCGTGGCGAGGTAAGCGCGGGGCGTGCGATACAGCGAGTCGTTGCGCTCCGTCGCCGTGAGCTTGCTGGAATCGGCAAACGGCGCGAGGTGCGGGAACACGATGAACAGATCGCGCACCGGATCGCCCTGATTCGGATCGCGGAGCCGCGGAAACAGCCGGTTGTACTGGTCGAACTGAGTGGGATCGTTCGCCAGCGCCACCCCCAGTCGCTGGAGATAGGTCTCGCCGGTGGGCCCCCGTTCCCGCTGGTTCACGCTCAGCGTGAGCGCGGCGCTGCTCCGATCGATCTCCCGCCCGCCGAGCCGATAGGCGTTGCGGATCTCGAAGCGGAACGATGGCGACGTCGCGTTCACCGCCGGCTTGGGGTCGTACACGAGCCGCAGCGTATCGACCACCGCGCTGTCGCTGCGCGCTGCGACGGGAAAGGTGCCGATCGAGTCGCTGCGGCTCGCCGTGATGTAGGAGACGGCCAGGTAATCGCTCTGGTCGAGCCGGTTGGCGAGCGCGAACCACGTCCCCGTCGGATCGACGTAGTAGTCCTTCCCCTCCTGCAGGACTTCCCACTCGAACGGGCCTTCGCGCTGCCCGCGGCAATCGATGGCGGTGAGTCCTGGCCCGCAGGCCACGGCGCGCACGCCACCCGCGTTTTGATTGCCGCTCGAGCTCGGCGGGATGGCGCGGCGCCGGTACACGCGCAGGGCGCCGACCGTGAGGGAATCGGGCCTCGTGATTAGGTCGAGTTGCAGAATGTCGAGGGCGGGATATCCGGGGACGGCCGCCGGATCGATGACGAAGAAGAACCGGCCGGATTCATAGTCGAGATCGCGCGCTTCGCGGTCGAGCGGCTGACTCGTCACATCGCCGACCGAATAGAACCGGTCCTTCACGATGTTGCCCTTCTGCTGCGCGACGATCCCGCGGAACTCGACGGGACCGACCTGCGCGATCGCCTGCACGCCGAAATTGTTCGCGGGAATCGCCGCGGTGATGAAGCGGGACGGCGGCGCCTGGAACGTCACATTGCCGGCTTCGACGCGCCGCAGGATCTCGTCTTCCAGCCCCTCGTACCAGACGTGGAGGTTGTTGTTGGCATCGAACTCCCGCTGGCTGTCGAAATCCACATCGACATGCAGCCGCTGGCCGACGATCCCGGCGGTGCGGATGGCATACTGCGGGTTGGGGGTGATCGTCGGAAAACCGGCGCTGCAGCCGGAGAGCGCGCCTTGCTGCTCCTGCGACGTGCACCGCAGGTTGCGGAACTGATCCGCCTTGAGCTCCAGTCGCAGATTGAGGTTCATGCCGATTTCTGCTGCCGGCGATGGGGCGGCGAGGGGCGGCGAAGGGGCGGATACAACGGGCGAAAGGGCGGCGAACAGCGATGCGCGTCGAGCAAGCACGCGCTCGGCCCAGGCGCGCGCGATGAGTGCTGGCGGGACGCGCGCGCCCAATCGGCCGCCGGGCGCCAGCGCCGGCTGGCGTGGCCCGACGAGCGGCGGCACGCCAAACGTGTACACAGGAGCCTGCGCATGAGCCTGGGGTACGACGAGCGTGAGGGCGAGTCCAACTATCTGCGCAAGACGCCGCATCCCTTGTAGAGACTTGGGGTTCCGAATATAATGGCGCGACCAATCGTGCGCATCCTGAGCCGTTACATCCTGCGGCAACATCTTCCTCCGCTCGGCTACGCGATCGCGGCGCTCACGTTCGCGATGCTCGTCAATCAGGTCGCGAAGCAGTTCGGCAACTTCGTGGGCAAGGGGTTGCCGTGGGGCGCCATCTTCGAAGTGTTCGCGCTCTCCATTCCGTTCATCGTCGCGATGACGCTCCCGATGGCCGTGCTCGTGGCGGTGCTGTACACGTTCAGCCATCTCGCCGCCGACAACGAAGTCACCGCGATGAAAGCGAATGGCATCAGTATCGGCCAAATCCTCGCGCCCGTGCTTGGCGGCGCCGCGCTGATGGGCGTCATCTCGCTGCTCTGGAATGATCAGGTCCTGCCGCGCTCCAATCACACGCTGCGGACCCTCCTGGTCGACATCCAGCGCAAGAAGCCGACGTTTCAGTTGAAGGAACAGGTGATCAACGAGGTCGTGCCCGGCCAGTTCTTCCTGCGCGCCACCCGCATCGACGCCGCCGCCAATACGCTGAATGACGTGACGATCTATGATCTACAGGATCCCGACCGGCGGCGCATTATCATGGCCGATTCGGGGCGGATGGCCTATAGCGGCGGCGGCACCGACCTCTATCTCACGCTGCGCGACGGTGAAGTGCACGAGATCAGGCGCACCGATCCCGAGCACTTCAACCGCACGTTCTACACGATCAATCGCATCAAGGTCGCCGGCGTCAGCAACACCTTCGAAACGACGAAGCACGATGAGTATCGCAGCGACCGGGAGATGGGAATCTGCGCGATGCAGGACGTCGTCGCGCGCGCGCGCCAGGACCTGGAGCGCGTGCGGATCGATGCGCTCAACGCCGTCGCAGGCGAGCTCCGCCGCGTCAGCAAACTGGCGCCGCTCCGGCCGGTCGCGGCGGACACGACGTCACCACGCCCGAGCATGTACTGCCGGGTGCTCGGGGTGTTGCAGCGGCTCCTGCCCGGCGCTCCCCCAGCGGCCCGCGCCGCGGAGCCAGGGACGGGAGAGGCGGCGCCGCCGGCGCTCGTCGTCCAGGACGTGACGACGCCGGCCGCCTACGCGCAGCGACTCCGCGCCGCGCGCCAGCGCGCCGCGATCTACGAGGTCGAGATTCAGAAGAAGCTCGCCATCTCGGCGGCCTGCGTGATCTTCGCGCTCCTCGGCGTGCCGCTGGCCATTCGCTATCCGCGCGGCGGTGTCGGACTCGTGATCGGCACCAGCCTGGCCGTGTTCTCGGTCTACTACGTCGGCCTCATCGGCGGCGAGGAATTCGGCGACCGGCTGATCGTGCCGCCCTTCTTCTCGATGTGGACGCCGAATCTCATTTTCCTGATCGTCTCGATCCCACTGCTCTGGACCGCGCGCCACGCGGGAAGTACGGCGCACGGCGGCGACTGGGAGGAGGTCAAACAGACGTTCCTCGGGTGGATTCCCAAAATGCGGATTCGCCTGTGAACATTCGGTCCGCATTCCATATTCCGCATTTCACGTTCCTGACGCTGGACCGGTATCTCTTCCGCGAGTGGGTTCGCGTTTTCCTCATCACGCTGTTCGGCTTTCCGATTCTCGTCATCGTGATCGATCTGACCGACAGGCTCGACACCTATCTGGGCCGCGGCATCAAGCCGGGCGTCGTGGCGTTGTCGTACGTCTTCGATTTCCCCGAGAAGATGTTCCTCATCCTGCCGGTCGCGGTGCTGTTCGCGACCGTGTTCACGGTCGGCGCGCTCGGGCGCCATTCCGAGCTGACCGCGGCCAAAGCCTCGGGGATCTCCTTCCACCGGCTCGTGCTCCCGCTCTTTGCCGCCGCGGGCGCGGCGTTCGCCGCGGGGCTGTTGCTCGCCGAGATCGCTCCAGTCGCTACGTCGCATCGCCTGGGGATGCTGGGCGAGAAGGCGATTCGCTCGACCACCTCGCGCTACAACTTCGTGTACCGGGCGGACCGCGGGTGGGTATACGCGATCCGCTCGCTCGAGCTGAAGACGCGGGAGATGACCGATTTGATGTTGGAGCGCGAAGGCACCGGAGCCGCCTACCCGACGATCGTGGTGGCGGCGCAGCGCGCGATCTACAGCGACACCGGGAAGGCGGCGCGCCGGCCGCGTTGGATGCTGCACCGCGGCACGTTGCGCTATCTCGCCGGCAATCAGCCCGGCGGGGAGACGGCGTTCGAATTCGATTCGCTGCATTCCCACACGCTGCGGGAGCGCCCCGTCGATCTCCTGGCCGAGCCGAAGGCGCCCGACGAGATGCGCTATGGGGAGCTGCGGCGCTACATCGACGCGCTGACGCGCAGCGGCTCGAATGCCAAGAAGCTGCAAGTCGAGCTCGCGCTCAAGATCGCGATTCCGTTCATCTGTGTGCTGATTGCGCTGTTCGGCGCGCCGCTCGCTATTTCGAATCCGAAGAGCGGCGCGGCGTGGGGCGTGGCGGCGAGTCTCGCAACGACCTTCATCGTGCTGCTCATGTTTCAGCTGGCGAAAGCGGTCGGCGCGGGGGGCGTGCTGCCGCCGATGCTCGCGGCGTGGACGCCCAATATTCTCGTCGCTGTCGCGGCCGTGTATCTGCTGCGTAAAGCACCCACCTAAGTCCTTGACGCGGTTTCTGATCGGGACCACCTTCTCACCGGTCTCGATGGGCACCAGCACCCTGCATTCGTTCCCTCTCCGGAGAGGTCCATCCATGCGTTGGATCGTCAGCGTTGGCCGCGCCGGTTTTGCGGCGGCGGCTGTTTCGATGTTTGCCATCCCCGCGGCGTTTGCGCAGGGCGTCACCACCGGCGCGATCGCCGGAATCGTCAGCGATTCCATGGGCGGCGGTCCCCTGGAGGGGGCGCGGGTCGTCGCGGTCCACGGCCCCTCGGGCACCACGTACGCCGCGGTCACGCGGGTGGACGGGCGGTTCACGATCCCGGGCATGCGCGTAGGCGGGCCATACAAGGTCAGCGCTTCGCGGGTCGGGTATCGGCAGGAAGTCCAAAACGGTGTGACCGTGTCGCTGGGCGTGACGAGCGATCTGCAGTTCCGGCTCCCGCAGGCCACCGTGCAGCTCGAGGCGGTGACGGTCGAGACGTCGGCGGCGGGCTCCATCTTCAGCAGCCAACGGACGGGCGCGGCGACCACCGTCTCGACCGACCAGCTGGCGCATCTCCCGACGATCAGCCGCCGGGTCGAGGACTTGTTGCGGCTGACGCCGCAGTACAGTCCGATGTCGTTCGGGTTCTCGTTCGCCGGTCAGGACAACCGGCTGAACAACACGACGATCGATGGTTCCTACTTCAACAATTCCTTCGGTTTGGCCGGGCAGCCCGGTGATCGCACCGGAGTGACGCCGATCTCGCTCGATGCGCTGGAGCAGGTGCAGGTGAACATCGCGCCGTTCGACGTGCGGCAGGGGAACTTCGTCGGCGCCGGCGTGAACATGGTCACAAAGAGCGGCACGAACACCTTCGCGGGATCGGCCTTCTACAACACGCGCAGCAACAGTTTCGTGGGCAAGAGCGCGGGGCCGAACACATTCAATCCCGGGACCTTCCAGTATCACGACGTGGGTATCGCGCTGGGCGGGCCGATCCTCAAGAACAAGCTGTTCTTCTTCGCGAGCTACGAGGACGACGCCCAGACAGCGCCCGGGACCACGTTTTTGGCCAATACCGGTGGGCAGCCAAACATCGGGTCCGTGACCCGTGTGCTCGCCTCGGACCTCGACGCGTTGAGCACGTACGTGCGCACCAAGTTCGGCTACGAGACGGGACCGTACCAGGGATACGACTTCAAGACGCCATCGACGCGCTTTCTCAGCCGCCTAGACTACAATCTGAACGACCACAACAAGCTGAGCGTCCGCTACAACCTGTTGAACTCGGAAACGCCAGTGTTGCTTTCCAACTCGTCATCGCTGGGGTTGGGCAACCGGCGGAGCAGCAATCTCTCATTGAATTTCGCCAACTCGAACTACGCG
>Ga0209377_1001088_pt1 | contig 18410 bp, 18 predicted proteins | sample GraSoiAngelo_141_FD_185898 | JGI IMG/M metagenome (GOLD analysis project Ga0209377, IMG submission 185898) | Grasslands soil microbial communities from the Angelo Coastal Reserve, California, USA - 14_0929_12_40cm (SPAdes) (version 2) | ecosystem: Environmental > Terrestrial > Soil > Grasslands ...
CCCCCGGCGGCGAAAGATTACCTGGAGGGCCTGTTCCGGCGCCTTGGCAAGCGCGACGTGCGAATCCTGTTCGAGCCCGGCCGTTCCCTTGTCGGAAACACCGGGCTCCTGCTCACTCGCGTCGAATATCTCAAGCAAGGGGGGGCAAAGAACTTCGTGGTGACCGACGCGGCGATGAACGACCTGCTGCGCCCGGCACTCTACGATGCCTGGCACGAGGTCCTACCGGTAGCGCGGCGTAACGGCCCGGCACAGCGTTACGACATCGTGGGTCCGGTCTGCGAATCGGCGGATTTTCTCGCCCGGGGACGCGCGCTCACGGTCGCAGCCGCGGACCTTCTCGCGATCATGTCGGCGGGCGCTTACGGCATGACGATGAGCTCGAATTACAATTCCCGGCCGCGTCCTGCCGAGGTGATGGTCGACGGGAAAACAGCTCACCTCGTTCGGGATCGGGAAAGTGTTGAGAACCTCTTTGCATCGGAGCGCCTTTTGCCGTAAATTTAAGCGTTTGCCGACCAGGCAGCGAGCGACACCGGCAGGGGACCGGGGTCCGCGGTAGCTGATGGAATACGCGGCTTTTTCACGTCGTTAGCAAATCCATGGATTCTTCGTTGCGATCGCACGTCGCGGCACCTTCGGCCAAGCGCCTGGTCGTTTTCGGCGGCGTCGGTTTGCTCGTCGTCGCGGTCGTGCTGTTCGCCTATTTCGGCACCGAGATACGCGCGAACGAGCGCAAGGCATCCAAGGGACCTTCGGCGATTCCCGTCTCGGTTGCGCCGGTCCTGCAGGAGGTCGTGCCTTTGCGGCTCCTAGCCATCGGTAACGTCGAGGCCTACGCCACCGTGTCGGTCAAGGCACGTGTCGACGGACAGATCGTGGAAGTCGGCTTCAAGGAAGGCGAGGAAGTCCCACGAGGTCGCGTGCTCTTCAAGATCGACCCGCGCCCCTACGAGGCGGCACTGCGTCAGGCCGAAGCCAATTTCCTGCGCGACACCTCGCAGAAGAACCAAGCCCGCTCACAGGAACGCCGCTACCAGGAACTACTTGCGAAAAACTTCGTGTCGAAGGAAGCCTACGCGCAAATCGGCACCAACGCCGACACCGCAGAGGCCGTGGCCCAGGGGAGCCGCGCCGCACTCGACAACGCGAGGCTCAATCTGGAGTACTGCACGATTCGCTCTCCGATCGACGGCTACCCCGGAAAGATCCAGATTCAGATGGGAAACCTCGTCAAAGCGAACGACACGCTTCCCCTGGTGGTGATCAACCAAGTCCACCCGATCTACGTGAACTTCTCCGTGCCAGAGCAGCAGCTCCGCGCCGTTCGCGGCTACATGTCGTCGGGGCCGCTCTCGGTCGATGCGCTGGCCCCGGGCTCGGATCAACCCGCAGCTTCCGGAACGCTGGTCTTCGTCGATAACGCCGTCGATCCGAGCACCGGGACCATCAAGTTGCGGGCTCAGTTCCAAAACGGCGAGAACGCGCTCTGGCCCGGCCAGTTCGTCAACGTGAGGATCAAGCTCTACGACCAGAACGACGCCTTGGTGGTGCCATCCAAATCGGTGCAAACCGGTCCCAATGGCCAATACGTCTTCGTGGTCAAGCCCGACATGACCACGGAGTTGCGCATCGTCACGGTCCAGCGGACCGAAGGGGACCGCGCGATCATCGGGAGCGGTCTGGAAAAAGGCGAACGGGTGGTCACACAGGGCCAGCTGCGCCTCAGTGCCGGAGCGAAGGTCGAAGTCAAGTCTTAAAGTTCTCCGCCATGAATCTATCGGAACTCTTCGTCCGCCGTCCCGTCATGACCGTGCTGGTCATGGCCGGAATTCTGATTTTCGGACTGGCGAGCTACCGCTTGCTACCGGTTTCGTCGCTGCCCAACGTCGATTTCCCCACCATCCAGGTCTCGGCGCAGCTCCCGGGTGCGAGCCCGGAGACCATGGCCGCCGCGGTGGCGACACCCCTCGAGAAGCAGTTCTCGACGATCGCCGGCATCGACCAGATGACTTCGCTCTCGGGCCAGGGCATTTCCACCGTCACCATCCAGTTCTCGCTCGACCGCGATATCGATGCCGCGGCGCAGGACGTGAATTCGGCGATCGCCGCCGCGACAAAGCAGCTGCCGCCGACCATGTCGACGCCCCCCTCGTTCCGAAAGGTGAATCCGGCCGATGCGCCGATTTTCTTCCTGACTCTCACCTCCGATACCCTGCCGCTTTCCACCGTCAACGAGTACGCGGAAACCTTTCTCGCGCAGCGCATTTCGACGATTTCCGGAGTGGCCCAGGTCCAGGTGCAGGGCCAGCAGAAATACGCGGTGCGCGTGCAGGTCGACCCCAATGCGCTCGCCGCGCGCGGTGTCGGCATCAACGAGGTCGAGCAGGCAGTCGCCAATGCCAACGTCAATCTGCCCACCGGAACCCTCTACGGCAAGGACCGAATGTTCGCCATACAGGCGACGGGCCAGCTCTACGACGCCGCCGCCTTCAGGCCCGTCATCGTTACCTACCGGAACGGTGCGCCGGTCCGCCTGAGCGAGCTCGGACGCGTCGTAGACAGCGTGGAAAACGACAAGCTCGCCGCGTGGTTCAAAGATCAGCGCGGCATCATCCTTGCAATCTACCGGCAGCCGGGCACCAATACCATCGAGGTCGTGGACGCCGTCAAAAAACTGTTGCCGACTTTCCGCGCCGAGGTCCCCGCGGGGGTCAGCATCAACGTGATGTACGACCGGTCGACCACCATCCGCGAATCGGTCGAGGACGTGAGGTTTTCACTGATCCTGGCGCTCGCCCTCGTGGTGATGGTGATCTTCATGTTCCTCCGCAACATTCCGGCCACCGTCATTCCGGCCGTGGCGCTCCCGATGTCGATCATCGGCACGTTCTCGCTCATGTACCTGTTCGGCTACAGCCTGGACAACATCTCTCTGATGGCGCTGACCTTGTGCGTAGGCTTCGTGGTGGACGACGCGATCGTCATGCTGGAGAACATCTCACGCCATATCGAGATGGGGAAGAGCCCACTTCAGGCGACGTTCGACGGCTCGAAGGAAGTCGCCTTCACGATCCTCTCGATGACGATCTCGCTCGCCGCCGTATTTATTCCAGTGCTTTTCATGGGCGGCATCCTCGGACGACTGCTGCACGAATTCGCCGTCACCATCATCGTCGCGGTGCTGATTTCGGGATTTGTCTCGCTCACGCTGACGCCGATGATGTGCAGTCGCATCCTCAAGCCCGAGGCCGACGTCAAGCACGGCAGCTTGTTCCTCGCGAGCGAGCGGGCGTTCGACGCGGTGAGGGACGCCTACGGATCGAGCCTGAAATGGGTGCTCGAGCGCCAGAGGCTCGTCATAGCGGTGTTTCTCGGCGTAGTCGTCGCGACCGGAGCGCTATACGCGAAAATGCCGAAGGGCTTCCTGCCGAGCGAGGACGCCGGGCAGCTCTTCTGCTTCATAGAAGCGCCCCAGGACATCTCGTTCGACGCCATGGTAACGTACCAGCGCTCCGTTTTGGAGATCCTGCGTTCCGATCCCAACATCGAAGCGGTGACCGGGTTCATGGGCGCAACTTCGTTCAACCCTTCCCTCAACGTCGGCCGCGCCACGATGACCTTGAAGCCACGCTCCCAGCGCAAGTCGGCGGACGAGATCGTGCGCGGCCTGCGCCCGAAGCTCTCCAATATTATGGGCGTCAAGGTTTTCATCCAGAACGTCCCCGCCATCCGAATCGGCGGCCAGCTCACCAAGAGTCAATACCAGTACGTAGTCCAAGGCGCGAGCACCGAAGAGCTGTACCGCTGGGTGCCGATCATCGAGGACAAGCTCAAGACGCTGCCGGGATTGCTCGACGTCTCGAGCGATCTGCAAATCGCGCGGCCGCAGGTCAACGTCGAGATCGACCGCGAGAAGGCCTCGGCGCTCGGCGTGAGCCCCCAGCAGATCGAAGCGGCGCTCGCCAACGCCTACGGCTCGCGCCAGGTTTCGAACATCTATACCGCGACGAACCAGTACTGGGTGATCCTGGAGCTCGAGCCTAGGTATCAGCGCGATCCCGCGGCGTTGTCGATGCTTTACGTACGCTCCTCGAGCGGCGCGCTGGTGCCCCTCAACGCGGTGGCGAAGCTCACTTACGGCGTCGGCCCCATGAGCGTGAGCCACCTCGGGCAGTTACCTTCCGTCACGATTTCGTTCGATCTGCAGCAAGACGTGGCTCTCTCTCAGGCCATTGCACTGATCCAGAAGGCGGCGGAGGAGCTACAGGTGCCGCCCACCCTGAACACGAGATTCACGGGCACGGCGCAGGCGTTTCAGGCTTCGCTCCAGGGCATGGGCATCCTGCTGGTGCTCTCCATTCTTGTGATCTACCTGGTGCTCGGAATCCTGTATGAGAGCTTCATCCACCCGCTCACGATTCTCTCCGGCTTGCCGACCGCGGGACTCGGAGCGCTGGTTACTTTGTGGGCCTTTAACATCGAGCTCAACATGTACGCATTCGTCGGCATCATCATGCTGGTGGGCATCGTCAAGAAGAACGCGATCATGATGATCGACTTCGCGATCGAGGCGCAGCGCAAGGAGGGCAAGCCCGCTGCCGAGGCCATTTACCAGGCCTGCGTGATCCGCTTCCGGCCGATCATGATGACGACGTTCGCCGCCCTGATGGGGAGCCTGCCGATCGCGCTCTCTTTCGGCGCGGGCGGAGACGCACGCCGTCCGCTGGGACTCGCGGTGGTGGGCGGGCTTTTGCTGTCGCAGTTCCTGACCCTCTACATCACGCCCGTGATCTACCTCTACTTCGAGCGCCTCCAGGAGTGGATGTCGCAGCGGCGCGAAACGCGCCAGATGGCAAAGTTGCGCGCCGCCGACTAGGCGATCAAATCGACGAGCCGATCCGGACCGCCCTCGGCGATCAGGGATTGAGCTGCTTGTAGACGACGCCTGCGACGTTGAGTAGTTGTTCCCTTTTTATCTCGCCGGAAAGCGCGTACCCGAAATTGCCGTCGACCCAGTAGAAGACCGACACGCGATCCTCCTGGCTGAAGCGGAAAGCGGTATCGCGCGGTTCCCCCCTTTGTCGGGAGACGTAGAGCGTGAGGCGCTGGCCGCGCGCATCCTGATACATGAACTGCGCGACCGGCCCCTGCGGTCCTGAGAGCAGTCGCCCGCCCACGAGTTCGTAGCCAAGCGGCGCGAGTTTTGGCGCTTTCAGCGTAGTGCCGAGGCGCTTCGACAGCCACCCCACCAAGTGTTCTTCCTCGTTGGCGGTCACTTCCACCGGATGGCGCACTTCGGGCGAATACACCGCGTGCGCGGTCGCCGCCAAGCGTGGGAGCGACGCCGGCAGCATCTGCGGGGTGATGAACATCCCACGAACCAGCCAGCCGAGCCCGATTCCAAGCGCGAATATCGCAGCAGCCGCGAAGTACCGCCGCCACGCGTGCGAGCGCACCGCAAGCAGCGCCGCCGGCACAGGTTCATCGAGCACCGGGTTGTAGAGCGAACGGAGCAGGGCGTTTTGCTCGGCGTACGCGCGCAGCCGCTCCGCGTCCTCCGGGTGAGCAACGAGCCAGGCCTCGACCTCTGCCCGAGCGCCTTCGGAAAGCGCGCCGTCGATGTAGGTGTGCAATTCCGCCTCGGTAACCGGCTTCACTTCACGACTTTCAGAGGCATCACGGTCTGACCGCCGAGCAGCTGGCGCATGCGCTCGCGCGCCCGCGACAGTCGCGACATGACTGTGCCTATGGGGATGTCCAGAGCACCGCTGACCTCCTCATAAGTCAGCTGCTCCACCGCCACCAGCAGCACGACCTCCCGCTGCTCCGGCGACAGAGAGCGCAGCACACGGTCCACATCCTGCAGCTCGAGCTGCTCGCTCTGGGTCGCGCGAACCGACACCGCGGGCACTTCTTCCATCGCCTGCTCGATTTCGTAGCGGCGGCGCCTTGCCTGATTTACGAACACGTTATGCATGATCGTGAACAGCCACGCCCTCAGATCGCTTCCCGGACGCCACAGGTAGAACTTGTTCCAGGCGCGCTCCAGGGTGTCTTGAACCAAGTCGTCCGCGACGTAGCGGTCGCCGACGAGCGCGCGCGCGTAGCGCCGCAGCCGGGGGATGTGCTCGATGATGAGGCGACGATCCATCTCCAGGGCATTCTAGCGTGCCGCTGGTTTTTTCGGGAACGCTTCGCTCGCCGGGAACCGCGGGGCAACGCCACCCTAGCCAAGCAAGGGATGCCGACTTTGCCCACTACCCTCCCCAAAAAAAGAGAACCTGCGATACAAACGCGCGGCTTGGCGCATTTATTCCGCAGGTTACCGGCCGCCCCGTGGAATTCTGCCGGGCGCGACCTGGGTAAACACGAGACCAGCCCCCGCTATTCCCAGTTCGGGCGGCGTTCGGGAGGCGCGTTTTCGGAGGGCGGGAAATGAACGGGCGTGGCTTTGCCACCCTCGACTCAGGTCATCGCAACGCGAGGATTACCCGCGGAGGCCGGTGATGTAATCTGCCACCGCGCGGATTTCAGGATCGCTCATCCTTGCAGCGATTGCTTGCATCATCTTGTTCGCGTCGTTCCTGCGTTCACCCGAGCGAAACGCTTTCAGCTGCGCTTCGGTGTATTCGGCGTACTGTCCCGCGAGACGCGGGTATTGCGCAGGTAAACCGGCCCCGTTCGCGCCGTGGCATCCAGCACACGCAGGAAGGCCCTTGGTCATGTCGCCGCTCCGCCAGATTTTTCGACCGAGCGCGAGCGCATCCTGGGTTTTCACCGCGCCCGGCGTGGCTCGTTGCGCGGCGTAATAAGCCGCCACATCGCGCATGTCCGCGGTGGAGAGGCCTGCAACCATGCCGCCCATGATCGGGTTTTCCCGCTCGGCCCTCTTTCCGCCCGCGGGCTTGAAGTTGGCGAGTTGCTTCTGCAGGTATTCGGGCACCTGGCTGGCGAGCTTCGGATTGGCGGGGGTCGGGCTGTTGCCGTCGGCACCGTGGCAAGCCGCGCAAACCTTGTTGGCGATGCTTTGGCCCTTGGCGGAGTCGGGTTTCGCCGCGGGTTCCGCGGCGGCGAGCGGGCCGGCGCAAACTGCTAGGCTCAAAAGCGCCAACGCTCGTTTCATTCCTTTTTCCCTCCGCGAGCCTTCGCTCAAAAGGCTGATATTCTAGCAAAACCGGTTGCCCCGACCCACATGTCACTCTTCCGCAGTGCTCTCTTCTTCAAAAGCGTTGCCTCGCTTGCGGACGCTCCGGCGAGCGTCGCTGAAATCGCCTTCGTCGGTCGATCGAACACGGGCAAATCAAGCGCCCTCAACGCGCTTGCCGGGAGCCAGTTGGCATTCGTGAGCAAGACCCCGGGACGCACTCGGCTCATCAATTTCTACGCGTTGGGCTCGGAGCGATTCATCGTTGATCTACCCGGCTACGGCTACGCCCGGGTTCCCGAGGCGACACGGGCGTCCTGGGAAAAACTGCTGGGCGGGTATCTCCAGACGCGCGCGCCTTTGTGCGGCCTGGCCCTGGTAATGGACGTGCGCCACCCGCTGACCGAGCTCGATCAACGCATGCTCGGATGGTTTTGTCTCACGGGAAAACCGGTGCACGTGCTGCTCACCAAAGCGGATAAACTCTCTCGGGAGGCCGCCCAGAAGGTCTTGCGCAGGGTCGAAGGAGAAATCGGCGCGTTCGCGCCCAATGCCTCGGTGCAGTTGTTCTCGAGCCTCAAGAAATCCGGACTTGAGGAAGCTGCAGCGGTGCTGCTCCGGTGGCTGGACGCGAGCGCGCCAAGGGCCGTCAGCGTGGCCCTTGGCCGAGAGCCAAATGAAAACCCCCGGCAAAACCGGGGGTGGAGAAATAAAAGCCCCCGGGCCAAAAGGGGAAATCAGCCCGGGGCAAAATGCCTTAAGGTTTAAGGCATCCCGCTCAGGGAGGAGAAGCGGGAGACGACCGAAGTCGCCTACAGCATGGGAGTCCTCGCGAGGAGAAAGGTTCCCGTAGCGGGTCTACTAGAATATAACAGACTGATCCGCCTGGAAAAAAGGAGCAATCATGCAGGTCTACGGCAGCTTTCCCGCGGTGCGCATGCGCCGGATGCGGCGCGACGAGTTCTCGCGCCGCTTGATGCGCGAGCACGTGCTCAGCCCCGATGATCTGATCTACCCGGTCTTCGTGATCGAGGGCAAGGGCCGGACCCAGGCCGTTCCATCCATGCCCGGGGTGTCCCGTTACACGGCCGACAAGCTCACCGCGGTGGCCGAGCGATGTCTCAAGCTCGATGTGCCGGTGATGGCGCTCTTCCCGGCCATCGAACCGTCGCTCAAAACGCCCGACGGCAAGGAAGCAACGAATCCCGACGGACTGATCCCGCGCGTCGTCGGAGCGCTGAAAAAACGCTTTCCCGAGCTCGGAATCATGACCGATGTCGCGCTCGATCCCTATACCGATCACGGCCAGGATGGACTGATCGATTCCCGCGGCTACATCCTCAACGACGACACGCTCGCCGTGCTCGAGGAGCAGGCGCTCGTTCAAGCGGCGGCGGGGGTGGACATCGTCGCTCCTTCGGACATGATGGACGGCCGCATCGGCCGCATTCGGACCGCGCTGGAGGAGAAAGAATTCATCCATACGCGCATCATGGCTTATTCGGCGAAGTACGCTTCGGGATTCTACGGACCCTTCCGGGATGCGGTCGGGTCGGCGGCAAGCCTAGGCAAGGGCAATAAGTTCACCTACCAGATGGACCCGGCCAACAGTGACGAGGCGCTTTGGGAAGTGGGGCTGGATCTGCAAGAAGGTGCGGACATGGTCATGGTGAAGCCGGGCATGCCCTATCTCGATATCGTGCGCCGGGTCAAAGACGAATTCAAAGCACCGACCTACGTCTATCAGGTCAGCGGCGAGTACGCGATGCTGAAAGCGGCATTCAAGAACGGATGGCTCACCGAGAAGCAGTGCGTGATGGAAGCGCTCGTTGCATTCAAGCGCGCGGGCGCCGACGGCATCCTGACCTACTTCGCGCTCGATGCGGCGGGATGGTTGAAGGAAAAGCGCTAGTCCCCTAGCGCAAATGCCAGATCGAGCGACCTGATGAATTTCTCCGGCGACTGGTAGCCGATCACGCGCAGGCCTTCGATTTCCCGGCCGCCCGCGTCGAAGAAGACGATCCCCGGCGGCCCAAACAGCCGGTAGCGCTTCAGAAGCGCCTTGTCCTCCGCGCTATTGGCAGTGACGTCTGCGCGCAGGAGCGTCATCTCGCCCAAACGCGCGTGAACTTGCGGGTCGCTGAAAGTGAAACGCTCCATTTCCTTGCACGACACGCACCAGTCCGCGTAGAAATCGAGCATCACCGCTTTGTCGGCCGTCTTCAGACGCGCATCCAGATCGGCGAGCGTCTTGACTGTCTCGAAGCGCAACGGCGCCTCCGGCGATTGGGCGAAAAGCCCGGCAAGAGGTCGCACGGGATCACGCGCCCCCGACAGCGCACCGACGCCTTGCGCGGCTCCGGCGAGCAGCGCGAGGACGCCGACCGCCTTCGATAACCGCCTCCATCCGCTGGCGCCTTGGGGAATGGGCTCGAGCGCGCCCAAGAACACTCCCGATCCGACCAGCACTCCCGCCCACAGCAGCATCTGCATCGCCGCCGGAATCACGGGGGTTACGATCCAGATCGCAACCGCGAGGAGGAGCACTCCGAAAAACTGCCGGACCGCATGCATCCATGGCCCGGACCTCGGCAGGAGCGCGCCCTCGGACACCCCTACAAGGACCAGCGGCACGCCCATTCCGATCGCCATCGAGAACAGCGCCGTTCCGCCGAGCAAGGCGTCGCGCGTCTGGCCGATATAGAGCAGAGCGCCGGCAAGGGGCGCGGCGACGCAGGGAGAGACGATCGCAGCCGAGAGCGCTCCCATCAGCACCACTGCGCCCCAGTCCCCACCCCCAAGCCGGTTGCTCGCCGCGGTGAGACGCGCCTGCCAACTGGAAGGCAAACGCAGTTCGTAGAAACCGAACATGGACAACGCAAGTCCCACGAAGACGGCCGCGAACGCTCCCAGCACCCAGGTGTTCTGGAGAGCCGCGGTGAGCAGGTTCCCGGAAAACGCCGCGGCTATACCGATGGCGGTGTAAGTCACCGCCATGCCGAGGACGTAGGCGAGGGAGACGAGTGCGGCGCGCCGGCGCGTCACCTTGCGGCCTTCGCCCACGATGATTCCGGACAGGATCGGGATCATCGGCAGGACACAAGGGGTGAACGTGAGCAGGAGCCCGGCGCCGAAAAACACCGCGATGACCAGCCAGAGCCGGCCGGATTCCAGAACGCCCGCGAAGCGAACGTCGTCGCTCGCCGCGGTCACGCGTTCCGGCGAAGAGGCAAACGGTTCGCTTTCCCGGAGGATCGACGAACGCGACCCGCCCAGCGAAGCAAGGCGAAGGTCGGCGCTTTGCACCTGCGGAACATAGCACACGCCCAAATCGGCACAGCCTTGCGAGGTGACCTGGAGCTTCAGGCGCTCGGCGCCGGCCGCCTCGACCGGCAGGCGTATGCGCACTTCCTTGCGGTAGGTCTCCTGTTTGCCGAAGAACTTGTCCTCGTGGATCTGCCCCTTCGGAAACTGGGGCTGGCCCAGCGCCACCGAAGCAGGCTCAGCTGCAAAGCGGAAACGGTCGCGGTAGAGGTAGTAGCCGTCGGCTATTCCATAGCGAACTTCCACGGTCCGCGCATCGAGAGCACGGGCGGAAAAACGGAACGCCTTGTCCGGCTCGAGCAGATCGTCGGCCCCCGCCGCGCACGCCGGCGGCAGCGCAGCCAGCAGCAACAGCAAGGTGAGCAGAAGTCGGTGCATGAGCTAAGCCGGCCGCGTCTCGGAATCGACCCAATCGAGGTACGCCGGCAATCCCCCGGTCAATCGGACCGCGATGATCTCCGGAAGTTCGTAGGGGTGGCCCGAGCGGATCGCCGCCTCGAGCTCGGCGTAGCGGCCGGCGGTGGTCTTGATGAGCATCGGGAATTCCTCGGCGTCCTCGGTCTTGCCTTTCCAGCGATAGATCGAGCGGCACGGCGACAGGATATTGATGCACGCAGCGAGGTGCCTTTCGACAAGCTCGTGCGCGAGCTTCGCCGCGCTGCCGCGGTCGGGCAGATTGGTGATGACAAGATAGCCGTCCGCCGCATTCATGCAGGCTCCTTGATCGCGGGAACGCCGTCTCGCACAGTGGGATAGCGCAATCGCACGCCGAGCTCCGCCTTCATGCGCCGATTGGAAAGGCGTCTCGATTCGCTCATGAAAGAAAACAGTTCCGGCGCCAGCAGGCGTGCGGCTTCTTCCCGCGAGACGCGCGGGGGCCGAGCAAGACCGCTGCGATCGGCGACGAGGTCGAAAAATTCGCCCATCTTCATGGGGCCGTCGTCGCTCGCATTGTAGACACCGCGCGCGCTGGCCGATTCGAGAGCGGCGACGAGGATTCCGGCGAGATCGTCTGCATGGATGTGATTGGTGTACACGTCCTGCTCGGGCTTAAGCGCCGCAGTGCCACGCGCCAGTCGCTCGAGCGGCAGGCGGTCGTGGGCGTAGATTCCCGGCACGCGCAGGATCACGATCTCGACCTTGTTGCGCTCGCCCCAGTCACCGAGCGCCCGTTCGGCGTCCAGGCGGCGCAGGGCGCGTTCAGTCTGCGGGTTAGGTGGGCGGGTCTCGTCGACCCATTCGCCCGCACAATCGCCGTATACCCCGCTCGTGGAAAGGTACGCGAATCTCCGTGGTAACATGGCGCCGCGTCCGCGCGGTGCGAGCGCTGCAAGCAGACTGCGCATACGAATATCGAGCGTTCCGCCTGCGGAGGGCGGCGCGAGATGCACGATGCGGGCGGCGCGACCGACTAGCGGCGCGAGCGAGGCGGCATCGTCGAGATCACCCGCGATTTGCCCCACCCCGGCGGTATCGAGCACGGGATCGGGCGAGCGCACCAGAGCCGTCACGCGATAGCGACGCTGCAGTTCCGGCAAGGCGCGGCGCGCGACGTCACCGCAACCGATGATGAGCAGATTTTCCACGAACGGATTCTACCCCGCGCACCGATGACGCATCAGGTCACGATACGCAACACCGGCCACCGGTTTCCGGCGCAGGACGGCTCCACGATCCTGCAGTCGGCGCTCGATGCGGGCCTCGTGCTCCCTTACGGCTGCCGCGACGGCGCCTGCGGCAGCTGCAAGGGGAAGCTCGTCGATGGCAGGATCGACTACGGCCGTTACTCGGAAAAGGCGCTCACCGCGCAGGAGCGCGCGCAGGGCTACGCGCTCTTCTGCCAGGCGAAGCCCCTCTCTGACGTGGCGATCGAAGCGCGCGAAGTGCGCAAAGCAGGCGATATCCAGGTGAGGAAACTTCCCGCGCGCGTGCAGAAGCTGGAGCGCGCCGCGGACGACGCCATGATCGTCTATCTGAAGCTCCCCGCGAACGAGCGCCTGATGTACCTTCCCGGCCAATACATCGACATCCTCCTGAAGGACGGCACGCGGCGGAGCTTTTCCATGGCCAATGCGCCGCACGACGACGAGTTCGTGCAGCTGCACGTGCGCCACGTGCCGGGCGGCGCGTTCACCGACCACGTGTTCCAGACCATGAAGGAGCGCGACATCCTGCGCCTGGAAGGGCCGTTCGGCACGTTCTTCCTGCGCGACGAATCCGACAAGCCCATCGTGCTCGTCGCCTCGGGCACGGGATTCGCGCCGATCAAGGCGCTGATCGAGGCCGCATTCAAAAAAGGCGTCAAGCGTCCCATGAGGCTTTACTGGGGCGCGCGCCGCCCGAAGGATCTTTACCTCAACGGTTTGGCCGAGCGCTGGGTCGCCGAGCATTCGGGGTTTGAGTACGTGCCGGTGATTTCCGACGCCCTGCCGGAAGACAACTGGAGCGGCCGGACGGGATTCGTGCACCGCGCGGTGATGGACGACCTCTCAGACCTTTCCGGCCACCAGGTCTACGCCTGCGGGGTTCCGATCATGGTGGATTCCGCGCGGCGCGATTTCATCCAGAACTGCCGGTTGCCCGAAAACGAATTTTTCGCCGATTCCTTCACCACCGGCGCCGACAAGGCGCGCTAGCGCCGGACTACCCCGCCGCCTCGCCGAGATAGGCTTCGCGCACGCGCGGGTCGGCGAGCAGCTCGCGCGCTTCTCCCGAGAGCGTGATCTCCCCGCTTTCCATGACATAGCCGCGGTGCGCCAGCGCAAGCGCGCTTCGAGCGTTCTGCTCCACCAGCAGCACCGTGACGCCGGTGCGGTTGATGTCGCGGATCACCTGCAAGATCCTCTGCGCCGCGATCGGGGCGAGGCCCATGCTCGGCTCATCGAGCGCGAGGAGCTTCGGCCGGCTCATGAGGGCGCGCCCGATGGCGAGCATCTGTTGCTCGCCCCCGGACAACGTGCCCGCGGTCTGGCGGCACCGCTCCGCGAGCCGTGGAAACAGCTCGAAAACGCGCGCGCGGTCGGAGGTGACCCCGGCGTCGGACCGGGCGTAAGCTCCCATCGCTAGATTCTCCTCGACGCTCAGTTGCGCGAACACCCCGCGTCCTTCGGGCACCATGACGAGCCCAGCCCGCGCGCGCGCAAACGCGGGGACTCCGGCGAGATCACGGCCGTCGAACCGGATCGACCCCGGAGCAGCCGGCGCAAGCCCGGAGACGGCGCGCAGAGTCGAGGACTTGCCCGCGCCGTTCGCGCCGATCAGGCAGACGAGCTCGCCCGCGGCGATTTCAAGATCGATTCCCTTCACCGCGCGGATTCCGCCGTAGCGGACTTCCAGGCCGCGAATTTCGAGCAGCTTCATGCGGACGGCGCCGTCGCGGCGCCGAGGTAGGCCTCGATCACCTTCGCATCGCGCTGCACTTCGGCCGGCACGCCCTCGGCGATGCGCTTGCCGTAATCGAGAACCAGCACGCGGTCGCATACGTTCATGACCACGCGCATGTCGTGCTCGATGAGGAGCAGCGTCGCGCCGTCCGCGCGAAGGCGCTCGAGCAGCGCCCGGAGCCCTTTGGTCTCCGAGGCATTCATTCCCGCCGCGGGTTCGTCCAGGGCGAGCAGGACGGGGTCGGTCGCGAGCGCGCGCGCGATTTCCAGGCGCCGCTGATCGCCGTACGCAAGGCTCCCGGCCGGATCGTTCGCCCGGGCGCGAATGCCGACGTAGTCGAGCAGCTCCGCCGCGCGCCGCTCGATTCCAGCTTCTTCGGCGCGCGTCGCCGGATCGCGCAGCACCGCGCCGAGGACGCCCGCGCGCGTGCGGACATGGCGGCCGATCATGACGTTTTCGAGAGCGGACAGGTTGGCGAAGAGCCGGATGTTCTGGAAAGTGCGGCCGATGCCGCGCGCCGCGATCCTGTCGGGCTTGAGCCCGGTGAGCTCCCTTCCGTCGAGGAGAAAGCGGCCGCGGTCAGCCGGGTAGAGCCCGGTGAGCAGGTTGAACAGCGTGGTCTTTCCGGCGCCGTTCGGACCTATCAGCCCGAAGATCTGGCCGCGCGAAATCGAAAAGCTCACGTCGATGAGTGCCTCGACGCCACCGAAGCGCTTGCTTACGTGTTCGGCCTCAAGCAACACGCTCACGGCTTACGCTCCGCGAGCTCGCGCTTGCGCACCGCGGACGGCCACAAGCCGCCGGGCCGCAGCGTCATGACGAGCACGAGGGCGAATCCGAAAATCAGCATGCGGATCACTTCCGGTTCGATGATCATCCGGCCGAAGAGCTGTTTTTGCGCCGGCTCGACCGTGAACCGCAGGATCTCCGGAACGAAGGAGAGCAGCACCGCGCCAAGGATCACGCCCCAGATGTTTCCCATGCCGCCGAGCACGACCATGGAAACCACCATGATGGATTCGACCAGCACGAAGCTCTCCGGGGAAACAAATCCCTGGATCGCGGAGAACATGCCGCCCGCAACGCCGCCGAAGGTCGCCCCCATGGCGAAGGCGAGCAGCTTCACGCGCGTGGTGTCGATGCCCATCGCGCGCGCGGCGATCTCGTCTTCGCGGATCGCCTCCCAGGCGCGGCCGATTCGCGAGTTCTGGAGCCGCACGTTGATGAAGATCACCGCGAGCAGCACCGCGAGCAGCAGGTAGTAGTACTTGATCGGCCCGCTGAAGACGAGGCCGAGGAAGCTGTCCGACTTGGAAAAATCGATCCCGCCCAGCCGGAACGGATCGATGCGCGCGATCCCCTGCGGGCCGTTGGTGATGTTGATGGGCTGGGACAGGTTATTCAGGAAGATCCGCACGATCTCGCCGAAGCCGAGCGTCACGATGGCGAGATAGTCGCCGCGCAGTTTGAGCGTTGGGGCTCCGATCAGCACTCCGAAGAGCGCCGCCACCGCGGCCCCGAGCGGCAGGATCGCCCAGAACGGCCAGTGGATGCCGAAGTGCGGCGAGGCGAGGAGCGCGTAGACGTAGGCGCCCACCGCGTAGAAGGCGACGTAACCGAGATCGAGCAGCCCGGCGAAGCCGACCACTATATTCAGGCCGAGCGACAGGAACACGAAGAGGATCGCGAGATTCGTGATCCGCACCCAGGCCGTGCCGACCGCCGCGAGAGCGAACGGCAGCGCGAGCAGCGCGAGCGCGACGATAGCCGCGCCGGCCCACGGCGCAGCGGCGTGCCGTTTCAAGCGTGCGATCGATTCAATCACGCCCTGTCCCCGACCCGCTCGCCGAGCAGCCCCGAAGGCCGCAACACCAGCACCGCGATCAGCACGATGAACGCGAACACGTCCTGGTAATTCGAACCGAACATGTTTCCGGTCAGGTCGCCTATATAGCCGGCGCCGAGCGCTTCCACCACGCCGAGCAGCACCCCGCCGAGCATCGCTCCCGGTATGTTGCCGATCCCGCCCAGCACCGCCGCGCAGAACGCTTTCAGGCCCAGCTGCGAGCCCATGGCGTAGTGAGCGATGCCGTAATAGCTCGCCACCATGACTCCGCGAGGGCGGCGCCGATGACGAAAGTCAGGGCGATGATGCGGTTTGCGTCGATGCCCATGAGCCCCGCCACTTGCGGGTTATGCGCGGTCGCCCGCATCGCGGTGCCGAGCCGCGTTCGATATACGAGAGCGGCGAGTCCCGCCATCATCGCAAGCGAGATCGCCAGAATGGCGATCTGAACGCTGGTGATGGTGGCCCCGGCGAAGTGGTACGACTCCACCTTGATGATCTGCGGAAAGGCGAGCGGGTTGCGGCTCCAGATCATCATCGCCAGGTGCTGCAGGATGATCGACACGCCGATCGCGGTGATCAGGGGTGCAAGCCGCGGTGCGCCCCTCAAGGGTCGGTACGCCGCGCGCTCCATCGCGTAGCCGACCAGCATGCACACCGGGATCGCGCACCCGGCTGCGACGAGGACGATGGCGAGCGGCGGCAGGCCGGAGGGCGCGAGCGCGCCGATGACCGAGAACGCCACCATGGCGCCGATCATCACGACCTCGCCGTGGGCGAAGTTGATGAGCTGGATGATGCCGTACACCATGGTATAGCCGAGCGCGACCATGGCATAGACCGCCCCGAGCGTCAGGCCGTTGATCACTTGCTGGATGAAAATGTCCACGCCTGCGCAAGACCCATCAATGAAAACGGCACCCGCAGGTGCCGTCTTTGGAAATTCCCTTCAAGAGCGCTTACTTCTTGGCGACATCTGCCGCGGGCGCCGTGGATTGCGCCACGAAATCTTCGTACTTGATGGTCTTGCCGCTCTTGATGATGGCGATCGGCAGGAGCTTGCCGCCCTTCATGGTGAAGATGGTCATTTCGGCGTCTTTGCGGTCGCCTTTTTCATCGAAAGAAATCCTGCCCGTCGCGCCTGCGAAATCGATTTTCTGCAGAACGGGCAGATATTTCGCCGGGTCGGCCGAATTGGCTTTCTTCATCGCCTCGATCAGCAGGTTTGCGGCGTCGTACGTGAAGGGTGCGTAGAGGATCGGGTCGATATTGAAGCGCTTCTTGTAGGCGTCAAGGAATTTTTTCGAGGCCGCCTGCGGCGGGATTCCCGCCTGCGAGCACAACAAGCCCTCGGCGCCACTTCCGGCGAACTCACCCATTTTGTCGGTGCAGGCACCGTCACCGAAGGAGAACACCGCCTTGACGCCGAGCTCCCTGCCCTGCTTGAGCAGGGGACCGGCGGTGGAATCCATTCCGCCGTAGAACACCGCGTCTGGGCCACGGCCCTTCAGCTTCGTGAGGACCGCCTTCCAGTCCACCGTCTTGTTCGTGCCCTGCTCTCGCGCCAGCACTTTCACTCCGGCGGCCTTGAGCGTCTTTTCGACTTCGTTTGCCAGACCCTTGCCATAGGCCGTCGCATCGTCAATGATCGCCACAACCTTCGGTTTGGCGTTGGCGATCAAATAATTCGCGACCGCCGGGCCCTGCTGGTCGTCGCGACCGACCACGCGGAAAACACCCTTGAGACCCCGCTCCGTGAGTTCAGGATTGGTTGCGGAGCCGGTTATCATCGGGATATTCGCGCCGCTGTAGATGTTGGACGCCGGAATCGAGGTGCCCGAATTGAGGTGCCCGACGACGCCGGCGACTTTCGCGTCCACCAGCTTTTGCGCCACGGTATTGCCAACCTTGGCGTCTTCCTGATCGTCCTCTGCCAGAAATTCGAACACGGCTTCCTTGCCGCCGATCCTGATTTTTTCCGCCTTGGCTTCCTCCACCGCAAGCCGCGCCCCGTTCTCGTTATCCTTGCCGAGGTGAGCGATGCCGCCGGTCAGCGGCGCGACGCTGCCGATCGCGATCGTGAGAGTCGCAGGAGCCTGCGCCTTCTTGTCTTCGCCGCAGCCGGCAACGCCAACCATGGCCGCAATCGCGATGACGCCGAAATGGGAGCGGATCATGGCAGCCTCCGGTTCAAGACGCGGTGCAAAGACTCGGCTGATTATGCGGACGGCCCACGGGGCTGTCAATTTTCCCCGGCGCTTCACGCGCCCAGGCGAAACGGCCCGCCGGCTCCATGCGGCCGGCCGGCAGCGCCGGCTCTTTTGGCGGGTTTCGCCTACTTGACCGTCAGAATGTATTTCGCCAGAGTTTTCGCATCGTCATCGCCGACGGTCCCGTTCGGCGGCATCGGGATGGGGCCCCACACGCCGGTCGAGCCCTCTTTGATCTTCTTCACGAGATAGGCCTCGGCGTCCTTTCTGGACTTGTACTTGGCCGCCACTTCCTTGTACGCAGGGCCGACCAGTTTCTTGTCGACCGTATGGCAGCTCAAGCAGGCTTTCTCCTTCAAGAGCTCCTGCGCGTCGGCGGCGAGCACGGGGCCGCTTGCGAACGTGAACACGGCAGCTGCGGATAGCACTAGGGGTTTCATGAACTCTCCGGGAAGGTAAAAAAATTCTGCGCAATGCTACTGTATTTCGCCCTGCTTGG
>Ga0209377_1001089_pt1 | contig 18408 bp, 16 predicted proteins | sample GraSoiAngelo_141_FD_185898 | JGI IMG/M metagenome (GOLD analysis project Ga0209377, IMG submission 185898) | Grasslands soil microbial communities from the Angelo Coastal Reserve, California, USA - 14_0929_12_40cm (SPAdes) (version 2) | ecosystem: Environmental > Terrestrial > Soil > Grasslands ...
CAAAGCAAAGAATCCTCAACGTCGCCGCCCCGGCCAAGGACGAGAGCGTAGACGTTCGTGATGGGTGAAATGCCGCGGAGCGCGAAATGGCCCGCGGCAGACGCCCCGACTTTGATCGTGACGGACTCACCAGGGCTCCACCGCTCGGACTCACACTTCCAACCGAAGGAGTTTTCGCGCGTATCGCTTACGACATCAGCTCACGGTCCTTGTCGGGAGATCTGGCATCTCCGTTGCCTGCATCAGGGGACGATCGAACGCAGTAAGGACCGAAGGGATGACGAGAGGAGGTGAATGTATGGCGAAGAAGCTGTTGGCGGCTGTCATGGCGCTGTCGTTTCTCACGGTAATGTTCGCAGGCTCTGCAGATGCGAAACGTCGGTGCCCGCGCGGGCAGGAAGACGTCGGCGACGTCTGCGTTCCGAAGTAATACTGGCCCGACTGGGGCTGCGGAGGGAGTGTGGAGCGATACCACATTCTTCCTCCGCTGACCCGTCGGGCATCCTCGCCACTCCCGGCGCCCGGTTGACTGCGGGGCACAATTCTGCGATGAATTCCCGTCATGGCGCGGTTATTCGGATGGAGGCGGGACGTCACATTGACCGGTCAGTTCGGGGTACTCAGTCTCGTCGTCGTCGGGCTGATCACCACGACGTTCTGTCTTGTCATCTCGCACTCCCTCCGGCAGGACCTGCTCGATCGGGAGTGGAGCACCACGGCAGACTTCATTCGGACGGAAGCGGTCCATAACCTGATAGCCTCCGACTTTGCGCAGCCCGAGCACCCGGCGGCTCAGGAGCGGTTTCTCCTGTTCTACCGGCGCGCCGTCGTCATGCCGGAGATCGTGCGCGTGAAGATCTATGACGCCGGGATGCGAGTCGTGTGGTCCGACGAACCGCGCCTCCTCGGCCAGGTCTTCCGCGACAATCCCGAGCTCAGGGCCGCGTTGGCCGGTCGCACTACGGTCAATCTCGAGATGCACAAGAAGGGCGAGAACGTCTACGAGCCGGAGGGGGACAGCCTCGTGGAGGTCTACGTTCCCATCGCCTTCGGTGAAGGCGCTCCCGTCGTCGGCGTCGTGGAGACGTACAAGCAGCCGATCCGTGTGTTCGCCAACATCCGGCGTGGGCAGATGACCGTGCTCACGACGGCTATCGGGGGCGGTGCCACGCTCTACCTGTGCCTGTTCTGGATCGTGCGGCGAGCGGCCCGGCGTATCGCCAGCCAGCGCCGCGCGTTGGAGGGCCAGACGAAGGAGCTGGCGGCGGCGAACGACGAGCTACGTGCGGTCCAGCAACAGCTCGTGGCCTCCGAGCGCATGGCGGCGATCGGTGAGGTGGTGGCCGCCGTCGCCCACGGCATTCGCAACCCGCTCGCCAATATCCGCGCCTCTGCGCAAATCGCGTTGCTTGACTGGCGGCCGGGGGCCGAACTGTCGCACGGCGGCCGGAGCCTGGACCAGATCATCGGCGAAGTGGATCGCCTGGAAGGGCGTTTGAAGGACTTGCTCCGGTCGGTCCGACCCACCGAGCGGCAGATCATGCCGTTCGACGTCAACAGCGTGGTCCGCAGCGCCCTGCGGGCTACCGCCGGCCGCATCGATGAGGCGGGCCTGGTCGTCGACGAAAGCCTGGCCCCGGCACTGCCCATCATCCTGGGCGATCCTGCGTTGCTGGAGCAGGTCTTCGTGAACCTCATCGGCAACGCCGTCGAGGCCGCGGCGAAGGGCGGTACCATCACGCTCACGACCTACACGCACGCCGGTGCCGACGGCGTGGCGGAAGTGATCGCCGAGGTGCACGACACCGGGCTCGGTGTCCCCGCCGAGGAGGTGCCGAAGATTTTCGACTTGTTCTACACGACGAAGGCTCAGGGCAGCGGGCTCGGGCTGGCCGTCGCCAGGAAGTTTGCCGAATCCCAGGGTGGATTCGTCAGCGTGGCCAGCGGCCTTACCGGCGGCGCGACCTTCGTCGTCACGCTACCGGTGCGGGAAAAGGCCTGAGCGGTGGCCGGGCTCATCCTGATCGTCGAGGACGAAAAGATCCAGGCCGAGTCCATGTCGATCTATCTGGATCGCCTTGGCTACGGGACCGTTTTTACCCTGTCCGGCGAGGAAGGCCTCCGTCGCGCCGAGGAGGCGAGTCCTGACATCGCCATCGTCGACCTGCGCCTCCCGGGCATGGGTGGCCTCGATGTGCTCAGCCGGCTGCGCGAGATCACCCCGGGCTCGGAGGTGATCATGCTCACCGCGCACGCCACCGTCGGCTCGGCGGTGGAGGCGATGCGACGGGGCGCGTTCGACTACCTCAGCAAGCCCGTCGACTTCGACGAGCTGCGCGTCGTCGTGGACAAGGCGCTCACCCATTTACGACTACGCCGCGAGCTTTCCTACCTGAAGTCACGCGACGGCGCCGCCGCCGGCGGGGAGATCGTTGGCGAATCCGCGCCGGTTCGCGCGCTGCGCGCCGACGTGGCGCGCATCGCCGCGCTGGAGGCGGCCGAGGGCACCGCGCCGACCGTCTTACTCCTCGGTGAGACAGGAACGGGCAAGGGACTCGTGGCGCGCGCGATCCACCAGCAGAGTCCGCGCGCCGCCGGTCCGTTCATCGACATCAACTGTGCGGCGATTCCACCGGCGTTGCTCGAGGCCGAGCTCTTCGGGTACGAGCGCGGCGCGTACACCGACGCCAAGAGCGCCAAGCCCGGTCTTTTCGAGGCGGCCGAGGGCGGCACGATCTTCCTCGACGAGATCGGCCACATGGATCCGGCGCTCCAGATCAAGCTGCTCAAGGTCATCGAAGACCGGACGGTCCGGCGGCTGGGTAGCGTGCGGCCGAAGACGGTCAGGGCCCGCATCCTGGCCGCCACCAATCGCGACCTCGAAGCGGCGGTGGCCGAGGACGCCTTCCGGCAGGACCTTTATTTCCGGATCAAGGTCCTGACTCTCGAGATGCCTGCCCTGCGGACGCGCGGCGCGGACGTCCTGCTCCTGGCTCGGCACTTCCTCGCCGATCTGAGCCGTCGCTACGGCCGAACCCTCAAGACGCTCACAGCGGAGGCAGAAGCGGCGCTCCTCGCCTACTCCTGGCCTGGGAACGTCCGCGAGCTTGCTCACGTCATGGAGCGGGCGCTGCTGGCCCGGTCGAAGGACACCGTGGACGTCGACGACCTCGGCCTCAAGAGCGCGAAGCCGGCGGCGCCGGTGCTGGTGGAGGCGGATGGTCGCGTGCAGATAGATTTCTCCGCGGGCGGGATCGTGCTCGACGATGTAGAGCGCCAGCTCATCGTCGAAGCGCTCCGGGCGTCCGGAGCTAACCGGACGCAGGCCGCCAAGCTGCTCGGCATCTCGCGGGACACGCTGCGCTACCGGCTGGAAAAATACCACCTGCAGGGAGACGTCGCCGCAGGCTGAAACGTTACGGGGCCTTGACGCCCCCTGTGATCGCACCGTAGTCTCGCCCCGCGCTCAGCGAGGAGAGACCCATGGCCGATCACAAGCTGCCGTCCGACGCCGACGTTCGATCCTGGATCCGCGATCGCAGCAACTGGGGACGCTGGGGCAAGGACGACCAGCTCGGCGCCCTGAACCTCGTCACGCCGGCCACGCGGGTGGCCGCCACCCGGCTGGTGCGCAACGGACGCAGCGTCTCGCTCTCGCGGCCGTTCCCCAAGGAGCCGGGGCCGAACAACGCCTACCCGGCCCAGCACTACATGCGGACGGTGCCGCGCGGGAAGGGCGGTTTCGCCGCTGACTACTACGGCATCTTCTATCACGGCATCGCCTCGACCCACATCGATGCGCTCTGCCACACCTGGGACGAGGGCGGGATGTGGAACGGGCGCGATCCCAAGAAGGAAGTCACGTTCGAGGGCGCCACCTTCGGCGGGGTCGAGCACTGGAGCGAGGGCATCATCACGCGCTGTGTGATGCTCGACGTCCCGCGCCACCGGGGCGTCGCGTCGGTCACCCAGGACGCGCCGGTGCACGGGTGGGAGCTCGACGAGATCCTGAGCAAGCGCGGGATCCGTCTCGAGCCCGGCGACGCCGTCGCCGTCTACAGCGGACGTGACGCCTGGCAGGCCAACAATCCCGACACGCCCTATGGCCGGCCGTTCGGCGGCGGCCCCAACATCCGCCCGGGCCTCCACGTCTCGTGCTTGCCCTTCCTGCGCGACCACGACGTGTCGCTCCTCGTCTGGGACATGCTCGATCACCTCCCGATCGGTTACGACATCCCGTGGGCCGTCCACGCGGCGCTGTTCGCGTACGGAGTGGCGCTCGTCGATAACGCGCTGCTCGAGCCCGCGGCCAAAGCGTGCGTGGAGGAAGGACGCGACGAGTTCATGCTCGTGATCGCACCGCTTCGCGTGGTCGGCGGCACCGGATCGCCGGCCAATCCGCTGGCGGTGTTCTGAGATGAAGATCACCGGGATCGAGACCTTCGTCGTCGACGCCGGGTGGCGCCCCTGGCAGTTCGTCGCCGTGCGCACCGACGCCGGGATCACGGGCTACGGCGAGTGCTCGGACGGACGGAATCCCTACGGTGTGGTGTCGACGGTCCACGATTTCGAGGCCGTCCTCCTCGGCCAGGATCCTCGTCCCGTCGAGATGCGCTACTGGGATCTCTACCGCGCATCCCGCCAGAGCCCGGGCGGCATCGCGGCCAAGGCGATCGCGGGCGTGGAGCTGGCGCTCTGGGACATCAAGGCCAAGGCTCTCGGGGTTCCGGTCTACGAGCTCTTCGGAGGACCGGTGCGCGAGCGCCAGCTCGTGTACTGGTCGCACTGCGGGACGTCGCGCGCGCGCAGCGCGTCGCTCATCGGCGTTCCGCCGCTGCGCTCGATGGACGACATCACCCGCCTCGGCGAGGAAGTCGTGCGCCGCGGCTTCCGCGCGCTCAAGACGAACATCGTCTATCCCGGCGACCCCGCGCACGTGCACTTCGGCGGCTTCGGCGGCGGCCCGGGCACGACCGATCAGAACGTCACGACCGAGATGCTCGAGCACATCGTGACCCTGCTCGGGACGTTCCGGCGCGCCGTCGGCCCCCACGTCGGCATCGCGCTCGACCTCAACTTCAACTTCAAGCCGGAAGCGGCCCGCCGGATCTGCAGGGCGCTCGAGCCGCTCAACATGATGTGGGTCGAGATCGACATGTACGATGCTCAAGCGCTGCGTCAGATCAAGGACGGGACTTCGGTGACGATCTGCTCGGGCGAGAACCTCTATGGCCTGCGCGGCTACCGGCCCCACTTCGAGGCGCGCGCGATGGACGTGGTGATGATCGACGTGCCCTGGAACGGCTTCGCCCAGTCGAAGAAGATCGCCGACCTCGCCGAGAGCTACGAGCTGAACGTCGCGCCCCACAACTACTACAGCCACCTCTCGACGCTGCACTCGGCCCATCTCTGCGCGTGCGTGCCGAACGTCCGGATCATGGAGATCGACATCGACGACGTCCCGTGGAAGGACGAGCTGGTCGATCAGCCGCCGACGATCGAGCACGGCGAGGTCCTCATCCCCAGGCGTCCGGGCTGGGGCGCCAACCTGAACGAGGACGTCGCCCGCAAGCATCGCTGGGAACGCGGGCGCCCGCCCGGGTACACGGACCGCTCGTGACGCCCCGCTCGCGCGCCGGCGCGCCCGCGCGGGCCTGAGCTCGCTCGTGGAGATCGGCTTCTTCTTCTGGCCCTACGAGCCGGAGTACACGGCCCGCATGGCGACGCTCGCCGACGAGCTCGGCTTCGACATGGTCGGCGTGGCCGATACGCCGGGCAACGCCATGGACCCGTGGGTCGCGATGACCCTCGCCGCTCAGCGCACGCGCCGCGCGCGCGTCGCTGCCTGCGTCACCAATGCCGTGACGCGCCATCCGGCGATCACGGCGACGGCGGCGGCGTCGATCGACCTGATCGCGCCCGGCCGCACCGTCCTCGGCGTCGGCGCGGGGCACAGCGGCGTCGCCAACGTCGGGAGCGCGCCGGCGCCGGCCGCGGCGCTCGGCGAAGCGGTCACGTTCATGCGGCGGCTGCTGCGCGGAGAGCGCGCGTCCTGGGCCGGCGGCGTGGCCGAGATTCCGTGGCGACGCGGGACGGTCCCGGTGTACGTCGCGGCCTCGGGGCCGAAGGCGCTGCGAATCGCAGGCGAGGTGGCCGACGGCGCGTTCGTCAACTACGGCCTCGGCAAGGAGCAGGTGGTGGAGATCGAGGCGGCGCTGAGGGCGGGCGCCAGCGCGGCCGGCCGCTCGCGAGGTGACGTCGAGACGTGGTACGTCGCGTGCCTCGACTGCGCCGAGCGACGGGACACCGCCTTCGCGAAGCTCGGCAATATCCTGGGCTTCGTCGCCGCGTACGTGCTCGGCCCTGATCCCGAGGCGCGAGGCGTTCCCGCGGCGCTGATTCCGGCCGTGCACGAGCTGCGCCGCACCTACACCACGCGGCAGCGGGCCATGGACGGAGCGCTCGTCGAGCGGCTCGGCCTCTTCGACTACTTGCGTGCGCGGCTGGCGGTGGCGGGCACGCCCGACGATTGCGTCGACCAGGTGCGCGCCGCCGCCGAGGCCGGGGTCGAGCGGCTGATGTTCACCGTCAGCCTCGCCGCCGATCCTGTTCGAGCCGTCGAGCTGTTCGGCCGCCACGTGCTGCCGGAGCTCCGGCGCTCGGCGGTCGCCGGAAGATAAACGTTGCGAGCTCAGGAGGAGTGACCGACATGGCGCAGACGGGAAAATTGGCCGCGTGGATGGGCAAAGGCAAGACGTTCGAGATCCGCGAGTATCCGGTGCCGGACCCCAAGCCCGGCGCCGTGGTCATCAAGATCGCGCTCGCCAACGTGTGCGGGTCCGACATGCACTACTGGAAGGGCGAGCTCGACATGGAGAAGCGGGGACGCACCATGCCGATCAACCCCGGGCATGAGCACATGGGCACCGTGTTCAAGCTCGGCGCCGGTGTCACCACGGATTCCTCCGGTCAGCCGCTGCGCGAGGGCGATCGGGTGATCTACCGCTACTTCATCCCGTGCGGGCGCTGCAAGGCGTGCCTGCGCCGCCAGTTCAAGTCGTGCCCGACGCGCCAGTCCAACTGGTCGGTCACGTGCGACGTGTGGCCGCACTTCCAGGGCGGCTACGGCGACTACTTCTACCTCGGGCCGAATCACGCGATCTTCAAGCTGCCCGCCGCGATCACCGACGCCATGGCGGCCGGCATCAACTGCGCGTTCGCCCAGGTCTACGCGGGCCTCGAGTTCGCTGGCTTCAAGGGCGGCCAGACCGTGGCCATCCAGGGGGCCGGTGGCCTCGGCATCTACACCTGCGCCGTCGCTCGCGAGTTCGGCGCGTCGAAGATCATCATGATCGACGGCATCGACGAGCGCCTGGAGCTGGCCAGGGCCTTCGGCGCCGACGAGATCGTCGACATGCGCCAGTACCGGACGCCGGCCGAACGCATCGCGCGCGTCAAGGCGCTGACCGACGACTGGGGCGCCGACCACGTCCTCGAGCTGGTCGGCAACCCTCACGTGGTGGACGAGGGGCTGCGCATGGTCGCGCCCGAGGGCGCGTACATCGACATCGGCAACATCAACGCGGGCTGGGAGACGACGATCGACCCGTCGTGGCTCGTCTTCGGCAACCGCCGCTTCCTCGGCGTCATGCACTACGAGGCCGAGCACCTCAAGGGCGCGCTCGATCTGATGGTGCGCACGCGCCAGCGGTATCCGTACGAGAAGATCATCTCGCACACGTTCCCGCTGGAGAAGATCAACGAAGCGTTCCGTCAGCAGGAGGACGGCCACATCACGCGTGGCGCCATCGCGCCGGCCTGATCGACCCGTCAGCGCGCGAGCTCGCCGAAGAGCCGCTCGGCGTTGCGGTGGAAGATGTTCTCGAGCACCGCCTCGCCGTAGCCCTCCGACTGCCAGTCGGCGATGAGGCGCTCGTAACGGAACATCGGGTAGTCGGCGCCGAACATCACGCGGTCGTGGAGCCGTCGCGCGATCTCCGACTTGAGATCGGCGGTGAAGTAGCGCGGCGACCAGCCGTGGACCTCGTACCAGACGTTGGCCTTGTGGAGCAGGACGGCGATCATGTCGGCCTGCCAGGGCCACGCTGGACGCGAGGCCACGATGGTCAGCTCGGGGTAGGTCGCGGCGACCTCGTCAACGTGGCGCGGATGGCTGAACGCCAGCTTGACGCCGGCGCCGCCCGGCCGGCCCGCGCCGAGCCCGGTGGTGCCCACCATGATGAGCACGGGCGCTCGCGCCTCGAGGCAGAGCTCGTAGAGCGGCGCATAGCCCGGATCACTGGCGGCGACGTTGAAGCCGGCGCCCGACACCGCGAGTCCCACGAGGCCCTGCCTGCGTCCGAGACAGCGCGCCAGCTCGTTCACGGCCAGCCTGCCGAGCCTCGGATCGATGTGCAGCCAGTGGCCGGCGATGACGTCGGCGTGCTGCTTCTGCGTATCGAAGGCGTAGTCGTGCAGCGCGCGGACCTCGTCGATCGGCGCCGGCGCCCGCACGCCGAGGTCGAGGATGGCGCGGACACCGGTGGCCCGGAAGTGCTCGGCCATGTCGGCCTCGCTGACGTAGCTCGGGGTGGAGCGGAACACACGCTCCTGCTGGGCCAGCTCCTCCGGCGTCTGGAACGGATAGCCACGCCGAGTTCCCCAGTGAGAGTGCATGTCGAAAATGCGCGCCGGCCGCCACGCCGTCATCGTGACGCCCGCCGCGAGAGGACCTGCCGGGTCAGGGCGTGGCGCTGGATCTTCCCCGTGGGCGTGAAGGGGAACTCGTCGAAGATCTCGATCTCCTCGGGCAGCTTGTAGGTCGCCACGTCGCCGGCGAGGAACTTCACCATCTCGTCGAGCGACAGCGACGCGCCCGGCCGCGGAATCACACAGAGACAGTTGCGCTCACCCAGCCGCGGGTCGGGCACGCCGACGATGGCCGCGTGCAGGACCTTGGGATGGGTGTAGAGGATCTCCTCGATCTCGCGCGGGAAGAACTTCTTGCCGCCGCGGTTGATCATCTCCTTGAGCCGGCCGACGATCTTGACGTTCCTCGCCGCGTCGAACTGGCCGAGATCGCCCGTGCGGAACCACCCGTCGGCCGTGAACAGCTCGGCGTTGGCGGCGTCGTTCTTGTAGTAGCCGAGATGCACGGACGGCCCTTCGGCGGCGATCTCGCCCTCGGCGCCCTGAGGCACGTCACGCGCGTGCTCGTCGATGAGACGCAGCCCCATGCCGTCAGCCGCGTGGCCGATCGTGCCGGTGACCGCCTCGGAATCGTCGGTGAGCCGCGTGAAGGTGTGAAAGCCGGTCTCCAGCATTCCGTACAACTCGATGAGGTGGCCGGGCATGCGCGCGCGGAACGCGCGAATGGTCTCGATCGGGCAGGAGGCGCCGCCGGTGATGACCACGCGCAGCGAGCCGAGATCGAAGCGGCCGAGCTCGGGATCGTTGAGCATGGCGATGATCGACGCCGGCGCGCTCGGGATGAACGTCACCCGCTCGCGCTCGATCAGGGTGAGCGCGGCACGCGCACTGAACCGATCGAGCAACACGCAGCGGGCGCCCACCATGATGGCCTGGAGCAGCGTCAGATAGCCCCAGTTCAGCCCGAGCGGCAGGTAGGCCAGCAAGACGTCGCGCTCGCCGACGGCCATCGCCTCGTTGAGGATCCGGCACGCCGGCAGCGTCGTGTTGAAACTGTGCATGACGCCCTTGGGATTGCCGGTCGTGCCCGACGTGAACGCCATGCGCATGACGTCGTTGGCGTCCATCGCGTGCGGCCTGAATGCCGACGACGCAAGCCTGCCCGCGATGAGCTCGTCGAGCGGGACCGTCCCGGGCAGGCCGGTGCCGCCGAGCACGAGCACTGACTCGAGCGCGGGAAGCCCGGGCCGGAGCTCCTTGATCATCGCGACGTAATCGAAGTCCTTGAAGGACGCCGGGGCGACGTAGGCACGGCTCTCGGAGAAGCGCAGGATGTACTCGACCTCGCGGCTCCGGTAGTCGGGGCCGATCTGGTTGGCGACGGCGCCGACCCGCTCGCACGCGAAGAACACGTAGGCGAACTCCGTCCAGTTCGGGAGCTGGATCGTGACGACGTCGCCCGGGCCGATGCCGAGCTGGTGCAGGCCGGCGGCGACCCGGTCGACGCGCTCGCGAAGCTCACGGTAGGTGACCGGCCCCCGGTGATCGATGACGGCGACGCGATCGGGGTGCGCGTTCGCACGCGAGGCGAGGATCGAATAGAACGTCTCGTGGCCCCAGTGGCCCGAGCGCGTGTAGCGGTCGATCAGCGCCGGGCTCAGACGGGTCTTGAACGACGGCATGACGCCTCCTCAACGAAATGGGGGCCCCGACATGGCCCCAACTATTCAAGCGAAGGGGGGCTACGCCCCCCTCGGACTCCCCCGGCCAGCGTTCGGAGCAGCTCGCGCGTGACGAGCAGCGGTCTCGAGGCACTTTCAAGGCCACAGCCTGTATAGCGCAAGCCACGTTCCGATTCGAGCGCAAGGCATCGCGGTTCGCCCGTCGCCTTGCTCGTGCGCTCGGTGCCGACCTATAATCGCCGCCTTACGATAACGCGAACGATCTGATGTACGCGCTACTGGAGCCATCAACCCGATCGACAGGCGAGGGACGACGATGAGCACGACACGACGTGAGTTCTTGACAGTGGCGGCCGCCGGCGGAATCGGGGTGACTCTGGGCGCGCCTGTCTTCCTCCGGCGCGCGGCGGCGGCGGAGCCGATCAAGGTCGGCCTCCCCTCGGCGCTGTCGGGCAGCAATGCTCAGTACGGGACGCAGGCCAAGCGAGCGTGTGAGCTGTTCGGCAAGGAGATCAACGCCAAGGGCGGCGTGCTCGGCCGTCCGTTCCAGTTCATCTACGAGGACACCGGCGGCGATCCGGCCACCGCCGTGCGTAAAGCTCAGAAGCTGGTCGAGAAGGACGACGTGAAGTTTCTCACCGGTACGGTCCTTTCCTCCGAGGCGCTGGCCGTCTCCGCCAAGTGCCCCGAGTGGAAGGTGATCCTCATGTCGACCATCAACGGGGCGGGTCAGCTGACGACCACGGCGTGGCACCGCTACTTCTTCCGCGTGAACACGAGCGGGCCCATGGGCGCGCGCGCCGTGAGCCTCTACCTCGCGGAATCGCCGATGAAGCGGTTCTTCGCGCTCGGCAGCGACTACGCGTGGGGCCGCGACAGCGTCGGCTCCTTTGACAAGCAGATCACGGCCGCGAAGAAGGACGTCGTCGGCAAGGACTACCCGCCGGTCGGCACGAAGGACTTCGCGAGCTACATCGCCAAGATCAGGCAGTCACGCGCCGAGGCGTGCTATATGGCGCTGCCCGGACAGGACGCGACGATTTTTTTCAAGCAGGCGTCCCAGTTCGGACTCACCCGCGAGGTGAAGCTCGTCACCGAGATCCTCGAGCTCGAGAACTTGAAGGCGGTGGGCGAGGCCATGACGGGGACGATCGGCTCGAGTCGCTACCCCTTCACGGTCGACACGCCGAAGAACCGCGACTTCGTGAAGCGCTTCCACGCCATGCACGGCATCTATCCCGACATGTTCGATGGCGAGACCTACGAGGGTCTGGAGTGGCTGGCCCAGACGATCCAGAAGGCCGGCACCGCCGACGACGTCGAGAAGGTGATCGAGGCCTGGGAGGACTCGACCTACGAGGGGCTCGAAGGTCCATTCTTCATGCGCAAGTGCGATCATCAGGCGGTGCAGCCCGGCTTCGTCGTGGAGGCAGCGAAGGACCCGAAGTACCCGCACCTGATCCCGAAGATCCTGGCAACCTATCCCGGAGACAAGGTGACGCCGAAGTGCCGAACTGAGGACTTCGCGTAGCGTCGCCTCGGAGCGCGGAGAGCGCCTGTGTCGTCCTCCATCTTGGTGGAGCAGCTCTTCGACGCTGCCGCGCTCGCCGCGCTCCTCTTCCTCGTCTCGGTCGGGCTCTCGCTCGTCTTCGGCATCCTGCGCGTCGTCAACTTCGCTCACGGCATCTTCTACATGCTCGGCGCGTACGTCGGGTCCACGCTGGTTCGCCTCACGGGTAGCTTCTGGCTCACGCTCATTCTGGCGCCCCCGATCGTCGGGCTGATCGGTGCGGCGCTCGAGTCGTCGACCCTCCGCTTCATCTACCGCCGGCCGCCGATCTACCAGCTCCTCCTCACGTTTGGCCTCGCGATGATCCTGGAGGAGAGCGTGCGCGTCCTCTATGGCGTGACCGCGAGGTCGGTCGATCCGCCGGTCTTCTTCCAGGGCACGGTCGAGCTCGCGGGCGCTGTCTATCCGCGCTATCGGCTCTTCCTCATCGCCGCCGGCAGTGCCGTCGGTCTGGCGCTCTGGCTTTTCCTCACGCGAACGCGCGCCGGCCTGCTCGTGCGCGCCGTCGCTCAGAACAGCGAGATGGTCGGATGCCTCGGTGGCGACGTGCGCCGCGTCCGCACCGCGGTCTTCGGCCTCGCGTGCGCGCTCGCGGCGTTCGGCGGTGCCTGTGCCGCGCCGATGACGACCGCCTACCTGGGGATGGGGATCAACGTGATCGTCGACGCGTTCGTCGTCGTCGTCGTCGGTGGTCTCGGATCGATCGTCGGCTCGATGGTGGGAAGCCTGATCGTGGGGGCAGCGCAGACCTGGGGCGGGTTCTACGTCTCCGAGGCCGCGATGGCGATCATGTATGCCGTCATGGCCGCGATCTTGCTCTTCCGGCCCTGGGGGCTCTTCGGCGAAGAGGAATAGTGCGGCGCGCGTTCGTCGTTCTCCTCTGGCTCATCTGCGGTCTCCTCGTCGCTGCCCCGTGGCTCTGCGCGCGCCACCAGCTCTCGATCCTGACCGAGCTCTTGATTTTCGGGCTTCTGGCACTCTCGCTCGACCTCATCATGGGCTACACGGGAATGGTTTCCTTCGGCCATGCCGCGTATTTCGGGCTCGGCGCCTACGCGGGCGCGCTCACGCTGCTCACGTGGCAGCTCCCGATTCCGCTGGCGCTCGCGAGTGGAGCCGTCTGCGCGGCAGCGATCGCCTGGCCCATCGGCTATCTCTCCACGCGGAGGACCGGGATCTACTTCGCGATGCTCACGCTCGCCTTCGCGCAGCTCCTCTACACGATCGCCTACAAGTGGCGCTCGCTCACTGGTGGCTCGGACGGCATCACCGGGGTGCCAAAGAGCGCGCTCTGGTGGGCGGGCCCGTCTCTGGGGACACCGCGCGCGTATTACTTTCTCGTGCTCGTCACCGTCGCCGTCGCGTTGCTCGCCTGCTGGGCGCTCGTCCGCTCGCCGTTCGGCCGGGCGGTTGTCGCGATCCGCGAGAACGAGCGCAAGTTCGCGGCGCTCGGCCGCGACCCGGCCCGCTTCAAGCTGATCGTGTTCGTGATCGCCGCCGGCTTCGCGGGCCTCGCGGGCGCGCTGTTCGCGCCGTTCCGCGGCTTCGCGTCTCCGGAGCTGATGTTCTGGGTCTTGTCGGGCCAGGCCCTCATGATGGTCATCGTGGGCGGCATCGGCACCCTCGTCGGTCCGGTCGTCGGCGCGATGGTCTTCATCCTGGTCCAGGAGATCCTGTCGAGCTACACCGAGCACTGGATGATCTTCACGGGCGGGATCTTTGTCCTCATGGTGATCTTCCTGCCCGGTGGCATCGTCGGCACCGCGCGGCGTTGGCTCGAACTCGAGCGGCCCGGATGAGCGGGCCGACCCTCGAAACCCGCAAGCTCTCGCGCTCGTTCGGCGCGCTCCGCGCGGTGGCGGACGTCGACCTTTCTGTGGAGCCCGGCGAGCTCCGCGCGATCATCGGCCCGAACGGCGCCGGCAAGACGACGCTCTTTCACCTCGTCTCCGGCCTGCTCCGGCCGACCGCGGGCCACGTCGTCTTCCGCGGCGCCGACATCTCCGACGTGCCGGAGCCCGCGCGCTGCCTTCGTGGGATCTCACGGACGTTTCAGATCACGAGCCTCTTCGGTGAGCTGTCAGCCGTCGAGAACGTCAGGATGGCCATCCAGCTCAAGCGCGGCGGCAACTTCGTGCTCCTCGGTGGGCGGAGCCTGCTGGCGGAAACCGAGCGACTCGCGCGCGAGACCCTCGGGTTTCTCGGCCTCCACGGGCGGTCCGATGTCCCGGCGAGCACGCTGCCCCACGGCGAGCAGCGCCTGCTGGAGATCGCGATGGCGCTGGCCCAGGAGCCGGTGCTGCTCCTCCTCGATGAGCCGACGCAAGGGCTTTCATCGGCCGAGACCGCGGCCACCGTCGCCGTCATCCGACGCATCGCCCGCGAGCGTCACCTCACGATTCTCCTCGTCGAACACGACATGGACGTCGTGTTCAACCTCGCCGATCGCGTGACCGTGCTCAACTTCGGCCAGGTGATCGCCGAGGGGAGTCCGGCCGAGGTTCGGGCCAACGTCGATGTGCAGACGGCCTACCTCGGCGAGACTCCCTCCCTCCTCGCGGAGCAGGAATGACGACGCTGCTCGAAGTGGACCGCCTCGACACGTTCTACGGCAAGAGTCACGTCCTCCGCGACCTCTCGTTCGGCGTCCCGCGCGGCCGGATCACGACGCTCCTCGGGCGGAACGGCATGGGAAAGACGACGACGCTCCGATCGATCATGGGCCTCACGCCACCTCGGAGCGGCACCATTCGCTTCGACGGGCGCGACATCACCGGGCAGCCGTCGTATCGCGTCGCGCGCCTCGGTCTGGGCTACGTTCCCGAGGGACGCCAGCTCTTTCCGCACCTCGACGTCGGCGAGAACCTGCGACTCGCGGCGCTGTCCCGGAGAGCCGGGGGGCCCTGGACCCACGACGCGCTCTTCGAGTATTTCCCGATCCTCCGCCAGCGCTGGCACCAGAAGGCGAGGAGCCTGTCGGGCGGTGAGCAGCAAATGCTCGCCATCGCCCGCGCGCTCGCCGGCAATCCGGCCTTCGTCATGCTCGACGAGCCATCCCAGGGACTCGCGCCCCTCCTCGTCCGCGAGCTGGGGTCGCTGATGCTGCGGCTCAAGCGGGAGGGGCTGACGATTCTCCTCGTCGAGCAGAACACGCGTCTCGCGCTGACCGTCGCCGATCACGTGCTCGTCCTGCACAAGGGCACCATGGTGTTCGCGGGCCCGATCGAGGAGTTCCGCGCGCACGAGGACGCGCTGAAGGGTGGGTACCTCGCCGTGTGATCAATAGCGGACGCGCACCCGGTAGACGAGCTTGACGGTGTCCTCCTTGGGGACGTCGACCCGGAAGCGCAGCGTGTGGGCCTCGATCTTCTCGGGGGCGTGGCTGGACTGCAGCACCTGCCAGTCGCCGGGCACCGGCTCGATCACCGTGACCGTCTGCGCGTCCTTCTTGTGGTTGCGGAGCGAGATCTCCCACTCCACCTCCCACGTCCTCGGCCCGATCTTCTGGAAGTTGCGCTGGGTGCGCTCACCGACCACGTCGAAGGCCTCGCCCATCTTGATCTTCACGCGCTCGTCCTTCGGCGTGTGGTCGATCCAGTCCTCGCCGACGAACTGCTGGCTGCCGCCGGTATCCGCCTTGTAGACGCGGACACGCCCCTTGGGCAACGGCACGCCCAGCCGGTTCGCCTGGCTGTTCTTGATCTCGAGGTACACGCCGACCTTCTGATTCGAGATCGGTGTCCCGTACGACGTGCGGTAGTAGTCCTGGGCCCCGTAGTAGATGAGCTGCTTGTCGATCCCGATGTCGGTCGCCGCTAGCAACGAGAGCTGTTTCGTCTGGTTGTCCTTGATCGTCGTGCGCCCGTCGAGGGTGTAGAGGTGATACTCGAAGAAGCCCTCGGACTGGAAGTCGCGCCGCGCCTCGGCGGTGGCAGGCGCGCGGGCCGCCATCTCCAGCGCTTTCACGTCGCGAAACCGGTCCACCGCTCGATTGACGTCGCCGGCGACCAGCTTGAGAAGAGCATTTCGATAGATCGCCCCGCTCTTGTTGTCGATCGTGACCCATCCGGTGAGATCGCCGCGCGTATCGGCCGGGTTGAGCACGAGGACGTAGTCGGCCCGCCACGTGATGCCGCTCGTCATGTACGAGGCCTCCACGCGCTGGGGCGCGGTCGCCTGGTTGCGCAGGAGCCAGGCCAGTGTCGGGCGAGACACGAGGTTCTCGGGCAAGGCGGGCAGGATCAGCCGGCCGTTGTTGCCCAGGTGGATCTGGCCGTTGATCTCGAAGACGGGGCCGTTGGTGCTGAGCAGCGTCGCCTCGTGATAGCTGCCGTCGGGCTGATAGAGACGCACGCGCTTGCCGACGTACTTCTCCATCAGCTTGGCGCTCGAGAGCAGGTCGTACTCGTAGTTCTGCTCGAGGATCTTGAGGCCGGCCGGATCGGTCATCGACTTGAGGTGGACGGTGGTGGGGTCGATCAGGGCCGCCACGTCCATGAACTGCACGTCGGTCGTACCAGCCGGCAAGCGGATCTCGCGCACGTCCTTCACGAGCCCGAGATTGCCGTTGTAGATGGTCACCATGACATCTTTCTGCATCTCCAGCGTGATGGCGGGTGGCGTGGCCGGCGCTGCGGTGGGCAGCGCCAGCGCGCCGAGCATCAGCAGCGCGATGAGCCTGGGCTTCATGGTCGTCCTCCGGGCGATCGATTCAACTCCCTTCGTCCGGTTGGACAGGGCAGGGGCGGGAAAGTTCCCGCTGGTGCCGGCGGCTAGCGGGTGAGGCGGATCCGGACGCGAACGGTCTCGGGCAAGCCGGCGGCGTTGGCTTCGGCCTGCCAGCGGCCGAGGCGGGCGACTTCGATCGCGAGGTCGGGATAGCGCTCGCGGGGAACGGTGAGGTCGACCAGGTGCGCATCGCCGTCGGCGCGGGAGGCCGTCACGCTCCCACCGACGCGACGAGCGATTTCCGCGAGCGCGGTGGCTCCGCTGCTGGGGTCGTCCACCGTCAACCGCCCGGAGACATCCGCGGGACCGGGAGCGCTCAGCGCGCGCGCGGCTGATCTCGCCGCAGGGGCGCTCTCCGCGGCGCGCTTTTCGAGGGCGTCGCGCGCCCCGCGATTCTCAGGCGATGGCGCCGCCTCACGCGATTCCTGGAAGGCGCGTGGCGGCTGGGATTCGGCGCCACGCGCGCGGGCGTCGGCGACGGCCTGCTGGGTTTCTTTCTTTTCGTTTCGCGAGCGCTCCGATGGTGCCGGCGTCGCCGGGGCCGGGGCTGGCGGCGCGGCGGGAGCGGCTGGAACGGCTGGAGTTGCGGGGGTTGCGGGCGCGTCAGCCCGGCGCGTGAACGACTCGACGGGCGCCGGGGCTCGCGCGGGCTCCTCGACGCCGGTCGGAGTTTCCACGCGAGCCGGAGCCTCGACGGGTGCCGGAGCCTCGGCGCTCGGTGGAGCCTGCTCGAGACGGACCGACTGCTGCTGCTCGGGCGTCTGCTGATAGACCCACACGGCGAGTCCACCGACGAGGAGGATGGCCGCGGCCTCGAGCGGCAGCTTCGTCCACGGCACGAACAGGCCACGCACCAGCCGCACGGGCCACGGTGCCGGCCGCGCCCGTGTGACGACGCGATCGACGAAGCCGGCGGGAGCCCGCTCGGGCGGGAGCGCTTGCACGAGCGACACCGTCCGCCCGAATCGGTCCAGCTCGCGCCGGCAATCTGCGCAGCCGACCAGGTGAGCGTCCAGCGCGGAACGCTCGCGCGGGTCCAGTTCGTCATCGACGAACGCCGAGAACAGCTCGCGCGCCTCGTGACACGTCACGGCAGGAACCTCTCCAGCTTGGCCTTGAGGTCCAGACGCGCGCGGTGCAGTCGCGAGCGCACGGTGCCCGGCTCGAGGTCGAGCGCGCGGGCGATCTCCTCGTACGACAGTCCCTCGACGTCACGGAGCACCACCACGATCCTTCGCTCCTCCGGCAGCGCCGCGATGGCCTGGCGCAGCGCGGTCGTGACCTCCTCGCGCTCGAGCCCCCCGCCGGTGTCGGAGGCCGGGACGTCCTCGAGCGCGTCGGCGCCGGCCCGCGGGTGCCGCCGCTCGGCCGAGGCCAGCCGGTTCAGGCAGAGCCGCGACGTGATCGCGTAGAGCCACGTCGACAGCTTGGCCTCGCCGCGGAACTCGCCGACGGACCGGTGGACGCGCAGGAAGACCTCCTGAGCGATCTCCTCGGCCTCGGCCGCGTTGCCCAGCATCCGGACCGCCACCCCGAACACGCGATGCTGATACGTTCTCACGAGCTCTTCGAAGGCGACCGGATCACCGGCGCGCAGCCGCTCCACGAGGCCGGGCGGGTCCGGGACGCTCTCCCGCACTATTAGACCGGCCGCCGCCCGCGAAGTTCCCGGGCCGCTCTCCGAGCTGTAATTCGACTCCCCTCGCGCGGCGAAACAACGGGCCGCCGGCTGAAGTGACTGGTCAGGCGGCGTCGTGAAAGAACTTGGCGGCGAAGAAT
>Ga0209377_1001097_pt1 | contig 18353 bp, 18 predicted proteins | sample GraSoiAngelo_141_FD_185898 | JGI IMG/M metagenome (GOLD analysis project Ga0209377, IMG submission 185898) | Grasslands soil microbial communities from the Angelo Coastal Reserve, California, USA - 14_0929_12_40cm (SPAdes) (version 2) | ecosystem: Environmental > Terrestrial > Soil > Grasslands ...
CCAACTGCCATCCAACGTGGTACATCGACGGCATCGAAGTGCATTCCTTCCAGGAGAACACGCCAATTCGGGACATCTACGGCATCGAGGTTTACCGGGGAACGGGAGAAATTCCGGCGGAGTTCGGCGGGTCCACAGCGGGCTGCGGCGTGATCGTGATGTGGACGAAGTCACGGCCTTATAGATGAAGGAACGAACGAGGTCGTAGAGCCGTGAAGCACCTGCTCGCTGTGTTGACGGCGGCCACGCTGGCCTGCGGGTCACACCGCCACGCGCCCGCTCCAGCCGTCCCACAAGAGGGCTTCGCGATCGTCGTCATCAATCATCACTGGCTGGATGTCACCGTGTACGTCGTTCACGACGGTCAGCGCACGCGTGTCGGCACAGTGACGGCCACGACGACGCAGGAGTTCGACCTGTCGACGCGGTTACTCGGCTCGAATCGTCAAGTGGCGTTGATCGGCGAAGCCGTGGGGAGCAAGGAGGGCATACGCACCGAGCTCGTGGCGGTACAGCCCGGCCAGTACATCGAATGGACGCTCGAAAACGCCTTGCGACGCTCGAGCGTGGCGGTGTACTAGCGCGGTTTCCCTCCGCCACCCCCACCGCTGGACCCGTTGCCGGCGATCTTGAACGCCTGCACGGTCAGTATGAACGCCGCGACCGAGATCCCTCCAGCCAGCGTCGTTCGTCCCAGCGAAAAGCGCCGCTCCGCAAAGCCGTCCACCCACTGGCGTTGCAACACGACCCGCTCGCCTTTCCAGCTGAGCGAAGACCCGTGCCGCAAGTCGACGGCGTACACCGACATCCCGTACGCGGAATCGTCGGCGGACAGCAGGCGGCCGCGCACGCTCGCCACATCCGGGCCGAGGTAGCGCCACAGCCGCTCGGTGCCCGAGTCTGACAGCGCGGCGGAGACATACATCTCGGTACTGGGGGTCTGTTCGAGGGGCCGATAGTAATAGCACCCGGCCATGAGCCAGGCGCCGAGCGCCAGACCAAGCAATCGCATGCGGTACGTCCTTGCGCAGAAAGTATTGGGGCGGTTCGCAATTGCACGAACCGCCCCACGTGTCAACCCACCCGGGTTCAACGCACGCCGCTACGGACAGGCCGCCGGATCGTTTGCATTCCGGAAGCCGTTCGTGGCCAGCTGCGTCGACGGCTGCGGAATGTTCGGGTTGGCATTCTCCTCCGCCAGGCCGTAGAACAGCCGGCCTGGGATCTTGCTGCTGAATTCGGTCGTGGCGAACGGCACCAAGGCCGGCAGACAGGTTCTCCGGTAATCGTTGTACGTCTCGATGTTCTGGAAGAGCGCCACGTACTTCTCGGTCATGATCGAGTCGAGGAGTGCGGCGCCGGTGATCCCGGACAGCGCCGAGAGCGGCACCACCGCCCGGGCGTTGTTCAGATTGATCAGCGCCCCGGGGTCGTCGCCCGTGGCATGCTTCGCCTCCGCGAGAATGAGCTGATTCTCGACGTAGGTCAGCAACGGCTGCCGGAACTGCGCCACGTGACGCGTTCCACCGAGCGCTGACACCTGGGCGGCGGCAACCGGCGGCGGATTCACGTCCTGACCGCCATAACCGCTCACCGAATTCAGCGCGAAATACTGGGACAACCGGGGATCGGAGCGTGCGACCATGATGTCCACGAGCCGCTTCCCGGCTACAACGTCCTGACCGAAGGTCGTTGCCGCGAATTGGACCCAGATGTTGCCTTCGCCCGTGCCTGTCCCGTGGTACGTCCTGAAATCACCGGTTGCATCGGGGATGCCGCCGTTCGCGGCCGTCAAGGCCGCCGTGTATGCGGCGGTGCCATTCGCCTCCGCCGTGTGGAGGAAGAAGCGCGCCTTCAGCGTACGCGCCGCGGCAATCCATCTCGCCGTATTGCCACCGTAGACCAGGTCGGCTCCGAGCGGTCCCGCCCCGGTCCCTGAACCGAGGTTGATGATTGCGGTATCCAGCAGGAGCTGGATGTCGCCGTACACCTGCAGCTGGGGATCGAGGGTTGGCTTGGCGACAGATCCCACCGCGTCACGGTAGGGAATGTCTCCCCACAGATCGGCGGCTGTGCCGACAACGAATGCTTCGTACACCTGCGCGATGCCCAGCCAAATTCGATCGTTCGCCGCGCGCGCGTCGGTTTCGACTTTGCGAATGTCGATGAGCCCGCCGCCGGAGTAGATGCTGGTGAAATCGAACGACCAGCTGGCGTTGGTGACCGTGTACTCACCGTATTGCTCGACGAAACGCCCGCCAATTCCGGTGCACTGCTGCATCCACATGCAGGTGGTCAGCGGCAGCGTGCTCTCCTCCATCCCGAAGAATCCCGCCTGCACGGCCATGAAGCTCTGTTGCAGCGTAGCCGCGGACGGATGGTTCGGATCGTTCACGACGTTGGTGTCGGTCAGGAAATTGCTGCACCCCATTGCGCCCCCGCTCAGGCCAACGGCGAGGGTCACGATGGCGACGCTACGGGTCGAGCGTTTCATGTCGGCCTCCCGTTACTTGTTGAGGGTGACGCCAATGATGAACGACCGCGACTGCGGCATGTTGAAGTAGTCTGCGCCGCGCGCATCGGTCGCCGCTCCGGTGAGATTGCTCTCCGGATCGTAGCCGGTGTACTTCGTCCACGTGACCAGGTTGCGCCCCGTGACCCGGACGTCGAAGCTCGAGATCCCCAGGACGCGGCCGACCCATTGCTGGTCGAACGTGTACGCCACGGTGATCTCGCGCAGCTTCACAAAGCCGGCGTCCTCCATGCAGGGCTCGTCGTTCGTGCCGGTGAATGGACACGGCGCCGAGCCGTCGCGATACCAGTTCTGTCCGATCGGCACCGCGGTACCGGCGCCCGGACCCACGACGGCTCCGTCAAACCAGCCACCACGGCCGAACGTCTTCAGGTTTCCCGTGCACACATCGCTGGCATCGCAGGTAGCGCGCTGCTGGGTGTCACCATGCGTGCCGTAGCTCCACAGCGCGCCCTTGGTGCCGTTCCACATGTCGCCGCCATGCCGGATATCGAGCAGCCCGCTCACTTGCCACTTGTGGTAGCGAACCGCCGTGCTGAGGCTGCCGGACCAGCGCGGATTGGGATTCCCGACCACGCGCGGATTCGGATCGTCGAGCGGGAAGCCGTTCGTGTCGATGTACATCGCTCCCTTCGGCGCACCGGTGCACGCCGCGGGATTCGGAATGACGGCTGCATCGCTGACGCCACAACGGACAAATCCGTAGCCGTAGATCACACCGAGCTCCTGCCCCACGATCGCCACGTTGCCCAACGATCCCGCAAATGAACCGGGCAGGGTGTAGTACGTCACGCCCGCCAGACTCTTGACCACATTCCGATTGCGCGCCCACTGCACACCCAAATCCCAGCTGAACGCCGGCGTGCTGTAGGGGCGCATGTTCAGCGAGACTTCGTGACCCGAGTTCCGCAGCTTTGCGGCATTGCGCGGCTCGAATTGATATCCGGTCGAGGGCGGCAGCTGCAGCAGCAGGATCATGTCCTTTGTTGTCGCGTCGTAGTAGGTGTAATGCAGATCGACGCGGTCGCGCACCAGGCTCAAGTCGAAGCCGGTCTCGAACTCGTTCGTGCGCTCCGGCTTCAATGTGGTGGCAGGTGACGTGTCACTGGTCGCCAATCCACCGAACCCTGCCTGTGTGGGCAGGAGGCCGGTTCCCTGCGCGATCCCCGACAGCAGGTTGGTCGAGAATACGCGCGACGTCAGATACGGACTGGGTTCGTTCCCCGCTGAGCCGTAGGCCACGCGCAGCTTGCCGAATTGCAGCCACGACGGCGGCGACATGGCCTTGGTGAATTCCCACGCCACGCTCGCTTTGGGAAACCAGCTGCGCTGATTCTCCAACCCGAACGTCGACGATCCATCGTTCCGCGCGGCAACCGTCAGGTGCAACTGGTCGTACCCGTCGAGTGTGCCCTGACCAAAGAACGAAAGATCATGAATGTTGGTCTCAGCATCGATCGGCGGATCACGCTTCGTCGTATTGCTGAGCTTGAGCGGCAGCGGCGCAATGAGATTCCGGCCCACGACGCCAACCTGGCGGAACTCACGGGAGTTCAGGTCGTTGCCCAGTGTGACGGTGCCACTGACGTTCTCGTTCATCCGGTAGCTGGCCGTGCCGCTGATCGTCTGGCTGACCTGATAGTTGACGAGCTTTCCTTCGATCACGCGCCCGCCGCCGTCGTCCTGCTTGCAGATGTCGGACGCGGAAATCGGACATCCCTGGAGGCGCTCGTCGCTCGAGTAATCGGCACCCAGGGTGTAGTTCAGCTTGAGCCACGTGTTGGCCAGATAATCGACGTTCACGTTCCCGAAGACCCGGCCGACGTCGGACGTGTTCTTCTGTTCGTACAGGATGTACAGCGGGTTGTCGAACCCCCGGTCTTCGATGAGGCTGTCGGGATGCTGCCGCCGGAACGAGCGGTGGAAGCCCGTCACCGGATCGAGATATGGGTTGTTATTGAAGTTGGGCGGCGTCCGCAGCAGCGCGAGCTCCAACCCGTTGACGTTGTTGCCGCGTTCGATGAACGCGCCACTCGTCGACGCGAACGCGAGGTTGCCACCCACACGCAGGTTGTCGCTGAGGCGATGCGTGCCTTTGACACGGACGGACGTCCGGTTGAACATGTCATTGGGACCGAGAAACATCCCGTTGTGATGGTTGTTCTCAGCCGAGAGATAGAACGTCGTCCGGTCGTTGCCGCCCGACACCGTCAGCGCGTTTTCGAACTGGTAACCGGTCTGGTAGCCCTCGTGCGAGTGGTCAAACACCGAATCCCCGACGACCAGCGCTGGACCCCAGCTGCGGCGGCAGATGCCCGCGCTCGGATTGTCGCAATCTCCCGGCGCGGGGGCGACGCCCCCGCTCCCTTGCCCGTATCCCGTCTCCAACGGGTAGTACCGGCTCGGCCGGTCGGTGGACGCCGTACTGCGGAGGGAGAAGCGCGTCGGCCCGGCATGCCCCGATTTCGTCGTGATGAGAATGACGCCCTGCGCCGCGCGCGCTCCGTAAATCGCGCCCGCTGCGGCGCCCTTCAGGATCTCGACCGACTCGATGTCGTTCGGGTTGATGTCGACCGCGCGGTTCTGCTGCGTGGTCCCATCGGACGGACCCGAGACGTCCTGCACGTCCCACGATCCGGTCGACACGCTCGAATTGTCCACCGGTACGCCGTCAACCACGAACAGCGGCTGACTCGTGCCCGTCAGCGTGCGCGCGCCCCGAATCCGGATATAGGCGGACGCGCCCGGCTCACCGCCGGACGATGACACTTCGACGTTCGGGGCCTTGGCGGCGATGGCGTTCACCAAGTTTGCTTCTTGACTGCGCTGGATGGCATCCGCCGAGATGCTGTTACGCACGTTGCCGAGCTTTTCGGCTTCGGACGTCGTGCCGGCCCCGGTGACGACGATCTCGCCGAGCTGCAGCGGATTGGGGGCGAGCGAGAAGTCGTGCTCGACGATGCCGGGCGCGAGCGTGATCTGCTGCGTGACCGGCTTGTAGCCGAGACGCCGCGCCAGGACGCTGAGGGTTTGTCCGACCGTGGCGCGCGCGCCGGGAATGACAATCGCGTAGCGACCGTCGTCACGCGTGGTGGCGCCGAGACCGAGTGAGGGAACGACCACTTCGGCGTCTCCAATGGGAGCGCCGGTCGCCGTGGTCACTTTCCCGCTGAGCGTGATGGGCTCCTGCGCCGCTGCTCGGCCGGGCAGCGCAGCAACCACACCTGTACTAAGGAAGAGGAGCGACAAAACGGAGAAACGCATGAGTCCTCCCAGGTGGACGGGGTGGAGCACCTGCGAACTGTCCGACGACTTTCGGATATAGCGCGGGGAGAAATGGACCGCTAGACGAGGCGTCTCAACTTGGCGCCTAGTGGGGCACGACGACTCCTTCGAGGGTCACTGAGCGAGGCGCGATCACGCCGAACGTCAGTACGGTGATCATGAGGTCCGGCAAGCGGGTGCGAACCTTGACGCGCAGGTTTGCGATTCGGGCCCCCGTCCCCGCCTGGCCGGCCAGGATTTCCTCGGCATTGGGTTGCGAGACGCCGGCGAGCCCCCACAGCAGGTAGACCGGGTGCTTGGTCACCTTGAATGGCGTACCCTGCGGTGGGGCCTGAGCCGATTCGGCCAGGGACGTGGGGACCCCCAGCTCGGTCGCGTCGATAGTCAGGGCGCAGCCGCACACCGTGAGGGCCAGCCCCGCCAGGCCCGCGCGCGCAACAAGGTGAATCAGAGTATCTCCCGGGAAGACAATGGGCGCGCCGCGTGATACGGCGCGCCCAAAGCTACACCCACTCCTTACATACCGGGAGCGTTCAGAGCGAAATGGGCACCGATGCCGAAAACCCCGGCAGTCCGGCCGCTATCGCGCTTCTCTGAGTCATAGGCGACATGCACGCCGAACATGCCAAAGCCGACATTCGCTCCCAATACCCAGCCGATATTGGACTCCTTGGAGCCGCCCGAAGGGGTGTGCCAGCGGTTCGAGACCGACAGATAGGGCTCGATGGTGATCCCCGGGGTCGGCACGTTCACGCTGACTCCCGCACCCAGGAACAAGTTCGTCGTCTTGGGCACAGTGACGCCACCGGTGGCGTACTCGCTCGCGGTACCCGCGCCAGCCTGGATGTTCAGCGCGACCGGCATGAGGCTCCCCCCAATCACGCGAAGCTGCCCGACGCCGGCCCACGTCGTGGTGCTGGAGCTGGCCCCCTCCGGCTTCCAACTGGAAAAGCCGGCGGTGAACGCGAGGTTGGTCAGGCCGAGCTCGCCGCGCGCTCCGTACGCGTTGCCCTTGCTGGCATCCGTATTGGGGAATCCGGCGTCGCCATCGATGGTCACGCCGGTCCCGCCTTTCGGATTGTTCCAGATCGGCATCCCCTGCCATTGCGCGGCTGCCGGGATTGTGAAGACCGTTCCGAGCAGCACCATGATCAGCGACGTCCGCTTCATTCGTATCCTCCACCGACATAAGGAACCGGGGGGCCCGGCAGATCCGGTCCCGGCAAACCAGCGCTTACGCTAGGAAATCAGTTTCGCGAAGTCAATCTGTGTCGAGCTAATGCAGCCACACGGCGCTAATTGACACACCCTCCAGGTCGCCGAGTCCCGCGCTGATCCGCGCGTCGAACTTGGGTGACAGCCGGAAGTCGGCGCCGAGTCCCAGCGCGAAGAAGAAGTCTGAGGTCCCGTTCCCCGCGGTGAAGAAGCCGGTCGGCTGGACATAGGGGACGATGCTGATCTTCGAGCCTTTCGGATCCACGCGACGGCCCAACGAGAGCCCAACCGGAACGATGAGCGCGTTGGCCCCGCTCGCGAAGTGCCCGCCGATGCCGAGAACCAGGGCTCCATCGAGCGGAAAATCCTCGGTGTGCGTGACGATGCGGCTCCGGCCCTCGGCACCGACCAGCAACTCGGCGTTGCCGGAACCGCCGGGATCGAACAGCCCGCCGCGAAAGCCCAGGTCGAACTTTCCGCTCGCCATCCGATAGACGCCCTCGATTGCGGTGCCGCCACCGTTCGGGAAACTCAGCGAGACGCCGATTTCGGAACGCGTGAACGCACGATACGGCGCGTTGTAGCTGGGCATTCCGGTCGCTTGTGCGGCGGCCGTGGTGACACAGCCGATGCTGGCCAACACCCACAAGGCCGCAGTGAGGTTCGGGCGCATGCCGGTCTCCGAAAACTGGTTGGCGAAGGGTACCCGACGAACAGCGCGGCGTTCCGATGTTCCGGAACGCCGCGCCAATTTAGGAAGGTTTAGTGCCAGAGCGAAATGCCGACGCGGCCGCCGATTGCGATGTAATCCGCAAGGCCAACCGCCGCCAGCTCATTGCTCTTCCCGACCCACTGGAAGCCGAGCTCGTAGCGCCAGGCGCCACCTGTACCATACGGCTTCCGCCAGCCAACTCCGCCTTCGAGCTTGACGGCCGTACCGCTGGCCGTGCCGCTCGGGTCACCGAGCACGAGGCCGGCACCACCGCTGAAGAACATCCCGCGATGATGGCCGCCAGGCGAATTCGAGTACAGCATGTTGACTTGCGGCGTGAGGACGTATCTCGTCTGCCCGCCGACCGTGTTGAAGTTAAAGCTGAGCCGCGGCTCCCACATCATCTTACCGGAGCGCGGGACAAAACCGTAGCGCAGATCGACTGGCGTGATGATCGCGATGCCGCTGCTGGCACCGTTGGTACCCGGGCTGACATACGCGGCGTTGAGATCCACGCCGAATTCGTGAGTGGGAGCGGCCGCGGGGGCCGCGTGCCGCTGGGCCGTCGCCGCTACCGGAAGTGAAAGCGCCAGAGCGGCGAAAACCAACCCGCCGAAGAGCTTCTGCATACAATCCTCCAGTTGGGGTGGTGAAAACCGCCACATCGTTACGAACCACTTGATTTTCTGTCAAGCATGACTTGTCTCGAGACACCAATGGCCCGCCAGCTATAGGACTGACGGGCCATGGCTTACGCGCGATCCGGTGACGCGGCTCACAGGGAGCCGGGCTGGATGCGTGTGTTACTTCTTGCTGCCGCCGATCGGGAAGGTCAGACCGACGGTGATCGGCACCTGCGAGAAGTTGACGCTGCCGCCGCCGAAGTCGGCCTTGTGCGAGAGATAGCGCCCCTCGACGTACAGGTTCGCAGAGCTCATCGCGAACTGCAGGCCCAAGCCACCACCGAACCCCACGGCACCCTTCGACTCGCTCTGACTGGACACCGTGACCTTCGTGTTGTTGTAACCGAGACCGCCGATGATGTACGGTCTGATGTTGCCCTTAGACTGGAACGGGTACACCAGATTCAGCATACCGCCGAGCACCTTGGTGTTGCCATCAATACCGGCATCATGGCTCGTTTGTTCATACGAACCTTCGATCCGAAGACGCACCGGCGCCGTGCCGAGGCCGAAGCTGGCCCCGAGGTTACCGCCGAAGCCCATCTTATCGCCGGTGCCCCAATCACTCATGGGGTTTACGATGCTTGCGCCGACGTTGAGCCGGGTCTGTGCGGCTGCCGGCGTCGCGATTGCGACGAGGCCCGCCGCGGCGAGCACTGCCATGCTAATGCGCTTCATTTCCAGCCTCCTAGTAGGAAGAAGGTCGATCACCCCAGGGGAGAGGTGGCGATTCAAGGCTTAAAAAAGCCGCGGACTACTGTTGGAAATGGTGTTGCGGAAGTCAATAGCGTTGCGCAACTAATGGCGGGACAGAAGTCAAGAGTCTGCCGGAGTGGCACTCCCAGCTACGATTCGGACCACGTCTCGTGCGACTTGCAAGAACCCGCCTGCCACCTGGACTCGCTTGTCTCCGCCCGAGCCGCTGATTCTGACAATTCCCTTCCCCAGCAGGGTCATGAAGGCGGCGTGACGTGGGAGAATCCCTACGAGCCCGTCGTAGGCGGGCGCCACGACAGAGTCGGCCTCCCCCTCGAACACCGACCGCTCGGCCGAGATGAGGGACACCCGCATCAGGACGACGCCATCTTCTTGGCCTGGGCGACGACGTCCTCGATCCCGCCCTGCATGTAGAACGCCTGCTCGGGGAGCTGGTCGAATTCACCCGCGACGACCCGCTCGAACGACGCGATGGTATCCTCGAGCTTCACGTATTTGCCGTCGAGCCCGGTGAACTGCGAGGCGACGAAGAACGGCTGCGACAGGAACCGCTGGACTCGTCGCGCCCGGCCGACGAGCCGCTTGTCTTCCTCGGACAGCTCGTCCATTCCCAGAATCGCGATGATGTCCTGCAGATCCTTGTAGCGCTGCAGAATGCGCTGCACCTCGACCGCGACTTTGTAGTGGCGGTCGCCGAGATACTGCGCGTCGAGAATGCGGCTGGAGGACGACAGCGGGTTCACCGCGGGATAGATGCCCAGCTCGACGATGGCGCGATCGAGCACGACGGTGGCGTCGAGGTGCGAGAACGCGGTCGCGGGCGCGGGGTCGGTCAGGTCGTCGGCGGGTACGTAGATCGCCTGCACCGACGTGATCGATCCCTTCTTCGTCGAGGTGATCCGCTCCTGCAGCTCACCCATTTCCGTCGCGAGCGTCGGCTGATAGCCGACGGCCGACGGCATCCGGCCCAGCAGCGCCGACACCTCGGAGCCCGCCTGCGTGAACCGGAAGATGTTGTCGATGAAGACCAGCACGTCCTGGCCTTCGACATCACGGAAGTACTCCGCGACGGTCAACCCGGAGAGACCCACGCGCAGGCGCGCGCCGGGCGGCTCGTTCATCTGGCCGTAGATCAGCGCGACGTTCTCGAGAATGCCGGCTTCGCGGAACTCGAGGTACAGGTCGTTGCCTTCGCGCGTGCGCTCACCGACGCCGCAGAAAACGGATTTGCCGCCGTGCCCCTTGGCGACGTTGTTGATCAGCTCCTGAATGACGACGGTCTTGCCGACACCGGCGCCGCCGAACAATCCGATCTTGCCGCCCTTCACGAACGGCGCGATCAGATCGATGACTTTGATGCCGGTTTCAAAAACTTGAGTCTTCGGCTCGAGGTCTACGAACTTCGGCGTGCCGCGATGGATGGGCCAGCGTTCGGCGTCCGCGGGAATCGGCGCGCCTTCGTCCACCGGTTCGCCGATCACGTTGAGGATGCGGCCGAGTGCGGGCTTGCCGACCGGCACCATGATCGGTTGCCCGGTGTCGATCGCGTCCATGCCGCGCACCACGCCGTCGGTCGAGCTCATCGCAACCGCGCGAATCTGATTGCGGCCGATGTGCTGCTCGACTTCCGCGACGAGCCGCCCGCTGTCGAGGGTCACGGTGATCGCGTTGTAGAGCTCGGGCAGGTGCTCCGGCTCGAACTCGACGTCGAGTACGGGCCCGATGACCTGGACCACTTTGCCGACGTTGGGTTTTTCCTGCGCTTTCGTTGCCATGACCTATCCTTTGAGAGCCTCCGCCCCTCCCACGATCTCCGCCAATTCTTGAGTAATCTGAGCTTGCCTTGCACGATTGAACGTGCGCTGCAGGATCGTGAGCATGTCGCTGCCCGCATCGGTCGCGTTCTTCATCGCCGTGCGTCGCGCGCCATGCTCGGCGGCCGCGGTCTCGACGAGCGCGCGATAAAACTGATTCGTCACGGACAACGGGAGCAGCTCCCGCAGAATCTCCTCGGCCGACGGCTGCAGGATGTAATTGACGGCCGCTTTTGAGGCTCGACCGCCCGACCGCCGCTGCGCGGGTGGCGTCACGGGCAGCACCCGCAGCGTCGTCGGCGGTGTGCTCACCGCGCTGTTGAACTTCGCGAACACGATGTCGACCGCGTCGAGACCGCCTTTGGCGAAGCGCTCCATCAGCGGGGTGGCGAGCTCGACCGCGTGCTCGAGCGTCGGCTTGTCACCAATGTCGACGCGCTGCGACGCGATGGTGCGCTTGGTGAATTTGAAGTAGCTCACGCCCTTCTTGCCGACGAGATGGAGCTCGGTGCGCGTGTCCTGCGCTTCCATCTCTTCCAGTCGCCGCCGGGCTTCGCGAATCAGATTGGAATTGAACGCACCGCAGAGACCGCGATTCGAAGTGATCAGCAGCAGGGCCGCGCGCCGCACGCCCGGCCCCCGCGCGGTCTTGCCTGGTTGCCGCAGCAGTGGAAAGCGCTCGGCGAGCTCCGGGGCGTACAGTTCCTCAATCACCTCGGCGAGCGCCTGCGCATAGGGACGCGCGCCAACGACGCGATCCTGGGCGCGCTTCAGCTTGGACGTGGAGACGAGCTCCATCGTCTTCGTGATTTTGCGCGTGTTCTGAACCGAGCGGATGCGGCGGCGCAGCTCGCGGGGCTTCGCCATTAGAGCGCCTTGTACTCCTCGATCGCCTTGCGGAGCCGGCCACTCAAGTCGTCCGACAGCGTCCGGCGCGTGCGGATTTCCTCCGCGATCTCGGGATGCTGCGCGGTCATGAACTCGCGCATCCCCACCTCCCACTCCTTGATCTTGGGCACGTCGACGTCGTCGAGCAGGCCGGTGGTCACGGCGAAGATGACGATCACCTGCTGCTCGACCGGCATCGGTTCGTACTGCGGCTGTTTCAGCACTTCCACGACCCGCGCGCCGCGCGCCAACTGGCGCTGCGTCGCGGGATCGAGCTCCGAGCCGAACTGCGCGAAGGCCTCGAGCTCGCGGTACTGCGCGAGATCGAGGCGCAGCCGCCCGGCGACCTGCTTCATCGCCTTGATCTGCGCGTTGCCGCCGACGCGACTCACCGAGATGCCCGCGTTCACTGCGGGCCGCACGTTCGAATAGAAGAGGTCGGTTTCGAGGAAGATCTGGCCGTCGGTGATGGAGATGACGTTGGTCGGGATGTACGCCGACACGTCGCCCGCCTGCGTCTCGATGATCGGCAGCGCGGTCAGCGAGCCACCGCCCATTTCGTCCGACAGCTTGGCCGCGCGCTCGAGCAGACGGCTGTGCAGATAGAACACGTCGCCCGGATAGGCTTCACGGCCGGGCGGACGCCGCAGCACCAGCGACAGCTGGCGGTAGGCCGCGGCCTGCTTGGAGAGATCGTCGTAGACACAGAGCGTCGCCTTGCGCTCGTCGTACATGAAGTACTCGGCCATCGTACAGCCGGCGTAGGGCGCGATGTACTGCATCGGAGCGGGCTCGGCGGCGGACGCGACGACCACGATCGTGTATGCCATCGCGTCATGTTCCTTGAGCCGCTCGACGACGCCCGCGACGGTCGAGTTCTTCTGGCCGATCGCGATGTAGACGCAGATCACACCCTGCCCTTTTTGATTGATGATCGTGTCGATCGCGATCGCGGTCTTGCCTGTTCCTCTATCGCCGATGATCAGCTCGCGCTGGCCGCGGCCGATCGGGATCATGGAGTCGATCGCCTTGATGCCGGTCTGCAGCGGCTCCTTCACGGGCTGCCGCTTGATGATGCCTGGAGCGATGATCTCGACTTTCCGTGTCGTGGTCGTCGGGATCGGGCCAAGCCCATCGACGGGGCGGCCCAGCGCGTCGATCACGCGGCCCACCAGCGCGGGCCCGACGGGCACTTCCAGCACCCGGGCCGTGCGACGCACTTCATCACCTTCGCGCAGCTCGAGATAGTCGCCGAAAATGACTGCGCCGATGTTGTCTTCCTCGAGGTTCAGCGCGAGTCCGGTGATCTTCTCGCCCGTCGCCGAGACCGTGAACTCCAGCATCTCGCCGGCCATCGCGGACGTGAGACCGTAGATGCGCGCAATCCCGTCTTTGACTTCCAGGACGGTGCCGACCTCACGAACGTCGATGTCCGCGAGATCCGCCGCCTTGATCTCCTTGAGGAGGAGTTCCTTCAGCTCGCCGGGTCGCAGGATGGAATCAGTGGCCATTGGAGTACCGTTTGGAGATTGTGAAAAATATCACAAGGAACGACGATACGTAAGGCAACCCGCTAACCCCGAGTAGTAACCCGGGGTACCCGAAAACTCCGGGCTGCCGCCCGCGGTCGGTTAGACACGCGACCGGGTCCTTCCTCTCAAGAATCGCGTCAGCACGCCTCGCGGTCCCAGCTCCCGTAACTCGAGCGGTGTCGCGCCCGCAACTCGCCGCGCCGCACCAGCCAGGTGGCTTGGCGACGCGTAGCCGAGGATGCGAACGACAGCGCGCACGGTGTACCCCGGGTTTCCCAGCAAGTCCGCGGCGCAGGCGGCGCGGGCCAGATCGATGACGCGCTTCAAATTGGGGGCGCCCCCCGCCCCGAATTCTCGCGACAGGTGCTCGCGCGTCACACGGAGCGCCTGGGCTACATGCCCCGTTTTGGTCGGTACTCCGGCGCGCCGCAATACCTCGTCCCACGCGGCAAGCTGCAGCCGGTCGGTCAGCCGCAGCAGGCGCGGGGCGTCAGCCAGCGCCGCCCGGCGTGCCACCTGCGCGGTGCGAGCGGCGATCCACTCACCCGCCACCGCGTTGTCGACGCCCTCGACCAGAATCCCCGTAAAGCCGGCCTCACGACACGAGGCGAGCAAGGCGCCATCCTCGGGACGGACGGCGGAGAGTGCGTACATCGGAATGCGGGGGAACCGCGCCGGCAGCGTGAGTGCCTCGCCGTCGCAATGGCGGACATCGAGAACCACGGCGTCGACGAGCCGCTGGTCGAGCAGGCGCCTCACTTCCTGGATGCTGCGGCAGAGGCGCACGCTGCCCGCACCGCGCGGGTAGCCGCGCTTTATGGCGCTACGCGCTTCGCGCCGCGGATGAAATACCGGAACGACGGGATACGCGGCGACCGCCGCGCCCGCCTCGCCCGCCCCATTTCCGCCATTCGCCCGGCTCATGTCTGCACCAACGCCTGCTGCATCTCGCCCGCCTGCAGCAGGACGTCGCGCGCGTTGTCGTAGCTGACGTTTTGCCGCGCTTCCGCGAGCGGGTGCCACACGCAGGCCGTGATGCCTTCGGCTTCTTCCGGTACAGGCTCTCCGTGGCGGGACTCGAACAGGAAAAAGTGGCAAAACTTGTGGATGGTCTTGCCGCGAAACCGGAAGTACCAGTCGATTACCTTGATCGGTCCGTGCAGAATCAGTTCCTCGAGCCCCGTCTCCTCGCCCACCTCGCGCCGAGCCGCCTCCGCCGGTGGCTCGCCCGACTCCAGATGCCCCTTGGGAAACCCCCAATTCTTGTACGAGTCCCGTATGAGAAGGAACCGCACTTGACCGTCCGGGCCGCGGCGGAACACGACCCCGCCGGCACTCGTCTCACGGTGGGCGCGGGGAGACTTGCGGCGCTTGGAGCGGCGGCGGGTCATGAGAGCGCGGAACGCGGAACGAGGAACGCGGAACAGCAGGATGACCGCCGGTGGCATGTCCACGGCACGAGACCGGCCGTGAGGTTCCGAGTTCCGACTTCCGCGTTCCGCATTGCTTCCCTAAAAGACGCTGAACGTGAAATACTTCCGCGGATTCGCCTGAATGTCGGAGAGCAGCTGGCGCAGCTGAATCATCGTGAGCGTCGTTTCACGGTATAGAGAGGAATCGGCGACCAGCAACCCCAGCGTGCCGTTGCGGTTCGCGATGCGCGATAGGACCGTGTCGGCATTCTGAAGCACGCGCACCAGACTCTCCTGATTGCGATTTGCCGCCGCCATCAACTGCCGAAAATCCTGTGACGCGCTGCGCAGGTCGGTGGATGTGGACGCGGTGTTATTGAGGATTGTGGCCAGCTGGCCCTGATTCGTCGCTGTATCCACCCGACCCAGCGTGGCGCGCAGGTCGGTCGCGGCGCGCGACAGCGCCTCCGACCCCGATCGCAGGTTGGAACCGACGTTGCCGATGACGTCGGCCTGTTCATTGGTCACGCGCACGAGGCGGTCGGCCACCTGGCCGAAGTCGTGGATCGACCGCCGCAGGTCCATCACGGCCTGGGTATCGAACGCCGTCTGGACTCGGGCGGCGACAGTGCCGATGTCGGTCGCGATGCGGCTGGCTTGGGCGGTGAGCTGCCCGATATCGGGCAGCGTGGCGCCCGGCCACTTCCCGCCCCCGACGGCCTCGGCCTCCGCAAGTGCCTGGCGAATATTGGGATCGGCAGGCGGCGGGTCGGCGGAGATCAGGGTGGCGGCCCACTCGCCGAACAGCGAGGCGGATGCGGCGATAACGGCCGGCTTCGCCGGCAACCCGACACCGGAATAGATCTTGAGGTCCGCCTCGACCCAGTTGCCGGGGGCCAGGCGGATGGCTTCGACACGACCGACACGCACGCCCCGCAGCACGACCGGGCTGCCTACGCCGAGGCCGCCCACGGTCCGGAAGCGCGACGTGAATACTGCTTCGGTGCGGCCGAGGTGTGCGCCGGACAGCCAGAGCGCCCCGCCCACCACCAGCGCGAGCGCGGCGATAACCACAATGCCCACCGCGAACTCGTTTTCGCGCTTCACTCGGCGCGTCCCTCGATAAACTGGCGTACGACGGGATCGTCCGTCTGCTGAATCTCTTCGACCGTGCTGACCTGCCGCACCTTTCCTTCATAGAGCATGGCAATCCGGTCGCCCACCGTATAGGCGCTCCGCATGTCGTGCGTGACGACGACACCCGTCACCCCCAGGTGCTCGCGCGTGCGGACCATGAGCCGGTCGATCACCGCGGATGTGACCGGATCGAGGCCCGTGGTCGGCTCGTCATAGAGGATGTAGCGCGGGCGCAACGCGATGGCGCGCGCGATCCCGACGCGCTTCCGCATCCCGCCCGACAGCTCCGCGGGAAAGCGCTCGTCGGTCCCCGACAGATCCACCAGTGCCAATGCCTCATGCACGCGCGCTTCGATCTCCTCTTCGTCAAGGCGGCGGCGGCGCAGCCCCAGCGCCACGTTGTCCGCCACGGACAGCGAGTCGAACAGTGCCGCGAACTGAAACACGTAGCCGATGCTCTCCCGCACCAGCGTCAGACCAACAGGAGCCAGCGTGCTGACGGCCTGGCCGTCAACGATCACCTCGCCGGCATCGGGGTGCAACAGCCCAACGATGTGTTTCAGCGCCACGCTCTTACCGCTGCCCGAGTAGCCGATGATGACCATCGTCTCCCCGTCCCGGACCTGAAGCGAGAACCCCTCGAGCACGCGCTTGGCGCCGAACGCCTTGTACAGGTCCTGAAACTCGATCACAACAACACCACGGCCCAGAACGCATCGAGCACCAGAATGAGAATGGCGGAGTACACGACGGCCCGCGTCGTGCTGCGGCCGACCCCTTCCGCACCACCGCGGGTCGAGAGCCCCACGATGCAGCCGACGAGTGCGATCGTGAAGCCGAAGCTCGCGCTTTTCAGCAGACCGAACCAGACGTCCTTGAACAGATAGAAGAGCTTGAGGCCCTTGATGAAGTCGGGCGTCGACAGCGCGAGCAAGGCGAGGCTGGTGAGCCAGCCCGTGACGATGCCGACCGCGATCGAGAACGCCACGATGACGGGGAACATGAACGTGGCGGCGACGACGCGAGGCACGACGAGATAGCTCTGCGGATCGTAGGCGAGCGTCTCCAGCGCGTCGACCTGCTCGGTGACCTTCATGGTGCCGAGCTCGGCGGCCATGCTCGCGCCAACGCGGCCGGCCAACGCGAGGCCCGTCAGTACGGGGCCGAGCTCCAGCATCATCGTCTTGCCGACGAGCGTGCCGACGAAGTAGAGGGGGACCGCCCCGGTGAAGGTGTAGGAGGCCTGTAGGGCCAGCACGACACCGGTGAACGCGGCGATGAACAAGGCCACCGGCAGCGAATCCACCCCGATGCGGCGCATCTGAACGATGACCAGGCGGCCCCAGGTGCCGACGTCGCGGAGTCCGCGGGCCATATCCCTGAGGAAGTAGCCAACACGGCCGACTTCCTCGATGGCGGAGATGGAGCGCCGCCCGATGGATTCGATCACGGAAAACAAAAGTGGCCAGGATTTCTCCTGGCCACTAGAGGCACCACGCGAGGTTAGGCCGCGAAACTGGCCAGTGCCTTGCCGACGTCTCCATCGCGCAGCCGCTTGAGCGCGCGGTCGCGCAGCTGGCGCACCCGCTCACGCGTGACGCCCAGCATGCCGCCGATTTCTTCCAGGGTGTGCTCCCGTCCGCCGTCCAGGCCGAAGTAGAGCCGCAGCACCTTGGCATCGCGCCGCTGCAGCGTGTTCAGCGCCTGCTCGATTTCGTCCGACAGGAAGCGATCCATCGCCTGATCTTCCGTGTCCGGCAGATCCTCCGCGATGAAGCGCTCGATCAGCGAGCGGTCGCCATCGGGATCGAGGGGCGCGTCCAGACGCACGTCGCCCGTGTTGAGGGCGGCGAGCGACTGCACGACCTCGAGCGACAGCTTGGTCGCGTCGGCGATCTCTTCCGGCGTCGGCTCGCGGCGCAGCGTCTGCCGCAGATACTCCGCCGTGCGGACGATGCGCGACAGATCGGCGGTGCGGTTGAGCGGCACGCGGACGGTCCGGCCCTGACGCGCGAGCGCGGCGAGAATCGCCTGGCGGATCCACCACACGGCGTACGAAATGAACTTCACGCCCTGATCGGGATCGAACTTCCGCGCGGCCGTGAGCAGACCGACGTTGCCCTCGCCGATGAGGTCGGTGAGGGGCAGGCCCCGGTTCTGGTATTTCTTCGCGACCGAGATCACGAAGCGCAGGTTGCGCTTCACCAGCTCCTGCATCGCCTCCTGATCACCCGCGCGAACCTTGCGGGCGAGCGCGATCTCCTCCTTCTGCGTGAGCAGCGGAGTCTTGGAGACCTCATGGAGATACTGGTCGAGGATGTCGCGCTCGTGCTCGTGCGCCCCGAGGCCGGTGAGCAGACCCCGGCGCCGGCCGCGACGCTTGGTCACCCGTCGTTCCGTCACGACGGGCGCCGCCTTCGCCTTG
>Ga0209377_1001099_pt1 | contig 18337 bp, 14 predicted proteins | sample GraSoiAngelo_141_FD_185898 | JGI IMG/M metagenome (GOLD analysis project Ga0209377, IMG submission 185898) | Grasslands soil microbial communities from the Angelo Coastal Reserve, California, USA - 14_0929_12_40cm (SPAdes) (version 2) | ecosystem: Environmental > Terrestrial > Soil > Grasslands ...
AACCGGCGGGTCGCAGGTTCGAGTCCTGCCTCGGGAGTTCCACGGTCCTATGGCACGAAACCGTTGCGCGTGCACAACAGTCTTGATTGTGCCCGCGGCTTGTCGTATCGTGGCGCAGTTGCGCCGCGCGGTCACGCGACCGTGCCTGCGCGGTGAGCAGGACAGGCGGCTTGGGTGCAATCGCTGGAGGTCTAGAGGAAGGGACCGCACGCCCAACCTCGACGGTGATTCACCCAAGCCGTCTTCGTTTCGAGCATGCCGCAAAAGCGCCCCTCAGTGCCGCAAAAACACCCTAGCGTGGCATCGCCCTTCCCCAGTACGTGTGCATGCCACGGTTTTCCTCCATCCTGCCACGACGAGTGATCGCATGACCGGGCATTCGGAAGTCGAGATCCTGCTGGTCGAGGACAACCCGAGCGACGTGGAGCTCACCTTACGCGCCCTCAAGGCCCGGAATCTCGCGAATCAGGTGTTCGTCGCCCGCGACGGGGCCGAGGCGCTGGAATTCTTCTTCGGCGAGCAGGGCCATCCGCTGCGCGAGATCGGCGTCGTGCCGCGCGTGATTCTGCTCGACTTGAAGCTCCCGAAAGTGGACGGGCTGGAGGTGCTGCGACGCCTCAAGAGCGAGGAGCGCACGCGCTCGCTGCCGGTCGTCGTGCTCACCTCGTCCAAGGAAGAGCCCGACATCGCCGCCGCGTACCGCCTCGGCGCCAACAGCTACATCGTCAAGCCGGTGGACTTCGAGGCCTTCGCGCGCGCCGTCTCCGAGGTCGGGCTCTACTGGCTGCTCTTGAACGAGCAGCCGCGCTGAGCTGATGCCGGAGCTGGTGCGCGTCCTGATGGTCGAGGACGTCGCGGACGACGCGGCGCTGGTCGAGCGGGAGCTGCGCCGGGCCGGCATCACGGGGGCGACGCGCCGCGTCGACTCCGAGCGTGCGTACCGGGAGGCGCTGCGGACCTTCGCCCCCGACATCATCCTGACGGACCACTCGCTGCCCACGTTCGGCGCGGCCGACGCGCTCCGGATCGGGCTCCTCGAGGCGCCGGACACTCCCGTCATCGTCGTGACGGGCAGCCTCGATGAAGAAACCGCGGCGGAATACATCAAGGCGGGCGCCGCGGACTACGTCGTCAAGCACCACCTCGAGCGCGTGGGCCCCGCCGTGGTGCGCGCCCTCGATCTGCGGCGCGCACGGACGGAGCAGGCCCGCGCGGAAGAGGCCCGTCGCCAGGGTGAGGAGCGGTTTCGCGCCCTGATCGAGCACGGGGCGGACGCGGTCGCCCTCGTCGCCCCCGACGGGACCCTGCTGTTCGCCAGCCACTCCATCGAGCGCCTGCTGGGCTTCGCGCCGGCCGAGCTCGTGGGTCATCCCGGGTTCGAGCGGGTGCATCCCGACGACATCCCGCGCGTCCACGCCGCGCTGCGCGAGATCATCGCGAGCCCGGGCACGCCCGCCGGCCTGGAGCTCCGCTGGCGCCACAAGGACGGGTCGTGGCGCCATATCGACGCCGTCGCGGTCGACCGGCTCGCGGAGCCCGCGGTGGGCGCCATCGTGGTGAACGTCCGCGACGTCTCGGAGCGCCGCAGGGCTGAAGCGGCGCTGCGCGAGTCCGAGGAGCGCTACCGGACGCTCGTCGAAGGCGTGCGCGACATCATCTTCGCGCTCTCCCCCGAAGGCACCATCGCATCCCTCAATCCGGCGTTCGAGACGATCGCCGGCTGGCGGCGCGAGGAATGGGTCGGCCAGCCGTTCGAGCGGCTGGTGCATCCCGAGGATCTGCCGCTGGCGCTCGAGCTGCTCGGGCGCGTGGTGCGCGGCGAGCTCCGCCCCGCCAGCCAGTTCCGCGTCCGGACCGCGAAGGGCGACTACCGCGTCGGAGAGTTCTCCGCGAGTCCCCAGCTCCACGAAGGGCGGCTCGTCGGCATCCTGGGAATCGGGCGCGACGTCACGGAGCGCGTCCAGCTCGAGCAGCAGCTGCGGCAAGCCCAGAAGATGGAAGCGGTCGGCCGGCTGGCCGGCGGCATCGCTCACGACTTCAACAACATCCTCACGGCCATCACAGGCTACGCGGACCTGCTCCTCGAGGACCTCGGCGCCACCGATCCCCGGCGCCAGGACGCCGACGAGATCCACAAGGCCGCTGATCGCGCCGCCGGGCTGACCCGCCAGCTGCTGGCGTTCAGCCGCCAGCAGGTCCTGCAGCCGACGGTGCTCGAGGTCAACAAGCTGGTCAGCGACCTGGAAAAGATGCTGCGCCGCCTCCTGGGCGAAGACGTCGAGCTTAGCACGCGGCTCGCACCGACCACGGGGCGGGTCAAGGCCGATCCCGGCCAGCTCGAGCAGGTGATCATGAACCTGGCCGTGAACGCCCGCGACGCGATGCCGAACGGGGGCAAGCTCACCCTGGAGACGGGCAACGTGGATTTGGACGAGTCGTACGCCGCCGACCACTACCCGGCCCGCGCAGGCCCGTTCGTGCTGCTCGCGGTCTCGGACACCGGCATCGGGATGAACGAGGAGACCCAAGCCCACATGTTCGAGCCGTTCTTCACGACCAAGGAGAAGGGCAAGGGCACGGGCCTGGGCCTCGCCACCGTCTACGGCATCATCAAGCAGAGCGGCGGATTCATCTGGGTGTACAGCGAAGTCGGGCACGGCGCCACCTTCAAGCTCTACCTGCCGCGCGTGGAGGAGCTGGCGGAGCGCGGGTCCGAGCCCGCGCAAGCGCCCGCGCGCGCGGCGCGCGGGACGGAGACGGTCCTGGTGGTCGAGGACGAAACGCCGGTGCGGAGTGTCGCCCGCCAAGTGCTCGAACGCCACGGCTACACCGTGCTCGAAGCCCCCAGCGCAGAGGCCGCGCTGGACGTCGCGACCCGGTACTCGGGCACCATACACCTCCTCCTCACGGACGTCGTGATGCCGGGGCTCAACGGCCGCGAACTCGCGAGCAGGCTGGCGGACCTGCGCCCCGACGCCCGCGTGATCTTCATGTCGGGCTACACCGACGAGGCCGTCACACGTCACGGCGTACTCGAGCCGGGCGCCGCCTACGTGCAGAAACCGTTCACGCCGGATGCCATCGCCCGCCGGGTGCGGGAGGTGCTCGACCGGTGAGCGCGGCGCCGGTGGCGCGGCTGTGTGGCTCGATGCCGCCGCCGTCCCGACGCCCCGCCGCGTGAGCCGGGCGCGGCATGGGGGGGCGTGACGCCCGTCACCCTGGGTGCCGAGGGAGTTGCCCCCGGGTGGTCGCCGGGTGAGTATTGGTGCCCCGGAGAATGACCACCACGAAGCCCGCAGCACCCGTCGCCCGTGACGCCGATGCCGAGCTCGAGGCGTTGTTCGCGGCGATCAACGACGTCATCCTCGTGCTCGACGCCGAGGGTCGCTACGTCAAGATCGCTCCCACCAATCCATCGCTGCTGTACCGCCCGGCCGGCGAACTGCTTGGTAAGACGCTGCGGGAGGTCTTCGACGGCGCCCAGGCGGACCAATTCATGGAGTACATCCGCACCGCCCTCGAGACCCGCACGACGGTCCACTTCGAGTACCGGCTGTCGATCGGGGGCCGCGAGCTCTGGTTTTCCGGGGCGATCTCGCCCATGAGCGGCGATCAGGTCGTGCTGGTCGGCCGGGACATCACCGATCGCAAGCGGGCGGCCGAGCGGCTGCACGCGAGCGAGCAGCGGTTCCGCGCGCTGGTCGAGCACTCGAGCGACGTCATCATGCTGCTCGGGCCGGACGGGACGGTGATCTACGCCAGCCAGTCCACCCAGTCGGTGCTGGGCTACGGCGCGACCGAAAACGTGGGACGGAGCGCCTTCGAGCTCGTGCACCCCGACGACCGCACCCACGCCCTGGAGCTGTTCGGCGAGCTCATGCAGCGACCCGGCCACCTCGTCAAGGCGGAGCTCCGCGCCCTGCACAAGGACGGCAGCTGGCGCCACCTCGAGGCGGTCGGCGTGAACCGCCTGGACGAGCCGTCCATCGGCGCGATAGTCGTGAACTACCGCGACGTCACCGAGCGCCAGCGGACGGAGCGGGACCTGCGCGAGACGCTCTCGCTGCTCAACGCGACGTTCGAATCCACGGCCGACGGGATCCTCGTGGTAGACCTGGCGGGCCGCATCGTCAGCTGCAACCGCACGTTCGCCGAGCTGTGGCGGATCCCCGACTCCATCCTCGAGGCCAAGGACCACGCCCAAACAATCGCGTTCGTATTGGAGCAGCTCGCCGACCCCCAGGGATTCCTGAGCAAGGTGCGCGACCTGTATGCGCGCCCCGACGCGTCGAGCTTCGACGTCCTGACCTTCAAAGACGGTCGCATCTTCGAGCGCTTCTCCCAACCCCAACGGATCGCCGGGAAGAGCGTCGGACGCGTGTGGAGCTTCCGCGACGTCACCGAATCGAAGCGGGCCGAGCAGATCCAGCTCGCCACCTATCGGATCTCGGAAGCCGCCCACGCCGCGCGCACCCTCCAGGAGCTGTTCGGCGCGATCCACCGGATCGTGGGTGAGCTGATGCCCGCGAAGAACTTCTATATCGCGCTGTACGACGCCGCGAACGACGACTTGACGTTCCCGTACCACGTGGACGAGTACGACACGGACTTCCCGTCAAAGAAGCCCGGCAAGGGATTGACCGAATACGTGCTCAGGACCGGCCAACCGCTGCTGGTCACGCCGGAAGTGCACGCGGAGCTCGAGCGGCGCGGCGAGGTCGAGCTGATCGGGCCGCCGTCGATCGACTGGGTCGGCGTCCCATTGAAGATCGGCGATCGCACCATCGGCGTGCTCGTCGCGCAGACCTACGCCCCGGGCGTGCGCTATCGCGACACGGAGAAGCACATCCTGCAATTCGTCTCTACGCAGGTCGCCATGGCGATCGAGCGGAAGCGGACCGAGGAGCGGCTGCACGACAGCGAGCGCAAATACCGGCTCTTGTTCGAGACCAATCCCGAGCCGATGTTCGTGTACGACTTCGAGACGCTGCGCATCATGGCGGTGAATGGGGCCGCCGTCGCCCGGTACGGATACACGGAGCCCGAGTTCCTGCAGCTCACGCTGCGCGACATTCGCCCGCCGGAGGAGCAGGGCCGGCTCGACGAGGAGCTGGCGCGCCGGCCGGACGACGGTGCCGTGCGCGCCGGGGTCCGTCACTGCACGAAGCAGGGCAAGCGCTTCGATGTGGATCTCGTCGCCCGGCCGCTCGAGTTCGCCGGCCGCCGCGCCAGGCTCGTGCTCGCCCGCGACGTGAGCGCGCAGCGCCAGCTCGAGGAGCAGCTGCGCCAATCGCAGAAGATGGAAGCCGTGGGGCAGCTCGCGGGAGGCATCGCCCACGACTTCAACAACCTGCTCACCGCCATCCTGGGCTCGACCCAGCTGCTGCTGCACAACACGCCGTCCGGCGACCCGCGACGCGAGGACGCCGAGGAAATCCGGCACGCGGGGCTTCGGGCCGCGGAGCTCACCCGACAGCTGCTGGCGTTCAGTCGCCGCCAAGTGCTCGCTCCCAAGGTGCTCGACGTCAATTCCGTGGTCGCCAACATGGACCGCATGCTGCGGCGGCTGCTCGGCGAAGACGTCGAGCTCGCCACGTCGCTCGATCCCGCCGCCGGCGCGGTGAACGCCGACCCCGGTCAGCTCGAGCAGGTACTCCTGAACCTCGCCGTCAACGCCCGCGACGCCATGCCCGGCGGCGGCCGGCTGAGCATCGAGACGACGCGCGTCACGCTGCACGACGAGCACGTCGAGCGGCGCCACCGCATGCCCGCCGGGGACTACGTGTGCCTGGCGGTCGCGGACACCGGCGTCGGCATGGATGAGACGACCCAGGCCCACCTGTTCGAGCCGTTCTTCACGACCAAGGAAGTCGGGAAGGGCACCGGCCTCGGGCTCGCCACGGTGTACGGGATCGTCAAGCAGAGCGGCGGCTACATCTGGGTCTACAGCGAGCCGGCGCACGGCACGACCGTCAAGGTCTATCTCCCCCGCGTGCCCGGCGTCGCCGAGGCGCCGGCGCCCGCGTCCGAGCCGCAGCAGGTGCGCGGCGGCGACGAGACGGTGCTCCTGGTCGAAGACGCGGCGCCGGTGCGCACGCTCGCCCGCCGCAGCCTCGAGGCCCGCGGCTACCGGGTGCTCGACGCAGCCGACGGGCCGTCCGCGCTCGAGCTCTCCGCCCGCCACGCGGGCGGGATCGATATCCTCGTGACCGACGTCGTGATGCCCGGTATGAGCGGCCGCGAGCTCGCCGAGCGGCTGGCCCCTGCGCGGCCCAGCATGAAGGTGCTCTACACGTCCGGCTATACCGACGACGCGATGGTCCGCCAGGGCGTGCTGAACGCCGGCGTCGCGTTCCTCCAGAAGCCGTTCGTGCCGGATACGCTCGCGCGAAAGGTGAGAGAAGTGTTGGACGGGGAGCAGGGAGCCGGGAGCAACAAACCTTAAGGCTTCGGCGCGCCCTGCTCCCCGCTCCCCGCTCCCTGCTCCCTGTCCAAGATTTCCCTGATGCGCCCCAGCAAGTCCGGCTCCGTCCACGGCTTGTGGAGCAGCGGAACCGACGGGTCGAGAGTCGCGGCGCGCACGGGGTCCGAGTAGCCGCTCGCGAACAAGAACGGCGTGGTGTGGCCTTCCCGACGCGCGGCGTCGTACAGCGCGCGTCCTCCCAATCGCGGCATGACGAGATCCGAAAACACGAGCCGCACGCCCGCCGTCTGGCGCAGCGCCTCGAGGGCCTCGAGGCCGTCCGCCGCGGTGACGATCTGGTACCCGGCCGCTTCGAGGATGCGCTTGACGGAGCGGCGCAGCTGGTCGTCGTCCTCCACGACCAGGATCGTTTCACGGCCGCCGCGAGCCTCGGCGACGCTCGGGCGGGGGCGCACCGCGGCCGCCACCCCGTCCGCCACGGGGAAATAAATCCGGAATCGCGTTCCCTTCCCCGGTTCGCTGTCCACATCGATGCCGCCGCCGTGTTGCTTCACCAGGCCGTACACGGTGGCCAGCCCGAGGCCCGTCCCCTTCCCCGCCGGCTTGGTCGTGAAGAACGGCTCGAACATGTGCGCTCGCGTCTCCTCGTCCATCCCGATCCCGGTGTCGCCCACCGAGAGGCAGACGTGCTCGCCCGCCCGGACCGACCCCCACGCCTGGCGCTGCTCCTCGGTCAGGTGCACGCGGTGGGTCTCGATCCGCAGCACGCCGCCGTCCGGCATCGCATCGCGGGCATTCGTGACGAGGTTGAACAGGATCTGCTCGGTGGCATGCACATCGGCGCGCACGTCGGGGAGATCGTCCTCGCCCGAGGTGACGACCTCGACGTCGGCCGGCAGGATCCGTCGCAGGAACCCGGACAGGTCGCCGATGAGCCCACCGAGGTGAACCGACTGGAGATCGAGGCGCGAGCGGCGTGCGAAACCGAGCAGCTCCTTCACCATCACGCGGCCCCGCAGGGCCGCCGACATCACGTCGCGGAGGTCGGCGTGGGCATCTGCCTGACCGGACGGGAGCGCTTTCGCGACCAGCTGGGCGTTCGCGAGGATGATGGTGAGCAGATTGTTGAAGTCGTGGGCGATGCCGCCGGTGAGCTGGCCAATCGCCTCCATCTTCTGAGACTGCCGCAACTGCTCCTCCAGCGCGCGCCGCTCCGTCACGTCCTCCGCGATCGTCTCGAAGCAGTCGATCGTGCCGTCAGGGCGCCGCACCGCACGGCCGGAGAGCCGGACCAGGATCTCGTCGCCATCCTGGCGCCTCCACGTCACCTCGACCCCCTCGACCACGTCGTCTGAATCGAAACGCGCGAGAATCCGCTGGCGCTCCTCCGGGTCCGCGTACACGTCGGCCGCGAGGTCGACGGCCAGCAGGTGCTCCTTGGACTCGTAGCCGAGCATCCGTACGAGCGCGGGGTTCACGGTGAGGAAGCGCCCCTCGACGGAAGACCGGTAGATGGCGTAGGAGGCGTGGTGCACCAGAGCGCGGTGGCTCTCCTCCGAGTGACGCAGCGCGGCCTCCGCCCGGCACCGCTCGGTGATGTCGGTCCCCACGCCGATCACCCCCGCCACCGCACCATCCGCGTCGCGGACCGGCGAATACCACGCCTCGAACACGACGCCGAAGACCTCGACGGTGGATGAAAACATCTCCCCCCTGAGGGCCCGGCGCACGTCCGCGAGCGCATGCGGCAGGTCCGCGAACAGCTCGAACGCGGAGTGGCCGATGAGCAGGGCGGGCCGCACCCCGACGGCGTCGAGCCCGCGCCCCTCGACCATCGTGAACACCGCGTCGCGGTCGAGCGCGAACAGCACGAGCGGCGCCCCGGCGATGACGGTCCGCAGCCGCTCCTTGTTCTCGCGCAATGCCCGTTCCTGGCGCCGCCGCTCGGTGACGTCCCGGGCGTTGACGATCAGCTGCGCAGACCCCCCAGGATCCACCCGTGCCTGACCCACGGCCTCCAGCACCCGCCACGCGCCGTCCTGCGCCCGGAACCGGAACTGCGCGGCCTGGGGGACCCCGGGGTGGCGGATCGCCCCCGCCAGGGCCTCGGCGACGACCGGAATGTCGTCCGGATGCACATAGTCGAACGCGTTGCGCTCGAGCAGCTCCCGCGGTGCGTACCCGAGCACGCGCTCCACGGACGGGCTGGCGTAGCGGAACACGCCGTTCTCGCCCACGATCGTGACGATGTCCGACGCGTTCTCGATGAGAGAGCGGAAGTGCTCCTCGCTCCGTCGCAACGCCTCCTCGGCGTGCGCGCGATCGATCGCCGTGGCCAGGACGTTCGCCACGGCCTGGAGGAAGTGCGTGTCGTGAATCGTGAACTCGCGGGGCTGCGCCGTGTGCACGCCCAGGATTCCGAAGGGGCGGCCTTTGCCGTGCACCAAGACGCTCAGGCTCGATACCACGCCCTGCGCCGCCAGGAGTGGCGCGCTGCCGAATCGCGCATCCGTGGCCAGGTCCTCGACCACGACCGGGCCCGTCGAGCGGAGCACGTACCCAGCGTGCGAGTCCGCATCGGTCGGCAACACCGTGCGCCCGACCGCGCCGTCCCGCCAACCGACACCGGCGCGCAGCAGCAGCGTGCGGCTCTCCGGACGGAGCTCGAGCACGCTGGCGAACGGGACCTCGAGCACGCGTGCCGCGATTGCCACGGCACCCGCGATGAGCTCGTCCGGCGGAGCGCCGGCCAGCGCCCGCTGGCCGACGTGGGCCACCGCTTCCTGCTGGCGCGCCGTGGCGCGCAGCTGCGCCTCCGTCCGCGACAGTTCCGCGTCGCGAACGGCGTCGTCCTGCCGCAGCAGCCTGAACCGGCTCGTGCCCACGTCTAACGATGCCCGCGAGTGATCTGGGGTAATGCTGCACGAAAGGCGCGCCTCAACCTTGCACCGGGCGACCCGGTTTTCCATTATGGTCTTCACACGAGGCGTGTGCGCTGCATCACCGCCCACTCCAACCGGGCCCGAGGCAATGACATACCGCGAGCCGCCATGAGCGAGTACCACGCCCTCAAAGACTTGGCGATCATCTTCGCCGTCTCCCTGCTCGTCATCCTGGTGTTCCACCGTATCAGGCTCCCTGCCCTCCCCGGGTTCATCGTGGCAGGCGTCTTACTCGGCCCCAACGCGCTCGGCTTGGTCTCCGACGCGCACCAGGTGGAGAGCCTCGCGGAAGTCGGCGTCATCCTGTTGCTCTTTACCATCGGCATCGAGTTCTCCCTGAGCCGGCTGCGAGAGATGGGACGGCAGGTCGTCGCCGGGGGCGGAGCCCAGGTCGGCCTCACGGTGGCGCTCAGCTGCGTGCTCGCCATGGCGCTGCATCTCAGCTGGCGGGTGTCGCTGCTCCTGGGCTTCCTCGTCGCGCTCTCCAGCACCGCCATCGTCCTCAAGGGGCTCACCGACAAGGGCGAGATCGATGCGCCCCACGGACGCCTCGCCACCGGAGTGCTGATCTTCCAGGACTTGTGCGTCGTGCCCATGATGCTGGTCCTGCCGTTCCTCGCGGGCCGGTCCGGCGGCGGTGCTGGAGCGCTGTTCCTGGCGCTCGGCAAGGCGGTGCTCGTCGTGATCAGCGTGCTGGTGCTGGCCCGGACCGTGGTCCCGCGCGTCCTCGCCGAGATCCTCAAGACCCGGAGCCGGGAGTTGTTCCTCATCGCGGTCATCCTGGTCGGGACGCTCACGGCCCTCGGAACTGCGGCGGCGGGTGCGTCGCTCGCCCTGGGTGCGTTCCTGGCGGGACTCGTCATCTCGGAGTCCGACTACGGCCACCAGGCCATGGCCGAGCTCCTGCCATTCCGCGACGTCTTCATCTCCCTGTTCTTCGTCGCGGTCGGCATGCTCGTGCAGGTCGAGTTCCTGCGCGACCACCCGGCGCTTGCGCTGGGCGGGGTCGTGGGGGTGATGGGTGGGAAAGCCCTGCTCGCGGCCGTCGGCCCGGCCGTCATGGGCTACTCGGGGCGGGTGGCCCTGCTCGCCGGCCTGGCCGTGTCGCAGATCGGTGAGTTCTCATTCGTGCTGGCGCGCGAAGGCCGCGGGACCGGGCTGCTTTCGGAGGGCCTCTACCAGACGTTTCTCGCCGTGGCCGTGCTGACGATGCTCGTCACACCGTTTCTGCTGCAGGGCGGCCCGGCCCTGCTCGAGGGACTGGAGCGACTGGTCCCGCTCGACCGTCTCCTGCCGGGTCTCCGCCCCGGGGCGATCGCCGTCGCCGACCAGCCGCTGACCGACCACGTGATCGTCGCCGGGTACGGCCTGAACGGCCGCAACCTCACCGCCGCGTTGCGGTCCATCCGGGCGCCGTACCTCATCGTCGAGCTCAACGCGCAAACCGTTCAGCAGGCCCGCGCGCGCGGCGAGCCCGCCTTCTATGGCGATGCCACCCGGGAAGAGATCCTGCGCGCCCTCGGCGCGGAGCGCGCCCGCATGCTCGTGGTCGCGATCTCCGACCCCGCGGCGACCCGCCGTATGGTGCGCGTGGGGCGCAGTCTCAACCCGAGCATCCACATCATCGCGCGCACCCGCTACGTCACGGAAATCCCCGAGCTCAGCCGGCTCGGCGCGGACGCTGTGATCCCGGAGGAGTTTGAGACCTCGATCGAGATCTTCGCCCGCGTGCTCGCACACTACCATGTCCCCCGCGCCGACATCGAGCGCCTGGTGGATCAGATCCGCGCGTCGCACTACGAGGCACTGCGCGGCGGCGACGGCGCCGGACGCGTGACGCTCGGCACCGTGACCGGCATTCCTCAAATGGCGGTCGAGCGACTCCGGCTTCCGGCCAGCTCACCACTCGTGGGAAAGACCCTCGCCGCCACCGGTCTGCGCACCCAGACCGGGGCACTCGTCCTCGCAGTCGGTCGGGGCACGACGGAGATCGCGACTCCGGGTCCCCGGTTCCGGCTCGGCGCCGACGACGTGCTAGTCATCGTGGGTCAGCCTGCCCAGCTACGAGCGGCGGCCCGATTGGTCGCGGGTGAGACTGCTGCGTCGGCACCACAATAGTGTTGGGCCGGTGTTGCGCTAACGCAGGCCAAACAAACACCGAAGACGCAAGAAAATTGGACACTATCTCGCGAGTGTGTGCTCACTTTCCGTTGTAACATTCTTCCCCGTAATCGTTTATACTAGCACAAGTCCCAAGAAATGGTGCTAACAGGTTGGCACATAGAGTGTTGCGTTTTGCACACCGACCCCCTTTGCCACCCCAGACTAGATTCCCGCCATGCCCATCCCCCCCCTGTACGGCCATGAGGGGATCCGATACCGGCTGGCAGGCGCCATCGCCTCCGGCCGGTTGCCGCAAGCGCTCCTGTTTGAGGGCCCGCCCGGCGTCGGGAAGCAACGCCTGGCGCTCTGGCTGGCGCAGGCGATGGTCTGCGAGGGCGCGGGAAACCCTAAAGGACTCCCTGATGGTCGCGGGAAAGGGGAAACAGGAAGAGGAGAGCCTTGCGGGAAGTGCCAGCCGTGCAAGCTCGTGCTGAGCCTGTCGCACCCGGACGTGCACTGGTTCGTGCCGCTAGAGCTGTCAAAGAAGGGCGGCGACGCGGACAAACAGGTGGAGCTGGTCGAGGAGGCGTTGGGGGAGGAGATGGCGGCGCGGCGTCAGCAGCCGCTGTACCAGCCGCCCTCGGGGTTAGCGAGTCATGGAATTGCAGCGGTGCGCCTGTTGCTTCGGCGACTGGTGCTGACGCCGGTGCTGGGTCGCCGAAAGGTGTTCCTGATAGGAGATGCAGAGCGTCTGGTGCCCCAGACGGGAGCGGAAGCGGCCGCGAACGCGTTACTAAAGGCACTGGAGGAGCCGCCAGCGGACACGGCGTTCATCCTCACGACCGCCGCACCGGATTCGCTGCTCCCGACGATTGGGTCTCGCGTAGTGCGTGTCCGAGTGGCACGACTGGCCGACAGCATCGTGGCAGTGTTCGCACAGCAAGAGCTCGGCATAACGGGGCAACGCGAGTTGACACAACGAGTTGCGCTGGCGGATGGGCGGATAGGCAGGCTCCTTGCAGATGGGGACGGCCGGGCGAGGGGAGCGGACGCTGCCGAGGGGTTCCTCGCCGCCGTCGAAGCAGGTCCGGTGCGCCGGTACGAGTTCGCGCTCGGTCTGCAGCCCTTCCAGGCCCGGGGCGGGTTCGCGGACATGCTGGACGGGCTGCTCGAGCGACTGCGCGAGCGAGCGCGTGCCGGCGGCGAGACCGAGAAGGTGGTCGAGGCGATCGCACGAGTGCTCGAAGCGCGCGGCTTGGCGCAGGGGAACGTGAACCCACAGCTCGTTGCGGCCGTATTGGCCGACGACCTGGGGGGGGGGGAGCCGGCATGAAGCTGTCGCACGTGGACGAGGCGGGCCGGGCGCGGATGGTGGACGTGGGCGACAAGCCCGTCACGGTGCGCACGGCGGTGGCGGAAGGCGCGATCCGGATGTCGCGCGAGGCGTTCCGGCTCGTGGCCGATCAGCAGGTGGCCAAGGGCGATGTGCTCGCGGTGAGCGAGGTGGCGGGCACGCTGGCGGCGAAGCGGACGGCGGAGCTGATCCCGCTCTGCCACCCGCTGGGCCTGGACCACGTGGAAGTGGACGCGACGCTGGACGATGGGCTCCCGGGAGTGCGGGTGCGGGCCGCCGCGAAGGCGGTCGGGCGGACGGGCGTGGAAATGGAGGCGCTCACGGCGGTGTCGGTCGCCCTGCTCACCGTCTACGACATGGTGAAAGCGGCGGACCGGGGGATGGAGATCGAGAAGGTCCGACTGCTCGAAAAGATGGGCGGCACGCGTGGGGATTGGCGCCGCGACGCAGCTGATTGACGGCGAATTGATGGGGCGGTGCCAGTGTGGGACCGCCTGGCCATACAAGAGAGGGCTATGCACACGACAACCCAGAAACTGATGCTGCAGGGAGGGCTTATCCTCCTGGGCGCTCTGGTTGTGAGCAGCATCGGCGGTTGGGCTCGACGCGCCACTGCCGACGACCAGCCGGCGCCGCTCACGGCGCCCGCGCTGATCGGGGAGCTGCGCTCCCTCGAGCAGGCACTCGAGGCGACGCGGGGAGAGCTCGCGGTCGCCCGGTTGCAGCTCGAGCGCGCCAACGCGATCATAGACTACTCGACGCACTACGTCATCGCGGCCGACCTGGCAGCGGCGATCTACGACGTCGCCCTCGCGGAGGGGGTGGACCCGGCGCTGGCGTTTCGCCTCGTGAGGGTGGAGTCGGGGTTCAACCCCAAGGCGAGGAGCAAAGTGGGGGCGATCGGGTACACGCAGGTGCTGCCGAGCACGGCCCGGCTGTACGAGCCCGGTCTGACCACGGCGCAGCTGTACGACCGCGGCACCAATCTGCGGCTCGGCTTCCGCTACCTGCGGGATCTGCTGGAGCGCTACGAGGGGAATGCCGACGCGAAGCTGCGCCTCGCGCTGCTTGCCTACAACCGCGGGCCGGCCAGGGTGCAAGAGCTGCTCGACGCCGGGAAGGACCCGCAGAATGGCTATGCCGCCGCTCTCATGAAGGGATACCGGCGGAAAAGCTAAAGACGTCGCGAACAAACGTCACGAAATACCGTTCCAGAAAGGCGTAGGGTGCCGCTGCCCTACGCATTTCTGTTACGGGTACCTGAAACGTCCCTTTGCGACGTCTTTTTGCAACGTCTTATTGTTTTTGTGGAATTTTCAGGACGTCCCCCGCCCGCAGTACCGAGCCCATCGTGAGGCCGTTGTAGTTGAGGAGCTCCGTCAGCGACACGCGGTACCGGCGCGCGATCTCGCTCGCGGTCTCACCCGACCGCACGCGGTGGTTCCCGGCACTTACGCCGGTGCTCGACACGCGCCGATAGCGGGATTCGGGGGGCACCGACCACGCCGAGGCGGGCACGACGCGGCCGCTCATCGGGATGATGAGCCGCTGCCCCACGCGTAGCGCGTGCGCCCTGATACGGGGGTTCGCGCTCTCGATCATGGTGACGCTCACGCGATAGCGGTTCGCGATGTCCGACAGCGTCTGTCCGCGCGAGACGTAGTGGTCCACGAAGGTGATGCGCTCGGTGACGGGCAGGCTGTCGAAGCGCTCCGCTACCACGGTGCCGCGCCCGCGCGGCACGCGCACGACCACGCTCCGGCCCGGGGGCGTGACGCCCCGAACGTACTGCGGGTTGAGCTCGAGGAGACCGGTCGCGTCGGGAACGGTGATCTCGTCGAACGCGAGGGGCGGAAACGGCTCTACCTCGAAGCCGTAGCGCGCCGGCTGCTTCGCGATCAGCGAGGCGGCAATCAGCTTGGGGACGTAGTCGCGCGTCTCGCGTCGCAGGTAGCGACGGTCGGAGAGCTGAAAGAACGTGCGATCGTCCACCGAGTCCGGCTCGCCCGGCAGCCGGTCGATGCCCCGCTCAACCCGTCCCACACCGGCGTTGTACGCCGCAGCCGCCAGGTACACGCTCCCGAGTCGCTCGCGCAGGTCGGCGAGGTAGTTCGCGGCCGCCTCCGTCGCCCGGAACGGGTCGCGCCGCTCGTCCACCCAGGGATCGACCGTAAGCCCGTACAGGCGCGCCGTGCTCGCCATGAACTGCCACATCCCGACCGCTTTCGCCCGACTCACCGCCGTGTTCGAGAAGCCGCTCTCGATCAGGCAGAGGTAGAGGAGGTCTTCCGGAAGCCGCTTGGCGCGGAGCCGCTCGCGGATCATTCCCTGGTAGCGGCCCAGCCGTGCGAGCCAGATCTCGAACCGATCGCGCGAGTCTACCTGGAAGAACTCGAGGTACTCGAGCACGCGACGGTTCGTGGAGAAGCTCGACACGTCGATGTCGAACGTCGGCTCGGGCGACGGCGCTGCACCGATCACGGCGCGGCCCTCGGCCCCGAACAGCCGCTCCGCCTCACGCTCCACGTCTTCGCCCTTGATCGCCGCTGTCGCGGGCGGACGACCTCCCAGGCTGTCGGCCCGAGGGTGCGGGCCATGGAGACTGTCGAGCAGCTGCTGGTCCGCTGCGGAATCCTGCTCGGCCCGGGCCACGACTGCCCCGAGCGAGTCCACGCCGGGCGAGGACGGAGACAGGGAGAGCGCCGTCGAATCGTGGGTGGCGGGGGTCGGTGCGGCCGAGCTCGCGCCGCGGGCACCGCCGCACGCGGCGCTGAGCGTAGCGCCCAGCGCCGCGCTCAGCAACACAAGCCGTCGCATCCATCCGGTTCTGTTCATCGCGTCGCGAAGAAATTCCCGAGTATGCGGTTCGTTGCGTTCAGCACCGCAAGCGCTGCGCCGCGTGGTGGATCGGTCTCTGCGAGATAGGCCCCCACCAGCCGCGACGCCCGCGCCTCCTGACGTGCCGAGAGCGACACAATCACCACGATGGCATCAAACGCGCGAACCGCCTTCACGCCCAGAAGCTCGAAGCCCATTTTCGGCTGCACGACACGCTCCAGCGCGCGCACCGTGGCCTCTGCGCAACAACGCAACTCGCCCGCCTGCGAGATCACGCCATCGGACTCGCCCGTGAACTGCCGCCCGTCGGCCCACGACAGGACGACTTTCGCGCTGCAGCGCCCGCTCGGCAGGCGTTGGAACGCGAAATCCTGGAAGCGAAGGCGCTCCGTCTCGCTCACGCCAGTCGCTCAGCCAGGAGCTGCGAGAGAGCCCTGTCGGGGATGCGCTCCGCTTGAATGAACAGGGACGATTTCGAGCTGGCCTCCAGCGGGTACAACGTCCAAAACGACCGCCCGGAGCGCTCGGACGCCGACCGGAAGGACAACACCAGCTGCCATGCCTCGGCGTTGGCCGGGCGCTCGGCGAGGGCGTCCACGTGCCAAACTTGATCGCCGTGGGCGATCACTCTCCAGGGCATGGATCACAACCTCGCGGAGCTGGGGCCCGCCAATATGCTGCTAACCCCAAGTCCTGTCAATAGTTGAGTGGCGTCAATCCCCGCGGGTGGCGAGCGCCTTGAATCGCTTGGCGAGGGCTTGCGTGGTGGGACCCGGCTTACCGCTCCCGATCACACGGCCGTCCAGCTTCGTGACGGCGACGATCTCGGCGGCCGTGCCGGTTAGGAACATCTCATCCGCCGTGTAGAGGTCGTAGCGGTTCAGCGGGAGCTCTTCGATGGCATAGGTCGCCTCGCGCGCGACCTCGATCACGGCATCGCGCGTCACGCCGCGCAGAATCCCGGCGTAGGCGGGTGGCGTCTTGAGGGTGCTGTTCGTCACGGCGAACAAGTTCATCCCGCTCGCCTCGGCGACGTAGCCTTGCGCGTCCAGCATGATCACCTCATCGACCCCGGCCGCGATCCCCTCGACCTTCGCCAGGATGTGCGACAGGTAATTGAGCGACTTGATGCGCGGCGACAGGCTTTCCCGGTGGCTGATCGGGGTGGCGGCGGTGAGAGCGGTGAGCCCTTTCTCGTAGCGTTCCGGCGACCAGAGCTGGATCGTGTCCACGATGCAGATGACCGACGGCGTGGCGCACTTGCGCGGGTCGAGCCCCAGATCGCCCACGCCACGCGTCACCACCAGCCGGATATACGCCTCTTCGAGGCCGCTTTTCGCGACGGCCTCCTCCACCAGCCGGTGCATCGCCGGCTTTGCGAGCGGGATCTCGAGCCAGATCCCCTTGGCCGAGGCGTACAGCCGGTCGAGGTGCTGCGCCAGGCGAAACACGCGCCGGTTGTAGACGCGGATCCCCTCGAAGACGCCGTCGCCGTACAGCAGCCCATGGTCAAACACCGATACCTTGGCGTTGGTGCGGTCATGGTACGTCCCGTCGATCCAGACGATGGGCGGCATGGGTTCCTTAGTGCGAGTCGGCGACGATCTTGTCCAGCACGGAGCGGGCGAAGTCCTTGTCCCAGGTGACGGCGGTGCGCTTGGCTACCACCTGCACGCGGGTCGCATTCTTGCCTTCCACCTTGAGGGTGACGCTGACCTCCCGGTCGCCGGCCGTGCCCTCGATTTCCCGCTTCTCCCCATCCTCCCCCTGCTCGGTCTCCGATTTCGTTTGCCGGATCTTCAGCTGGCCAAACGCCTGGGTGGTGGCGGTCGCGGCACGCTCGACCGTGACGGGGACGACCGACTCGACCCCGCGCTGGGTAAAGTAGATGCCACCCCCCGCGCCGGCACCCGCCGCGGCGACCATGCAGCCAGCGAGCAACAGCGCCGCGGCACTAGCGGCCGCCCCGGATTGCAGGGTGGTACTCGATGGTCGCATACGTACGCCCCCGAAGGCGGCTAGCAGGCTGCCCCACCGTATCTTGCGCGAATATACCTGCCTCGGCGACCCCCCGGCTACCGTGCCTCAGGCTGGTGCGCGTGTTACCCAGATCACAGACTCTGGGGTCCAGAACCGCAATCTGTAGACCATGGAACAGATCTTGGGCTGGGCTCGCTTGTGGTTCGCGGCGAAGCGCGACGACGAAGGCGAAGCGCCGCTGCGCAACGGCGCATGGTATCCGATCTTGAGCAGCGGTGTGAACCGGGCGGTGCTGGAGGTGTCGGGCCAGCGGGTCGCCGTGCCGCAGGACCTCGTGGAAGTACGCGACAAGCGCCCCGACCGCTTCACCGTGGTGTACCGCACCTACGACGATCCCAATCCGGCCCGCGGCACGCGAGCAGACGCCGGGCGTCGCTACGGCGTGTGTCCGAAGTGTGCGACCCGCATCCCGTTCCGAAGCGGGATCATCCCGTCGCGCGCCACGTGTCACAAGTGCAAGCACGAAGGGATCGTGGCGTGGTGGGAGACGGGGTGACAAACGAGACGTCGCCTCGTGAAAGCCCCTGCCACAGTGAACATGACCCGGCTGGGAATCGAACCCAGGACCTACGGATTAAAAGGCCGGTCCCGACTCGCCCTCGCTCGCACGTCCTCGCGCTAACTCGTTGCTGCTTG
>Ga0209377_1001100_pt1 | contig 18336 bp, 20 predicted proteins | sample GraSoiAngelo_141_FD_185898 | JGI IMG/M metagenome (GOLD analysis project Ga0209377, IMG submission 185898) | Grasslands soil microbial communities from the Angelo Coastal Reserve, California, USA - 14_0929_12_40cm (SPAdes) (version 2) | ecosystem: Environmental > Terrestrial > Soil > Grasslands ...
CGATGCGCTGAGGCGTGCCGATGGCTAAGCCGAAGCCCGATAAGAAGCCCGCGGCCGCAGCGTCGGCGACGCGCCGGATCCTGCCGATGGACCTCCAGCTCGGGGATCGCATCGTCGACGAGACCGGCGAGTACGAGGTCGTCGGCCGGCCGTACACGACCGCCGCTGGGAAGAACGCCCACGTGCGCGTCAGGCGAGTGGACAACGCCGAGGTCGCGATGATCCGGTCGTACAGCGCGCACCAGCGCATCAGTGTGAAGCGCGCGAGCGCCGAGGAGGGCAGTCGAGGCCGACTTCTCGAGTAACTACGCGCGCTCAGAGGCCCGTATCCGGGCCCGGCGCCGGGCGCGCGCTTCCATCCCCGTGACGTAGCGGCGCAGGAGGCTCAGGACCGCGCGCCCACGGCCGCTGGCGGCCCGGGCGCGCCGGATCCACCGCCGTACGCGCGCCAGCTCACGCTGGGGCACGTACTCGCGACGGTAGCGGGTCTGCCCCGTGCGTCGATCCCACTCCTCGAATCGGAGATACCAGTACGGTCCATGCCGCCGTCTCACGTCCTTGGCGCAGCCACACGAGGATTTCCCGCACCTCATCAGCTCGCGCACCAGGTGCGGGTTTTCACGGTCCTGCTCCGAAACCCTCAAGTAGCGATAGGAACGGAGCGTTCGCGGCATTGTCTTAAGGAGATCCGGAGCCTGTTCTCAGGCGGGTCGCCGGGCTGAGCCGTGTGGTCATTGCATCGGGAAGAAAGTGGCCTCGTCTCACGGCGAGTCCACGCTGAAGTCTGAGACGAGGGGTCATGACGCCATCCAGCGCCAGCGGACCGCAGTGACATCAGGAGCGACGACGGACTGCGCGTGGCTTCACACCCCTGGGCCTCGCGATTGATCGGCGTGACGCGGACAGGGGAGAAAGCGAACGCGGTTGCGCCTGGGTTGCGACTTCCTGCCGCGCTACGCCGCTATCTGCAACCACGCAGCCGCCAACTGCGCGGCATTTCAGGACTCTTCCGCTTCCGCTTCAACGTGGCGAAGTAACGCTCTCAGGGCGCCACCCCGGGGATTTTCTTGAGCGGGCCGCCGAGCGCTTGCACGACGGCCGCGACGTTCGCGTCGGGAGTGTTCATCGGTAGCACGCAGCCCGGGCCGACGATGAGTCCCGTGCCGCCGGTCTGAGCGACCGCGTCGCGCGTCTCGCCGACGGCGTGCTCCGCGGTGCCGTCCCGCAAGGTCTTCCACTGATGCAGCCCGCCGATGACCGCGCCCGGAACTTTGGCAGCCCCTTCCCGTAGAGACGGCGGCGTCTCGCGGTCGTCCCAGTTCCAGGCGTGGCCCGGCAGACGCGCCAGCCGGTCGAACATCAGCCCGTCGCCGTGGCAGTGGATGATCGTCAGGGTCGACTGCGACGCGATCGCGTCGAGGAACTGCCGGTCGTAGGGCTCGCCGAAGCGGGCGTAGTCTTCCTCGGAGTTGGCCGACCGGCTGGCCGCCTGGATCGAGTAGAAGATGCCCGACACGCCCTCCGTGAGCGCGAGCTGCGCGAACTTGATCAAGGTTTCGGTGATCGCCTCGAGCGCCCCCGTGACCGCGTCGGGGTGCTCGCGGAGATCGCGCTGAAGCCGATCCCCCGAGAGCTTCTTGGCGAGCGAGAGCGGGGAGAAGAGCGTGGGCACCACCGGTGCGTCACCGATCCGACGATCGAACCCCAGGCGGATGATGGTCTCGATCTCTTCGGCCCAGCCGGGCGCGGCGGCGGGATCGAGGGCGCGGATCTTCTTCCAGTCCTCCGCCGAGCGCACCGCGCAGCTTGCGCAGGGACGATGGCCGTCCTCGCGAACGGCGTCGCTCTCCACGCAGCCCCACGCCTCGACGGCGTAGCTGCCGCGCGGGGTGATCTTGAGGAAGTCCGAGCCGTAACGCTCGTGAAACCGAAGCGTCGCCTGGGCCAGTCCGGCCGGCGAGTGATCGACGCTCGGGAAGTGGCGCCACACCGCGTAGGGGACGCGGTCGACGGGCTGGCGGTTGATCGCGGCGAGAACGCGTTCGCGTCGACTCATCTGCTTCATGCTCGTATCACTCCGTCGCTCAGCGCCGGTTCACCCCGTTCGTCGACGGCGTCGAACGCGAGCAGATCGCCCGCGCGCCCGCGGCCGCGCACCGTCAAGATCGATGGCATGAACACCAACCCGGTGAAGCGCACGGCGATCTCCTTGACGCGCGCCGGGTCGCCGTCGAGGTCTTGCCCGATCACTCGCGACACGGCCAGGGCGAGGGTCGCCGAACCGTGAAGGATCGGGGCCGCCAGCCCGGCCGAGCGAGCGACGGCGATGTCGGTGTGGATCGGATTCCAGATGCGAGCGCATTCGGAATACACGTGGGACGCGCGAGACGCGATCGGGACGGACGCGCTCCAGCGCGTCTCGCCGGAGGCCGGCGGCGAAGGTCGGGCGAGGGGCTCGACCTGAGCGCGCCGCTCGCCGTCGGTCGTGAGGCCGCGATAGACGGAGCCGTAGTCGGTGGTCGTCACCGGCCGCCCGTTCCGGTCCACGGTCGAGAGGCGCGCGACGACGAGCGTGCCGGCGCGGCTCGGCCGCACCACGATGATCTGGGCGCGCGTCAGCAGCCGATCGGCCGAGGAGGGGAGCCGGTGGATGACCACATGATGAGTCGAGTGGACGCCGAGGAGCGCCCACGACTCCTTGACGGCCTTGGCCCGCAGCGCGAGGACGGCCGGCCACTCGTAGCACACCGAGAAGAGCGGGTGGGCGACCGGACCGTCCTCGGCGAGCGTGTCGAAGTATCGCGGATCGTCCACACCGAGCGCGGCGGAATACGCCATCATCCAGCGCGCGTCGAGCGAGGTGCTGAGCGCGCCGACCTCCGTCCCGGCGATCGTCCCCGGGATCGCGCGCACGTCGTCTCGTCGGGTCATCGAGCTTGCGGGAAGTTCATGCAGTCCACGAAGATCCCCTCGAAATCGGGGTGCGCCGCGAGCGACACGTGCTCGATCCGCGCCGCCACGGCCTCGGCGCGCGCGCGCTCGGTCTCGGACACGAGACAGAGCTGAGCGCCGAGCGAAGCGGCGTTGCCGACGTAGCGGATCCGCTCACGGGGCAACGGCGGGATCAAGCCGATCCGGAGCGCGCTCTCGACCGACACGTAGTTGCCGAAGCCGCCCGCCAGCATCAGCTCCGAGATCGCCTCGGCCGGAACGCCGGCGACGTGCTGGAGCATCATGACCCCGGAGGCGATCGCGCCCTTCGCCAGCTGGACCTGACGGACGTCGTCCTGGGTGAGCACGATCTCCTGCCGCGCGCCGGCTTCACCCGGCCGGAGCACGATGACCAGCCGCTCCTCGCCTCGCATCACGACGCGCGCGGCGAGCTTGGGCGGGAGTGAGTCGCGGAGGTCGACCTGGATCAAGCCCGTCCAGTCGATGACCCCGCGGTCGAGGAGGCCCGCCAGCAGGTCGATGATCCCCGAACCACAGATGCCGAGCGCGTCGACCTCACCGATCGTGTGGACGTGGATGTCGTCGTCCACGGTCACGCGGTCGATGGCTCCGAGCGCGCCGCGCATGCCGTGGCGGATCTGGGCACCCTCGAGCGCCGGCCCAGCCGGCGCCGAGCACGCCCAGAGGCGGTCGCGCGAGCCCAACAGTACTTCACCGTTGGTCCCGATGTCGACGGCGATGCGGATCTCGGCGCTGTCATAAATCCGCGTGGCCAGCGCCACGCCGACCGCGTCGGCGCCGACGAACCCCGCCACGAGCGGTAAGAGGCACACGCGCGCCTCCGGCGCGATCTTCAGGAAGAGCTCGCGCGCCGACAGGGTCACTGCGTGGCGCATCACGGGCGCATAGGGGGCCAGGCCCACGTGCGAGGGATCGATGCCGAGGAGGATGTGGTGCATGCACGTGTTGCCGACCACGACGACCTTGTAGATCCACTTCGCGAGTACGCCGGAGTCTCCGCAGATCTGCGCAATGTGCTGGTTCAGGAGACCGACGATCCGCGTGTGGAGCTTGCGGAGATTGCCCGGGTTGAACTGGGCAAAGGCGATGCGCGACATGAGGTCGCCGCCGAAGACTGTTTGCGGATTCAGGCTCGAGACCGACGCGAGCTGCTCGCCCGACTCGAGCTCGACCAGGGTGGTCACGACGCTCGTCGTGCCGACGTCGATCGCCAGGCCGAACTTCATCAGGGCGGTGTCGCCGCGCTCCACCGCGAGGATCCGCTGCCGACCGGTCGACTCGCCGGCCGACGCGCCACCCTCGGCGAACGTCGTCACGGTCACACCGGCCGGGTCGTCGCGAAGGGCGGACGGTAACCACTGCAGCACCGCCGGCACGACGTCGGCGGTGGTGAGGCCGACGGCCGCGAGCAGCTGCTCGAGATCGGAGGTCTGGTGATGCTCCTCTCGTGGCAAGGCGACCTTGACCACCTGTTTGGCGATGCCGGAATCGAGCAGGACGCGACCGAACTGCCGCACGCCGGGCCCGGCGCCGAGGATCTGGAACGAGCGCTCGTCGAGCGGCGGCGCCGGCTGGACGGTGACGGCCTCGTGCAGCACGCACTGACAGGCCAGGCGATAGCCCTCGCGGACGAGGTCGTCGCCGAGCTGGACCTCGTCCATGATCGTCGGCGGCGGAGGCAACCCCGCCAGGAACTTGACCCGGCACGACGTGCACCGGCCGCGCCCTCCGCACGTCGCCGTGATGTCCACTCCGCCCGCGTGAGCCGCCTTGAGGATCGTCGTGCCCGGCGCGACCGTCAGCGTCCGGCGCGCGCCGGGATCGTTCGGATCGGTGACGAGCGTCAGCGGGACGGCCATGGCCTCACATTCTAGTGGTATGCTCGCGCGCATGGAAATAAGCGTGGAGATGCTGAAGCGCACGGCGGCGCTCGGCGGTTTCGACTGGAGCGACGCCGAGCTCGAGCCGATCCGCCCGGCGGTCGAGCGTCTCCTGGAGGCGCTGGAGCGCCTGGAAGCGCTGCCGCTCGGCGACGTCGAGCCGACGACTCAGTATCGGGTGATCTGATGAGCGAGCTCTGCTGGGCTTCGATGGCCGACCTCGGCCGGATGATCGCGACCAAGCAGGTCTCTCCGGTCGAAGTCGTGCGCGCCCACCTCGATCGCATCGCCGCCCACGACGGCAAGCTTCGCGCGTTCATCACGGTGTGCGCCGACGCGGCGCTCGAGTCAGCGCGCGCGGCCGAGGCCGAGCTGATGGCCGGACGGCCCGTCGGCCCGCTGCACGGAGTACCGTGGGCCCCGAAGGACCTCTATTCGACGAAGGGCGTGCGCACGAGCGGTGGCTCGAAGATCCTGGCCGACTCGGTGCCGACCGCGGACGCGACGGTCGTGGCCCGGCTCGCGAGCGCGGGGGCGATCATGCTCGGCAAGCTCAACATGCACGAGTTCGCGTACGGGCCCGAGGGCATCAACGCGCACTACGGGGACGCGCGCAACCCCTGGAGCGCGGACGCTCACCGCATCGCCGGCGGATCGTCCTCGGGCTCCGGCGCGGCGGTTGCGGCCGGTCTGGCGCCGGGCTCGCTCGGCTCCGACACCGGCGGATCGATCCGGATCCCGGCCTCGCTCTGCGGCATCACCGGGCTCAAGCCCACCTACGGCCGCGCGAGCCGAGCAGGGGTGCTCCCGCTCGCGTGGTCGATGGATCACGTGGGCCCGATGACGCGCTCGGCCCGGGACTGCGCGCTCATGCTCGGCGCCATCGCGGGCTACGATCCGGCCGATCCGACCACGAGCGTTCTCCCGGTACCCGACTACGGCGCGGCGCTCACCGGCGATCTGAAGGGGTTGCGGGTGGGATTGCTGCGCGCTCACTTCACCGACGTCGCGGCTCCGGAGGTGAAGACCGCCGTCGAGACAGCCGCCAAGCAGCTCGAGCGCGCCGGCGCGGTGGTGGACGAGGTGAACCTGACGCAGGTCACGCACGTGGCCACGGCCTCCGCCGCGATCGTGGCGTCGGAGGCGCTCGCGTATCACGCCGCGTGGATGCGATCCCGACCGCAGGACTACCAGCCCGACGTGCGCGAGCGGCTCCGGCTGGGCGCGTTCGTGAACGGCGCTCACTACGTACGATCCCAGCAGGTCCGCGCGCTCGTCGCGCGCGAGGTCGACGAAGTCCTGGCCCGACGCGACGTGCTCCTGTCGCCGGCGACGCCGCTCGCCGCGCCCGTGCTCGGCGAGCGCGAGACGACGCTCGGCGACGGCACGGCGGATGTGCGCGCCGCGTTGCTCCGCTGCACGCGTCCCTTCAATTTCTCGGGCCATCCCGCGTGCGCGGCGCCCTGCGGCTTCACCACGAGCGGGCTGCCGATCGGCCTGCAGATCGTGGGGCGGCCCTTCGACGAGGCGACCGTCCTGCGCGTCGTCGACGCGTACCAGCGAATGACCGACTGGCATACTCGCCGCCCGGCGGCCGCATGAGCGGTCCCGGCTCTCGGAGGACTCGATGAGCGAAGCGAACGTGGACGCGCGGCTGGCCGCGCTCGAGTCCAAGCTCGGCCGTCTCGAACAGCTCCTGGCCGCCGTCAACGACAAGCTCGACCGCGCGGCGCCGAGCGTCGACGAGGCGCGTCGCGGGATCCAGGCCTGGGTGACCGAGTACGTATCGCTGCGTCTGCAACAGCTCGTGCCCGAGACGTGCGAACACCCGGAGCGCGAGGCCGACGCGCTCGTCGCCGACGGCCCGGTGCTGCCCGGCACGCGCATCCGCTGCACGGACGAGGTGCTCCACCGCCTGGGCCGCATCCCGATTCCGTTCGTGCGACAGATGGTCGCCGAGAAGGTCGCCGAGACCGCCCGCGCCGAGAAGGTGGGCCTGGTCGACGTGCCGTTCTTCGAGCGCGCGGCCACCTTCTGACAGTGCAAGCTCTCGGGAGAGGATCTCCTGACATTCGACCACTGGAAGGACCACGTGCTGGGAGGGCCGCGGCTGTAGCCCTCGAGGACGAGCCCGTCCGCATCCCGATCGAGGACGCGCTGGACCTTCACGCCTTCGCCCCGCGCGACGTGGCCTCCGTCGTCGCCGAGTATCTCGATGCCGCTCAGGCCAGAGGGTTCACCGAGGTGCGCCTGATCCACGGCCGCGGCATCGGCGTCCAGCGGAAGATCGTGCAGGCGGTCCTCGCCCGGCATCCCCTCGTCGCCGGCTTCGCCGACGCGCCGCCCGAGCGCGGCGGCGCCGGCGCGACGATCGTCCGCCTGCGTCGTTGATTCAGCGGCGCGCGGCGGCCGGGCGGGGCCCAGCGCCGCGACGGCCTGCGGCGCGCACCGCGCGCGCGGAGCCGACCGAGCCGCGCGCCGCCCACGAGGGGCCGGCGGTCAGTCGCGATCGGCGCGGATCAAGACCTGGCGATCGTTGAAGGAGACGACGGCGTCCGGGGTGAGGCGAAACTCGAAGGCCGCCCGGCATCGCTCGGGAGCCCGCCGCACGAAGTCCTCGAGGTCGCGCCGCGCCTCGACTGTCATCCGCATCCGGCCGGTCCATTCGCTCCATTCGCGGAGCTTCCAGATGACGGAGTCTTCCATCACGGTCAGGCCCGCGGCGCGCAGGAACGCCTTCCATTCCGTCGCGCGGTAGCTGCGCACGTGCGACGGATCGCGGCGCTTCTCGACCTCGAGGATGAACGCGCTCGCGTCGGCGTCGTCGTGGCCGAGGATGTCCTGGAGCAGGAGCGAGCCGCCGGGGCGCAGGACTCGATGAATCTGCCTGACCGCCGCGGGCACGTCGGCGAAGTGATGCGCGGCGGTGCGGCAGGTCACGACGTCGAACGACTCGTCGCGGAAGGGGAGGGCGCCGGCGTCGCCCGCGACGAACTCGACGTTGGCGGCGCCGCGCGCCCGTACGTGCCCGCGCGCCGCGGCCAGCATCAGCTCGGTGAGGTCGTAGGCGACCACGCGTCGCGCGATACCGGCGAACGTGAGCGCGGTGTGGCCGCCGCCGGTCGCGACGTCGAGCACGCGCTCGGCCCGCCGGGCGGCGCCCCAGGCCAGCAGGCGATCGAGGTCTTCCCCCGCCGCGTGCAAGGGGCTCGTCACGTACGCCGCCGCGCTCGCCCCGAACTGCTCCTGGACGCGCCGCGCCTGGCCGTCGCTCACGTCTTCGGCGTCCGCTCGCCGAGGTGACGGAACAGGAAATCGGCGTCGAGCGGGGACAGATCGAAGCGTCGCGAGGCCTCGTCCACGAGCTTCACGCGATCGGCGCCGGGATTGTCGTGGAGCTGATCGTCGATCCACTTCACCGCCTGCTTGATGGGCGCTTCGCCCGCCATGACGACCCCCTTCGGTGTGGCCCTGGGCCAAGAGGTTCGGCGTTCACGAGCCTCAATCCGATGCGCCGTCATTGTACTCGGGGGCCCGGCCCCGAGCTCCGGTGGCCCGAAATGGCCTGCCCGAATCAGGCCAATTGGCCCTTGACGACAATCTGAATCCAGCCAAAATGGCTTGCAGGCGAAGGGGGACCCGAGTGAACATTCCACTCGACCGCGACAAGCCGACGGCGCTGCCGCGCCAGATCCAGGCGCACCTGGAGCGGCTCATTCACGAGCGGCTCCTGACGCCGGGGATGAAGCTGCCGGCCACGCGCGAGTTGGCCCGCCAGCTCGGCGTCAACCGGGGCACCGTGGCGCTCGCCTACGAGGAGCTGGTCGCGACCGGCTGCGCGCGCGCCCACGTGGGGCAGGGCACCTTCGTCGCCGAGCGGCCTCAGAGCGGCGGCGCGCCGGCGGTCCCGGCCACCGTGCAGCCCGTCGCGCTCGACTGGTCGGGCCTCTTTTCGCGTAGCGCCCAGATCCTCGGCGCCGACGACGAGCGCTCCCGCGCCGTGACGCCGATCCCGTCGAGCGGCGCCGTCGTGTCGTTCGCGGGCGGGATGCCCGACAGCGGACTCTTCCCGACCGACGCGTTCCGTCGCGTGCTGAATCAGGTGATCCGCGAGGAGGGTCCGGCGCTCCTGCAGTACTATCCGGCCGGCGGCTATCCGCCGCTGCGGCGGTATCTCTCGACCTATCTCCTCCGGTTCGGCCTCGAGGCGCGCCCCGAGGAGATCCTGATCGTCAACGGCTCGCAGCAGGGGTTCGACCTGATCGCCCGCACCTTGATCGACCCTGGCGACTTCGTCGCGATCGAGCAGCCGACGTACCCGCGCGCGATGCAGGTGTTCCGCTCGTTCGGCGCCCAGCTCCTCAGCGTGCCCTGGGACGGCACGGGACCGCGGGCGGAGATTTTCGAGCGGCTGCTCGAGCGACACACGCCGAAGCTCTTCTATTGCCAGCCGAGCGCTCACAATCCGACCGGATTGGCCGTGGCCCCGGAGACCGCGCGGCGGTTGCTCGAAGTCGCGGCGCGCCACCAGGTGCCGATCGTCGAGGACGGATTCGACGGCAGCCTCTATTACGGCGGCACGCCGACCTTGCCACTCAAGGCCGTCGACCGCGGCGGCGTCGTCATCTACATCGGTACGTTCTCGAAGATCCTGTTCCCGGGGCTCCGGCTGGGGTGGCTCGTCGGACCGCCGCCGATCCTCGAACGGCTCCAGGCGGCCAAGCAGCTCGCCGATCTGCACACGAGCGCCCTCATCCAGGCGGCGGTGCACCGCTTCTGCGAGCGCAAGCTGCTCGACCGCCACGCGACTCGCGTCGCGACGGAATATGCGCGGCGTCGCTCGCTGCTCCTGGCGGCGCTCCGTCGGCGCATGCCGTCCGAGGTCACGTGGACAGAGCCGCAGGGAGGGTTCTCGCTGCTTCTCACGCTGCCGCCTGGGATCGACGCGGGCGCCCTGCTGCCGCCGGCGATCGAGCGCGGCGTCGCGTTCACTCCCGGCGCGCCCTTCTTTGTCGACGGCGGCGGCCAGCGTACGCTACGGCTCTCGTTCTCGTCGGTAGCGGCCGGCCGCATCGACGAAGGGGTCCGGCGCCTCGGGGAAACGATCAAGGCCGCACGCGGCCGCCTTCGAGGCCGGGAACGGGTCGAGCGCGGGGCGGTACCAGTTGTATAGCCAACAAGGAGAGATGACATGGCGGACCTGAACGGATTGCGAATCGCTGACCGCAAGCACATCGGCCTCGCGGAGATGCTCAAGGGCGGGGTCATCATGGACGTCACCAACGCCGAGCAGGCGAAGATCGCCCAGGACGCCGGCGCCGCGTCCGTCATGGCGCTCGAGCGCGTGCCCTCGGACATCCGCCGAGACGGCGGGGTCGCCCGCATGTCGCCGGTGAAGAAGATCCAGGAGATCCAGAAGGCGGTGACGATCCCGGTGATGGCGAAGGCGCGGATTGGCCACTTCGTCGAGGCGCAGATCCTCGAAGCCCTCGCGGTCGACTACATCGACGAGTCCGAGGTGCTGACGCCGGCCGACGAGCACTTCCACATCGACAAGTTCGCGTTCCGCATCCCGTTCGTGTGCGGCTGCCGCGATCTCGGCGAGGCGCTGCGGCGAATCGGCGAGGGCGCGGCGATGATCCGCACCAAGGGCGAGGCCGGCTCGGGCAACATCGTCGAGGCCGTTCGCCACATGCGCGCCGTCGTCTCGGGCATTCGGCGCCTGACCATGCTGGGCCCCGAGGAGCTGATGACCGAGGCCAAGAACCTGGGCGCTCCGTACGACCTCGTCCGCTGGGTCGCGAAGGCCGGCAAGCTCCCGGTACCGAACTTCTCCGCAGGCGGCATCGCGACGCCCGCCGACGCCGCGCTCATGATGCAGCTCGGCGCGGAGGCCGTGTTCGTCGGCTCCGGGATCTTCAAGTCGAGCGACCCCGCCAAGCGCGCCAAGGCCATCGTGCAGGCCACCACGCATTTCAAGGATCCCGACGTGCTCGCGCGTGTGAGCGAGGATCTGGGCGAGGCCATGGTCGGTATCGAGACCTCGAAGCTCGCGGAGAAGGATCTCTTGCAGACGCGCGGGTGGTAGCGCGAGCCGCAGGCGAGGCGAGCCCTGTATGCGGATCGGTGTGCTCGCCCTCCAGGGCGACTTCGCGCTTCACGCCCGGGCGCTCGAGAAATGCGGCGTCGAGGCGGTCGAGGTACGCAAGCCGATCGAGCTCGACGGGGTCGATGGGCTCATCATGCCGGGTGGTGAGTCCACGACCCTGCTCAAGCTCATGGACGCGTGGGATTTCGTGCCCGCGCTGGAGAAGTTCCACGGCGCGGGTAAGCCGATCTTCGGAACGTGCGCCGGCCTCATCATCATGGCCCGCGAGGTCGAGAGCCCCAGGCAGTTCTCGCTCGGGCTGATCGACGTCACCGTCGAGCGAAACGCCTACGGACGCCAGCGCGAGTCGTTCGAGGCGTCCGGAACGGCGCGGCTCGACACGGGTCCGATTCAGCTCGAGATGGTGTTCATCCGGGCGCCGCGGATCAGGCGGGTGGGTCCCGGTGTCGAGGTGCTGGCCGAGCACGGCGGCGAGCCGGTCATGGCCCGGCAGGATCGGGTGCTGGTGGCCACGTTTCATCCCGAGCTCACGGACAGCACGGCGGTCCACCGGTACTTCTGCGATCTGGTGGAACGGTCCAAGACCGCCCCGTGATCTTCCACGACTACTACTCGGATATCCCGCGAGACGAGGTCGAGCGCCTCGTTCAGTCCCAGGAGCTGGCGCGGCTCATCACGGTCGGCGACGACTCGATGCCTCACGTGGGACTCTACCCATTTGTCTACGACGGGAAAACGCTGGATTTGCATCTCGTGAGATCCGACGAGCAGATCAAGGACTTGAAGGCTCGGCCCCGCTGCGTGCTCGAGGTCGACGAGATCCTGGCGGTGATCCCGTCGTACTGGGTCTCGCCGGAGTACGCCGGCGCGGCGACCGCCTATCATCGAACCGTGATCTTCGAGTGCGCGGCCAGGGTGCAAGAAGACCTCGGGGCGGTCGCGGCCCAGCAGCAGCGGCTCCTCGCGCGATATCAGCCCGAGGGAGGCTTCCGGCCCCTCGACCCCAACGGTCCACTCTATCGGGGGGCCATGGCTCAGCTCGCCGCCGTGACGCTCGAGATCAACCGGTGGCGCGCGAAGTTCAAACTGGGGCAGAATCGGCCTACCGAGGCTCGGCAGCGGGTGATCGCCGAGCTCCGCAAGCGGGGCCGGCCGAACGACGGTCGCGCAGCCGACGCGCTCCAGTGGACGATCGACGCTCGCGCCGAACCGCGAGGGCCTGCGGAAAGCCGCGGGCCGGGAGGATGAGGCCATGAAGATCACGGCGAACAGTATCTCGATGAACTACACCCTCGACGGGCCGGCCAGCGCTCCGGTCGTCACGCTCAGCCACTCGCTCGCGACGACGCTCGAGATGTGGCAGCCCCAGCTCAAGGCGCTCACCGCGCGCTGGCGTGTGCTGTCCTACGATACGCGCGGCCACGGCGGGACCGACGCGCCGAAGGCCGCGTATACACTCGACCAGCTCGCCGACGACGCGCAGGCGCTTCTGCGCGCGCTCGGGATCCAGCGCACGCACTGGGTCGGACTCTCGATGGGCGGCATGATCGGCCAGACGCTCGCGCTCAAGGCCCCGGAGCTCTTCGCCAGCCTCGTCCTGTGCGATACGTCGAGCCGGATTCCGCCCGAGGCCAAGCCCCTGTGGGACGAGCGCATCCACACCGCGGAGACGAAGGGGATGGAGCCGCTCGTGGAAGGCACGCTCAGCCGCTGGTTCACCGCGCCGTTCAAGGAGCGCGGCGGCGCAGTCGTCGAGACCGTGCGTGGCATGATCCGCTCAACGCCCCCGGCTGGTTACATCGGGTGCTGCCAGGCGATCTCGGGCCTCAATCTCACCGACCGGATCAGTGCCATCAAGGCGCCGACCCTGATCATCGTCGGTGAGGACGACCAGGGCACGCCCGTCGCGGCGTCGAAGGTGATGAACGAGCGGATCCAGGGATCCCAGTTGGTCATCCTCAAGTCGGCCGCCCACTTGTCCAACATGGAGCAGCCCGACGCGTTTACCAGCGCTCTGACCGGCTTCCTGGGCAAACGCAGCTAGACCGCGGCGGTCGGGTTTTCGGACGGACTCGCGGATTTGAGAATCCGCGTCTGTTGAGAATCCGCGTCTTGACAGGATACGGACCCGGCCGTAGGCTCTGGTCAGACCAGCCGACCACGATGAGCGCCCCGATGCAGTAGGCGAGTTTGAGGAGGAGTGAATGGCTGCCCTGATCTGTGAGGTCGTCTATCGCGGCATCTTCCAGAAGAACCTCGCCGCTCGAATCACGCGCGGAATCGTTCTCTCGGCACGCAAGTCGGGCCGGTGGGGTATCGCCTTCGGCCGCTACGGAGACAGCCCCCAGCGTAACGGAATTCCCGCGAAGGACTTCGCGATCGTCGCCGATACCAAGGAAGAGCTCGAGCAGAACATGGCGCGCTACGAGCCCAAGCACGTCGACGTCACGATCGCCGTGGACGACACGCTGTCGAAGGGCGTCGAGTCGTGGGCGTGGTACGGGCTGCAGCCCATCAACCGGCTCACCGTGCCCAACGGCACCCTGTTGATGACGTCGCTCCAGAGCTTCGACAGCCTGCTGAAGGACATCCACAAGAAGGACGCACCGTACAAGCTGGCGCTCCTTCGCGCGAAGGCGTCGTTCTCTGGGCTCTGGGTCTACCGAGAGGACCATACCGAGGTCCGCATCCTGGGTGCCCTCGCCAAGATCGCGCCGTCCTTCCTGTCACTCGACGGGGTGTGCCAGGCCATCCGGGAAAGCGAGTGGGGCTCGGATCTGAAGGTCGAGTCGGCGAAGAAGGCCCACGAGCGGATCGAGACCCGCGAAGTCAAGATGACCGAGGGAAATACCGAGATCCCGTACTCGTTCGAGATGCCGAAGTGGTGGGAGATGCGGGAGGGCGTGACGATCCCGGCGATCCCGGTGGGCAAGCCCAAGGAAGCGGGCAAGGGGTACGTTCCGGAACGTAACCCGTATTTCAAGAAGTTCACGACGCGCACGATGCGGCCCGTCATCGACTTCGATACGTGCGTGAAGTGCACGCTCTGCTGGATCCAGTGCCCGGACTCCTGCTTCGACGTCATGCCGGACGGGACGTACGACGCCAACATGGAGGCCTGCTGCGGTTGCGGCGTGTGCGAGGCGGTCTGCCCGGTCGAGCACTGCATCACGATGGTCAACGAGTCGGTGTTCGACGACAACGCGAGCCAGTGGGAAGCGTGGCGCAAGGACAAGGGCGCCTACAAGGTCTGGATGACCTCGAAGATCGGTGACAAGAAGGCCACCGTGCGCTCGCACGGCTTCCGGTTCCGCGGGCAGTACGAGAAAGAGCTCGAGGCGAACCTCGAGGGCGGCGGCGTCGAGATCACCGCCGGGATTCCGGGCGAGAACGCGCAGCACAAGACGGTTTAGCGGTTAGTGAGGCGACTATAGGTAGGGAGGACCAGCGCAATGGCGGTTGTCACCCAGGCGGCTCCGGCCGCGCACGAAGCCGACAAGGAGCTCCTGATCTCGGGCAGCGAGGCCGTCGCCGAGGCGCTCACGCTCGCCGATCTCGATGTCGTCACGGCTTATCCGATCCGGCCGTACGACACGGTCATGCAGGCCATCGCCAAGAAGATCTCGGGCGGCCAGCTCGTGGCCGAGTACATCGTCGCCGAGGGCGAGCACAGCCAGTTCGAGATCGTCAAGCACGCGTCGACCGTGGGCGCGCGAGTCTTCTGCGGCTCGTCCGGCGTCGGCTGGATGTACGCGATGGAATGCCTCGTCGTCACGCCGCCGTTGCGGGTGCCGATGGTCGCCCTCGTCGGCAACCGCGCGCTCGACGATCCGGGCGCCTTCGGCGTCGAGCACAACGACGCGCTCGTCGTCCGGGACGTCGGCTGGCTCCTCTGCTGGATCGACACGTCGCAGGAAGCGCTCGACACCACGCTGATCGCCTATCGCGTCGCCGAGGATCGGCGCGTCTTCCTGCCGCTCGCGATCTCCGCGGACGGGGCGTTCCTGACCCACTCCCAGGCGCTCACGATGGTGCCGCCCAAGGCGAAGGTGGACCAGTTCCTGCCGCGCTACAACCGCGGTGACCTCCTGCTCCACCCCGACAATCCGATCACCGTGGCGCCGCAGGCGAACGAGGACTGGGTCATCGAGATCCGGCGCCAGAACAACGAGGCGATGGCGCGCGCCGTGACCGTCATCGAAGAGGCGTACGCCGACTTCCGTCGTGTCTTCGGACGCGGCCCGGAGAACCCCTGGTTCGAGGAGTACATGACCGACGACGCCGAGGTAATCCTGGTCGGCATGGGAACCATCTCGCTGCCGATCAAGGTCGCCATCCGGGAGATGCGTGCGAAAGGCAAGAAAGTCGGGTTGGTCCGACTGCGTTGGTTCAGACCATTTCCGACCGAGCGGCTCGTCGCCGCACTCTCGAAGGCGCAAGCGCTGGGGATCATCGACCGCGATTATTCATTCGGCTCGCCGTTCGGCTCGGGTGTGGTCGCCAACGAGATCCGCGCCGCCCTGTACAATGCCGATCGCAGGCCGCCACTCCTCTCCTTCATCTGCGGTTTGGGCGGCCGCGAGGTGACGCTCGAGGACGTCTACAAGGCGACCGATCTTTGCTATGCCGCCGCGACGTCCGGGAAGTCCGACCCCAAGACCCACTGGCTGGGCGTGCGGGAATAGGAGAAGCCATCATGGCCGAGACGACGACGTTCAGCAACGCGACGCAGATCCTCGAGCCCTTCCGCGGCGTCAAGCGGGTCACGATCGAGGAGTACTTCACCTCCGGGCACCGGACCTGCCAGGGCTGCGAGTCAGCGCTGGTCATGAAACTCATGGTGAAGGCGTCCGGGCCGCGCACGATCGTGCTCGGCTCGACCGGATGCATGTACGTCGCGAATACGACCTATTACACGACGCCGTGGGTGGTGCCGTGGATGCACACGCAGCTCGGGTCATCGGGCTCGGCCGCGCTCGGGACCGCCGCAGGTCTCAAGGCGCTCATGCGCAAGGGAAAGATGAAGTCGGAGCCGATCAACGTCATCGCCTTCTGCGGCGACGGCGGCGGCGCCGACATGGGGCTCGGCGCGATCTCGGCGACTCTGACGCACAAAGAGTACAACTCGTTGATCCTCCTCTACGACAACGAGTCGTACGCCAACACCGACATCCAGCTCTCCGGGATGACGCCGTATGGCGCCAACACGACGTTCAGCCCGCCCGGCAAGGTGAAGCGCCTCATCCACACCCGGTGGAAGAAGAACATGGCCGGATTGATGGCGGCGGGGCATCCGGAGTGCCGCTACGTGGCAACCGTCTGCGCCTCGTACGCCGTGGAGATGATGAACAAGGTGCGGCGGGCGCTGACGATCGGCGGCCCGACGTTCATCCATTCGCTCGATCCGTGCCCGAAGGGCTGGGACTACGACCCGATGCTGTCGCACGAGCTGGGCGAGCTGGCCATCGAGACGGGGATCTTCCCGCTCTACGAGGTCGAAGACGGGCAGGTGAAGTACTACGGCAAGACCAAGGCGATTATCGAGGGCCGCGCCCGCAAGCCGGTGCGCGAGTACCTTCTGAAGCAGGGGCGATTCGCCCATTTCGTCGAGGAGGATCTCGCGTACTTCCAGGCGAAGGTCGACGAGATGTGGGAGAAGTGGGAGATTCCGGCGGTGGTACCGTTCCGGCGTCTGGACGCGACGAAGGCGGCGCTATCGGCGAAGTAACGCCCGAATCGCCCGTGGCTCCTCCTCGGCGCTCGTAGCCGATAGGGCCGGGCTCCCGTGAAACGGGACCCGGCCCTTTGTATACGTGTTCGATGCGTATTCCATACGACATGGACTCGGGGCTGGCCCCGGGAAAGGAGCGAGCAATGAAGCTCGACGCAATCGTCGCACTCGTCCTCACGCTGCTGATCGCGGTTCCCGCGACCGCCGTCGCATGGGAGCCGACCAAGCCAATCGAGTTCGTAGTGCCGGCCGGGACCGGCGGCGGCGCCGACCAGATGGCGCGGCTGATCGCCGGACTCGCTGAGAAACACAAGCTCTCGCCGCGGCCGCTCATCGTCGTCAACAAGTCAGGCGGCGCCGGCGCCGAGGGGTTCCTGGACGTCAAGAGTAAGAAGGGCGACGCCCACACCATCATCATCACGCTCTCGAACCTCTTCACGACGCCGCTGCACAACAACCTCCCGTTCAACTGGCGCGACTACACACCGCTCGCCCGCATGGCGCTCGACGAATTCATCCTATGGGTAAACGCGGAGACGCCGTACAAGACCGCCAAGGAGTACCTCGCCGCGGTCAAGGACAAGCAGTGCAAGGAGCGCCAGAGCGGCCAGTGCTTGATGGGCGGCACCGGCTCCGCGCAGGAAGACCAGATCCTCACGATCCAGCTCGAACAGGCGATCGCCGGCACCAAGTTCAGCTACGTGCCCTTCAAGGGGGGCGGCGAGGTCTGCGTGAATCTCGTCGGCAAGCATGTCGACTCGACCGTGAACAACCCGATCGAGTGCGTGAGCCACTGGAAGGCCGGCCGTGTGCGGCCGCTCGCCGTCTTCGACACGACGCGCCTCTCGGTCGGCGAGTGGAAGGACATCCCGACGGTCAAGGAGGCGCTCGGCGTCGACGTGAAGTACCTCATGCTCCGCGGGATCTTCGGCACGCCGAACATGCCAAAGGACGCCGTGGACTGGTACGTCGGATTCTTGAAAAAGATCAGCGAGACCCCCGAGTGGATGAAGTACATGGAGGAGGGCGCGCTGAAGCCCGCCTTCGCGTCCGGCGCTGAATACGTCAAGTGGGTCGAGGAGAACGAGCAGCTCCACAAGGACTTGATGGCCAAGGGAGGCCTGCTGAAGAAGTAGCCGCCCCCACGCATGCGTCTCGCGGATCTCATCACCGCCTCGCTGCTCGCCCTGCTGGGCGGCGTCGTCGTCTTCGACGCCGTCCGGCTCGGCATCGGCTGGGGCACGGACGGGCCGCAGAGCGGCTTCTTCCCGTTCTGGCTCGGTGTGCTGATGATCGCCGCCTGCGCCGGGATTTTCATCCAATCCGCGCGCCGGGCGCCGACCGCGCCGTTCGTGACGCTGGAGCAGTTTCGACCCGTTCTCAAGGTGCTGTGGCCGGCGGTGGCCCTGGTCGTTCTCACCCAGTGGATCGGCCTCTACGTCGCCGCGGCGCTCTACACCGGCTTTTACATGCGCTGGATCGGGCGCCACACCTGGCTCGCCGTGCTCGCGGTCGCCATCCTCTTTCCGCTCGCCACGTTCTTCGTCTTCGAGAAGTGGTTCCTGGTACCGATGCCCAAGGGTCCGCTCGAGGCGTGGCTCGGCCAATAGCGATGGGGATCGAAAACCTCCTCCTCGGATTCC
>Ga0209377_1001101_pt1 | contig 18334 bp, 12 predicted proteins | sample GraSoiAngelo_141_FD_185898 | JGI IMG/M metagenome (GOLD analysis project Ga0209377, IMG submission 185898) | Grasslands soil microbial communities from the Angelo Coastal Reserve, California, USA - 14_0929_12_40cm (SPAdes) (version 2) | ecosystem: Environmental > Terrestrial > Soil > Grasslands ...
CGATCAGCGCCTGCCGTGGGGACTCGTCGGAACCGCGGAGTACCTGTATTCGAAAAACGTGAATGGAATCGCGTACATCAACGCCAACCTGCCGGCAGCGCAGTCGGCGTTCACGGGACCTGACGGCCGGCCCCGCTGGGTCTGCCTCCCGCCGCAGCCCGCCAACTGCCAACCCGGGCGGATCCAGAAGAACGTGAGCGACGCGACGGTCCTGACGAACGAGGGCAAGGGCTTCTCCTGGAACGCCTCGGCGACGCTGGAGCGCTCCTTTGCGAACGGCCTGTACGCGAAGGTCGGCTACAGCTACGGGGTCAGCAAGAACACGGTCGACCCCGGCTCAATCGCGTCGGGCTCATTTACCGGCAACGCCGTCGCCGGCGATCCCAACAATCCGATCGCGGCCTACTCGCAGTTCAATCCCGGCCCGCGCGTGTTCGCGGCAGTTACGTACACGCGTGACTTTTTCAAGATCGGCGAGACCAGCCTCGCCCTGTACTGGGACGGCCGCAGCTCGGGTACAGACAGCTACATCTTCAGCAACGACATGAACGGCGACGGCGTGACCAGCAACGACCTGATCTACATCCCGCGCAACACTAGCGAAATGAACTTCCAGCAGTACACGCAGACACCGACCGGGGGTACGCCGGTCACGTACACGGTCGCGCAACAGGTGGCGGCGTGGGAGGCGTACATCAAGCAGGACCCATACCTGCGGGCGCATCGCGGCGAGTATGCGCAGCGCAACAGTGTGATCCGTCCCATGGTGTACCGCGCCGACGTCGGTGTTTCGCAGGATTTGAGTCGCCACGTCGGCGGCGCCGCGCACGGCCTGCAGGTGCGGCTGGATATGCTCAACTTCACCAACTGGCTCGACAAGAATTGGGGCGTGTCGCAAATTCTGATCACGAACCGCCCGCTCGCCTCCCAGGGCGTGGATGCGACCGGGGCCAACCTGTACCGGCTCAATACGGTGTCGCAAGGAGGTCCGCTGATCTCCAAGAGCTTCCAGAAAGCGGTGACGACGGCGGACGTCTGGCGGATGCAGCTCGGCGTGCGTTACATGTTCAACTGGTAGGATCGAACGGTCGAGCAGCCGGACGGCCGGACAGGTAACGCGTAGGGGCGCAGCATGCTGCGCCCCTACGTTTTTCCTAACGACCCGATGTAGCGGGCGGCGTCGTGCGCCGCTGCCAATACAGCCACGCGACGTAGACGGGCACGCCGAGCAGGATGCCGCCGAACGCGAGTCCGGTGGACACGGGATGCTCCCGCAAGGCGTTCCCCAGGATGATGAAGGTCGCAAGGACAAAGAGCAGCGGCACGATGGGGTATCCCAACACCTTGACGGGCCGGGGCCGCTCGGGCTGACGCCGCCGCAATGCAAAGACTGCGGCCGCGGCGAGTGCATAGAAGGGAAAGATCGCGACCACGAACTGGTCGGCCAATTGGTCGAAGTTGAGCAGCAGCACCCACACCACGCCCAGCGCCCCGGTCACGACGATCGAGACCGACGGCGTATGGAAGCGCGGATGCACCCGCGCCACCTGGCGGAACAGCAGGCCGTCGTCCGCCATGGCGAAGAAGATGCGGGGCGCTGTGAGGATCGACCCCACCAATGTGCTGAAGGTGGCGAGCATCACTAGCACGGCCACGATGCCCACACCGGTCTCCCCCACAATCCGCTGCGCCGCGTCTGCGGCTACGAGGGGCGAATGCGCCATCTGCGCGATGGGGATGAGATAGAGGTACGCGGCGTTCACCAGCAGGTAGATGGCGATCACGCTGAGCGTGCCCAGCACGAGCGCCCGCGGCAAGTTGCGCTCGGGGTCGCGCACCTCGCCGCCGACGAACGAGAGGTCGCCCCAGCCGTCGTAGGCCCACAGGACCGATACGAGCGCCAGCCCGAACGACGCCGGCTGGACAAGCTTCGCCCCGCCTGCCGCGCTGAAGTGACCGAAGTCTCCCTGCCCCACCACGAACGCCAGCAGTACCAGCAAGACCAGCGCACCGTACTTCGCGCCGGTGGTGACGTTGAGGACGAGTGAGCTCCAGCGCACACCCACGTAATTGAGCGTCGCGGTGAGGATGATCGCGCCGGCCGCGACGTAATGGACGTAGGTAGCGTTCGGCTCGATCTTGGGATCGTAGCCCAGCGAGCGGAGCAAGTATTCCGCGAACGGGGTGGCGATCGCTCCGAGCGCCGACGCGCGAATCAGCAAGAGCTCGGTCCAGCCGAAGAGAAACGCGGGCAGCCGCCCGAAGCCTTCGCGGATGTAGACGTAGACGCCGCCGGAGCGCGGGTACAGCGCCGCCAGCTCCGCGTACGTGAGCGCACCGCATAGCGCGAGAAGTCCGCCCAGCACCCAGATGCCGAACATCGGGACCGGAGCGGGCACGTACGCGGCGATGCGCGCCGGAGTCCGGAAAATGCCGCCGCCGATGGTGGAGCCGACGAGCACTGCCACCGCGCTCCACAGGCCGAGCCGCCGGATCAACCGCTCGCCCCAGCGGTCGGGGGCGGCGGGGGGAGCGGGCATCAAGGGGGCAGACATAGAACTCGCAATATATGATGCGCGATTAGATTTCGGCGCCTATGACGCGACGTGTCACCGCACTCGCCTGGTCCGCCGCCGTCTGCACGTATCTCCTCATCATCCTCGGTGGCATCGTGCGCATCACCGGCTCTGGCCTCGGATGCGGTGATCACTGGCCGCTGTGCAACGGCCACCTGTTTCCGCCGCTCGACGACATCGGCACGGTGATCGAGTGGAGTCACCGGCTCGTGGCGGCGCTGGTGTCGGTGCTGGTCGTGGCGCTTGCGGTTGTGGATTGGTGGGACGGAAGCCGCGGACGTTTCGTTAGAACACCCACTGTCGCATTCGCCGCAGTTGGATTGCTCGTTCTACAGATCGTCCTCGGCGCGATCACGGTGAAGCTCGCGCTGCCGGCCTGGAGCATCGTGCTGCATCTCGGGACAGCCATGCTGCTGCTGGCGACGTTGCTGGTGGCGGCGCGTGATTCCGTAGGGGCGCAGCATGCTGCGCCCCTACACCTGCCCCTCCTGGCGCTATCGTTCGTCACGGTGCTGTTTGGCGCCCTCACCGCGAATCTCGGCGCGGCCGCCGCATGCCACGGCTTCCCGCTGTGCAATGGCCAGATCTGGATCACGGCAGGTCCGCTGGCGGTCATCCAATGGATCCACCGCCTGCTCGCGTACTCGCTCGCGATTGTCGCGGTGGTGTGGGCGTTCCGCACGCGCAGCCGCGCGGCTTACATCGTGGTGGGACTGGTCGCTCTGCAGGTGAGCATCGGCGCGGGGATCGTGCTGCTCGGTCTGCCCACTGGCTTGCAGGTCGCTCACGTTGCCGTGGGAACGGCGATCTGGGCGACTGTGGTACTGGCGGTCTTGTCGGGCCAGCCCGCGCCGACGTCAGAAGCGCATCGCGTCGTCGACGGCCTCCGGGCCCAATAGCAAATACCAGTCGGGGCGAGTGTTCTCGAGGGTCTCGTCCGTCCAGATGAGCGCGTAGTTGCCGAAGCGCGTCAGGTCGAGGAACACGAACTTCCGCTGCTTCTTGTGCTCGTAGCGCCACACTTCATACGGATTGGTTGACGCGGGCTGCGGCCGGCTCAGGACGGCATCCGGCGGTCCGTATTGCAGATAGATGCGGCCGCGATCGGTGCGCCAGCCGGGGATTTCGGCGGCCCCGCCTTCGCGGAATATGCGATTCACGGTCGCCACACGGGTATAGAAGCTCTCCATCGCCTCGTTGCGGGGCGTGTCCGGCGTCGGGTCGCGGTGTTTCCAGAACTGGCGCAGGAACGACCGCTTCCCTTCCACAGTGAGACTGCCGTAGCGCCCGCGCTCGTCGGCTTTCATCAGATAGACGAGGGGGCCGTACAGGCTGTCGAGTTTGGGTTCGCTGGCTGTAGCGAACGTCGTGTCTTGCTGCGCAACGAGCACGGCGGGAACGAACGCGAGGGCGAGCCACCGAACTTTCACCGGCATCAAAACACCGAGCCCCGGGGTTGGTTCCCCCCCCGGGGCTCGTGCCTGTCCAGCCGGCCTACCCAACTTACGGACGGAGGATCGTGATCTCGATATTCGCCGGCGCCGGTCCGCGGAACTGCTCGACGACGAAGTAGTGCGTCCCCGCCGCGTACTTGAAGTTGCCGATGTTCTCAGGGTTGTTTGATCCCGCGCCGCTGCCGCCACTCTCAAAGCAGCCTGCCAAGCCGGTGGCATCGCAGACGTAGCTGTCCATATCGCCGGCGCTATTCCACCCGGTTGAGAAATGCAGCGTCGCCGTATCGGCCAGCGTAAACTTGTAGATCACGCAGGGGCCAAGCGAGTTGTTCGGCGATGGCGGTCCGAATTCCGCGCAGTTCGGACCGTTATTCGGCGTCACGGCAAGATTGGTGACGACGTGCGTGCTGGCGCCCTTCGCGCTGGGTGTCGCAATGGTGGGCGCTGTGCTGTACGTCGTGTCGCCGGTCCAGAAACGACCGGTTGGTGAGACGACCGTATCACTCGTGAGCGTGATGACCAAACCGGGCGGGTAGGTCGGCGCACGGACTCCCGCGACTGTCCATTTGCCCGCGCCCGCAAAGGGAGTAAGCACGGTCAACGTTTCCGCAGTCGCATGAACGACCGGAGCATTGAGACCGCCCGGCGCCGTTGCCGAGGCCGCAGCAGGATCGAATTTCAGCAACGAGGTTGCGAAGATCCTCAGGGTGTCGCCCTTCGTGGGCGTCTTGCTGGAGAACCGTCCGTTGAACGAGGGCGGGAACACCGTGACGATGGCAGTATCGGACACGCCGCTTGCGCTCGCCACGAGCTTCGCGAGTCCGGGCGCGACCGCGGTCACGATGTAGTCGAAGTGCGCGCCGTCGGCCGAGGGGATGGAGGTGTCGATCGCCACCGTGACGACCGTAGGATCGGCGGAGGTCACCGTCATCGCGGTGGGAATCGGGTTCAATTGCTGATCCCGCGCCACGGCCTCGAGGCCCTTGGTTGCTCCCTGATCGATATACATGAGATCGGGGTTCAGGCTGATCGAGCTGACGCCGGTGCGGAGGTCAGCCGTGGGGTCGCCCTTACACCCCGCGGCGGCCGCCAGGAGCACCACGACCACCGAACGAAAATCCAATCGCTTCATATACGGTCTCCCGACAGAGTGATGGTCCATTCCGTTAGAACCTGGCGATCTCGTCCACTGCATCCTGACCGACCAACCGCTCCCAGCCGGGCATCCCCTTCTCTTTGCGGTCGTCTGTGTAGACCAACTGGAAATTTCCCAGCCGCGTCTGATCGTAGAACACGTACTTCAGGGCCCGGTTCTGCGTGTACTTCCAGGCCTCCCACGGATTGCTTTGGCCGTTTACCGGCCGGCGCATGATCTCATCCGGCTCACCGTGCAGGATGAAGATCCGTCCCCGGTCGGTGCGCCACCCTGGAATCTCAGCAGCGCCGCCTTCGCGAAACCGCCGGTTCGCCTCCCCGAGCCGCTGATAGAAGCTCTGCTGCAGCTCATTGTCCGGCGTGCCGGGCGTGGGGTCGCGCTGCCGCCAGAATTCCCGCAGGAAGCGGCGTTTCCCCTCGAGCGTCAGACCGCGGTACACGTTCAGCTCGCTCAGCGGCGCCAGGTAGAACAGCGGCGCGAACAGCGTATCGAGCTTCGCTTCGGTCATCTGCGAGAACACATCACCCGTCGCGACGGTCGCCTGCTGCTGCTGCGCCAGCTCCTGCTCCACCTCGAATCCCGCCATCCGGAACCGTGCTGACCGCACCAGCGAGTCCGCGCCGGCACCGATGACCAGCTCCAGCTGATACGACCCCGGCGGCAGTCCTGCCAAGTCCACCGATCCGGTGATCACGCCGCCGCCCGCGGGAATCGCCGACGCCGCCGGCGGTGTCGTCACGATCGTTTTCCCCTCACCACCGCGCACCCGCACCGCCCACGGGACGTCGCCGGCGCTGTCGCGATACACCTCGCAGTAGTAGAACAGCGCTGCCTGCGTCGGCGACAACGCCACGTCGGATGCGGCGGTGATCAGCAGATCACCCTTGCGCAGCTCGCCGGGCCCGGCAACCGTGTCTCCGGGCGTTGCGCGCCGGATCTCGGGCGCCAACAACAAGTCGGACGCCGGCGGCCGCGCCCTGAACCCCTGCACTGGCAGCGTCGCGGCCGACTGCCGGCCTGACGCCGAATCCTTGACGCTCGCCCGGATCTCGTACGCGCCGGAGTCGACCGTGAACGTCACCATCTCGACGCTCGCGGCGCCCCGAGCCCGCGTGGCCGTCCACGGCACGCGCCGGGTCCACCGGTCGGTCGCGAGCACGGTTCCCCGCGCGTCCACGACCCCGACATCCAGGCGAAACTCCGCGAATCCGCCCGCCCCGATCGTCACCGCATCGAGCAGCTCGTGCGGCACGCGCACGAAGCCGTTGATCAGTGTTCGATCGCCCCGATACGACCGCACCGCGCCGATGGCGACATCGCGTGACGCCGACGGTTGGGTGGGGGCGGCAGGAGGCGGGGGGAGGCGCTGCTGAGCCGGCGCGCCAGGCGCGACGGCCAGCAGCATCAGCCAAAACACCCGCAAAGTCTCCTCCTACAGCTCGTTCAGCTCGGCTCCCGGGTCACCAGGAGACCGTAAATGACATCATGTTCGTGCCGCCCAGCAGTCCGAGACTCCGGTAGGCGTAGTCGAAGCCCAGCTCGAGGCTGGGGCGACGATAGCCGAGGCCGAAGCCGCCGGCCAGGCCGTCCGTGTTCTCCTTGCCGCTCATCGTGCTCTGGAACCCTGCGTTGGCTCCCACATAATCCAGGGTGTTGTCGGGCTGGTACGACCAGCTGCCGCGTCCGGCGAAAAAGAACCCGCTCTTGCCGATATCGTTGAGCATGAACTCGGCACCGAAGCCGAAGCCGGCGCGATTGTTGTTGGGCTGCGTGAACTCCGAGAGGACGGTCACGCGAGTCTGCTCGTTGGAGTACGCATCGAGGGAGGCGCCCACCCGGAACATCACGGGCAGGCCCCACTCTTTCGTCTGGAGCTCGGCGGGCTGTGCCTCCTGCGGTACGTCGACCTGACCGGGAACCGGCGGGCGGGTGACCGTCTGATCGAGCGCCGATCCGGTGTGCTTCAGATCGGAGCCGAGGTTCTGAATCACGAACGAGACGCGAATCGGCCGGTTCATCGCCTGCGCGTGGAAGTTCGTCCCGAAATCCACCGCGAAGGCGTTCGCCGACGTCTTCCCGAGCGCGTCGGAGATGGCCTTGAACGTCAGGCCCGCGGAGAATCGGTCACTGAAGTTTTGGGCGTACGTGGCGCCGACAAACGTCTGCGCCACGCTGTATTTGGTGCCATCCCCGTCGGGGTTTTCGACCGTGTAGACCGGCTGGCCGCTGAATCCAAAGTTGCCGATCTGCAGGCCGACGGTCCGCGCGCCGCCGCTGAACGGCAGCGCGAGACCGGCCCAGATGTACTTGGTGTTCACCGCGTAGCTATACGAGGAGAACAAGGCCCCCGGGCGCGCGATCTGCGCCGCGCCCGCGGGATTGTAGTACAACGACGTGACGTCGGTGGCGAGCGCCGCGTAGGCGCCTCCCAGCGACAGACCGCGGGCACCCGCTCCGAGGAGCAGGAACTCGGCGGCCGTCGTGCCATACGCCGTGTTGTCGGACGGCAGGGTGACCTGCGCCGCGACCGGCCCTGCGACCAAAACGAGCGCCGCGAGGGCACCACTGAAGCTTCGAATCATGCGCGTCATCTCGAATGCTCCCTCTTGAGCGCTATTGCGCGAAGTTGACGACGGTGAACCGGCCGGTCTTCGACTTCCCGTCCGGTGCTTCCACCTGATAGAAGTAGACGCCCGAGGCGACGAACTGATTGTTGCGGTTGCGGAGGTTCCACTCCAGCTCACCGCCGCCCGTGACGTCATTCAATGTCAGTACCTGCACCAGGATGCCGCTGACCGTGTAGATGCGCACGATCGATTGGCTGGGCAGGTGGACGAAGCGCAACTTTTTGGAATTCGGCGACTGCTCGAGCGAGTTCGTCACGTAGTACGGATCGGGCACTGTGTGCACGCTATCCAGCGACGCCTGCGAGATCGTCTTGGAATTGAACGTCGATCCCTCGTAGGCAACCTGCATTCTCAAGCCGGGAGCCGCCGGCGTCCGCGGGGCCTCGACGAGCGCGAAATCTCCAGTCGCCGCAGATCCCGTGATGCTCCCCGTGTAGAACCGGGCGTGCCAGACCGTGCCCGACGCCGGGAGCGCCGCCATCTGCATCAGGAAGAATTTCCCGTTCAGATAGAAGATGAACCCGTTGCCGGTCGCTGCCAGTGTGCCCGTACTGCCGTAGGCCACCGACGTCGCGGCCACGGGCGAGAGCTTCGCCGAATTACGGAACACCGCCCCGCCGCCCGTGCAGTTCTGCGTGTACGCCGGCGCGGGGTCGACGCAGAAGATGTCGCCCCACGTGATCAGCGCGTTGTTGGCGTCCGCCGAACCGGTGACACCGGCAAACGAGGACGTATCCAGGATTCCCCATGACGCGTTGATCGACGTCTTGAACGGCACGGGGATCTTGTGCACGTCGTCAATCACCGAGTCGATGACCCCGTTCGCGCCCCAGTAGACGCTCATATCGGCGGCGCGGAAGACCGTCGACGTCACCGCTTCCAGGTCACGCATCGGAAGACTGCGAACCGTGTTGTACGACTGAATATTCCACAGCACCTGCACGCCGGGGAGCGCGCCGGCGGTAATCTTGCCCGCCATCGCGCCGGGGACGCACGCGCCGGTCGACGGCGCGCAGTTGGACCCGTTCGGGTTGGGTGTATTCTCGTTCGTCCCCGCCGCTCCCGCCCACCACCGCGGCCCATTGAACGCCGAGTTCGCGGGGTCGGAGTTGGCATCGCCGCGGCCCTGGCCGGTCGAACGCCACGTGCCTGCAATCGTAAACGCAGCGCTGCCGTATAACGAGTACGTCGAGTCACCGCCGTACCGCGCCGTCTGCGACTGGATGACCGGCGTGGCGGCGAAATTCACCGAGCCCGACACGTCTGAGGAGAACGCGTCGGGTGCGAGCGGCACATCGAACAACTGCGCCGGGCCCGCGCCCTTCACGGTGATGTGATAGATCACGGGCGCCGCGGTCCCCAACGCATCAGGATCGCCGTTGCCCGGTGTGATTGAATCGATTTTCAGTGTCAAGGCACCATTACTCAGTACCTCGGGAACGAATGCCGCGAGGCTGAGCACCAAGGTGTCGGTCGGCTGCTGCGGCCCCGAAAACTCACCGGTAGCTGGATCGAGCGACGGTTTCGGAAGCGCCGGGACGACCTGACCATTACTGCCGAGGATCTGGGGCGGCGTAATCGAGCCGGCGGTTTGCTGGCCGGACGCCTTCCGTGGCGTGATCGTCTTGGTCGTGCGCGGCGACTCGAGCGACGTGCTACCGGCGCCCACCGACGTGACCGAGTTCACATCGAACGCGGTGACGGCGTAGTAGTACGTGAACGAATTCTTTACGCCACGATCTTCAAACGCGAACGGCACGCCGTTATTGCTGAGCGGCACGCAGATACCGGGACGGCAGGGACCATTCGTGCCGCCACCGGTGACCGCGGTGTCCGCCTGCAGCACGAGGACATCACCGCTCGCCAGCTCGGTTCGCCCGCCGGCGGGAATCTGGACGACTTGGCCCGTGATGGCGTGTGGCACGCCCTCGGTAAACCGCTTCGTCGCAGTATCCACCGCAACCGGGCAACCGCTCACCACACCAAACTCCGGAGCGCAGTTGCCGTAGTCGAACGCCGCGGTCCAGTCGATCATCTCCGTGCCCGCGTAGTCGAACTGGGCGATCAACTGCAGGTCACCGGACGTGCGCCCGCGATAGATGCGATATCCCTCGACGTCACGCTGCCGGTAGTTAGGGTCGAACAGCGCGGACGACGAGTCCTTCGCAACCTTGAAGTATGGGTCGCCGACGGCGTCAGTTTCCGTCGCGCTCTGCTTCCACACGACGGTGACCTCGTTGTCACCCGGCACCAGGAAGAATTCCGGCGCGGCGGGCGGGAAGGGCAACAGGAAGTGGGCCTTGAACACAGCCTGCGCCACCAATCCCTTGTTCAACAACGAGCGCGAGACGGTGCGGACTTCGTTCTGGTCGATCCTTCCGTCGCCGTTGGCGTCATTGACGGAAATCGCGCCAAACACCCGGTCAACGGAGCGCAGCGTGTCGGCGCCGGTCGCCAGGGCCGCCGGCTGCGCCGGGAAGCCCGGCTTCAGATCGAGCGCCTGCCCGCGGTTCGCGATCGCCGGCGTATTCACGGGCGCTGCGTTGATATACGCCACCACGATCGTCTTCGACTCACCCGGTTTCAAGTCCATGGGACCGGACGACTGGAAGAAGCGGATGTCGTCGCTCGACTGCGTCACGAAGCAGACGTGCGTGACGGCGGGCGTGCCCGGGTTATTGCAGGGCGCGTCCCCCGCGGTCGGATCGAGCTTGGCGGACAGATACCGCCACAGCTGCGTCGTGTTCTGCGCGTCGTCGAACTGACCGCCATTGATCGTGTTGCTGAACATCGTGAGGCCGACCTCCTGGCCGTTCACGACGGGACTCTTCAGGTATTTCACGCCCACGATACCGGGGGCGGCGGCGAACGGCGCGGAAAAGATCGACGCCGGGAACAGCATCGACGGCGCGTACCAGTTCCGCTTGAACGCCGTGCCCATGCTGAACGGCAGGAACGCGGTGGAGTAATTCTCGCGCGCCGCGTCGGAGACGTCGGCGTCCATCGCGAACGCCGCATACATGTTCGTGATCGTGTAGCCGGTATCGGGAATCGCCACGCCGAACGCGGCTTCGTTCAGCGCCTGGAAGCGTGAACCGTAGCTCGTCAGCGAGTCGGCATCCGAGTGTCCCACATAGACCGACGCAGCGCTCGCGGTGATGTTCGTGAATGTGTAGAGAAAGTAGATGATGTCTTCGTTACCGCTCGGGAAGTTCCACCCCATGCCTCGCTGATCCACCAGCACGCCCAGCGGGTGTTTCCGGCCGGCATTCTGTTGGGGATTGCCGTCCCAATAGCGCGACCAGGTGTCCTGTTGCGACGCAGCCTTCAGCCCGATGAGCACGGGATTGAAGAGACTGGTGTCGTTGGGGACGTAGGCGTCACGCGGCCAGCCGGCATTATCACTCGGGTCGAGCGAGCTCCACACGAGTGACAACCGGTCGCCGTGCTGCGTCGTCCCCTTGGGATCGAAGAAGAACGCGCCTACCGTGTCGCCCGCCCACGAGAATCCGCTGATGCCCGGGTTCACGATGCCCGCGAGCTGCAGGCCGGAGTTGAAGACGTATTGATCGGGCGTGCCCTTGGGCCAGAACCCGCCGCCCACGGTGGTCGACCCGTTCGGATCGACGCACACCATGCCGACGGCGTTGAGACCGCAATCGAAGCGGTTCACGTTCTGCCGGCCGAGGAAGCCCGAAAAGAGATGAAGGACGCGGCGCGCGCGAGGGCGCGGCGTCGCCTGCGCGGTCTGAACCGCCAGGGCGAGCCCGAGCGCCAGCAGCGCCCCGAGCCGCAGTCCATTCCTAACGGATACACGTGCCATTGAAAGATCTCCTTGAGAAAAAATCAGGCCCCGGAAACGGCTGTCGGGTGATCGTCCAGACGCCACCAGCGACGCCTGGACGAGTCACCCGTCCAGTCCAGGACGGCTCTTAGAACGAAATCTCCGCGCCCACGCGGAGGCGGCGGCCGGATCCGTAGAAGCGGTCGGGCGCCTGCTGCAAGTTGTACCAGGCGTTGTAGGCCGCGGTGTACTCGGACGACGTGTAGACGCCATCGCCGTTCCCGAACCGGGCCTCGGCGCGCTGCAACAACACGCAGTCCACCGGTCCACCCGCCCCGTTGCCGATCCGCGACGACCACCCCGTGCAGACGCCCGGGGACGACAGATCGACGGCGTTCTCACCCCCGACGGTGGTGAACACATGGTTCTCCTTCGCCTCCGTCTCGATCTGCGCCGTCTGCTCGTCTACGTACTTGGAGCGGTTCAGCCCGTTCACGACGTCGCCCGTCTCGAGGAAGAGGTTCAGGACGTTTTGCCAGTTGAAGAGGTTCCTCGCCTCTCCGAACAGCGTCCAGTCGAGCGTGCCGACACGGAAGCCCTTGGTCACGCGCAGGTCCACGTTCTTGAACCACGGCATCGAGGATGCGTTGATCGGTTCGATGTTGGTGAACTCGAGCGGGGCTTCGCCCTGCGCCACACCTTCACCCGAGTTGCGAATGCGGGTGTAGGGCAGGCCGCTCGCGAAGCGGAACGTCGCGAACACGCCCACGTCGCGGAACACGCTGCCCAGCGTCGTGCCTTTGCGCCAGTCCGTCGGGAACTGCAGCGACATGGAACCCGTGACGTTGTTCTTGCGGTTGTCGTCCGTGGGCAGCGTCGCCTGCGGCGGTGGCGCTGTCTCGTTGGTCAGCGAGCTGATCACGCGGGCCGTCGTGCGGAAGTAGGCGAAGGGATCAGACCCGGTGCTCTTGGCGACCTGGAACGTGTAGGCGACCGAGCCGCTGAAGATGTTCGAGAAGCGGCGGTCGAGCCTGAAATCCAGGCCACGGACGTTGCCGAAGTCGGCGTTGTTGAACACGCGCCAGTCGCCCTCCTGGCCGCCGGCGCCGGGATCGGGAATCCGGAACAGCCGTCCCGAGACGTCCGCCACCTTGTCCTTGTTGTAGGCCGACACGTCGAACACCATGTCCTGGCTGAACGCGTGCCGGATACCGAACTCGAAGATGATCGTCTTCGCAAAGTCGAGGTCGCGACCGTACGTCTGGTTGCGGTTGCTCTGCGACAAGTCGGTGTTCTTGCCCCGATACATCAGGTCGAAGTCGGGCGCCTGCACCTGATGCGCGTAAGACAGCCGGAAGTTCGAGTGCTCGGTGACCGGGAAGGACACCTGCACACTGGGACTCCAGGCGTCGTGCGCCGGCGCGGCGACGAAGTTCGCCGTCGGATTGAGCGGATCGAACGGTGTGAAGTTGTACGTCACGCCGTCGATCGTCACCGAGGGGTCGGTGATCGACGAAATACGACCCGGCACTACCGGGAACGTGGACTTGCTGTCGAACCGGTCGTACCGCAGGCCGCCGACGAGCACGACATCGCCCAGGTCGAGCCGGTCTTCGAGGTAGGCGCCCATGCGGTTCGGCGTCTCGGCGTAGCCGTTCAAGCCGAATGCGGAAATCATGCCGCTCGCGTAGCGCCGCGTGTCGAAGGTGTGGTACTCACCACCCAGCTTGATGCGGTTGTAACGGTCCGCCTGCCAGTCGAAGTTGCCGCGGAACTGCCAGCGTTGTTCCTGGATCAGCGTGAAGCCGTTATCGACGCCCGACGTGAACATCGGGAGCCGCGCGCTCTGTTCGGCGCCGTACGGGTTCATGCGGTACGGCTGCGCCGAGATCAGATCGTTGCGATCGAGGAACGGCGCCAGATCCTGGCACGCCGCCTGACCCGCCTGCAGGCACTGGATCTGCTTGTCGTCGAGCCAGTGCACGCCGCGGTAGGTCGTGCCGGCGATCGTCACGTCGTGCGTCGAGTTGAAATCGACGAGGAACTTGAGCGGGCTGACCAGGAACCCGCCGGTCGGATCGCGTGAATCGAGCTCCGACTCGCGGGTCAGCACGCCGGTCTGCGAGTGATCACTCTGGTACGAGGCGTAGAAGTCGAGCGCCATCGCGCGCTCGGCCGACCGCGCCAGGTTCTGGTTCCAGTTGAGCGTCCAGCTGGTCTGCGTGATGCGCGACCCGGTCTGGTTCGACGGATTGTACAGATCGATCGTCGGCGTATTGCGATACTGGTTCACGCTGGTGACACCGGAAAGACGCAGCCGCGAGCCGCTGCCGTAGGTCCAGAGCAGCGACGCGTTGCCCGTCCCGACCGAATTCGCGGACAACGGGAGACGCAGACCCTGACACGCCACGCCGTAGTTGCTGGAGATGTCCTTCTTCAGCTGCGAGCTGCCGTTCGGCGAATTGCCGCAGTACCCGCTGTATTGAACGAAGCGCGGAATCGAAACATCCACGGTGTCGCTGAGCGGATTGCCGAAGTCTATCGGCTGATGCACGACGGTATCGACGCCGCTCGCGACGTACACCGGGCGCTCCATGTCACGCTCGATCGCGATATCGCCGCACCCGTTGAGTCCGTTGCAATCCCCACTCTGCTGCCCGGTGAGGGTGGTGCCGAGGAAGAACGTGAGGTCGCTGGCGATCGGTCCGCCGAGGCTGGCCTCGATGCGGTGCTGGCCGACGTTACGCCACAAATCACCGACCTGGTCGGTGGCCAGCGACAGGGTGCCCTGGAACCGCTGACCGCCGGACTTCGTGACGAACGCGAACACGCCCGACTGCGCCTCGCCGAACTCGGCGCCGACCGCGCCCGTCGTCACCGACGCCTCTTCGAGCGCGTTAGTACCGAGCTGCAGGTTCGTCTGGCCCATCTGGCTGTTGCGCACCAGCACGCCGTCGACGAAGATCGCAGCTTCACCCGGCCGACCGCCGCGAATGACGAGACCTTTCGCCTTACCGCTCTCGACCACGCCCGGCTCGAGCCGCAGCGCTTCGCGCACATCGTTGACCGGCAGCTTCTCGATCACCTGACCGGAGATGATGGATTTCGACGTGACCTGGTCGCGCGGCACGATTGGCTGCGCCGCGGCCGTGACGGTGATGCCCGTCAGCACGACGGCCGACGATTGCATCTTCACGTCCGTCGTGATCGTCTGGCCGCCCTGCACGCGGACGTTGCGCACTTCGGCGGGCGCGTACCCGATGAATTGCGCGCGTATCGTGTAGGTGCCGACCGGCACGTTGTTGATGAAGTAATAGCCCTTATCGTTGGTCACCGCACCGAATGAAGTTCCAACGACGAACACCTGCGCGTTTGCGACTGATGCTCCGGCCTGATCCGTCACGGATCCTTCGACCTTGCCGGTGACGGCCTGCGCGGCGAGCGGCGATGCAGCGATGCCGACGGCCAGCGTGAGGACGGAACAGAGCACCAAGAAGCGCGCGACAGCGCTCATCACACGAGGCATCATGGATGCTTCCTCCAAAGACGTGAATGCGCGTGGACTTCCGGACAGAATGTGTGAGGCCGGCACCACACCTCCCTTCGGTCTAGATCGAACCGACGGCTCGGAGCGAACTCTTGCTGGAAAAGTTGGCCGGGCGTCAGAGACTCGTCAAGACAATGCCACGTCAACATCTTAGCCCAATCCTCCACGGCGGCGGCGAAAATGCGCCGTATCGCGGGAGGCCGCAAGAGGGTCCCGGCGGCTACACGAGGAGCAGGTCCTGCTGCGGCCGTGAGGGCGTCACCTCGGGCCCGGCATCGCCCAGGTGGACGTTGATCTCGGTACGCATCCCGAGGCGACCGGGCAGGTAGATGCCCGGCTCCACCGAAAACCCGACACCGGGAATCAACATTCGCTCGTCCGCCGTCTCGAAGTTGTCGAGGTGGGGCCCCGAGCCGTGCAGATCGCGGTCGATCGAATGGCCCGTCCGATGGACGAAGAACTCGCCATATCCGGCCGCGCGAATCACACCGCGCGCGGCGTCATCGAGTGATGCGCCGGTCACGGGCTGCCGCATCGCCCAGCGCTCCTTCAGCAGGTTGACCGCGGCATCGCGCGCCGAGCGCACGGTTTCCCAGACCTTCCGCTCCTCGGCGCCCGGCATGTTGCCGGCGTATCCCATCCATGTCTGATCGGCAAACACGGTACCCAGCGCCGGACCGGCCCAGAGATCGAGTAACAGCACGTCCCCCGCCACGAGCCGGCGATCCGCGCCGGGGCGCGGGTCGTAATGCGGATTCGCGGCATTGGCCTGGAACCCGACGATGGGCGGATGATCGGTGACGAGTGACGCGCGGCCGAACGCCTCCATGACGCGCGCCTGCATGGCGGTCTCGCGTACTTCTTTCCCCGCCGCGAGCTGCGCGCCAGCCCAGCGCAGGGTTTCGACCGCAATCTCCGCGAGCGCCTCGGCCGCGCGCCGGTGTCCCGCCAGCTCGCTCGGCGACCAGCGCGCCGCGAACCGGCTCACGAGCGTGCCCGACGACACGACTTTCGTCCCGAACCCTTCGATCAACTCGATCACGCCGTGCGGGACGCGATCGAGATAGGGCACCGCGTCGTCGTGCGAGATTTCCATCGCCACGGTCTTGCCGCCGACCAGCGCGCGCAATCGCTCGTGCAGCTCGGACCAGGCGGCGTAGGGCCGCACTTCGCCGGGGAATCCCTCGAACGACGCGAGCTCGATCCGGTGCGCAATCGCCACCGGCGCGCCCGCGCGAGGCAGCAGCACGAAGAAGCGTCGCGTGCCCATGCCATTGATGCCGAGCACGCGCGTTGCCGCGGGATTGATGCCGTGGAAATCGTACAGCAGCCAGCCGTCGGCTTTCAGCGTGCCCAGCAGCTCGCGCAGCGCGGGAAAATCGAAACCCTCGAGTGGCTTCATTGATGCCGGGGATCGGGGCCGGCGGCGCGCCATTCGCACGCGCTGCCGCCGCGCGCGCGACAGGTCACGTGCAACATCGCGCCCTCGTAGCCGACGAGCAGCCTGAGCAGCTCGACGAGTCCCGCGCCGTAAAACGCGCACGCCGAGCCGTCGGGCGTCGCCTGAATCGCGATCGGATCGCTCACGCGCGCGACGGGCAGCCGCTGCTCGCGCCCGAGCTCAGCGCCCAACACGGCCTTCGCGGCGCGACGCGCCGCCGCGTGACCGAACAGTCGCGGCGCACTCTGCGCCGCGAAGCGCGCCATCCCCGACATGCGGCGCACCGCGCGGCGGGCCGCACGCCTACCGGCGTCGGCGAACACGAGATCCGCATCGGGCCGCCGGCCCACCAACCGCAGCAGGGCCTCGACGTGCGACGGCTCGACCCGCGCGTCTTTGCGGACCAGCTGTTCGAACTCGGCGAGCTGCATTTGTACGGTGGTTGAGAGGCCGAGCCGCTTCACCAGTAACTCGTCAGCGAACTCGCTGAGCCCATCTTCGACGGGGGTGTCGAGATTCTTGACCGCCTCGAGGACGGCGAGCGGGACGATGCTGTGCACCACGGCGCGCGAAACGTAGCATCCCCTCCCCCATTGCGGAACTCGTGGCGCGGCGTGAGCCTTCACAGACCGATCATGGCTCAGACTCCTTCCCCAGACGTGTCTCCTCCGGTGGACGAGAAGCGCGTCAGCTTTGAGCGCGAGGCGCTGGTGCATCTCGACGTGCTGTACCGCGTCGCGCTGCGTCTCACCAGCAACCCTTCCGACGCCGACGACCTCGTCCAGGAGACGATGCTCAAGGCATACCGCGCCTGGGACCAGTACGAGAAGGGAACCAATGCGAAGGCCTGGCTGCTTACCATCCTGAGGCACGCCTTCATCAATGAATACCGCCGCAAGATCCGGCACCCCGAGTCGGTCGATCTGGACGCGATCGAGCCGTACGCGGTCTTCTCCGAAGTACAGGACGAGGACCCGCAGGGCGCGTTCTTCGACCGCATCGTGGACGACGAGGTCCTGCGGGCCATCGATCAGCTGCCCGAGGCGTTCCGTGAGACGCTGGTCTTGAGCGATGTGGAGGGCATGTCGTATCAGGAGATCGCCGGGATCCTCCAGGTGCCGGTCGGCACCGTGAAATCGAGGCTGTTCCGCGCGCGCCAGCTGCTGCAGGCAAAGCTCTACGATTATGCCGTCGAGATGGGATACATCAAAGGAAGTCCCGCATGAATTGCCGCGAGTGCGTCGAGCATCTCTACGAATTCCTGGACCGCGAGCTCACTCCGGAGCTCGAGCGGGAGCTTCGCGAGCACCTCGAGGATTGCCCACCGTGCGGTGAGCAGTTCGACTTTGAAGAGCTGTTCTTGAAGTTCCTGCGCGCGCGCTGCCGCGCCCAGGGAGCGCCCGCCGAGCTGAAGCGCCGCGTGCTGCGCGAGCTGTTCGGCGAGTGAAGTGGCTGACCGGGCGAGGCGCGGCGGCAGCGCTCGCGGTCGGCCTGGCTACGGTCTGGGGATTCGGATGGCGAGGCGTCGTTCTGCTCCTCGCTTTTTTTGTCTCCTCGAGCCTGCTGTCAGCGAAGACGACCAGGAATGAACGCCAGGTCATAGCGAACGGTGGAGTGGCGGCGCTGGCGGCGCTCGCGGGCAGCTGGACGGCATTCGCCGGCGCGCTCGCCGCAGCCACCGCGGACACGTGGGCGAGTGAGATCGGGAGACGCTCCCGCACTCCGCCGCGGCTGATCACGACCGGTCAG